>QXGG01238573.1_pt1 | contig 26591 bp, 16 predicted proteins | sample 1982491 | NCBI WGS metagenome assembly QXGG01 (sample SAMN09924614, study PRJNA488089) | Wastewater metagenome, whole genome shotgun sequencing project. | isolation source: South African research farm wastewater | place: South Africa: Irene, Agricultural Research Council, Animal Production... | reverse complement strand
GCGTGTACGCGGTCTCCTCCGGTGTCCACCAGAGGTTCGGGCGCGCGAGGGGCTTGGCCATCCACTCCTCATCCTCGGACCGCCATGTCACTGCGAACCGCGTCCCGGTCGAGGTACCGAGAGCGTGATCGGCATGGATCCGGATCCGGTGGATCACGTCGTGCCTGCTCGGGTGCTCGTTGATGCCGTCAAGCACGATGACCAATCCCCCAAGCGACTCGCTCAAGTGCACAAGTTGCGTGTCCTCGTCGAGGGCGAGTGCCCGCTGAATGATCCGGTCAAGGTCCGCGACATCCTGGTACTGGCTCGCAAGCAGGAACAGCACCGCCTTGTCTGGTCGTCTACGCCACTCCCTCGCAAGATTCGAAATGATGCCTGTCTTGCCGCTTCCAGCGTCCGCGCTGATGCCAAGAAGCGGGATGGTGCTGTCGATCCACGGATGGAGGCGCAGCTCGTGGCCGGATCGGCGCACGTGCAGCTCCGGATCGAACTTGCCAGAGGACTTGAGCACCCTGAACGTGCGGTCCGTCGCCGCATCAATGCGCCTGCACAGCTCCAAGGGGTCGAGCTGGTCTCTCCGGAGGGTGGCGAACTCCTTCGATTCGGCGAGGAGCCGTATCCGACCCACCTCCCGCTCCGAGCCGAGTGAGTAGTTGGGCACGGGGATCCGGTAGGTGGCGATGTTGCCCCGAATGACATCGAGTATGACAACCTCCCCGTCGCGTCTGCTCTCTTGCTCCGCCCCCCCAGGGAGCGAGGCGATCTCGAGCATGAGCGGAGGCAGCGGCAGGCAGTGCCGCTCCGGTGGAGACAGCGCCGATGTTCGCGTGAGCACCACGTCCCTCTCGTCGCCCAGCACCGGGGGGGGAGCGGTCAACGGATTCTGGGTGGCGAATCCGCGGAGCAGGAATGCTCGCGAGGAGCTTCCCGCCCAGAGCTCGTAGCGGCAGAGGAACTTGAACTCGCGGAAGAGCTCGATGCAGCGGGCGCGGTTCTCCTGAGCGGCGTCCGCATCGCCGGAATGGATATGGTCATGGGTCAGGTGGTTCCTGCGGTTGATGAGCCACTCGACACGGCCAAGCCGGTTGACGGTTGTGATGGGTCGGCCGTACTTGTCGCACAGATCGCGCGCGATCGACACCGGCTTGTCGTGCTCGCTCCGGCGCCAAACGTCCGGCAGCTCGCGGAGGAATGGACCGGGGGGCGTACGGACCTTGATCTTCCTGACGTACGCGTCGATGAACTCCCGCCAGCTTCCGAGCGAGCCCAAGTCCTGCAGCTTCAGGAACCGCTCGTTGATCGAGGGGTCCTGCCAGTCGCGCGTGTGCAGGTAGTCCGCGTAGCACACCAGCGCGAGGAACCGCAGCAGCACATCCAAGGCACGGCGCACGTCGTCATTCGTTGTCGTGGCGGGCGACCGGCGGAGCACTTCCCTGAACGCGCGCGCGAGCGGAGTCGGGAGCCCGTTGACGAGCTCGGCGTCGCCCTCCGTCAGCTCAAGCTGTACCTGCTCTGCCCCGGTGTTCCCTTCGGTGCGGCACCGGTCGCACAGCTTGCGCAGCCGGGCTTTCGCCCCGAGCCTCATCCCGGAAGCGTGGGCAAACGTCTCGATGTCGAGCTCGCTCAGCGCAGCCAGCGATTTCGTGTCGATCAGGCCCTCAGCGCGCAGCTGGTCGACGAACTCCCCAAGCTCCAGTTCGGAGATCCACGCCTCAATCTGCGGATCCATGGCCGCTCCTACCAGCGGGAGACGATGTCGTCGGAGGGCTTGGCCTTCGCCCACAGCTCCTTGCTCGCGAGCCGCACATCGGCAAACAGCTCTCGCACGACCGCATCGGGGTCCACGGGCGTGGCGGGCCCTGCTGCGGCAGGGGCATCTGCCGCCGCGAGGACCGATTCGAGGGGTGGCTCATCGGGGAATGAGACGTGTCCAGTGGTCATGGCGCTACGAATGGATTCGTGATAGCGATTGATGACAGCAAGCAGGCACTTGATCGAGTTCTCGAGCTGGTCAGCGGTGAGGGTTCCGTCGTGGATGCGCAGGTCGTACGAGGCTTGCACTTCGCCATCGCTCTGGTCCAGCTCAAACCTCACCGAGTTCACCCGCCAGCACGCACCCAGCAGCGCTCGGCATGCGGCGAACGGGTACGGGCACCCTCGCAAGTTGTAGACGTTAGGCGCAGCGATCGACAGGACATCTCCCTCCGAGCTTGGCGTCAGCTCGATGTAAAGGTTGGGTTCCCCGTCCCCATCTCGATACGCGTTCGTGCGGAAGGCGGCACGGATGACGCCGTCGTCCGCATCGACCGCGAAATGGAAGTCCTCGCCCATCGCCTTTGGAAGGAGCGTCTCAAGCGATTTCAGCGTGATAGGCATGCCACTCCGGATTCCCATTCGGCACCATCGATCACCCCGTGATCGCCGCCGGATGCGCGGTGAAATGTACACTTCGCGCATGTCCTACACAATCCGGCGGTACGACGGGCGTGTCCTTGAGGGGTGGTCCGGGAGTGACGTGAAGCACGGCTGCATTCGGGGAGAGCTCTGGCCGGATGAGGAGCTCCGATCGCAAGATGGGCGAAGGTGGTCGGCGCTTTCGGCAGTCCCGAGTCTGGCTGAGGCCCTCGCTCAAGGCGCTGCGATGCGAGCCTCGACGGAGCCGCTTCACCCTGAGAGGCTGACGAAGGACAATGCGCCAGCGGTGGTGCAGGTGATGTCCTCCTGCGGTAGCGGGACAGGCTTCGCAATTGACTCCGAGGGCATGGTGCTTACCAATGATCACGTGGTGTCCGAGTCCACGGTGTGCAGGGTGCGGTTCCACAACGGGCTGGAGTCTGCCGCTCGTGTCATCCGCAGAGGTGACTCTGTGGATCTCGCCGCCGTGAAGTGTGCGCTGCCCACACCGAGCTTCATGGACCTGAATGCCCGCCGTCCGGCATCCGTTGCGCAAGGGGCGAGGGCATTCGCGCTCGGATATCCCGGGCATGTTGACTGCTTCTCGATCACGGCTGGCCTTGTCAGCGCACTGAATGTCACGCGCCAGCAGATGAGGTGGCACCAGATCAGCGCTCCCGTGAATCCGGGCAACAGCGGGGGACCGGTGCTTGGGGAGCGGGGCGAACTCATCGGTGTGGCCACGCAGCGCGAGAGCTGGCACTCGGACGGGCGCCATACCGAGGGCATCGCGTGGGCGATCCCGTTCGAGGAGGTCTGCGCATTCACCCGGCGCCTCTGGTCGGAGATCCTCGACGGGCACGTGAGCGTGCCGAGCTCGTCGGACCTCATGCGCGAGTGCACGCGGCCCGATCCGGCCGACGAGATTCAGCTTGCGGTCCGGCGCCTCGTACGCGAGCAGGGCTTCCGCGTGCTCGAGTCATCGAACTTCAACGGCGGTCCGCTTCGCTCTGCCCGGCTCGCCGGTCCGGAGGGCGAGCTTGTTGACATAGTCCTTGACCGCTATCCGCTTTCCCCTGACCGGGACACTGGCCCGTGGTACCTGTACATGTACAGCCCGCTTGGGGAGATTCCCGCCGACGCGAATGCTGCCGTGGGCTTCCACCGGCGTGCGCTTGAACTCAACATGAAGTTCCCCCACTGGCACTTCGCGGAGTCTGATGGGCGCCTGCTGCTTCGGTTGTGTCGCCAGGCAAACCTGCTCGATGCGGTTGAGGTGCTGCACGCCGTGGAGGACCTCCAGGGCATCGCCAACTGGGTGCATCATCAGGGGCAGTAGCCCCGGATCCGCGGCAGCGGACGAGTTCGGCCTCACTTGCCGAACAGCCGGCCAATCAGCGCCAGGATCAGCAGGATGGGCGACAGGCAGACCGCGAACACCAAGAATGTCAAGGTGCTCACGACGAGCCACGTGATGATGCCTCCAAGAGAGGCAAGCGATCCCTTGTCGTACAGGACGACTCCCGTGCCCACGAACGAGAGCACCAGCAGCGCCATCAGGCAGCATCCGAGTGCCTTCATGGAGATGCGCCAGCGGAGCCGGTTCCCGCGGCGTGGTGTCCAGGCTCGCGGTGAGCACCTTGCACAGCCACAAACTTCCGGGGGTCCAGCGTGCTCTCGCCGTCGAACCGGTATGCGAGCAGATGGTCTGTGCCGTGCACATCAACGCACGCCACATTGGGGGCAAGCGGCGAGAGTGAGGCAGGCACACCACTGCCCTGAAGCGCGTAGTGCCCGAAGAACACAGGCGGCGCTGATGACGGGTACGCCTCACTCGCATGGAAGGGAAAGATGCCGGGTTTGGGCTGATCGATGGTCCGATCGCCGAGCGCCGCCCGGATCTGGCGCACTTGCGCATCGCTTGCGAGCATGTGACCGTGGTACGTGCGGCCAGCAGCGGCCTCGAACCATCTGGCGCGGATGTGGTGCCTCTCCTCCAGGCTGTGGTCCATGAGCGCGAACCCGTCAGGGAGCCGAATCTCCACACCCTTGAGCAGCCGCTCAAGCGCGACGGGCGGCGAGTGGTCCGGTTTCAGGACCGCGACATCGAACAGGGGATCATCGGGTGCCTTCGCTTCAAAGCGGCCGGGAAGCTCCAGCATGCGGCCCCACTGGTCGTCGGAAGGGGTGCCCCTATCGGTGGAGATTCGTGCGATGAGCGCATCGACGGCATCGCTAACGCTGGCACCCTCGAGCTGAAGGGGCTCCAATTGCCGGCACTCCGCACATGACTTCAAGGCAGATTGGGACTGAGGGATCCATGCCGCATGCACGCAGCGCAGGTTCGGAAGCTCGATCCACAGCGGCAGCCGCCGCAGCCATCCGAGCGCATCCTCGTACTGCGTCTGCGACATGCCGGACAGCGTGGCCTCGTGCCCCGAGATGTTCTTGTAGGCCTTCGCTGGCGCCTCTGAGGATTCGTGGTGTCCGCTTGAGCGTTCCCGGTGATCGCGCAGCCATCCATCTTGCGGCCCAGCGCGGCCATCGATCACATCACGTGCGTGGCGATGCGCGTCGGCGGGCCTGAACTCGTACGTACGGGTTCCGTTGCTCCCGAGAAGGCGCCGCGTGGCAAACGCGATCGCGTTGGAATCGTGGTTCCCCAGAATTGCAAGCGCATCACCCGCCTCGCACATGGCGCAGACCAGCTGGACAACCTCGAAGGGCTGCGGCCCTCGGTCGAGGTAGTCGCCGATGAAGATCACGCGCCTGCCTTCCGGGTGGCGCCAAGAGTCAGCCGACGGCCGGTAGCCAAGCTTGTGCAGCAGCTCAGTCAGCAGGCTGTGATGGCCGTGCACATCCCCGATGATGTCGACGGCGCAGGTCATGCTCGGGGCGGATGAGTCACAGCGCCTACACCTCATTCACGAGAATGAAGATGCCGCGGTCCGAGACAAGCGTCTTGCGTCCCTGCTGGAGGTCAGGCTCGATCATGCGCGATACCGCACCGAAGTCCGCCGACCCGAACTTCGCCACCACGTCTTCTCTCAGCATGATCCAGGTTCTGCTCGGCGAGTCGAATCGTGACCATGCCGCGATGATCACCGGGATCCCGTCGTAGTCGTGGCGTTGCCAGAATGTGGCGGGTCCCTCGTCCTCGAACTCGAACACATCGAGGTAGTCCAGGCACGCGTACACGCCTGCGGTAACCGGCGTGGGGGCGTCATCTCCGGGCAGCACGATGGAGCCCTCTAGCGGACGTTGGATTGGAGGATTCCCGGTCGGCGCCAACGCATTCCGGAGCGTGAGGGCGGCCTTGCGTGAGCCGCACGAGATCACTCCACGCAAGGCGAAGTCGGCGCGTGCAGGTACCGCGTCGCCTCCAGAGGCTGGGGCGGACTGCGGGCGGAACGCACAAAGCTGCCAGTCCACGCTCTCCACCAGCCGCCCGTCGAGCACGGGAATGGTGAGCTCGCCAGGGAACTCGGAGTTCGGATCCTCCCGCGTCATGCGCCACGCATAGTTGGAGAGGGGGGTGGGATCCTCGCGGTTGATGTGCTTGAGCCACTGGCCGAGGTGCTTCTGGAGCCACTCCACGGAGTGTGGAGGCAGCTCAAGCTGAACGTCCACCGCGATGAACACGTCATCGGGCTCTCCCTCGGGTGGCTCGCGTTCCGAGACAAGCTCTATCTGGGTGAATGTGGACATCCCGGTCGGTCACGAGAGTACCGCGATGATCGCGGGCCACCAACCCGGCGGGAACAACTGCATGGGGAGCGAGACGGCCGAGTGGTGCGCGCGGGACGACTAGCGCGCCTGCGTGGAGCTGATCTGCTGGCCCTTCTCGTTGAACGTATAGATGAAGCCGCCCCGCTGGATGTTCACGGTGCCGCTCGTGTAGCCCTTGAGGCCATCGTTGGGTCCGCGGCCGGCGGACTGGGTGAACAGCTGATGGCCCTTCTCGTTGTACACGTAGACGAAGCCGCCACGCTGAACTGCATTCCCGATTGGCATGATGCATCTCCTCTCTGTCTTGAATTGACCGTGCGGCGGCCTTGCGCCCATCGTTCAGCCCCGACCGCCCGATGACCGAAGTCTAAGCAGCAGCATGTTGCGCGAGGCACTCGTTGGATACCCTCTGAAGCATGCTGGGGACAAAAGCTGGCCCGACAGTTCGGGGCGTTTCGATCCACGAGTTGGTCAAGGCATGCGTGAACCGGCGCTACATGGTGCCGCCGCTTCAGCGGCCGCCGGTGTGGGGTCCGCGTGACCAGCAGCGGCTCCTCGCGAGCGTGCTTGCAGGACGGCCGATAGGGTCGATTCTGCTGGTCGAGCGCATTTTCGAGCAGCACGGTGGAGGCCAAGCCGTTGCCGTTGGTGATCGGATCGGCCTCGACGGTGGCCGGGTAGCGAGCCCGACGGACCCGGCCCTAGATGATGAGGGCACGGAGCCTGAAGCATTCGTCCTTGACGGCCAGCAGCGGCTTATCGCCCTTATGAGCGGCTTTCAGTCCCCAACACGTCGGGGTCGCCGCGCAACGGTGCTCGACCGTGCGCGAATCTGGTGCGTCGACCTCAAGCGTTTTGTTGAGACGCTCGCATCGATGAATCCGGAGCATCAGGACTCCTTCGTTGCCTTCGAGAAGTCCATCCGATGGGTCGACCCCTCTAGACGCAAGCAGCCGCCGCCGACCGTGGCCACGATTGCTGCAGGCTGTGCAGCCGAAGCCATGTCAAGCGCCCCCAACCGAAAGTTCTTTGTTCAACTCGGAATGCTGCTTGAGTCGGGGAACAGAGTCGCGGCCGCGACCGACAACATCCTCAGCGCGTTTGTCGAGTGGTGCGGGATGTCATCTGGGCAGCCTGAACGGCAGCAGCTCGCGCGCAAGGCTGAAGTGCTACTCCGGCGGATCCGTGACTACCGGGTACCGGTGTGCCGCATTGACGAGTGCACTGATGTCGAGGCCGCATCGGCGTTCGAGCAGCTCAACACCTCTGGAGAGCCACTTGACACGAGCGATGTCGCGTACGCCAACATTTTCGTGCGTGATCCGGGACTGCGGCGATTACTGCGCCAGCTCGAAGGGGATGTTCGGGGCTCAATCGCAGGAATCAAGAGCAACCAGTTGCTCGATGCGTGCATTTGCGCGGGCGCACCCGAGGGGGGCGCAATTCCTGATCTTGGAAAGCGCTCGGTGTTGCGATTGGCGAGGGACGTCGATCAGGTAGACCGAATCAGGGCGGGTGCCGAGCGGATCCGAGAGGCAATGCCGGTCGCAGAGGAACTCCTGCGCGAGTGCGGCATCCGTGATTTTCAATCATCGCCCGTGCCAACGGTCTCTGTGGCGCTTCTTGCTGGTCTTGCGCGGCATTCTGACTGTGCTGCGCTTGCGCGAGTCGGTACTGAGCGACTGCTCATTCACCGCTGGTGGTGGAAGCGAACGCTGGATGCCACGAGATACGGCTGGCGCAAGAACTGGCTCGGGCGGCTAGTGCGGAATTGGGCACCAACCCCGCGCGTCACCCGCGATGCGTGGGACGATCGCGGATGGAGGCTGAGCGACTTCCACATCAATCCGCGCAAGGAGCGGGTTGGGGCCAAGGCGAAGGTTCTGGCAACCTTGCTCAGGACGGCAGGACTCATGGACTTCCTCAGCTTCAAGCCAGGCATGGTCGCGGCCGAGGACCTTGACCTTCACCACGTGTTCCCCAAGGCGTGGCTCGCGAAGATGCAAAGGGCTTCGGGCACTGGGGACCTTCCCGAAGGCGACTGCTTCGCCAATCTCACACTGATCAACAGCGATACGAACCGCAATGACATTCGGGATAAGGCGCCGCGGGAGTATGTTGCGAAACTCGTTGAGCGGCTTGGGGTTACGGGTGGACGGGTTCAGTTGGCCCGGGTCCTTGCACAGCATGGGATCGACATTGACCTCTTGGAGGGGGAGCGGTTTGCGGAGTTCCTGGAGCATCGCTGCGACTGGTATGACAGGCGCTTGGCCGAAGTGGATGTGTCGCTCGCTGTGGAGGCTTAGCGTGGCGGATGCCGCGTTGACTTGAGTTACTTGCTGGCGGGATTTCCCCCGTGCCCGGCGCGAGCACGTAGATCTTGATGTCGTCCGTCGAGTCGTCAGTCGGAGCCTTGGCTAGATGCGCGACATCGCGTTCTTCAGTACCATTGGTGCTACGGGCTCCGGGTGAGCCGGGTTGGTGTTTCAGCAGACTGTTCAAAGAGCCGAGTTCGCGAGAGAGCGGCTCTCCAAAGAGAAGCGGGTTCTTCACGTGCCTACGGCGCCGCTGCGCGCTCGCTCACGTGATGTGCGGATCAAACGTCCATGAAGACCATTTCTGCGTGCGGACTGGCGGCCACAACCATGTGGATGTTGCATGGATCTCTGCTTCTCGCACCAGGCCCGATTGCTTTCGCGCAGTCGCAAGGCGCGATGGCCCCATCTGTTGGAAGCGCTTCGCGTTCGCTGACTACTGAGCAGTGGGTGTACGTCGGGGTAGGTGTCGTTGCACTCGTCGGTGCGATCGTGGGCGGCGTGATCTGGTTCAAGAGGGAACAGAAGCGCAAGCGAGCCGAAGAGCAGCGCCGGATCGAGCAGGAGCGGATCCGTCAGCAGCAGCAGCAAGTTGCGCGCCAGCCCCAGTCCGCGGCGGCACTCGAGCTCGAGTTGGAGCGCCGCGAGCACCAGCTCACCAAGAAGTTGCATGAGCTTTGCAGCTCTGTCCACGTGATGCAGAGCGGATCAGGCCATGTCGCCGTGGCGGCCATGGTCGCTCGGCACCGCGAGATTCTTGAGAGGCCACTTGGTGCAGCCATCGTCGGTGCCGCGCCGCCAAGTCGCGAGTGGAAGGACGTCCGGAAGATCTGCCTTCAGTTGGCGAACTTTGGTCTGGCAGACGATGCTCGAGCCCTGCTCAGCCGGCCAGACGTGGACGCGCTGCTGCCTAAGGACCCGTCGCTCATGTCAGGACTTGCGGGCGAGGGGGGAAAGATCAACAGTGGCAGCCGTTCGCTTGAGTGCGCGCTGACGTGGTGCGAAGTTGCGAATGCCAGTCAGCACTCTGCCTCCGATATTCAACAGGCGCGTGCTTGGTTCAAGCGAGCAGTGGCATGGCTGCCGAACCAGCAGGACATCGAGGTGCTTCTCCAGTGGGCTCACTTCGAGCGAAGTGCCCGCGATATGCAGAGCGCCGCCGAGGTGGCACGGCTGCTGGGCGAGGCCCGGATGCGTGTTGAGCAGCTGCCAAACCTGAGTCCGGAGGACCGGGTGAGGGTTTGGCTCGAGTCGGCTGACAATGAGATGGATCGTGCAGGGATTTCGCGGCTGGATGCCTCCGGTGGCGGCGGAGTGCATGCGGCGCCGTTCAGCGCGACTCTTGGTGCGGGCAGTCAAGGCACCGGTACGGCCATAGACCAGTGCAAGCATTATCTCGAGAAGGCCGACGATGCAATCCAGCGTTTCCCACGCTACTACCAGCAAGAGTTTGGAGGCAGCGCTGAGGTAGCGCGCTACGCACCGCTGCACTTCAGGGTGCAGTGCGCGTACGCACGGATGCACCTTGGCGCGAACCGGCACCTTGCCGAGCAGAGCCTGCTTCAGGCACTCGGGGAGCACGCGCCGTGCAGTTCGCTCCAGTTCGTCAAGGGTGTGACAGGCACGGGCACTCAGGTGGTGCTGCAATCCGACTGGTCTCGGCTTGAAGTCGCTGGCACCGAACTGAGCGCGGCAGACAGGCAGCTGGCGCAGACCCTTCGCATTCGATGGGTCGACTTCTGCATCGAAGAGGCAGAGGCAGCGCCCTCCTTCGATGCACTTGGTCGGCAGTCGCGGTGGCGCGACGCGGCGTGGCTGCTCTGTAGGTACTGGGCAATGTCTGACTCGGCGCGCCTGACGGGCGAGGTACTCAACACCGATCGCCTTGCTGAACTGTCGCGTCGAGTCGTAGGGCGCTCGTTGGGTATGGCCTCGCTCGGTGCACAGCCCTCGGGATGGGATCCAGAGACCTTCGAGGATCGGGCCGTCAGCGCTGAGCTGCAGCGGCGGATTCGGCAGGAGCCGGTGGCGCCGCCTCCGCCCCCAACGCAGTCAAACCTGATCTGCCGTGCAGTGATCAAGTCGGTCGGCAACAGACCCAGTGGTACGCCAGTCGTCGATGAGATCAGGGTGTACGACGCAGGTCCTGCAGCGCCTGACTACTCCGGCTTCATGGTTTCCGTGGATCCCGGAGGGGGTACGCCGGTGAGGCGGCAGGGGGTCTTCGGCTACGCGCTGCGTGGAGATCACAATCACTCGCTGGGAAAGCCGTCGACCGTTGAGGTTGGTGAGGCCCTCGGCGCGGCAGGGCGGGTTGTTGGGTCGGTGCATGAGTTGGCACGTATGACCTTCGATGGAATCGCTCCCTTCGGTCCGGGGTTCGACGTCGTAGTGAGAGAGCGTAATGGGGCTGAATACAAGAGACTCCGTGTGGACGGAGTTGCGGTGGAGGGGAATGGGCAGATTGCTCCAGTCGATCTCAAGTCCATCACCAATGGTCGTCTGAACATCCAGGTTGTGATCGCCGCGCTCTCGATTGAGGAGCAGCCAGTTTCCAGCGGAGGTCAGTATCGATTGCTACGGCCGCTGATGACGTTCTTCGAGCAGGAGTTGGGAGAGGCTCTCCCGATGATTCAGGACCAGCTCCGGGAGCCTGGTTCGAACGCCTCGCTTGTATTCGTTGTGCCGCCCGAGTTTTTCGGCGACGAGCTGATGACAGCACTCGCCGAGGACCTCTCCCGTAGTTGGCGCGCTCAGCCGGGTCCGAGAGCGTTGAGCATGCCGAAGCACGCGCTTTCGCAGCTGGACGACTCCGTACGGCAGTCTCTTGCACGCCTGATCGAGAAGTTTGAGAAGGTTCACCCAGAGCACCGGCTCTGTGCAGGCGTTGTTGCAGAACTTGGTCTTACTCGAGCGTCCGCCCCGACCCTTCCCGTCCGACGGGACGAGGAACAAAGGGATGCGTCGTCTCGGGTACCCGTTGGGTCAGAGCTTCACTTCGAGGAGTTGAGGCGCCGCGCGTTCTCGCTGAAGTTGGAGAGTCGCGCATGGCTGTTTGAGTCAAACCCGGCTGCTCTGAGGAGCGTTCTCGACTCCATGATTGACAGGGCGCAGAACGAGAGGTCGGCCTCCTCTGACCAAGGACGGCGCGAGACGCTTGCGAAACTGGCAATTGACCTCGAGGACTACCGACGAAGGTTCTGTGCGCAGCCTTGACGTGATGGCTTTGCACTTTCGACCCCATGCCCTGCCTGATCGGTCGCTCAATCCACGAAACACCCGCACCTCATTTTCAAAGTGATACGAACTTATGACACTCTGCGATACGCTTGTTAGCACGGTAGATGAGCATCCGAATTTTTCTGGCGCACTGCTTCAGGTGGTGCGGGCACAGGTGCGGGCATGGGCCTCCGTGCCAAACAACCAGCGACCTGACTTCCATTGCCTTGAGACGGTGTGGATGCGGGAGCGGCGCCAGGCTGCCGACGCAGCCGGAGCTAGGCCCGAGGATGTGGCGGCGCTCCTGGAGGTGCTGATCACCGAAGGTGGGATCAGTCCCTTCGAGGGCCTAACGGCTGGCAATGCCGGGGAGCACTTGCTGACCTCGCGCCGCGCCTCCTCTCGAGATCTGCGTAGGCGTTTGCGCACCAATCTCGGCATCGTTGCCGGGACTGGCGTCGGCGAAGCGCCCGTCCCCTCGGTCTTCGTTCGGGCCATCGCGCTTGATTTCGGCTGGACTGAGCCGCTACCCAACGACGCGACGCTCGAGGTGTTGGCGGAGCGGGCTGCGCCCCCGGACTTGTTGACGGGCTATCGAATTGCTTCCGCGCTCTCGGGGAATCGTATTGAGGCCGGAGGTGCGCGGGACACGAATTTGCGGGCAGTAGCCGAGGGAATCCTGTCGTGCCTCCGTTCTCAGCTCAGCAGCAACGCCCTGCAGGGCGACGACGCAAAGCTTGCAAGGCGCGTGATTCGAGTCATCGAGCTTGAGCGCGTGGTGCGGGGAATGGTCGAGTTGCTGAACGCCCGGGATGCCTCGGGCCAAGGGGTCCACAACCATGAGGTCGAGGCTTGGTTTGCCTCCCATCGGGCTCAGGACGGTCCGCTGGCTCACTTGAGGCAGTACGCATTGGGCGAGCCGCTCATCACCCTGCTTGGCGGTGTCGCTGACACTGAGGTGCGCCGCGAGATTGAGCGGGTCATGGAGGCGTTGGATGAGGGGCAGGTGCCCGGCTTCCCGTCAATCGCGAGTACGTCGCGCCGCCCGTCAGATCTGCTCCGGCGCATTCGATTCCTTGTGCGGGCCATGGTGATCCGCTCTCTTGAAAGGGGTTCCCAGCCAATCTGCCGCAATTTTGTGCATCGGCTTTTCGGGGGTGCGCATGAACACCTGACCCTAGCCGCCGCCAAGTTGGCATTCGAGCGTCCAGTTCGAGATGCCGCGCAAGCCATCGTGCGTTCGGACGTGGAGAACCTTGTTGAGCTTTCGGGCGTCTGGAGCGGAGCGCCAACCGAGTCTCACGACCTGCTTGTTCGATGGCTGCTAGCGCACGAGATCTTGGTGGCGCTGAAGGTGGCAGTATCGATCGAGGTGGATTCGTGGAGTGCCGAGCGTGACAACGACAGCCCATCGTTGCTGACGGCGATCAAGGGAGTGCTTGAGCAGCTTGAGCAACACTACGAGCTCGAGGAGGGCGTGCTGGTTCAGCATGTCTTCGACAGAGCAGTCTGCGCGCGTGCGCGGGAGGAGCACCGTTTCAATCGGGGGCCGGACCGGCGACAGTTCTGGCATGACCTCGAATCGTTGCACGGAGATATTGGTGATACGCTCGCAGGCGCGGTAGGCGAGGGGCTCGCCTCCTTCAAGTCCGTGATCAGAGACAATTTCCACCGCGAATTCGATCGTTCGCGGTTGAGGCAGATCGCTGTTGACCTTGTCGACAACGACGAAGGAGGCTCGATCGACTGGCTCAAGTCGTGGGCCTACGTCGAGGCCGATGGGCCTGCGCCGAGTTCTGCGGCTTCGCGGCTTCAGGGGAGGGTGGCAGGTGACTTGGTGAGGGATGCGCGTGCCCAGCCCGCGGATCGCCAAGGCACTGCCGGAGAGTCGTGGGTTTTCAGGCTCGCGGATGCGGCTGCCCACGGTCACCAGGCCGCCCGTGATGCGCTCCTATCGATTGCTCACGCAGAAGATGCGCGTGTGATTTTTCAGTCCGTACTGTGCGATGCAACGGGGCGCTCGCTCGGGGTTGCGATCGCACAGACATGCGATGCGGAACTTGTGAATCGCCTCTTTGGGCCAAACAGGGCATTTGACCTGCCTCTCAAGCCTTCCGTCGACTTGGTCACGCCGGTCATGGCAGCAGCGCGATTCGCGAAAGACGGGAACGCCGATGCGATGAGGGGATTCCGTGCGGTGCTGGACTGCCAGCCGGGGACGAGCATCAATGCCCGCGATCGGAGGGGATGGAGAGCCGTCCATCACGCCTTTGCCGCGGGGAACGTGGAGGCAGTTAGAGAGCTGGTGAGGCGTGATGCGGACACCGCAGGTGTTCAGGATGGAGATACGACGACATTCCTCATCGAGGCGTTCCGTGGCGCTTCAGGTGCGGTCGATGGCGCGGCAGTGCTGAGTTGCGCGCGCGATCTGCTTCACGGCATGGGCAATCAGGATCGCGCTCGAGTGCTCGGATTCCGCGGTCCGCGAACGCTTGAGGGGATGCCCCTGTCGGTGGTGAGCGCGGTGCTGTCCGTCGGACAGCACTGGCACGAGCTGATGACCTTGGTGGAGGCATACCCGGCACAGGCTGAGGCGGTATGGGCAGGAGTGGGTTCGCCCACGATGCGCAATCTTCTCGACCACCCAGATCCCATTCAGCTTGCCCAGTTCTGTCGCTGTGTGGCGGGGGTGAGCCGCGAGGTACTTAGAGAGCTGGTGGGCGGAATGGACGTGCCGCTTTCGATCCGAGTCGCGCGGGGCGCACGGAGCCGCTCGAAAGTCGAGTCCGCCAAGCAGAAGTTCATGGACTTGAGTCGATTCGACTTGCTGGACATTGCGGCCACCTCGGCGGAGTCAGGAGGCACGATGTTCCACGAGTTAGTCGACTCGGTTGCGGAAGCCAGGCAAGCGGCGGGCGACTCCGCCCGTGATGCGGATGCGTATGGGCTTGCCGTGAGTGTCATTAGCCTCTGTAGCGCTCCGCACGTGCGCGCTGCGCTGCTCAAGTCTGATTACGACAGCGAGACGGCGGTGTGGCAGGCTTCGCGTCGTGGTGAAGTGGCGCTTGCTCTCGCATACGCTCGGGCACTGGGTTGGCCAGCTGATGGCGATGGGCAACTGGAGCGATGGACGCGCGCTGCCCAGTTCCTAGTCAGCCCAGACCGATATCAGGATGGAGTACCGCGGAGCCATCGTGTCCGCATCAACGCGCAGCGTCACCTCGAGATGGCGCTTCAGTCCGACGCCCCGTTCCAGCTTTCACAGTCGCCTGTGCCGGCGGAAATGGACGTGCGGACGGCGCGTGAGTGGCTGAAGACGCACTCGCTGGAGGTTGCCAACGCGATCCAGGACCGTATCGGTGCGCAAAACAGGGTGCAGACTTACGACTTCGTCAACTGGATCTCGCACCTGGCCGAGGAGCGGAACTAGCCGCTACGAACGGAAACGCTTGCAGGCCGACTGAACTATAGCCGGCACTGGCGAATGCGGTCGTTCGTGGAGGATGTTGCTACAAACTCGCGCGCACGCGACTTGGTCCACAGAGGAGTGGCCTCGAGCAGGAAGTTCGCCCGAAGCCTTGCCACTGTGGACACAGTGCGCCACGCAGCGTCATGCACCTGGGCCCTTGACGGGTCGCTCAGCACGAATGCGGCCAGTCGCCTGGTGTTGTCATCGATTGCCGGATCCCGCAGCGCTCGGCTGATGCCAGCGGTGTCGCGCGGACCTAGCACTCCAAGCCGGTGATAAAGGTCGATCATGATGGGATGAGCCTTTCGTAGGCCTCGCGTACGCGCTGGAACTGCAGCATCGCCCGCTCCTGGGCTGCCTGCGACATCGAGTGGAACAGGTCAGGATGGCACTGCCGAGCCGCGTCCCGGAAGGCCTCACGGATCTCGCTCTCCTTGGCATGGGGCCCGAGCCCGAGCGTGGCCAGGTCTCGGAGTTCGCCGAGACCGCGTGCAGTGACCATCCCGCGCTCCGTGCGGTCGGCAAGGTCACGCTCGCCCCGAGACGCCCACCAATCGAAGCTCGTGGGGTCACCAGGCTCAGTGAGCCGTGAATGGCGACGCTCGAACTCACGGGCTAGCGTGTACTCGGCGTCGCTGGTCTGGTCGCAGATGTCCGCCATCAGCCGGATCGCATGATTGCCGGCGGGACCGGGTGCGCCGTCCGCGAACGCAATGTCCACAAGTACCCGAAGGATCCTGCGCCGCAGCGCAGGCGCCCGTGACATCACGGTGCGGCACGCTTGGTTCAGCTGGGGGAGGTCGATCTCCTCGCATCGCATGAGGGCGTCCGGCATGAGCACGAGCATGTCCCTTCCGGCTCCGAGCGCGATCCGCATGATCTGCGCGGACTTGCGGTGCGATACAGGACCGTCAGCGCGAGCAAGCCAGCACATGAGTGTCAGGATTGCTTCGGCGAGGCGGCGGGCGCCCTGCTCGTCATTCTTCGTAGGTTGTTGACTACCCGGCGGCATCGCAAAGTTCTCGCGCCACAGCTACGTGTCTAGCACGCGAAAGGTACCATCAGCGCCGGAGGGGCTATCTATTCATGAGCATGTCGCTTCCGGAGAAACTTGCTGTCGCCGTCGCAGTCACTGAGCGCTGGGCTGGGGAGATGCCCGCTGAGCGGCTCTTTGGCCGAGTCGCGCATGCGACCGGGCTTGACCCGGATCGCGCCAAGGCAGCAGCTAACAGCGCAGAGTCGCTCATCGGTGCGATGGGATTCGGATCGATGTCACTCGCAGCCACTTGGTTCCGAGATAGTGCGCAGTGGACGGATTGGACACCGTCAGCTTCGTTCACGGAGTGGCTAGGTTCGGTCGTGGCACGGCTCGGCTCGACTGGCAGTGCAGCGGATCTGGCTCGGGCGATTCAGGGATTGCAGGCTCGGGTCGGCAGCGGTGCACCCTCACGTGCGAGCGCCACTATGGTGGTGGTCGACAGCGAGCAGGTTGAGGTGACGGCTGTGGCGATGACGGCCGTGGCAATGACGGACTTGGCGCTTGCTCCGGAGCCCTCGCCTGTTGAGGAGATCGCTGCGGTTCCGAGCGCGCCCCTGGAGGTGGTTGACGATGACCCGCTGCGGGTGGCGGATGCGCGGGACGAACTCGACTCGCTTCCCTTCGATACCGACAACGATGCCGACACCGATCTTGGCGGCGATACTGACTCTGAAGATCCCTTCTCCGAGCCGATCGTGGGTTCGCTCGATCAGTACTTCGATGACGACGACAGCGTGGATCTGGACGGCCCCGAGGATGAGGAGTAGTTCTTCCGTCTGACGGCGGACGGCTCTTCGTCCATCCCGCGAAACCTATATCGCGCCACCCCTTGCTCAGCAAAGGACATTCCGTGGGAACACCTGCGACATATCGGGTTCGGAGCATCTTGAGGGGCACAGAGGGGCCGTTGACGGCATCGGCCGTCGTGTCGATGGCGAGGGCTGGTCTGATCCGCGAGGGGGACGAGGTGGAAGCCGCGCCCGGCAAGTGGCTGCCGGTGACGTCTTCGCCGCCGGTGAGGGAGGCGATCCGCGAGAGGCGCGGCGACCGCATGTTCCTGACGGCTGCGAGCAGCGCCGCCGCGCTCGTGTCCCTGCGCTTTGCCGCCGGTCAGCTCACCTCTGACTCGCAGGGGCTCGCCGTGCTTCTCGCGATGACCGCGCAGCATCCCGTCCGTGATGTGGCCGAGCACGCGGCGGCCCTGCTCCATGAGCACGATCCGGACGGCTTGGGCCTGATCGCGCGACGGGTGCTTCGATGGCGGGTTTCGCCGATGCATTGGCCCCAGAACTTGCGGATGGCTGTTGCGAGAGCTCTCTCTGAAGAGCAGTGGCGCGAGTTCGTGATGGCTGCACGCGAGGTCCGTCATCGCACGGAATCCTTTGGCGGCCTATGGCAGCGCGATACGGAGCTGCCCACGTCGCGCACACAGGCCCTGAATGGCCGAGACCGTGAGTTGCCGACATCCCTCAGCGAGGCGATTGAGGCGATCATCCGGGAGGCAGACGGTGCAGACGCCGATGATCCAGTGGGGAGCATCAACGCGAGCGGCTATCCGATCGTAGATGTTGAGGGTTTGTCCTCTCGGGCCCAAGACATCCTGAAGGCGGCTCGGCAGGTGGACTTGAGCAATACGCCGCTTGTCCGGCTCCCGGGATGGCTCGTGTGTCGCGCCGGGCGCTTGAACGTGTCCGGCAGCGCGGTGTCTGTACTGCCAGAGCTCGAGGGAGACTACGAGAGATTCCGTCGTGATCAGTACCAGCTCTCCGATGATCACGAGCGGATCGATCTTGACCTATCAGGCACCTTGGTGACCCAGTTGCCGCAGAGCTGGAATGAGTCGAGGTTCATCGATGAGCTCACGTTGGACCGTTGCCCGCTTCATGAGGCATCCTTCGAATCGATGCCGACGGGTGTGAACTTGAGCGCTCAGGGCTGCGGACTGAGGAAGATCTCCAAGTTCGGTGGTGTTCCCTCGAGACTCAACCTGAGCGACAACCCACTCGGCCACATTCCAGAGTGCGTTGCGGACATGAGGAGACTCAGAGAACTCTCCACGGCACGGTGCATGATCCCCGAGATTCCAGCATGGCTTGAGGATCGTGAGGACCTTCTCCACTATCTCTATCTCTCGGGTAACCCGATCCGGTCAGTCGCCTTCCGGCGCGGATACGCCCCCGTACGGCACACGCTAGACCTGAGTGACTGCAGGATCTCCGAGGTGGTAGCTGGCTCGCTATCCCGGCCCTTCGCAGGGAGCAGCGAGCTCATCGTGGGGGAGCTCAACCTCAGCAACAATCGGCTGCAGACGCTGCCCGCGATGTGGTACCCGAAGGAGTTGAACGTCTCATCGAACCCGCTGCAGGCGCTCCCGAAGCCGCTCAACACATTCGACTATGACCCGACCGCGGAGCCGGACTCAGTAGAGCAGGATCCGGAGCAGCCACAGGACTGGTGGCATAGTTCAGCCGATCCGCTTGTCATTACGGCGAATGAGACAATGATCGAGGCGGTGCCTGACAGTCTTTCGGGCTTGCCCCTCGGAAGGCTCTCATTGAGCGGATGCACCCGCCTGAGGTCATTGCCTGCCGCCGTAGTACGGATAGGCACTCTGCAGTCTCTTGACCTGTCCGGAACTCCGATCGCGGAGGTCACGGGCGAAGCAGCCGAGCCGGCTTCAGAGATCGGGAGCGAGGAGTTCCAGAGCTGGTTGGAAGAGCAGCAGGCAGACTCCCTATGGCTTTGCATGGGCCGATCAAGGGCAGAGCGCGTTGGACTTGTCACCCGGCACATCGATCGACCCTTCACCCTTGATCTCTCTGGCGCGTTCGCGAAGTCGATCGGCCGGGACGACATGAGCGGGAGCGTGACGGAGCTCAACCTCTCGGAGTCCGCGGTAGAAAGCCTGCCTGATTCGATCGGCGACTTTAAGGCGCTGACCTCGCTCAACCTCTCTGGAACGTCAGTCGAACAGCTGCCGTCGGACCTTGGCAGCCTCTGGAACCTGGAGTCCCTCAGCCTGCCTCCACTTGACCCGTCGGCGTATCCCTCGGGGCTAGAGTGTCTTCAGTCGCTGAAGCGCCTCCACATCAGCGGTGATCGAGTGGACCGCATCCCAGACTTTGTGTTCGAGCTTGGTGCGCTTGAGGAGTTGACGGTATCTGACTCATCAATTCGAGAGCTGCCCATGGAGCTCGCACGCTGCAGGTCACTCACGCGCATCGAGATCAAGAATGCGGCGGCCTGCAGGGTGCATGGCTCAGTGATGGCACTTCCGGTACTCGAGCGAATGGCGGTATCCGTCCGGGGCATCGTCTCCTTCGACGCGATTCCAGAGGCATGCCCTGTCACCCACCTCGCCATCGACTGCAAGGAGCTGCAGATGCCCGATGCAGTTGAAGGCTTTACCAGCCTTAGCGAACTTGACCTATCGGCAGTCGCGCTACGGGTCCCCGACTCCCTGTTCAAGTTGCCTTCGCTGACCCAGTTATCGCTGGGGTGGCAGGACAAGGTTGGAAAGTTCGAGTTACTCCGAAGATTGCCAGCGGGCACGCGTGCGTTGATCCAGCTGTAGGAGTGTGCTCGCCTTTCTCGCCTTCAAGATAGTCACAACATGAACTTCAACAATCAGTACGTCCTTCACGGTCCCCGACTGCGCGGGCCTGATTTCTTCAAGTTCGTGGACCACATCTACGAGGGCAACCTGCGCCGCCTCAACTCGGGGCAGGACTCCGTGCCGTGCTGCATCTGGGGCAAGCACGGCATCGGCAAGACGCAGTCGATGCGCGACTACGCGTACCGCCGGCGCGTGGGGTTCCGACAGATCAATCCCGCTCAGTTCGAGGAGATGGGCGACATCACGGGCATGCCGCGCATCCATGACCAGAACACTCCCGGCGACCACACCGATGACGTGACCTACTACGCCAAGCCTGATTGGGCGCAGGACATGCACAACCAGGGTCCCGAGGGCATCCTGCTGCTCGATGACTTCAACCGTGCAGGCGACCGAATCATCCGCGGTCTCATGCAGCTGCTTCAGGACCGCCGGATGGTCAGCTGGGCGCTACCGCCGCGCTGGCAGATCTTCCTTTCGGCGAATCCCGATGGCGGCGACTACGGGGTGACCCCGATCGACAGCGCGGTGCTGACGCGCATGTCTCACGTGACCATGGAGTTTGACTATCGCGCATGGGCTGAGTGGGCACGCGCGAACGGAATCGACCAGCGGGGCATCGACTTCGTAATGGGCTACCCAGAGCTGATCGGCGACGGAAAGACCACCGCCCGTTCGCTTGTGAACCTGTTCAGGCACATCCAGTCGATCCCGGACCTGGGTGCGCAGCTGGATCTCGTTGACGCGCTTGCGCGGAGCTGCATTGACGATACGCCTGCGGATGTGTTTGTCTCCTTCGTGCGGAACTACCTGGGCCAGATCCCTGATGCCGATGAAATCCTCGAGGCTCAGGACATCGCGGATGCAATCAGCCGGCTTCGAGGCGTCACGGACGGTGCAGGCGGCTCCGGGACCGATGGCCAGTCCACGCGACGTGCGGACATCCGGAGTATTGTGCTGGAACGGGTCGTCAGCAGGATTCGAGCGTCACGGGGGCAGCTCTCCGAGCGGGCGAGGTCCAACGCGGCTGCCTTCCTCGCCGACGAGTGGTTGCGTGATGACTTGCGGTTTGCGGCGCTCACCCAGCTCGTGCAGCTGCCCGAGCTGAAGTGGCTCTTCGACGATCGCCGCGTGAAGGTCAAGTGGCTCCAGCTGGCTGTTCCCCAGGAACAGCGCCGGGTATAGGCTGCATGTCAACGGCACAGGTGGTGACATCGGCGGAGTCGCAGTCAGTACTCAGCGAGCTGACTCAGATCTCATGCAAGCTGCTGACCGATGAGCTGTTCTTTGGGCATCTGATGGTTCGCATGGGGAGGGTTGTGACCCGCGAAGTCCAGACGATGGCGGTGGGGCTCCGTGACGGCCAGATGACGCTGTTCATCAATCCGGATTTCTGGTCCGGCACGCTTGCCGACCCTGGACATAGGGTGGGTGTGCTCAAGCATGAGCTGCTGCATGTCGCGCTCGACCATTGCAACCGCATGGCAGGGATGTTTCCCGTCGACGGGGTCGACATGAATCAGGTCTACAACATCGCCGCTGACCTTGTGGTGAACGAGATCGTGGGCAAGCGCAACCTCCCCGAGGGCGCGCTTCACCTTGACGACCTGAACCAGACTCTTGAGCCACATGGCATCTGGCTAGAGCCGAACGGCACGGCCGAGCTGTATGTCGATCAGCTCTTGAGGGTGCCCAGGCCGGCCCAACCATCGCTGGCGCAGGCGATGAAGGTCGGATGCGATGCCACGGGCACACACGAGATGTGGGGGGCGGGTGGCACGGAGGAGCGGTCCGCGCTAGGCGAACTGGTCGGTGCGGCAATCCGGGAGACGGCGGCAGGTCGCGGGGACCTTCCAGGCGCCCTTCAGCGTCAGCTTTCGCAGGAGGCGAGGCGACGCAATTCGATCCACTGGAAGTCGATGCTCCGCTCATTCAGCTGCTCCGGCATCACGACCTACCTCAAGCCCACCATCATGACCCCGTCGAAGCGCTACGGCACGGTGCCCGGGGTTCGTGTGCGGCAGCGGCAGCGGTTGGCGGTGGCGATCGACACGTCCGGGTCGATTGGCCAGCAGGTGCTCGATGCGTTCTTCACCGAGGTACACCGCATCTGGCGTCTTGGCGTGGAGGTGACCGTCATCGAGTGCGATGCGGCGATTCCAGAAGGCGGCGTGTGGGACTACAAGGGGCGGGTCGTGAGGGAGCCGCAGGGTGGCGGAGGCACGGACTTTGATGCCCCGATCGCATGGGCAAACAGGCACCAGGTGGATGGTCTCGTCTACCTGACGGATGGGTACGGATCACGTACCGTGCCATCACGGCGGAGGTTGCTGTGGATGTCGACGACTCCCCTTGAGCAGTTCGACCCTGGGGTCCGGTTCTGGCAGCCAACCGAGCGTGTGTGCCACCTTGATATCGAGTCGCTTCAGGCGTAGCGCGAGTCGCCAGAGCACCCACCGTGCCTTCGATCGGGATCATCTCACTTGTGAAACGGTTTGAGGCGCCCATCCCGTGGGAGCGCGTGCTGTGGCTTGAGGATCAGCTCGCCAACCACGTGCTCCGTGAGGCGCGGCGTGAGGGTGTGCCGGCGGGTCATGTGGTGAGCTTCTCTCAGGTGGAGGTGTCCAAGGAGTCGGATGCCGCCCAAGCACTTGCCCTCTGCCGTCCGCATGACACTGCGGTGCTGCTGATGCCTGCCGATGCTGACCTTGGTCGCGCCATGTCGCCGCACTTTGGCCGTGAAGGGCATCTGCTGCTGCACCAGAACCTCGATCCCGCCGCGGTTCCCGAGAGTCGGTCGCTCAGGCTTGGAATCGGAACCCGTACGGAAAAGTGTCGCGTGGCAGCGGGGCTGATTCAGGCGAAGGGGTCGCCCGGTGCCGTCCTGGTGTCAGCGCAGTCAGCCTCAGGCACGGCTCTCGATGGACGCGTCATCGTGGTGCCGGACCCAGTCTCGCCTGATGCCGCGGCGGCCTGGTGTGTCGAGGTGCTTGGCCCGCATCCGAGTGCGTTGGTGCTGCTCGAGTGTGGAGGTCCCATCAACCGAGCGATCGCGCGAGCTCTCGCTGGCACGCGGAGTGTGGTGTTCCTCAACGGAAACCCAGATCCTTCGGACCCGCTCGGCAGCAAGGGCGTCCTAGAGATTGTCGGGAACCTGCCGGACCGGATCGGCGGAGCCTTGGCGGCCGCTGTTGCCGAGGTGACGGGCGGCGCGCCATCCCGGGAGGATCTGGACACTGCAGGAATGTTTGCGTGGCGTACGGATGCTGTGCGCCTGATCATCAGCAGCGCGGATCGCTTGCGCATGGACCGGGTTGCGCCGGCAGGTGGCGGCTCTTTCGCAGCGCGACTGCACGAGCAGATCTTGCGCAATGACGGCAATCGCCGGCTGTTCCATGGCTGGCACCGCCCGATGTGGTTCGACAAGGAGGGGAGGAACCTGTGCACAGAGGTGGTGGTTGCGCATGTCGATCCTCTCACGAGTCGACGCGTCACGTCGGATGACCAGTTTGCGCAGGGACCAGCGGGTGACGCCGTCCCTGTGCCCGTGCTCGGTGTCGATGTCGACTTCGTGTCCATCTCCGCCATCGAGGAGGACAAGGGCACCTTCTATGCCGAGGTCATCGTGAGAGTGGACGTGAGCCTTGCCGGGGAGACTCAAGCGCCTCAGAACTGTCTGCGGGTCCTGAACGCAGCTGAGGACAAGGTCACGTGGCTTGAACCGAGGCACGAGGGCGGGAACGTCGTGTCGCAGATCCTTCGCGGTACGTTCAGGTTTGCGGCCGATCTCATGCTGTATCCCATGGACCAGCAGCTGCTGCGGCTCCAGCTGTGTGCGACCGGAGGCTGCACCGGGTACGTGCTGAGGCCTATGCCGACCTGCTGCGACGTCGACTGCCAGATTGTGGGATGGCGCGTGGTGAGCCCTCACCGTGGCGTCAGCTACCAGGTGCGGTCAGCCGCATGCGGCACGCCCGAGGCAGTGCAAGGCATTGAGTACGGGATTCGTGTGAGTCGTGCTCGGCGGGACGTGGCGCTGCGTGTCGCGATCCCACTCGCGCTTCTCACGCTGGTCGCGGCGGCCACCATGGTGTCCTCGCGTAGGGGCAGCGTGGATGTGACCGCGGGATTGCTCGGCAGCGTATTCCTGACAGCTGTCGCCCTCTACTTCTCCGAGCCCAAGCCGGCCGTGGGCGAACGAACGTTGGTTGACGCTGTGTACCTGCGGGCGTTCGGTCTCTTTGCGTTTCTGCTTGTGGCGGCCCTGACTGCCACGCTTTTCGATGACGATGCCTACCGCGCCATTTGCCTGACGCTCGCGGCCTGCATCCTGCCGGCATGGGCCGCCTTGCTGGTGAGCGTGCGCGGCATGGTCGGTCCGGCCCGCTGGCGGCTGCTCCGGCAACGGTGGTCGTAGGCGAACAGGATGGCTGCGTAGCTCTAGGTCTTGGGTGATCGCAGGCCTGCATCGGACGCTTGTGTTCTCGCCGCCTTCACCGCCGCGCGGATCATCGCCGGGATGTCGGCGGCGTCGGCGGCGGCCATGAACTCGGCAATGCCTGGGCGCGCGATGTGCGCAGTCACCACATCGAGTGCCTGCGCCCACCGTTCGGGCTTCGGGCGGTTCTGTTCGGATCGGGCCGCACTGCTGGCGGGGCCATCCGCACAGTTCCTCGGATCCCATGCCGCCCGCATCACCAGCATCACAAGCGAGTAGGGGAGCGTTGACGCCTCGGGGCCATTGTGGGCTGGTGTGACGAAGTCGCGCATGAACTCGCGCTTGAGGAAGATCCGGCGCAGTGCGGCGGCATCCTGCGCGTCGGCGAGCAGCTCGAGACCGCACCGTGCCCATGCGTCACGCGAGCCGAACCCGCGCGGCAGGCCACGCGTGCCTCCGAGAAGGTGGATGACCGGAAGCTTCCGTGACGTCCTGCGGCGGATGGGCATCAGCCCGTCGCCGCCGATCCACGATCCCGCGCGGTCAAGCCGGTCCCGGTCCGGCGGAGGCGCGTAGAAGTGCCGAGTGTCGTTTGTGCGGGGCGCGCGCAGTTCCCTGCCCATCATGTTGTCCATCGTGTCGTCCATCGTGTCGACGCTGCAGCAGCGGGCCATGTGTGCACGAACCATCATGCCGTCATCCGGTGCAGCCGTTGGCTGCATGAGGTTGAGCGCATCGCCCATCACCTGGCTTGCCTCGTCCACTGCGACGAAGCTCGTGAGCCGTGTCTGGATCTGGTGCGTCACGCCAAGATCCGCGATCTGCGCATCGATCTCCGACTCGAGCTGTGGCTCGGCTACGCGCCGGTCCTCGAGTCGCTCCACCTCGTCGCGCGCCCACAGCGCTCCCAGCGAGAGCGGCGAGGAGTGCACGGCGCACTCTGCGGTGAACAGGCCGTCAATGCTCGCGATGCGCACCCGGTCGCGGTGGCCGTCAAGGAAGAAGCTCGTCGCGCGTCCCGCGAAGAGGTCGCCGTGCGTGGCAAGCTCGGAAGAGCCCGTCTCGGCCTCATGCAGGCCGAATGCGATCGGTCCGACCGTGGCATGGTCGAACGCGAGCACCTCCGTCTCGATGGCATCGTGAGCGGACACGGCCGTGTAGGTGCCGCCGCCAAGCCGTGCGAGCCGCGAGAGCAGTGCATGCGATGAACCTGTGCCGATCCCGATCGCAAAGAGTCGCGTCGCAGGATCCATGCGCCGCGTCACATGCAGGATCTCCGCGTCGTTCGCGACGTTGCCGTCGGTGAGCAGCAGCACAGTGCGGACGCGCTTGGCCGCAACCGGCGTGGTGCACGCAATCTCGAGTGCCTCAAGTGCGTTGGTGCCGCCCTGCGCCTCGATGTGTCCGACCCAGCGGATCGCGGCCTCGATCGTGTCGACGCTGGCGAGAGTCGGTCGGGGCCTGAACTTCGCGCAGCCGTCGCTGAAGGCGATGATCTGGACACGGTCCCGGGGTGACAGCGCGCGAAGCGACGCGATGATCGCCTGCTTTGCGGCACCGATCCGTGCAAAGCCCATCGAACCTGAACGGTCGAGCACGTACACGACCTCACGTGGGCGCTCGCGGTCCGGATGCCGCGCGAGCGGGGGATCCACCACCACAAGCGTGCGAGCGCCATCGCTGTAGGCGCGCAGCGTGGGCGCCGTATCGCGCCCCCAGAAGCGGATCACGATGTCGTTGCCGGAGGCGACGGGCGAAGCAGGGCGAAGCCGGATTGCGCCATCCGCCTCTTCAGTGCGCTCGAGCGCGACGGACGATTGGATGTCTGTGGCGCCAGCGGCGAGTAGCAGGTCGACATCGATCGGCGTCCCTTCGCCGACCAGCACTGGCGGCGTCAAGTGCGACGCATCCGGCGCGCTCGTGGTGTCGGCGCTCCAGCCGTCGCCGTCGTGGCCGATTGCCGCGCCTGGCACGAACTTCGGCGAGATGCCGGTCGGGAGCCGGTACTCGAACCTGCCATCGGCCACGCGCAGCCGCTCCACGATGTGAAGCGTGATCGCGATCGATGCGCCCGCGGGCACGTTGGCGAGCATGATCGTGTGCATGTCGTCGCGTCGCTGCTCGATCAGCGCGGATGTCTTGCCGCGCTTCTTCGCGCTGCGGTGCATCTCGCGCGCCTCTGGAGTGCGGTGGCACGCGCCACGCACTGTGCGGTCGCCGGCGCGGATCTCCACGCCCGTGACCGCCGCGCCGTGCGGCAGCGGAATCGTGTGAGTGACATCCAGCGGCCGGTCATGCGTGTTCGTGTAGTGCTCCTGAAGCTCGGTCTGTGCGCAGTCACCGACAATCCTGACTCTCGCCGAGACCCGTGC
>QXGG01363706.1_pt1 | contig 26668 bp, 25 predicted proteins | sample 1982491 | NCBI WGS metagenome assembly QXGG01 (sample SAMN09924614, study PRJNA488089) | Wastewater metagenome, whole genome shotgun sequencing project. | isolation source: South African research farm wastewater | place: South Africa: Irene, Agricultural Research Council, Animal Production... | reverse complement strand
GTGCAGGCGGGCGACGTGCCCATCGGCGAGCCGCGTGTCTTCGCAACGAATTCGCTGCAGATCATGGTCGAAGCGGGCAACCCGTTCGACATTCGCTCACTTGCCGACTTGGCCGATCCCGATCTCGTCTACATCACATGTGATCAGTCGGTTCCCATTGGCCGCTATGCCGCGCGGGTATTGGCTGAGGCGGGCGTTCGAGTCACACCGAAGTCGTACGAGGAGAATGTGAAGGGAATCGTCAACAAGATCGTTCTCGGTGAGGCCGATGCCGGCATCGTCTACCGCACGGATGTGCTCGCAGCCGGTTCAACGATCGAAGGAGTCGCTGTCCCGGACAAGTTCAACATCGTCGCCGAATATCCGGTTGTGACGGTCGGAAATGCACCCTCGGATCTGGCCCTGCGTTTCGTCGAATTCGTTCTGACTTCGCCCTCTGCTCGCTCCATCCTCGATGCCTACGGATTCGGGACACCATGACGAAGAAGCGGCGACGAGAACGTATGCCCGTTCCACTGGCTGTGTTGGCGTCACTCGCCGCAATGTTCTTCGTGCTACCGTTCGGCGGTCTTCTCGCTCGTGTGCCTTGGAGCGACGTCGTCGACATCGCAGCCGACTCTGAAGTGCGCCGAGCCTTGTGGCTGTCGTTGAGAACGTCCACGCTCGCAGCGATCATCTCTGCGATCTTCGGTGTTCCCCTTGCCTGGGTGCTTGCACGCGTGAACATCCCCGGACGATCCGTCATTCGCGCAATCGTGACGTTGTCCATGGTTCTGCCACCCGTCGTCGGCGGCGTGGTGTTGTTGTTCTCCTTCGGACGGCGAGGACTGTTCGGTCAGTATCTCGACGACTGGTTCGGCATTCGTCTTCCGTTCACGACAGCCGGAGTTGTCATCGCCCAAGTCTTCGTGGCAATGCCGTTCCTCGTGCTCACTGTCGAATCAGCATTTCGCCAACTCGATTCACGCTTCGAGGACGCCGCTCGAACCCTGGGTGCCTCGGCATGGTTCACCATGCGACACGTGTCGCTTCCTGCAGTTCGCTCGGCACTTGTCGCCGGTTTCGTTCTCGCCTGGGCCCGAGCCCTCGGCGAATTCGGAGCCACGATCACCTTTGCCGGCAACTTGTCTGGCACCACTCGGACGATGCCGCTCGCGACATATCTGGCACTCGAAACCGATACTCCATCAGCCTTGGTGCTCAGTCTGTTGATGATCACGGTGTCGTTTGCCGTGTTGATCTCGCTGCGCGACAGATGGCTCGACACTCCCGGGCGGATGCCGTCATGACTCTCACTGCGCAGATCGGAATCGCCTGGCCGGCGTTGAACGTCGAGGTCGATCTCGACCTTGCAGCAGGTCGCACGCTTGCGATCATGGGACCGAACGGTGCAGGGAAGTCGTCCGTCCTGCGCGCATTTGCGGGACTCTTGCCTCTCCACACAGGCTTCATTCGTTCCTCGGAGATCGTCTGGGACGATCCAGCACGCGGTTCGTTCGTCTCCGCTGGAGAGCGCAATGTCGGTCTCGTCTTCCAGGACCACCTGCTCTTTGCGCACATGACGGTGCTCGACAACGTGGCCTTCGGCCCGCGGGCACGAGGACGAACCGTCGACCAAGCCCGACGGGAAGCCGCCGACTGTCTCGAAAGGTTGGGTTTGGCCGAGTTGGCATCGTCCCGGCCGCGGCAGTTGAGCGGAGGGCAGTCCCAACGGGTAGCCCTCGCGCGCGCGCTCGTCAACAAGCCGAATCTTCTCCTGCTCGACGAGCCTCTCGCATCACTCGATGTCGTGACCCGTCGTCGCATGAGAAGCGAAATTACACGGGATCTCGCCAGCTACCGACCGATGACGATTCTCGTCACGCACGATCCCGATGACGCGCGCCATCTGGCCGATGACGTGATGGTGATCGAGAACGGACGCGTCGTCCAGTTCGGCACTCTTGCCGAAGTGTCTGAAGAGCCCGCAACTCCCTATATCTCCCAGCTGTTCGGCTCGTCATGACTCGAAGCCGTCGTTCGGGCACCGATCTCCTCACAGGGGAATGGGCGTGCCTCGGTCTTTTGCACGAATCCCCGAACCACGGCTTTGCCCTTGCCCAGTTACTGGAGCCCACCGGCGACATCGGACGCATCTGGTCGCTGTCGCGACCTCTCACCTATCGAGCGATCGATCAACTCCTCGAGCGCGAATTCATCGAAGCCCGCGGCGAACAACCCGGACGGGCCGGCGGTGCAAAGACGATCTACGCGCCGACACGCTCTGGACGCGCGGCGTTTCGCTCATGGGTGACGACTCCGGTTGCCCACTTGCGGGAACTGCGCAGTGATCTGCTGCTGAAACTCGTTCTCGCCCAACGCTGTTCGATCCCCATCGACAAGTTGATCACCGAACAGAGTCGGCACATCGAACGATTCCGCAGCAGGCTCGCCGAACACAATCGCGAATCAGAAGCCGATCTCGTTCTCCAATGGCGACTTCATTCCGCCGAAGCCGCCCTGCGATTTCTCGCCGACCTCGACAGCACGACACCATGAACTCCGCCTCTAACCTGCCACCCATGGGAGACCTGCAACTGAACTTCGACAACACGTTCGTGGCTCGGTTCCCTGAACTGTGCCAGCCCTGGTCGGCCAACACCATCGAGAGTCCGACGACTCTCCTCGTCAACTCGCCACTGGCTCATGAACTCGGCATCGATCCCGAGTATCTGAAAGCACGGGCTGGCGCGGATCTGATGAGCGGCTCTGTTGCCCCGCCCGGAGCCGAACCCGTCGCGCAGGCCTATGCCGGCCATCAGTTCGGCGGCTACTCCCCTCGCCTCGGAGACGGACGCGCCCTACTTCTCGGTGAAATTCTCGATCCCGAAGGCCGCCGTTTCGATCTGCACCTCAAGGGTTCGGGGCGAACACCTTTCGCGCGCGGCGGTGACGGCAAGGCGGTCCTCGGACCGATGGTGCGCGAGTTCATCATCGGCGAAGCCATGTACGGACTCGGAATCCCGACGACACGCGCTCTCGGAGTTGTTGCGACTGGTGAAAGCATCGCTCGTGAAACCTTGTTGCCCGGGGCGGTCCTCGCGCGTATCGCATCGAGTCACATACGCGTCGGCACGTTCCAATACGCCGCTTCTCTGAAGACTGACGGTCTCGTTCAGCGATTGGCCGACTACGTGATCGACCGCCATCCTTCTCCGATCACCGATTCTGCCGATGTTGCCGATCGCTATCTCGCTTTCCTGCAAGTCGTCGTCGAACGCCAGGCAAACCTGATCGCCCAGTGGATGCTCGTCGGATTCATCCACGGTGTGATGAATACCGACAACATGACGGTGTCGGGCGAGACGATCGACTTCGGACCATGTGCATTCATGGACGTCTACGATCCGGCAACGGTGTTCAGCTCGATCGATACTGCTGGTCGGTATGCCTACGGCAACCAGCCCCAAATCGGCCAGTGGAATCTGGCCCGACTCGCAGAGACTCTTCTGCCGCTCATCGATTCCGATCAGGATCGATCCATCGAAAAGGCCATGGCGGTTCTCCAGACATACCCGAATGTGTTCCAGCAAGCATGGTCGTCGGGAATGCGCACGAAGCTCGGACTTCCTTCGACCACCGTCGATCCGGAATCCGACGGAGTCTTGTTCGACAACCTTCTTGCTCTGATGCACGATGGGCGCGTCGACTACACCTCGTTCTTCCGCACGCTTGCCCAGTCGTTACGCAACTCGGGATCGACGCAGCCATCTGTCGAGCTGCAGTCGATGTTCGCCCAATCGACAGCTTTCGTCTCGTGGTTCGGGCAGTGGATCGACTCTCTCGTGAAAAACGCAGTCGACCTTGTTTCGGTTCCGTCTGCGATGGATTCGGTCAACCCCGTTTACATCGCGAGAAATCACACGGTCGAGGCTGCTCTGGCAGCGGCCACCGATGGCGACATCGGCCCGACCGAAAGATTGGTCGAGCGCCTCCGCCGACCATTCGTCGAGGTTCCCGGATTCGACGATCTCATCTTTCCGGCACCCATGGAGTTCGCGGGTTACAGAACCTTCTGCGGAACCTGACGAGCACTACCCTGAAGCCGTATGGGTCGCATTTCCCGACGGCGCAAGGAAGCCGAGAAGCTCTCGGCTGACATCAGCGAGTTGCGTGAACGCCTCACGGCGATCGGAACGAGGCTCGACGAAATCGTCTTAAGTGCCTCCAAAGAGGCCGCTCGTTTGAACGAGGTCGCGTCGAAATCATCAGACTTCGACGCGCGGATCTCACAGATCGGCACTGAGGTGACTCACCAACTCGGTGAACTCTCGAGTGATCTCGAGCGACTTGCACAAGAACAAGCCAGGTATCAGATCGCGTTTCGCCAAGACCTCGCTGAAGTTGCCGATATGGCGAAGAAGAAGACGTCCTGAGTCATCTTCGTCTTCTGAGGGAGTCGTCGGACTACGACAACAAGTTCAGGGCCTGAGTGATCAAGCCCTGGGCTTCGCGAATCTTCGACTGATATTCACCAAGATCGCCCCGAGTCAGAGCAGCATCAGCCTCGTCGAAGAGACGATCAGCTGCCGCCAGGAGAGACACAGGGTCGTTCTCGTCGACGACGGTCGGATCAGCAGTATCAGGCGTCGAGGGATCGCCAAGATCGATATCGGAGTCCACATCGGATTCGATCGTGTCCACATCATCGATCGAGTCGGGCGGAAGTGCCGGCACCGATTCATCGATCACAATTTCGCCGAGGTCCACGCCAGCGCCCGGGAAAAGACGATTCACGGCTTCGGTGAGATTGTCGCCGATGACCGAACGCCCGTCGTACCACGCAAGAACACGTCGCACGAAGACCTGCTTCGAACCGGCGTCATCGGGTCTCACGAACAGCGGTTGGACCCAGACGAGACCGTTGCCGACAGGCACCATCTGCAACTGCCCGAGAATGACACGTGAGCCACGCTGGTCGAGCAACGTGATCACAGGTGCGATATCCGGATCACTGCTCAATTCAGCTGCAACTGTCGCAGGACCGGCAGGCAAAGTTCCCGTGTACCGGTAGACCTTGATCTGCCCGTATGTCGCCGGATCACTCGACACAACCATGATGGCGCGCAGTTCTTTTCGGGTGTCATCAGCCGAGAACGGAACAAATGGCCGCAGCAGCGAGAACGTCGGCGATGTTCCGCTACCGGTCTGTTGCGGCGAGTGGAACATCGTGTAGTACGGCTCGAACCGCGCGACATTCGCATCGGCGACATCGCCTGTGTTGGCCTGGGATGCCGTGTCGACGATCGCAGGATCGACCGTTGCAACTCCGGTTGCCAATTCCGGATCTCGCTTCACTGCCTGTGCAACGCTCCATGCCGAGTCACGATTGAAGAACTCGTCCGCATCGGTGAACTGATAGCGGCCGTACAGATTCGTCTGCACACGGAACAGATCTTCTGGATAGCGGAAATGACTGCGCAGCGAAGACGGGACACGATCGGCCGGGGTGAACAAGTCCGGGAACGCCTTCGACCAGGCGCGGATGATCGGATCCATCGGATCGACGACGTACAAAGTGACCGAGCCGTCATAGGCATCCACGACTGCCTTCACACTGTTGCGCACGTAGTTGAACGTGTGTTTCAGGCCCGAGCCAGGTGTGAGGTTGTCGGTGTTCGCGTTCTGTGCGTACGGATAGCGGGCGGTCGTCGTGAATGCATCGATGACCCAGAGCACTTTCCCTTCGTCCACAACTGGATACGGATCGGCGTCGAGATGCAAGAAGGGAGCCAGTTTGGAGACTCGATCCCTGACGTCACGCACGTGGATCAGGCGAGAATCTTCGTTGACGAGTCCCGAACCGAAGAGGTTGAACTCGCTGAAATGCACTGCAAAAGCGAGGCGTCGCAGTGTCGAATCGAGAGCAACTCCGCCCTCGCCGCTGTACGGCGTGGCTTCGGTTCCAGGACAGGCCTGTTCGACCTGCTCGGTGTTGACGATTGCATAGCCGGGCTGCTGAGTGCCCACGTACAGCTGCGGACGCTCGGTGGCGATTTCGCTGTAGATCGGTCGACCGTCATTGGTGATCTGGCTGGCGCTCGCAGCGACAACCCCGCAACCATGGGTGTAGATCAAGTGCTGCGACACCCATGTCCTGTTGGGGATGCCCTCTGGGTTCAACTCACGTGCTGCGACGAACGTCTGTTGCGTCCGTCCATTGATGTCATAGCGGTCGACATCGAGATCGTTGATCGAATAGAAGGCGAACTGGCCCTGGTCGAGCGCATAACGATCGCGCATTTCGCGAATGTCCAGGAGTCGCGAATCCGACAGAGCATCCGAATCTGCAGCAACCTGCTGACGACTGATCGGCTCGTCGCTGACGGGGATGACTTCGACATCGTCGATTCCCATTGCGGTCTGTGTTGCTGCGATGTTGAGGCCGATGTACGGCCGTTCACGTGTGGTCACGTTCGGCTGGACGATGAACCGTTGAATGACTGCTGGATACACGGCCCCAGCGACGACCGCGACGACAGCCCACAATGCCATCGACAACAAAGGCAGCCGCCAGCCACCCCAGCGAATGCCAGCAATGAAAAGTGCCGCCACAAGAAGGCTGATCATGATCAACAGGTTGATCGCCGGCAACTCCGCCTTCACGTCGGTGTAGGTCGCACCCTGCACGACGCCGCGGCCGGACACCGTGAGTTCGAAGCGCTGCAGCCAGTAGTCCACAGCCTTGATGACAGCCAACAACGCGAAGAGGACGCTCAGGTGGATGCGCGCTCCACGAGTGATTCGTTCACCCGGTGACTGGACGCGGATGGATCCGTTGAGGAAATGCATCGCAGCAGTCAGCATCGTGATCAGGACGAGAGCCGCAAAGGCCCAGTCGATCGAGAACGTGAGGAACGGCAGTCGGAAGACGTAGAAGCCGACATCTGCTCCGAACTGGGGATCATCGATGCCGAACGATTGCGAGTTGCGGAACAGGAGCCACTCCTGCCACTGGGCGATCGCCGGAAGCCCCACCATGAGACCGAAGAGAAGCGAGACCGCCAATCGCAAAAGTCTCGTTCGGCCACCCACGACGGTTCGGTAGCGCTCGACGACTTCTCGTTCGGGACCGACCGGGAGGTCGGATGGCGACAGACGTTCTGCAAGGGTCAGGCTGATGAATCCGACAACAGCGAACCCGAGAGTGAAGAACGCTCCGAGCAACGCCTTCGAGCCGAGGGCCGTCCAGAAGACCGACCCCTTGTCGACGGAACCGAACCAGAGAAGGTCCACGTAGAAGTTGGCCAAGGTACGCGCCGACAGAAAGAGGACGACGAGAACGGCAACGATGCCGAGAAGGATGATCCTTCCCTTCGATGCCCATTGGGGTCGGCCTGCGGATGACCGCCGGCGCGGACCGCGGGGAAGGTCCGAGGAGGGGCGCACGAAGTCAGGCTAGTTGTGATCCGAGACGAGAACACATCGGCAGCCGGAATGTGCCGGAGCATGAGAGTGTCCAGTCGGGAACTCCTCACCGCCGCGAACGAACCCACCAAGAGAATTGTCTTCGGCATCCGCGCACGGAGGGCCGTCCGGATCCACTTTCCAACACACGCGCATCGAGGGATTCAACATGGCAGCCGCGCCACGCCCGAACGCCATGAGCGCTACATCGTCCATGTGCTCGTCGATGAACTGGTTCTTCCACTCGCGGTAGACCACTCGAACGATCGTTGCCAGCTCGGCATTGCTGTCCGACGACTGTCCGATGCTGCGCTCGAGGCGTTCCCGCAGCGGCTCCACAAGAGTGGAGACGACGAAATCGCGAACAGCGGGCATCTGGGACTCGATCGACTTCACCAATTCGCTCTCGGGTTCATCGGACAACGAGCGAGCTCCGGCGAGTGCAGCTTCACCGAGAAGGTTGTTCAGGGACGCCACGTAGCGGCCGCCGTGCTCGGCGACGGAACCGACGAGGGCGTCGAGGTGGCGAACCACTGGTTTGCCGCGCAAGATGTCGAGAACCTGATTCTGTTCGTCGGCCAGAACGCGCTTGACCATGCGGCTCATCGCCACAATGACAGGTATGAGGGTTTCGTTGCGTTTGGCGAAGCACTCACCGTCGTCGACCTGATCGTCAGCAAAGCTCACAACCGGCTCTTCCTCGGAGGAAGCCGGTCGTTCGATCTGACGGGATGCGTCTGCCGCAACGGATTGGGTGCTGGAGCGGCGCAACCTTTCGAAGATGTCGCCTGCATCGACCACGGCGCGCTCTCGGTGAGGTTGTTCGATGACAGGTTCAGTGGGACGCTGATCAGTCGAGCGCTCACCGCGAGCGAAAAGAGGGACGACGTTCGAAACGGAGTCGACGTCGTCGTGGCTGTTTCCGGCATCATCGACGGTCTCGAGCGAGTCGGACAAGTCGGTCGATTCAAGACTCTCGAGAGACTCCCCCGACTCGATGTCGCGAAGTTCGGAGTCCTCTGGTCCTTCGAGGTCGGCCAGCGAAATCTCCGTTGCCTCGATCTCACTCATTGTCTCCGAATGGGTCTCCGAATGAAGATCGACTTCTTGGTGTGGCGAATCCTCGAAGGCGACGCTCTCAGGATCGTCGGAGAACTCTGGAGCCGACGACGGAGACCGGACCGCTTCGAGGCGCTCGATGTCATCGGCTTGCACGATCACCGGAACTGGACCTGTCGTCGGAGCCAAGTTGACGAACTCCATCGGCTCGTCCGCAGGCTCCAAGAGATCGCGCAACACGTCCTCTGTGGCATGACGGGCCCGCTCGAATGCGTGCACGATTCGTTCTCGTCCGTGGTGCAGATCCTGGAGTTGTTCGCGAGCCAATTCCCGTCTGCGCGCCACATCGGCAAGAACCCGCTCGCGATACGAGCGAGCCTCATTGACCATCTCTCGACCCTGCTGCTTGGCCATCAGGACCTCTGCTTCGGCGTCCGATGTGGCGTCCTGTCGACGTCGCGAACACTCGAGTTCGGTCTCTTCGCGGATACGAGCTGCCTCTTCGGAGGCTTCTCTGATGATTCGACTCGCCGCATCCTCAGATCTCTCTTTGATCTTGTGGGCCGCCTCACGGGCCGCCTCGATGATGCGCGCAGTTTCCTCACCGAGCAGCTCGGCGATCGTCGCCTCGGACATCTCGGCGTGAACGAGGGGACGTGCGTTCTTCGTCTCGCGCATCTCCCGCTCGAGAAAGACGACCCGTTCCTGCAGCCGCGCCATTTCCGCCGACACCATGCGAAGGAAATCCCGGACTTCGTTCTGATCGAACCCGCGGCGCGTCGTCGAGAACGAGGCTCCCGCCACCGCGGACGGCGATGACGGGTCCGGGCGCGAGAACGAAAGGACCATTTCCGCCATCGTACGAAAGATTCGACGATCAACGGTGTCAATCACCCCTGAGGCGTGATCGGAACACCTCCAAGACGTTCGAGTGCTTCGAGTGCCTCATCGAGCGTCGCCACCGCAATGATGTCGACATCTGCACCGACGACACGTCGGACTTCTTCGATTTCGGCCTCTGGCTGAGCAGAGGGAACCAAGAAGTACCTGACACCGGATTGACGAACCGCTATCGCCTTTTGCAGGAGAAGACCGATTGCTCCGACTTCCCCGTTGTCCGAGATCGTCCCAGTGACAGCCACCCCTCCATCAGGCGTGAGCTCACCTGGTGACAATGCGTCGATCAAGGCAAGTGTGAACGACAAACCGGCGGACGGACCGCCGATGCGATCGGTATCAATGTCGATCTCGAAGGGGAGATCCACCGTTCGGGTGTCGCGGGCGGTGAACCCGATCAACGTCCGTTCGGGTTCATCCGGGCTTGCCAGAAGTTCGACTTCGACAGTGCGTTTTTCTTCAGAGCCGATCCCCGTCACCTCGAGTCGGGCCCGATCACCGGGGCGCGCATCTTTCAAGACATCGGCAAGCTCCGACAACGTCTCTGTCCTGACAACCTCGCGATCGTCATTTCCGCCGACATCGAGGATGAGAACCGACCGAACGACGTCCCCCACTTCCAAGACCCTGCATGCTCGCGATTCCGGAGCATCAGCCGGACACACGCTTGGATCGAATCCTGCGACCTGAACCGGGCCTTCTTCGAGGGTTGCATCGAAGCCGAGACGCGACAATGCCACATAGGCAGCGATCTCCTTCGCCGTCGACATTGCCCCCAACTGCACTTCGCGGCTCAGTTGCGGGTCGCAGTCGCCGAATCGCTGTTCGCATGTCAGGACATCGACATAAGGATCGATCCAACCCATGAACGATTGCAGCGGATTGACGCGAGTTCCCATCGCCGTTACGAAACGAACTCCGTTCTCAGCCGGATAGACCTCGACATCGACATCGGAGATGTTCAAACGATCCGCGACCGATTCGGCGCGGCCAGGAGCAGATTCATATCTCTCCAAGGGCCACACCATCGCAAGAAGTGCTGCGATGACGATCGTGAAAGCCAAAGTTGCAGAGACGATGCCGAGAACCTGTGCACGCGGCGACGGCGGCACGATGTCCGGGGCGACTACCGTTTCGTGTTGCGTGTCACTCACCGAAATCTCCGTCCGCATCGCCATCGTCACGGTGCTCGCTCTCGTGGCACTCATTGCCATCGGATGGCGACGACCTGCCTCAGATTACCCTCGGCGCGTACCGTCCAGAGATGCAGCTGCACATGGCCGACGACACGATGAACAATCGCCATCCCATGCGACAACAGGAATTCACGACACCGGCCGAATCGCCGCCCGGAAAATTCTCGATGTACTCGGCCTCGGATCGATCGCGGCATTCATCGGCATCGTCATCGCTCTCGTGGTGTCGACTGCAATTGCTGTCATGGTGACAGCGCTGTTGGATCGACTCTGATCGGACCCGATGTGCACGACGACGACATCCTTCGCCTACTGACCGACGTCGCTGTCGCCGGTCATACAGGCGACGAGCAGTTGCCTCGTCACCATCTCGATCATCCCGACCCTCGAATTCGAGCTGTTGCTCTCAATGCTCTCGATCGTCTCGGGACACTCGACGATGCGACCCTCGTCGGTGCGATGAACGATCCGGATTCAGCCGTGCGACGTCGGTCGGCCGAGATTTGCGCGACTCACGTTCACGTCGACCTCACACCTCTCCTCCACGACATCGAGCCCCTCGTGATCGAAATGGCTGCATGGGCATGTGGTGAACAAATGCAGCCGGACGATGACGACTCTCGGGTGACGCGGGAGTGGGACGTGAACATCATCGATCGACTCATTCATCTGGCAACCGATCACGACGAAGCACTGGTGCGTGAATCCGCCATCGCAGCTCTCGGGGCGATCGGCGATGAGCGCGCCGTGCCGGCGATCATTTCTGGGTGTTCGGACAAGCCTGCTGTCCGTCGACGCGCCGTGCTCGCCTTGGCGCCGTTCTCCGGTGACGACGTCGACCGTGCTCTGCATCGCGCCCTCGAAGATCGGGACTGGCAGGTGCGACAAGCTGCCGAAGACGTCCTCGGCCCCGAGTAGATCAACGGGTCGATTTCGAGGGGTACAGTGACGTCGCATGGGGGTCAAGATCCATCGCGTGCACACCTCGACTCTTCCAGTCGATGACGATCATCCGTATCGAAGCGGAGCCTGGCGACCGCAACACACCGAGTACGACGCCACTGACCTTCCCGTGCGAGGTTCGATTCCCGACGATCTCGAAGGCGTGTACTTACGCAACACCGAGAACCCTCTCCATCCGAATCTCGAGCGTTACCACCCGTTCGACGGTGACGGAATGATCCACATGATGTCGTTTTCGAACGGCACAGCTGTCTACCGGAATCGTTTCGTTCGAACCGAGGGTCTTGCCATCGAAGCCGAGGCTGGCTCGGCTCAATGGTCCGGACTTGCGGAATCACCCCTCAAATCGCCGCGCACGGATGGCTGGGGTGCGCGTACACGGATGAAGGATGCATCGAGCACCGATGTCGTCGTTCACGGCGGTCTTGCGCTCAGCAGTTTCTACCAATGCGGCGATCTCTATCAGATGGATCCGCTCACACTCGAAGATCGCGGTCGGGCATCGTGGGGCGGCAAGTTTCCGCAATGCGGAGTATCGGCGCACACCAAGGTCGACGAGAACACCGACGAATTACTCTTCTTCAATTACGAGACGTCCGCTCCCTACATGCACTACGGCGTCGTCGATGCGAACCATGAACTCGTGCACTACACGCCGATCGAACTGCCCGGCGCGCGTCTGCCTCATGACATGGCCTTCACCGAGAATTTCGCGATTCTCAACGACTGTCCGCTGTTCTGGGATCCGATCTTGATGTCACGCGGAATCTACGCCACGACTTGGAACCCCGACATGCCGACGCGTTTCGCAATCGTTCCGCGCCGCGGTTCGTCGAGCGACGTCCGATGGTTCGAAGCGGACCCGACATATGTCCTGCACTGGATCAACGCTTACGAGGAGCACGACCATGAGGGCCACTGGGTCGTCCTGGATGGTTTCTTCCAGTACGACCCGTCACCGTCTGTTCCCCCCGATGCCGATCTGAACACGCGAATGTTCCGGTTCCTCGACCTGTATGCGATGGACTCGCGCCCGTACCGCTGGCGATTCAATCTCTCGACGGGAGCGACTCGTGAAGGCCCGCTCGACGATCGCGTCACCGAATTCGGCACGACCAATGGGCGTTTCCAAGGGCGCGATTACCGCTACTACTACTCGGTCGTTCCGACTCCTGGCTGCTTCCAGTTCGACGGCATCACTCGCAACGATCTGCAGACCGGCTCCACCGAGACGTACATGTTCGGGCCAGGAGTGTTCGGCAGCGAGACGGTGATGGCACCGCGACGAGGATCGACGGATGAGGACGACGGATATCTGATCACCTTCGTTTCCGATGTCGTGAACGACAGATCGGAATGTCTGGTGTTCGACGCGCAGTCCGTTGCCGATGGCCCGATCTGCAGACTGGAATTGCCCGAGCGGATCAGCTCGGGCACCCACGCATGTTGGTCAGCGACCGAGAAGGGTGCTGAAGAAGCCCTTCTTGGAAGCGCCTGACGACGAACCCGTCTCATCACACCGACAACGTTCCGCTTTGGGAACGTCTCCCAAGACGTCTTCGACGTGGGCACCGCATCCAGCCCATGTCGGCTTGTTGCACTTCTGACAGGTCATTCGTCTACACATACCCCCGAGGGTATACACCGATTCGAGTGATGTCAACATCGAATCCGATGCGATCAGACTTCGACGAGAACTCTTTCTTCGACATTTGACTCTTGGGGCCTCGGCCCTCGAACGATCAAGAAGACGAGTGCGACCGATGCCATTGCCACCCCGAGCCACATCGACCCGATCCATCCCTCGACGAACGCTTCTTTTGCCGCATCGATGATCACTGGCGCCGATGTTCCGGCATCGGATGCTGCGACGAACGCCGAACCGATCCCTTCGGAAGCTCTGTCTGCAAGATCTGCGGACACAGTCGACAACTTCGGCTCGATCGCAGATCGATAGCCAGCACTCAACACCGAACCGAGCAGAGCCACTCCGATGGCACCTCCGAGTTCGCGAGATGTGTCGTTGATCGCAGACGCCACACCCTGTTTGTCCTCGGGCAATGTCTCCGTGATCACTTCTGTGGAGGGGGTCATCGTGAGACCCATGCCGATACCGATGAACAACAGACCAGGCAGAACCGACCAGTACCCGCGCTCGACCGATGCGGTCAACGCCATGATCGTCAGTCCGGAAGCGAACACGATGACGCCGGTCAACATCACGGGACGTTTGCCGTACTTGCGTGCCAGCAGAGGCGACACGGTCGACAGAGGCAACATGGCGAGCGCCATCGGAAGCATCGCAGTCGCAGAGCGAAGAGCCGACCATCCGAGTACGGCCTGGAAGAACGGGAACAACACCACGAAGATGCCGAACATGACCCCGAACATGATCAGCATCGTCACCGTTCCGGATGCGAGACCGCGATCGGCAAATGCGGATATGTCGAGCAGCGGATCCGGGTGCCGCCGCTCCCACCAAATGAAGCCTGCTGTTGCACAGGCACCGATGACGAGTCCGCTCAGGGTCAACCAGTGCGACCAGCCCTTTTCCGGACCTTCATGGACGCCGAGCACGAGACCTCCGATGACGAGGGCCGCGAGAACCGAGCCCACGACGTCGAACGGATGCCCTCTCACCTCTCGTGAGTTCGGAGCAGCCCGATACGACGCGGTCAGCGAAACGACGACGAGAACGAGAGGAAGGGCGAACACCCACCGCCACGAGAGAACGTCGATCATCACTGATGAAGCAAAGAGACCGATCATGCCGCCGGCACCTGCGAATCCCGCCCAGACTCCGATGGCACGCCCGCGATCTTCGACGGGAAAGCTCGACGTGATGATCGACAACGTCGAGGGCATGATCATCGCTGCACCGATACCCGCAACTCCTCTCGCAACGATCATGGCTGGCACCGAGTCCGCGAATACGGCTGCGATCGTCGCCACCCCGAAGATGGTCAACCCTGTGAGAAGAATCGACTTGCGGCCCCAACGATCGCCGAACGCGCCCGCCGGCATCAAGAGCGCGGCCAGCACCAAGGTGTACGAGTTGATGATCCACAGAACTCCGCCTTGAGAGGCTCCGAGTTCGACGGCCATTTGTTGCTGGGCAACGTTCAAACCCGACATCGTGGCGACGACCGCAACAAGACCCGTGATCATGGCCAGCAGAACCCTGCGTTGCGTTCTGCGGTCGAGCTGAACCGCTTCGATCATCATGCTGGGGGGAGCACTCATCACTTTTTCCTGTTCGAAGAGGGGAAGGAAAACGATAGGGGTCGACGACCCGAGCCGACAACGAAGACTCACAAGAGTGCCAAACGGCATGTTGTGGCAATCACCGACGAGTCCGGATCGAGTCCGGATCTGCCTTGGATCAACCGTCGAGCACGACCTTGATGGCAGCGGTTCCTGCGGTGCGGGAGCCTTGCGTCCGCTCGGCTTTTCGATCACTGCGTTCGATCAGAAGTTTGTACACCAACTGATACTTGGAGCGCACGGCTGATTGAACACGCTCGACATCGTCACCGCTCAAGACAACCGCTCGCCCAGAATGAATCGGCGCGCCCTTCTTCGGACGACCACGAATGTTCGAGACCTGAATCGTCACCTTCGGGTCATTGGCAATCCGTTTGATCTTCCATGCATCGGAATCGGTCGTGAACGCGTACCCGTCGTTGAAGGGAACGACCCACACCGGCGTCGACACCGGCGAGCCATTGCGTCGATACGACACGAATGCGATGTACTTTGCTCGATCGAGATCTTCACTCATGAAACGACCCCAATTCGTATCGATACACGTTCTTTCAATTTCTGACGAGAACTTAGCGTCTCTTGGCGGAGGGTCCTCGACATCCATGATCGCCACGTGTTGTGTTGACAACTTCTTTCCCCTCAATTTTGAGCAAAGATTCTGATCGGGTGTTGGATTAGATGATGACACCGTGAGTTACAGACATCTTCGGTAACGATCATCGAAGTGTGGGACCGCTCCACACTTCCGGATGGAGGTCACGCGCCGTGCTCCTACACTGCTGCTCGTGGTCCAACTTCACGGCAACTATGTTCCCAGCACCTCGGCCTGGGTCCGAGATCAAATAGACCTCTACGAACGCACCAGCGGAACAGAGGGCAACACTCTTCTGGAGACGGGCATTCCGGTCATTATTGTCACAATGAGGGGCGCAAAATCTGCCAGCGTCCGCAAGATCGCTCTGATGCGCGTGGAATTCGGCGGTTCGTACGCCTTGATTGCATCGAAGGGCGGTGCACCCGACAATCCCGACTGGTATCACAATCTTCTGGCTCATCCCACTGAAGTACTCATTCAAGATGGTCCGGAACCGTTCCGGGTGACTGTGAGGCAAGTCGAGGGCGCTGAGCGCGAACAATGGTGGGCACGTTCAGTCGAAGTCTTTCCCACGTACAACGAGTACCAATCGAAGACTGAACGTCGGATCCCCCTTCTTGTCGCCGAACCGATCATCTAGTACCTCGACATCAGAGAAATGTCTTCATCATCCAGGTGTTCTCGAAGGACACCGATTCAATGATTTTGATGTTCTTCTCGCAAGGCCGGTACCCGAGTTGCATGAGCCGGTGCATGGCAGGAGCCGACGCATCGACCCAGAGCGCGGTCATATCGAGACGTAGAGCTTCGTCCTCTGTTGCGCGAATCAACCTTTTGCCTATGCCTCGTCGAGAATATTTCGGATCGACGTAGAGCAAGTCCAAATTCCCGGCAGTGTCACCTCGGTCGGTCAAACTGGCGAAACCGGCAACCACATCGTCCATTTCAACCACAATCACGATGTCTTCATGAACGACATGGGCCAGATATTCATCAGTGATGGTTCGGGACCACATCTCTTTCTGTTCGATCGAGTAATTGGACCCCGCTATGGCATTCAGGGCCGCCCGAGTCAAGAGGCTGACATCGTCAGGAACGCCCAATCGAATCTTCATCAAGAAAGACTATGCCTGCGGCGGCATGATCACCCCGAAGTAGTGGTCCTCGGCGGATGACCAACGTGCCTCCCAGGCGAACGGGTACCAGCTGGCGCTTCCGTCCAGGCGAAGATCTTCGAGAAGTCGGTGCTGACGCTGCCAGCTGATCACTCTGTGTGCCTTCTCGGCCGGAGACCGTTCATCCCAACTTGCCGCAGTGCCTCCCGCGTAGAAGTCGTCGCCTCCGATCACAGTGACAGCGACACCTTGCGATCTGCATGTTTCTGCGACGACCGCTGCAAGCGTCGACTAACCGGCACCTCTTCGGCCGTCAAGCGCGACGAACACAGAACGTCGTAGCGACATGTGAAGAGCGGTCAGCGTATCGATGAGCGGCCGTACGGTCTGTGCGGGAGCAGGGGCCGGGCCCTCGGGGTGATCATCCAGCTACTCGGCCATCAACGCAGTCTGGCGACTCGCCGGTCTCATTCATTCGACGAACGATCCACGCTGCGACATCGATCGACGGCTACCGGTCGCGAGACCTTATCGACCGTAGATATCCGAAGATCAACCTCCAAGCTCTCGTGGGGTACGAAGAGGTACGGGCGTTCTATTGGTCACTCGGCTTCTCCGAGGACTACGTGACCTCATTCGGACTCCGCCTCATCCCTGACAACTGAGCTCGGAAGGTCGATGCCGTCGCGCGCGCCAAGGGCACAAGCGTGAACCACGCTCATCATCGACTCGCTCACCGCCGAGATCGACCGCGTGCGTGACGACAAGGAATTCCTCGCCACGCTGAAGCGTCTCGTCGATCGCGATCAGGAGATCCTGGACCGCCTCGCCCAGTGAGGTTCCTCACGCTTGCCGAAGCACTGGTGATCGCAGAGGCCGTGACGGGGATCAGTGCCCGAACGCTGCAATCCGCGGCACGGACCCTTGACGAGCGACACGCCACGGAGTGGATCGAGTCACGTATGGAACTGCCAGCTTCGTGATCACTCTTCGAGACTGAACCGGTAAACGTTTGTCTACCTTTTTTGATTAGAAACCGCTGGCACCATCGGGGCGAAGGTGACGCACCAGCTCCGGCACCGAGACGGCGGCAATCTGCCATACCTGATCGACGTCGATGCGGTGGTAGTGGTGGGCGAGGAGGATCCGCAAGGCGCCGACATCTCGCCACGTCACACCGTGATGAGATGACTTGAACTCTTCTGTCAGTGCAGTGCTCGCTTCCCCGATGATCTCGAGCAGCCTCTCGGCCGCACGGCGATGCAACACACTCTCGGCGAAGACCTCACGACCGACTGCGACAACCAGCGCAAGTTCGTCAGCCGCCTCGAGGATGTCGGCAACGCGCTGGTCGTCGCCCCGGCTCACAGGGGGACAGCCTCGCGTCGAATGTGATCATCGCGGTCCTTCAACCCACCAGCAGAGACCACGTCGACGGGAACACCTAATAGCGACTCGAGCTCCTCGCTCAAATGCAGCAGATCGAAGAGTGAACTGCCCGGTTCGAACTCCACCAAGAAATCAATGTCACTCTTCGCTGACTCATCTCCTCGAGCCACCGATCCAAAGACAGCAACCGACCGACCCAAGTGTCGACGTACGACTGCGCAGATCTCGTCCCGCTTCGCCTCAATGAGCTCTCGGCGCGCACCCATAGTTCGAGGCTACCGCTACAAAGCCACCCACTCCAGCAGTGATCGGATCCACCAGGGTTGAAGTCGTCGAGAGTCGGTACAACCCCGGTCGGATGGACTCAGAACTCAGAGCTCGTATCGATACACATTCGTTTCGCGCTCGACGAACCCGAGACGCTTGTAGAGGCGGTTCGCTGCTTCACGGGTCGGGCGAGATGTCAGATCGACGGTGATCGCTCCGAGTGACTTCGCTCGTTCGAGAGCGGCCCGATTCAGAGCTTCGCCCACCCCATGGCCGCGCGCGCTTTCATCGACGACGACGTCCTCGATCCAGGCGCGCACTCCCGTCGGAATCGGGAACACAGCGAGCGTCAAAGATCCGACGACGCGATCATCGACGCGAGCGATGAACAACGTCGTTGCGTCGTGCTCCACGAGCCGACGAAGGAACTCGGCATCCGGAGCAGGGTTTGACGACGACAACTGGGGAATCAACCGAGCGAAAGCACTGACGATGTCATCGTCCACCGTCTCACAGATGCTGATCTCCACCGTCACGGCGCCTCCGACGTCTCGGTGGGAAGTCTAGGCATGTCGTGTCTTATGGTGAGCCCATGCATTCAGATGAACTCTCGACCAAAGCACGAGCCCTCGGTGGAGCTCTCGAACCTTTCGTCGGCCAGGTGTACTTCTCACGCGAGTGCCATGAGCGCTACGTCGCTCTCGGATTCGCAGCGAGCCCTGGTGAGATGAACGGTGTCGCGATGCCCGAGATGGTTTCGTATTTCACGAGCCGAGGTTCGCTGATGGGTCAAGTACCCGGTGAGCTGGTTGCAGCAGCATTCGCCGTGTTCAATCCGGCTGTCGTCGTTCCCGCGGTCAGCGCCGGCTGGGCGATCACCGATGCAAAGACCGTCTGTGCTGCCCGTCGCGATGGAGCCGTCGCTCAACTGCAGCGCATTCTCACATCGGACCCTGCCGGCGTGGGCGAAGCTCGTCGCATCCTCGAACGTGCCGTCTCCGTCTTGCGTCCCGAAGGACGCCCGCTGTTCGCCGGCACGCTCAGTCAATCCGTTCCCGTTGATGCACTTGCCGCCTGCTGGCACTTCGGTGACATGTTGCGCGAATACCGCGGCGATGCCCACACGGCTGCGTGGATCTCGGCTGGATTCGATGCCACCGAAATCGGATTGATGACCGAATTGTTCTGGGGGCTTCCCCTCAAGTCGTACAGCCGCACTCGCGGATGGAGCGAGGATGACTACCGTGCCGCCATCGATCGCCTGACGAGCCGCAATCTCATTCGCGATGGCGCATTCACGCCCGAAGGTCATGCTGCTCGTGAGGCGGTCGAACGGGCGACGGATGCGCAGATGTCAGGAGCGATCTCAGCCATGGGCGACGATCTCGACCGTCTGCTCGGACTCCTGACACCGTGGTCGCAAGCAGTTCAGACGCACAAGGGCTACCCGGCATCGGGTCCCCACGAACTCGCGGAAGCCGCCCGGCAGCGGTGACGAACACGGCGGGAATCTCACGACCCGGGAATCTCACGCAACAGCAATCTCACGACCGGGCATCTCGTCACGTCACGCAGACGTGACAGACTGACCCCGTGATCATTTCCGCATCCACATGCACGCCCTCGGTTTTTCTCGAAGGGACAGGGTGGGAACCCAAACCTGAAGGCATGTGCCAGGACGACATCTGCGTTCCTGCTCCAGGAGCACTCACTGCGGACGGTCTCGTCGACATCGAGCGAGCGGCGCAGGCTCTCGGCATGCCGATCGTCCACGACGCTGCACACGATGTGCGCTCTCTCGGCCCGGCATCGCTCGGTGGTCGAGCTCTCACCACCGCAGTGGCAGCAGATCCCCAGTTGCACACATTCGACGGCGAACCGTTTCGCCTGTCGTCATTGCGCGGGCGCAAGGTGATTCTCGCCGCATGGGCGAGTTATTGAGGATGTCGCTCCAGCCTGCCCGGGTGGCAGGCACTCCACGAAATCATCGAGCCTCTCGGCGCAACAGTCGTCACCGTTGCCCTCGACGTCGAACCAAGTCATGCGCGACCGTGGGTGGAGGCAGCACATCCGACTCACCCGAGCCTCGTCGACACCGAACACGCGACGAATGCTGCCTTCGGATTCACCAACATTCCGATGGCTGTGTGGATCGACGAAAACGGCGTGCTCGTACGTCCAGCTGAAAGTGCCTCGATCGAACGAAGTTCTCTGCGCGACCTCGACGTACCCGAAGGTCTTCCCGAGCGGCTGTCGAAGATGTTGCATGCCGTCAAGGACATCCCTGACGACTCCGAGGCATACCGATCTGCATTGCTCGATTGGGTCGACAAAGGTGCAGAATCACGATTCGCGCTGGCGCCAGACGACGTGATCCGACGCAGCCAACCTCGTTCGAGTGACGAAGCCCGAGCGGCCGCATGTTTCGAACTTGGTAATCACCTGCGGGTCTCCGTCGGCCATGATGCAGCAGTTGTCTGGTGGCGCGAGGCGCATCGACTGCACCCACTCAATCTCGCCTACAAACGCCAAGCCTGGACTCTGGTGACGACATCGCCAGATGCCGCAGAGAACGACTTGATGCAGGGCCCGAATGACGTCTACGAAGGAAATCTTCTCGATGACGTCCTCGGTGCGGGCGGGTTCGGTGCGTACATCGTGCGACCCGACGTGTGATCCAGTCGAATTCGGTCTGTCAACGTCCTGCTCGATAGCGAGATAGCGTGAAGCCGATGGCCGATCTCGATCACATCCGGTGGATCCGCCGACCGGAACTGCGCCGGCCCTACATGGTCGCTGCATTCACTGGCTGGAACGATGCCGCAGACGCAGCCAGCATGGCAGTGCGCCATCTCATCGAAACGACCGCCGCCGCTCCCCTTGCCGAAGTTGATCCTGAAGAGTTCACCGACTTCGCAACGATCCGACCACACGTGCGACTCGACGCCGATTCGCAGCGTCACATCGTCTGGCCGACGGTTGGCATGTGGACGCTCACCGTCGACGACGTCGACATCATCCTCGTTCTCGGCCCGGAGCCGGCACTGAGTTGGAAGACGTTCTGCCGTCAACTCGTCGGAGTCGCCCAGACCTACAACGCAACGGGTCTCATCTCGCTCGGAGCACTCCTGGCAGATGTTCCGCACCGGCGCGACACCCAAGTCATCGGCACGTCGACGGATTCCCACTTCATCGACTCGTTCGATCTTCAGCGCAGCCGCTACGAAGGTCCAACAGGCATCGTGGGCGTACTCAACGACATGGCTTCTCGCTCGGGTCTGATGTCGGCATCTTTGTGGGCGGCGGTTCCGGCCTACGCGGCACAGATTCCCTCGCCCAAAGCTGCCTCGGCGCTGCTCGAGCGACTGTCCGAAATCATGAGGACCGATCTGCCGACATTGGCACTCGACGAGTTGACCGATGCCTACGAGCATCAGATCGACACGTTGATCAGCCAAGACGAGTCTCTTGCCTCGTATCTGGACCGTCTCGAGAACTCCGACGATGACGACGATTACGACGACGAACCCTCCGACGATCGTGAGGTCGCGATATCCGAGGAGCTCGTCGACAGCGACTCGTTGATGGAAGAAGTCGAACGCTTCCTGCGCAGTCAACGCGACGACTGATCAACTGCTGGATTTGTCAGTGATCTGGGTCGAATCCTTCGGGTTGTCGCCACACCGTCTCGCGCGGCGCGTCGAATGATGCTCCGCTGATCTCGCCGTTGATCGCCGAAAATGCCATCGGGCCCCACCACTGCACTCCTGCCGTCGGCTCCGGCAGATCCGATTTCGAGAACCAGCCGATGCCGCTCGTCTCGAGTGGATGACCCTGCAGACTTCCACCCGTGTGACGACAGTGGAACAACAGCATGTACATGCCGAACCGGCTGAATCCCATGCGCTGTCCGTCGACGACCCCGAGCAGCTGCACCGGCTCACATTCGATTCCGGTTTCTTCACGAACTTCTTTGATGGCGACTTCGCTCGGCGAATAGCCGACATCTGCCCAGCCCGTCGGATACAGCCAGACTCCTGAGTCCGGTCGACGCACCAGCAAGATCTCTCCGGCGTCGTTTCCGACGATGGCACCGATCGCCACCTTGGGAGTGACGTATCCGGGCACTCCTTCGCCGACCGACTCCATCCATTCCTGAACGAAGTGATCCTGCTCACGCCGAACTTCCAGGGCTTCATCTGCGGCGGCCTTGATATCGGCTGCGACGTGCAGGACTTCTTCGAAGCGTTCACGTTCGTAGAGATTTTGCGTGAACCCGAGTCCGGTGCGCGCGATCCCCGCGAGAGTCTCACTCCAACGAACGAGATCTCTCGTGAAGTCTGCCGGCGAGGCGTCGCTCATGGCATCAGTCTTGCCCAAGCCGATTCATCGGATCGGCATCGAGTGTGAACAGAACTGCACGTTCGATCTCACGGCGATGATCCGGTTCGTCTACGAGTCTCTTGTCCATCGTGCGAACGTAGAACGAGTCGACAACTTCGTCGCCGATCGTCTGCACCGTCGCATGTCGTATGTCGAGACCGAGTTCTGCAAACGCTCGCGCAATCGAATGAAGAACACCGTGGCGGTCCGGGGTGCGTACCTCGATGACTGTTGCGTTCGACGAAGCGCCATCGACGAAAGTGACACGGGGAGCGGTCACCGTGGCCGAGGTTCGGGGCTTGGGCCGATAGTGCCGGGCCCGCTCGGCGAGTCGGGCTTCGATCGCCAGTTCTCCTCGCACCGCTCGGTAGAGGTTGGCGATGATCGGCTGCCACTCGATCGGCCCGTGAGCAGGCACGACCACACGGAATCGAGAAGCAGCCATACCTTGTTCGTCGGAATGCGCCTGTGCACTCACGACTTCCAACCCGTGAAGGGTGAGCACTCCCGAGACGCGGCTGAAGGTTCCCGGCCGGTCGGGGGTAACGACGGTGACGGAGTCGTCGGTGACGTTCACCGAGTCGAGCCCTTTCGCCATCGATTCGAGAACGCTCTGATCCGGGAAGATGTTCCACGAGCGGCGCGCCGTCGAGATCTGCGACGGGTCTTCCCCGTCCATGACGTGATGCACTCGTGCAACCAGGTCACCGACCAATTCGGCTTTCCACGACCCCCACGCTGAAGGGCCCGTTGCCAAGCCATCAGCTTCTGTGAGCGCACCCAAGAGATCGAGCGTCAGTGAGTCTCCGACCGTGTCGATCACCTGAGCCACCGTTGCCGGATCGGCGAGATCTCTGCGTGTCGCAACGTCGGGCAGAAGCAGATGGTGCCGAATCATTTTTGCGAGGATCTCCGTGTCGTGCACGTCGAGTCCGAGACGCGGCGCAACACGACGGATCAAATCGACACCGACTTCGGAATGATCACCCGGATACCCCTTGCCGATGTCGTGGAACAGAGCACCGAGCACCAACAGATCCGGACGAGACACCCGATCGACCAGCCGAGCTGCTTGGGCAGCGGCTTCCCACAGATGGCGGTCGACGGTGAAACGGTGATACGCGTTGCGCTGAGGACGAGCTCGATTCGGAGCCCACTCCGGTAACACCTTCACCCACAGGCCCCGCTGATCGAGAGCCTCCATCACGGGAAGCGCGTCATGGCCGCACAACAGCAAACCGATCAGATCGTCGACGGCACCGGCCGGCCACGGGTTCGGCATCGACGGTGACTGTTGGGCCAAGCGGTCGAGTGTGACGCGGTCGATTCGAGCTGCGTTGCGGGCAGCCGCTGTGGCAACCCTCAACAACAGCGTCGGATCCGAGGATGGATCGATTGTGTCATCGAGGTGGACTTCGCCGTTGCGCAGAACGACACCGGGGGTGAGCGGTTTGTCGGGGGCATGTTTGCGACGAGCGGAGTCGACACGTGCCCAGACTTCGTCGCCCACCCAGGCAACTGTTCGCCCGGCACTCGACAGAGAGCTCATCAACGCATCGGCCGACGAGTACCCGCACATCTCGGCCAGCACGTCCTGGTCCTGAAGCCGCACGATCTCATCGGCCCGACCTCGCAACCTGTGCAATGCAACGCGCAGATTCATCAAGACGTCGTACGCCGAGTCGAGCGACACCAAATCAGATCGGCGAATCTCGATTCCCGCAGCTTGCGACCACATCAGGGAATGAATATCGCGCAAGCCGCCATAGCCCTCCTTGAGGTTCGGCTCGAGCAGGTAGGCGACTTCGCCATTGGCTCGCTGGCGTTCGCGAATTCGTTCGACGAGTTCCGCAAGGCGCTTCGGCGCCTGCTTGCGCCACTGATCTCTTGCCTGCTCGACAACGCGCTGCACCAGTGATGAATCACCCGCGATCAAACGCATGGACAGCAACGCCGTTGCTGAATCGAGGTCGTCTTTACCTCGTTCGAGGGCCTGTTTGATCGTGCACACCGAATGGCCGAGTTTGATTCCGGAATCCCAGATCGGATACCAAATTTTCGCAGCCAATTCGTCGACGTTGCGCTGTCCCTCGTGAACCAGCATCACATCCAGGTCGCTGAACGGTGCGAGTTCACCGCGGCCGTATCCGCCGATTGCGACGAGAGCCGCCGGTCCGGACACCGAGACGGAACCGAACGCCTTCTCCCAGACAGCCTGCAACCATGAATCCGTCTGCGTGGCGAGTTCTCGGGCGAAGCGCAGACCGCGCAGTTCACTCGACTCGAGGACCATCGCCCGTGTGCTCACACCCAACAGTGTGCCGGAAAAGGAAAGGACCCCCGCCACCGAAGTGACGGGGGTCCTTATTTCCTCTACCGAAGAGGAACTGTGATCAGAGACTGATCAGAGCGTGTCCGGCAGTTCGCTGACGGCAGAGCCGGTCGGCGGGTTGTTGTTGGTGCCGAAGGTCTCGGCGTAGTTCTCAGCCTGGAACATTCCGAACATGTCGTACACCCAGCCGTTACAGGCCAGGGTTGCACCGACGAGCTGCTGGCCATTGGCGTACCAATCTTCCCACCACTGACCATAAAGAGCGGCAGCGTAGAGGTCGGTGATGGTGTTCAGCATGCGGATGTTGATCACGTAACCGGAGACAGCGATCAACTTCTTGATGCCTGCATCAGTCGAGGTGAGCAACTCGGGGTCGACTGCACCGGCAACGAGGTGATCGCTGAGGATCGCCTTGACGACGGCCGGGGTCTCTGCCAGGTCGGCAATGGTGGTGTCGAGGACGTCGTCAACGACAACCTCCAGGACGCTCTCGAGCGGGAGGAACAGCGTGTACAGCGTCTCGCCGTTGCCGCACTGGTCGAGGGTGTTCGAGAGTCCGGCCATCAGCACGAGCTGCTCGCCGTAACCATCACGGGCGTCGATTACGTCCCACATCGAACCGAAATCGGTGTCGTAGGGAAGGTTGACCGGACCGCCGCCTGCGCCTGCGCTGGCCGGAATGACTGTTGCACCGAGGGCCATGGCACCCGCTGCAATTCCGAAGAGTACTTTCTTCATTGTGTGGACCTTTCTGTAGTCGTGGATTTCCACGAGAAAGGACACTAACGAAGTGCTCGGTCTGAGGACACTGATTAGGTCAGACTGTAAAGGTCTCTACACAGTATTACGGAATAGTTACAGCGTTTCGTCATACTGATTAGTGGGGCTCGACCCCCTGAAAGACCCAAATTCCTGAATACTCGACCGTTTTCCATCTGAAATCGAACGATTTCAGAGTGTGTCAGGGAGCTCGGAGATTTCTGGGTTCGCCTCGTAGAAAGCCGGGCGAGATGGAGCCTGGGCTCCTTGGGGTGATCCGAGGAAGTTGGCGGGCTCCGTCGCCGACCCGACCGCCCTGACAGAAGCCGTGCGGTATGTGTCGCCGTGGAGGAAGTAGACCACGCCGTTACAAGCTCGGGCATAGTGAATGATGAACTGCCCGTTGATCAAGACGTTCACGCCGAGTTCGGCCTCGAAACCGACGCTGATCTCCTTGACGAGCTTGCGGCCGGACCACGTGACGAGGTGGGTCAAGGATCTGGCGATGAGTGCCTCAGGGTCGAGATGGCCGTTGACCATGTGATCAGCGATGAAAGCCGAGGCCTGAGCCGGATCGCCCAGATACTCGGCCATGGTCTTGTCCTGGGACTCCAGATAGCCGTTCACGTAGAGATCGAGCGGAATGAACGCGGCGATTTGATCGGACCCGTTCCCGCACTCGCTGAGAACATGGGTGTAACCGGTTGCGAGAATGAGCTGCTCGAACACATCGGTGTGCTGGCTCACGAGATCCCAGACGGAACGATCAGTGGCGAACGACGGTGCAGGCGCGACTATGAGCGCGCTCAAGGCGCTCACTGACGCCCACCAAAGTCTCGTTCGCCTCACTTGAATCTTCACCTTGTCTCCGCCGACGCCGAGTGTACACCAATGTTCGTTTCGACGAGGTCTTCGCTGTACGCGAGAAGGTCCCCGCCACCGAAGTGACGGGGACCTTCTCAGTCTTTCCGACTGAAAATCTGATCAGAGATCAGAGGGTGTC
>QXGG01201944.1_pt1 | contig 27064 bp, 22 predicted proteins | sample 1982491 | NCBI WGS metagenome assembly QXGG01 (sample SAMN09924614, study PRJNA488089) | Wastewater metagenome, whole genome shotgun sequencing project. | isolation source: South African research farm wastewater | place: South Africa: Irene, Agricultural Research Council, Animal Production... | reverse complement strand
GGCCCCTACGGCCGCTTCGTGCTCGGCCGCCAGGACCGCAAGGCACGCCAGATCTGGATCGCCGGCGGCATCGGCGTGACGCCCTTCCTGGCCTGGCTCGACGCGCTGCGCGCCGACCCCGCCGCGGCCCCGGCGGTGGAGTTGCACTACAGCACCCGCGGCGCGGCGCAAGACCCCTTCGTCGAACGCCTGCGCAGCCTGTGCGCCGAACTGCCGAGCGTGAGCCTGCACATCCACGACCGCGCCACCGGCGACACGCTGACGCCGGAATGCCTGGGCGATGCGGGCAGCCACGGCCAGCGTGCCGAAGTCTGGTTCTGCGGCCCGCGCGGCTTCGGCGACCAGCTCAAGGCCGGGCTCGCGCGGTTGTGGGGACGGCGGCTGAGCTTTCGGCGCGAAGCGTTCGAGATGCGGTGAGGCGCCTGGCGGGCGCGGCAGGACTGCCGAACTGCTAATGTGAAATGGCTCGGCACCGCCCTTGTGGCGGATGCCGAGCCCGCACGTCAACCGCAAGGAGGCCGCCATGCTGGTCAGGAAAAGCAGCGAACGCGAATGGACGCCGTCCGGTTTTCCGGGCATCGAACGCAGCCTGTTCCGCAACAACGACGCCGGCGGACGCTCCTCGGTGGTCCGCCTCGCGGCCGGCAGCCGCTTCCCACGCCATAGCCACCAGGGCACCGAGGAAGTGCTGGTGCTCGCCGGCAGCGTGCGCATCGCGGACGAGGATCTGCTGGCGGGGGATTACCTGTTTACCGAGGCGGGCGAGGAGCACGACGTGCTGGCGCTGACGGACGCGATCATCTTCGTGTCGTCGCAGAAGGGGACGCCGATCGTGGAGTGAGGGGCGGCCGCGAGCCTCGCACCCTGCGAGAACAAGCCCGGATCACAATTCTTGTCGGTACGAACGACGGAGGCAGGAGTGATGAGGTCAGTAGTCGTTGAATGTGCTGATGGCGTCGGCCATCTGCAGCTCAATCGCGCGGATGCGCTGAATGCGCTGGACGTGCAGTTCTGCAAAGAGATAGACGCGTCACTTCTCGCCCTGGATGCACGCGACGACGTGCGCTCGATTCTCATCTCCTCGTCATTGAGGCACTTCTCTGCCGGAGCCGATATCCGGGAGATGCTGGACATGAGCGCTGAACAGGCGGAGGCGACGGGATTCACCGGATGCGTTTCGGCACCAAGGCAGGTCCGGAAGCCCTTGATCGTCGCCGTGAGGGGGCTGGCGGCGGGGGGAGGCTGCGAGCTGGTGGAGATGTGCGACATCGTTGTCGCCGCAGCTTCCGCGCGATTCAGTCATCCCGAGATCACGCTCGCGGCCATGCCGGGTGCTGGCGGAACGCAGAGACTGGCGCGCGTCGTCGGCAAGCACCTCGCGATGGACCTCCTGCTCACCGGGCGCGCCTTGAGCGCAGCTGAAGCGCTTGCCGCCGGCCTGGTGTCACGCGTGGTTGCCGACGAAGCGCTTGAAACCACAGCAATGTCCATCGCCCGGCAGGTGGCGTCGTACTCGAACCCCGTTGCCTGCAGGATCAAGGCCTCGGTCAATGAGGCGCAAGTCCAGCTCGAGTCGGGGCTGGCACTCGAGCGCAGCCTGTTCCACGCGTGCTTCTCCGAACAGGATTTTCGCGAAGGCCTTCGCGCTTTCATCGAAAAACGAGCGCCGCGATTCGGACATCGCTAGCACGCAAGGCACGATGGTCTTTTCATGCGGGCTGCAGCTGGCGGCCCTCCGCTTCAGCCGGTATGCTGTCCGCCTAGCGCAAGGCACTGAACGGATCGGATCACGTCGCTTTGTCATCGGGAGCAGCCTTTCCTTCTTCTCGTTTCTTCCGCGCGCGTCGTCTCTGCCCCCAAACAGCAATCTGCACAACATGTTCTCCGGCGTTCCGATGTTGCGCGGACGAACTGTCGCCACAGAACTGCACTGGACATTTCGTATGCGCATCGAAGGCACGCTCTCCAAGTGGAATGACGACCGGGGCTTTGGGTTCATCACGCCGACCCTGGGCGGCCAGGAGATCTTTGTCCATATCTCCACGTTTCCCAAGGACGGAGTACGCCCTACGCTCGGAGAAAAGCTCACCTTCGAGATTGAAACCGACAGCAACGGAAAGAAGCGGGCGAAGAACCTCGCTTGTCCAGAGCGTCGAACCGTCAGCCGTACGTCTCCTGCACCTTCCCGCAGACCGGCCTCCGACCGCCGTAATGAACGCCCTGGCTTCTTCGCACGGGTCATTCCGCTGCTCGTCGTGATGGGCTTGGTGGCGTATGGCTATGGTGAATACAACCGCCGTGCGGCGCCGTCGTCGGCAAGCTCCGCGATGACGGAAGTTCAGGCCTCCTCGCAGGCCTACGCTTGCGACGGACGCACCCATTGTTCCCAAATGACGTCCTGTGCTGAAGCCACGTTCTTCCTTCGCAACTGCCCCAATGTTCAGATGGACGGCAACAATGATGGCGTGCCCTGCGAGCAACAGTGGTGTACGAGTCCTTTCGCAAGATGAAAGAGCCGTCTCGCCAGCACCAATTCTTCGTGGTCGCCGCAAAGTCCAAGCGTCGCCGGCAGCACCCCCTCGGTGGGCTGGTACGTTGGCTATGTCGAAGCAAATGACGAGGTTTGGGTGTTTGCACTGAACCTTGCTACCCGCGACGCGACGGACCTCCCCCTGCGCATCCAGATAGCCAAGGCCGCGCTGCAGACGGTAAAGGCCTTGCCTCCGAAGTAATCGATGCTCATGCCATGCGCTCGACTTCAGATCTGGGTCGGATCGGGACAGCCGTAGTCGATTCTTCCCCGCTCCCGGACAGGAGTGGTGCTGATAGTCTCAGTTCGGCCATTATGCCGTCATTCGCCGCCCGATCAGATAGCGGTCATCGGGGGATGTCGGTATGCTATATGCCTATTTGCAACATGGGGCGCATTACCCCATATTGTCGTCAGCCGCCGCTTTTCCTACCTGAAATTCTTCATTGTGCGTAGTTCCTGCGTATCAAGAGCGCCCCGTAATTCATGCCATCCGGCATTCTGGTTATATGCGAAAGAGCTTTCGAAAGAAAAATTAATTTAAATAGAATGTAGGAGCGATGGATTTAGATGACTGAAGATATATTTGAGCAACTAAATAGTTTGAATGTTCGCTTGCATGCCCTAAATGAGCAGGGCCTAGTTCTTACATTGGCTGCGTTCGCGGATGATAGTCTGCGAGACTTGCTGTTTGCCTATATGTTTAAGAATGCAGCAGCTAAGAAGCTAATAAGTGGCTACGACGCGCCACTAGGAACTTTTTCCGCAAAAATTAATGCAGCATTCGCTCTTGGATTGACAACCAATGGGCAGTATTCTGATCTTAATCACATAAGAACAATAAGAAATATGTTCTCTCACACATGGGGGCAAATTTCATTTGAAAACATCGATGTCAAGAAGCATATTATAGCTTTGAATTATAGCAATCTGCATTTGGAGTTCCCGGTAACTTTGCGTGAAAAACTAGAAACCTCAGCATCCAGCTTGCTTCTTGAGTTGAAGGTGGCGATTAGTCGTATTGCCACGGAACGGGATAATCCGATTCCTATTGGCAGTCGCATCTATGCGGGCATGCCTGGTGAGCCGGAAAGTAATTTTGATCTATGTATTTCAAAACTTGGAGAAATAAACCAAGCCTTTGAAGCCGCTACCGGAGAGCAAAAGCGTTTCCTGGTCCATGCAAAGAAAATTTGGACTGAGAAATGCCTCAGGGTGATTTCTCATAGCTCGGAAGATATAAAGGATCTTTGTATTGTCAAGCTATTGGAATATGTAACGCCAAGCGAAACTAGATTCAGCTATATTTATGAAGGCTATCGTACTTGATTGGATTTATCTGCAAATATCTATTAAATTGGGGAGTTTATTTTCAATTGATCAGGGATTCTATAGCGTGGAACCTCTTTAAGCATGGAACGATTCCTCAGTCTCGCATTGAATAAATACGCGGTTATCCCCCATACGCTCAGGTCGGATTCGGAGAAGAACCAACCTGCTGCTTACGTTAAGGTCGGCTTAGCAAACCTGTTTCATCACTATTATCTCGACTCGTTCGGGACAGCTCCACCGCAGCCAGATCCCGTCCAGTTCGAGCACGTGCGCTTCCTTCTGCCTTGCTCTGAGTTCAGATTCCAAGGAAGAGGTCTCGGCATTTCACCGGCAATCAAGCGAAGCCGGTCAACCGAACTCGGACAAGCGTTCTGTCGCTGGTTCCTTCACGATCACCTGAACATCACATACTTTGCTCATATAGAGCACGTACTTGATCGCCAACTTCACAGGGCCTTCGACGGGTGCCGGATCGAACGGTCTGCTAGGGGCGACGCGCCTGACTACTTTTGCGCCGAGACCGCGAACAGGGTTTTCTTGGCAGAAGCAAAAGGGCGCTACTCCTCTGTCAACTTCAACAATCAAGAGTTCGCTACCTGGCGCCAGCAGTTCGGACGCGTCACATTTCTTGATGCTTCGGGCTCCCCGCGCAGCATCAAGGGCCACATCATTGCGACTCGCTTCGCCACTGAACAGAGTAGTAGTCGCGTGCACTCAGGCATATGGGCGGAGGACCCGCAGAGCCCCGGAGAGCGGTCCGCTGGAGAGGACGACCTTGGGGAACTCGGTCGCGCCGTGCTCGCGTCCCACTACAGCGGTATCGCAAACAAGCTCTCTCAGCCCATCCTGGCTGGTGCGCTTGCCGCCGGTGTCCCACTTCCTGAAGAACTCACGGTATTCGGAGTGGCGTGGCGAGTTCTGGCCGGACCATTGGAGGGACGGCGCTTTGTCGGCGGGTACTTTTCGGACAGCGACCGAGCACCAGTTCCGGTGAAGATCAACGGGCGCATCGTCTTCGGCCGTCCGGACCGCTTGCGGCTCGACAGGCCGAATGCCACTTTCTTCGGCGTTGAGGAAAGCATCTTCAAGCAGGTCGTTGGCCTCGCAAGGGCTCGGAGGGGACAGGCTCCCGAAGTATCGCAGCTTCAAGAAACGGCGTTCTTCTACAGCGGCTTCAGTGTGCTTCGCGACGGAACTGCAATGGGGCCACTTGACTGGTTCTCCCCAGAAGAGGAGGTTGCATTCTGATAATCGAAGCAAGAGCACGGGATGCACGCGAGCGTGTGTCGGGCGGTATAACTCCCGCGTTGAACGTCCGCTTTTCCAAGCAACCGACTTCCGCTTTGGGTCGAGCCCAGCCCGAGAGGGATTAGTGAACCACAGATCGATCCTATCCAGCAGGTTTATCCGCCGTAGAACATAGCCATGATCCTCACAAGCAGGTCATAGAATGAGCCAGACGGTCATTCCGCAATTGCGCATTACCAGTGCCGCGAGCAGCCTGGTTTTCTACGTCGACAGACTGGGCTTCGCCGTCGATTGGAAGCATCAATTTGGACCGGGCTATCCGTGGTTCTTCCAACTTACGCGAGAAGGGCAAACGATCTTTCTCACGGAGCACGCGGGCGATTGCCAGGTCGGCGGGGCCGTCTATTTCAAGGTGCCTGACGTCGACCAACTCGCTGTCTCCATGCGTGAGAAAGGCGTCTCTCGAATTGAGGGGCCAGACAACACACCATGGGGCACGAGAGAAATGGTGGTCACGGACCCGGATGGAAACCGCCTGCGCTTTGCGGCCGAGCTTGACGCATGACATCTCGGTTACCCCGGAGCCGTAGCAGCGTGGCTTAGTCGATCGTTGCAGCCGACTTACGAGAAGCGCCGTTCATCCACGGGGAAACCGGCGATAATCGCGCCCACTTCACTCAGCGCCCCGCTTCAGCCCCCCATGGAAATCAAGGTCAACTTCCTCGACAAGCTTCGTCTCGAAGCCAAGTTCGACGACTTCACGGTCATCGCCGATCAGCCCATCCGCTACAAGGGCGATGGCTCGGCGCCCGGTCCGTTCGATTACTTCCTGGCTTCGTCGGCGCTGTGCGCGGCCTACTTCGTGAAGCTGTACTGCGAAACGCGCAACATCTCCACCGACAACATCCGCCTGTCGCAGAACAACATCGTCGATCCGGAGAACCGCTACAAGCAGATCTTCAAGATCCAGATCGAGCTGCCGGCCGACATCTCCGACAAGGACCGCCAGGGCATCCTGCGCTCGATCGAGCGCTGCACCGTGAAGAAGGTGGTGCAGACCGGGCCGGAGTTCGTGATCGAGGAGGTGGAGAACCTGGACGCCGATGCCCAGGCCCTGCTGACGCTGAATCCGGATCCGGACGCCCACACCTACATCCTCGGCAAGGACCTGCCGCTGGAGCAGACGATCGCCAACATGTCCAAGGTGCTGGCGGACCTGGGCATCAAGATCGAGATCGCGTCGTGGCGCAATCTGGTGCCGAACGTGTGGTCGCTGCACATCCGCGACGCGCATTCGCCGATGTGCTTCACCAACGGCAAGGGCGCGACCAAGGAGAGCGCGCTGGCGTCGGCCCTGGGCGAATACATCGAGCGGCTCAACTTCAACCACTTCTACAACGACCAGTTCTGGGGCGAGGACATCGCCAACGCGCCCTTCGTGCATTACCCGAACGAGCGCTGGTTCAAGCCCGGCCGCAAGGACGCGCTGCCGACCGGGCTGCTCGACGAGTATTGCCTTGGAATCTACGACCCCGAGGGCGAGCTGCGCGCCTCGCATCTGGTCGACACCAACTCGGGCAACATCGAGCGCGGCATCTGCGCGCTGCCCTATGTGCGCCAGTCCGACGGCGCGGTGGTGTATTTCCCGACCAACCTCACCGACAACCTCTTCCTCAGCAACGGCATGAGCGCCGGCAACACGCTGGCCGAGGCGCAGGTGCAGTGTTTGTCGGAGATCTTCGAGCGCGCGGTGAAGCGCGAGATCATCGAAGGCGAGATCGCGCTGCCCGACGTGCCGCCGGAAGTGCTGGCGAAGTACCCGGCCATCGTCGCCGGCATCGAGGAGCTGGAGCGCCAGGGCTTCCCGGTGCTGGTGAAGGACGCGTCGCTGGGCGGGGTGTATCCGGTGATGTGCGTCGCCCTGATGAACCCGCGCACCGGCGGGGTGTTCGTGTCGTTTGGCGCGCACCCGAGCATGGAGGTGGCGCTCGAGCGCAGCCTCACCGAACTGCTGCAGGGGCGCAGCTTCGAGGGCCTGAACGACCTGCCGCCGCCGACCTTCGAGACGGCCGTCGTCACCGACCCGCACAACTACGTCGAGCACTTCATCGATTCCAGCGGCGTGGTGTCGTGGCGCTTCTTCAGCGCGCGCGCCGATCACGAATTCGTCGAGTGGGACTTCTCCGGCCATGGAGAGAATTCCAACGCCGATGAGGCCGCGACCCTGTTCGGCATCCTCGCCGACATGGGCAAGGAGGCGTACATGGCGGTGCACGACCAGCTCGGCGCCATCGCCTGCCGCATCCTGGTGCCGGGTTATTCCGAGGTCTATCCGGTAGACGACCTGGTCTGGGACAACACCAACAAGGCGCTGCGCTTCCGCGACGACATCCTCAACCTGCACCGCCTCGACGACGACGCGCTGGAAGCCTTGCTCGAGCGCCTGGAAGAGAGCGAGCTCGACGACTACACCGACATCATCACGCTGATCGGCATCGAGTTCGACGAGAACACGGTGTGGGGCCAGCTGACGATTGGGGAATTGAAGCTACTGATCCACCTCGCCCTGCAGCAGTTCGAAGAGGCGAAGGAACGCGTCGAGGCCTTGCTGCAGTACAACGAGAACACGGTCGAGCGCGTGCTGTTCTATCAGGCCTTGAACGTGGTGCTGGAGGTGGTGCTGGACGACGAGCTGGAACTGGACGATTACGTCGCCAACTTCCGCCGCATGTTCGGCAACGCGCGCATGGACGCGGTGCTAGGCTCGGTGGACGGCAGCGTGCGCTTCTACGGCCTGACGCCGACGAGCATCAAGCTCGAAGGGCTGGATCGGCACCAGCGGCTGATCGACAGCTACAGGAAGCTGCACGCGGCGCGGGCGAAGGTGGCGGGCTGAGCTGGGCGGTCGTGTAGTGTTTGCCTGCCCGCCCGCCTCGGAGCAGTTCGGTCAGTCCGTCGCCTGGAACCCGGCTTCCCTCTGGTGCCTTACCGTCAATATCGTGACCCGGTCGCCATCGAATCGGTAGCGAACCACATAACCAGAATCACCGAACTGTATCGGCCAGTCGCGGAACGCTTCCTCCATATCCTCGACCACCCGCCCCACCTGCGGATGACCCGCCAGGATACTCACGCCCTCACGAATCGCCGTCACCGCGCGTTGGGCTGCCGCAGGGTTCTTCGTCACCAGAAAACGATACAAGCGCTGGACATGGGCCAGCGCCGGTTCGGACCAGACGAGGCGAGGCATCAGATGTGCGCCCGGGGTGGCTCGACGTCGTTACCGGCCTCGAGTTCGGCCAGCCAGGCATCCGCCTCAGCCCCGGTCACATGCAGGCCAGTGCTCTGAAAATGCTCCCAGGCGTCGAGCGCTTCCTGGCGGAAGGCCTCGCGCTGCTCCTCACGCGTCACGTACTGCTCGATAGCCTCGCGCATCAACCAGTGCACCGGGCGGCGGCGCTGATCGGCCAGGCTGCGGACGCGCGCCTTGAGGGGTTCATCAAGACGCACCGAAACAGGGGTCGTAGCCATGAGTAATCTCCTGTATTACACCTGACTGCAGTATAGCCGGGGTTTTGCGCATCGACCTTGTCCGGTGGGCATCCTACGGAAACCGCCCGCCCTCGCCGAAATACTCCACCAGCCGGTCGAACACCAGCCGAATCCGCGCCGCCACCGGGCCGCGCTGCGGGCGGTACACCGACAGGCTCCACGGCTCGGGCGCGAGCTCGGGCAGAACTTCGACCAGCCGCCCCGCGCGCAGGTGCGGCGTCGCCAGGTAGGCGGTGAGCTGGCCGAAGCCGACGCCGGCGAGCACCGCCTCGGCCTCGGCGCCGGTGTCGTCGGTGGCGAAGGTGGGCGCGCGCGGCAACCACTGCTGGCCGCCGGCAAGGAACCACGCCCACGGCCGCCCGGTGTTGGGGTCGATGGCGACGGTGGTGGGGCGCTCGGCCAGGTCCTGCAGCGTCTGCGGCGCGCCGCAGCGCGCAAGCAGCTCGGGCGCGGCGACGATGTGGAAGGACACGCTCGACACCGCGCGCGCGACGAAGCGGCTGTCGCGCAGCACGCCGACGCGGATGCCGATGTCGATCTGCTCATCGACCACGTCGGCGAACTGGTCGGACGAACGCAGGTCGAGCTGCAGCCCCGGATGCTGCGCGCACAGCTCGCCAAGCACCCGCATCAGCCCGTGGCGGCCGAGTGCGCGCGGCGCGGTGATGCGCACCAGGCCGGCGAGCTCGCTGTCACGCGCCTGCTCGGCGCCCTGGAAGATCGCATCCACGCCCTGCAGGCTGTGCCGCGCGCGCGCCGCGAGCTGCTCGCCGAACTCGGTGATGCGGTTGTGGCGGGTGTTGCGGTGGAAGAGCAGCTCGCCGACGTGGTCTTCGAGGTCCTTCACCGCGCGCGTCACCGCCTGCGGCGAAACGCCCAGGCGGGTGGCGGCTTCCTTGAAGTTGCGCGACTCGGCGGCGGTGCAGAAGATGCGCAGCATTTCGAGGCGGTTGAGAATCGGGTACTCCTGACGAGGCGGAAAGGGGACGGCCGATTATTCCAGTTATTGGAAGCCTGAAATCTAGAATTATTCATTTATCGGATTTAGCGCGCTCGGGATACTGCGTGGGTCGCGGGCCGTGCGCCCGCTTGCCTCCAGGATTCCCGCCATGACCATCAAATCGCGCGCTGCCGTCGCCTTTGCCGCCAACCAGCCCCTGCAGATCGTCGAAGTGGATGTCGAACCGCCCAGGAAGGGCGAGGTGCTGGTGCGCATCGTCGCCACCGGTGTGTGCCACACCGACGCCTTCACGCTGTCGGGCGACGACCCCGAGGGCATCTTCCCGTCCATCCTCGGCCACGAGGGCGGCGGCATTGTCGAGGCGGTGGGCGAAGGCGTGACCTCGCTCGAGGTGGGCGACCACGTGATCCCGCTGTACACCGCCGAATGCCGCGAGTGCAAGTTCTGCAAGTCGGGCAAGACCAACCTGTGCCAGGCGGTGCGCGCCACCCAGGGCAAGGGCCTGATGCCCGACGGCACCACTCGCTTCTCGTACCAGGGCCAGCCGATCTACCACTACATGGGCACCTCGACCTTCTCGGAATACACCGTCGTGCCCGAGATCTCGCTCGCCAAGATCCCCAAGGACGCGCCGCTGGACAAGGTCTGCCTGCTCGGCTGCGGCGTCACCACCGGCATCGGCGCGGTGCTCAACACCGCCAAGGTGGAAGAAGGCGCCAGCGTCGCCATCTTCGGCCTCGGCGGCATCGGCCTGGCGGCGATCATCGGCGCCAAGATGGCCAAGGCCGGGCGCATCATCGCGGTCGACATCAACCCGGCCAAGTTCGACATCGCCCGCGAGCTGGGCGCGACCGACTTCGTCAATCCCAAGGACTACGACAAGCCGATCCAGGACGTCATCGTCGAACTGACCGACGGCGGCGTGGATTACTCCTTCGAGTGCGTCGGTAACGTCAAGCTGATGCGCGCCGCGCTCGAGTGCTGCCACAAGGGCTGGGGCGAATCGACCATCATCGGCGTGGCCGGCGCCGGGCAGGAGATCAGCACCCGCCCGTTCCAGCTCGTCACCGGCCGCGTCTGGCGCGGCAGCGCCTTCGGCGGCGTCAAGGGCCGCACCGAACTGCCGAGCTACGTGCAAAAGGCGCAGAAGGGCGAGATCCCGCTCGACACCTTCATCACCCACAACATGCCGCTCGAGGACATCAACGCGGCGTTCGATTTGATGCACGAGGGCAAGAGCATTCGCACGGTGATTCACTTCTGATCCGCGCCGACAGCCCCGTGGGAGCGGGCTTGCCCGCGAATACAGCGATCAAGACCCCATTCGCGGGCAAGCCCGCTCCCACAAGGTCTAGTCCCACAAGGCCAGCACGAGCCGGCCAGCGCATGGCTGGGAGCGATCGATCGCCCTGCATTCCCGTCCCCTCGAACAGCCTGGAGAAACACCCGTGAGCCTGGAAATCCTCAGCACCCAGAAGAGCTTCGGCGGCTGGCACAAGCGCGTCCGCCATCACTCGAACGTCCTCGGCTGCGACATGGTGTTGGCGGTCTACCTGCCTCCCCAGGCCGAGCAACCCGGCGCCCACCTGCCAGTGCTGTACTGGCTGTCAGGGCTCACCTGCACCGACGAGAACTTCATGCAGAAGGCGGGCGCGCAGCGCATGGCGGCCGAGCTCGGCCTCATCATCATCGCCCCCGACACCAGCCCGCGCGGCGCCGACGTGCCGGGCGACCCGGACGGCGCGTGGGATTTCGGCCACGGCGCCGGCTTTTACGTGAACGCCACTCAGAAACCCTGGTCGCGCCACTACCGCATGCACGACTACGTGGTCGATGAACTCCCCGCGCTGATCGAGGCCAACTTCCCCGCCTCCGACCGGCGCGGAATCAGCGGCCACTCCATGGGCGGCCACGGCGCGCTGGTATGCGCGCTGCGCAACCCGGGGCGCTACCGCTCGGTGTCGGCCTTCGCGCCGATCGTCAATCCGATGCACTGCCCCTGGGGCGAAAAGGCCTTCTCGCGCTACCTCGGCGACGACCGCGCGCAGTGGCGCGAGTGGGACACCTGCGCGCTGATCGCGCAGGCCAGCGAGCGACTGCCGCTGCTGGTCGACCAGGGCGAAGCCGACGGCTTCCTCGCCGAGCAGCTCAAGCCCGAAGCCCTGCGCGCGGCCGCTGAAGCCGCCGGCCACCCGCTGACGCTGCGCCTGCAGCCGGGCTACGACCACAGCTATTACTTCATCGCCAGCTTCATCGAGGATCATTTGCGGCATCACGCGCGGGCGCTGGCGGGGTAAGCGCCGATCCCCTTGGCAGCGCGTTGTCCTGCGGCCGTTTCTTCTCCGGCAGAAAGCGATGCAGGCGCCGGACACTCCCCATCGCCTGTTCCGACCACGTCGGCAGTTTCGCCACTCCGACAAAAAGCTCTCGAAGAACTCGCTGGAGCTCGCCGGGGGCTCACCCGCCCCGAGGCTGCACGTCAGCGCGGCGTGCTTCCGTCCTTCTGGTAATTCGGCGAACGCGGCCCGTACAGGATGCCGTTCGGCCGCCCCGCGGCCAGCAGCCGGGTGCTGGTGATGCCGGCGACGGGATGCGACTGGTTGGTCACGCTCTCGACGATCTGCGCAACCACGGCCTGCACCAGCAGGCCGACCAGCCCGCCGCTCGAGCTGCGGCCCTCGGCGCTGGAAGCGGTGGCTTCGCCCTGCCACAGCAACTGCTCGCTGCGCAGGTCGATGAGCTTGGCCTCGGCGGTGACGCGGCTCTCGCTTCCCAGCACGACGTAGCTGGTGCCGTATTGCTTGATGTTGATGTAGAGCGCAGCGTCGGCACCGAAGATCTCGCGCAGCTTTTGTACGCCGACCTCGTGCATCTCGCCCGGGTTGTGCAGCCCGTTCTGGCGGAAGGTCTCGTCCACCAGACTGACCGGGAGCACGTAGTAGCCCGATTCCGCCAGCGGCTGGGTGACCTGCGCCAGCATGCTGTAGGTGGCGGCGACGTCGGGCGAGCTGTTGAGCGGCGGCAGGACGAGGATCGAGGTCGGGCGGCTCTGCTTGAAAGCGCTGTAGTCGTAGGGCGTGGGCGTGGCGCAGCCGGTGGCGAGGAGCGCCGCGGCCGCGGCGACGGCAAGGCCGGCGCGCGAAAGGCGTAGGGAGGGGATTCGGAATCGCATCGTCGTTCGCCTCATTGCGCGCGCTTGAGCTTGGCGAGCAGGAAGTCCATGTAGGACGCGCTCTCCGGATAGAGCGTCTTCTCGGCCTCGAAGTACTTCAGCATCTGGTCGGTCTGCTCGCCTTCGGCGTAGAGCAGCCCGAGGTGGGCGTTGTATCCGGGCGGCACCGGCTTGCCGGCGGCGCGGGCCTTTTCCAGGCCGGCTTCGAGGCTGGCGATCTGCTCCTGCGGCCCGGACTCCTTGGTGAAGTGGCCGTAGAGCGCGGGCTGGTAGTCGCCCCAGTAGTAGAGCGGCTGCGGCCCGGTGGCGCAGCCGGCGAGCAGCAGCGTGGCGGCGAGCGGCACAGCGGCCGCCAGCCGTGCAAGTGAAAAACGCTTCATCGTCTTGGTCCGCGTCGGAGGAATCAGCGGCCCGGCTGCCAGGCGCCGGACTCGATGCCCTCGACCAGGCGGTTCACCGCCTCGCGCATGGCGAGGTCGAGCACCTTGCCGTTGAGCGTGGAGTCGTAGCTCGCGGTGCCACCGAAGCCGATGACCTCGCGGTTGTCCAGGCTGTACTCGCCGGCGCCCTGGGTGGAGTAGACGACCTCGGAGGTCTCGACGTTGACCACGTTGAGATTGACCTTGGCATAGGCCACCTGCGACTTGCCGCGGCCGAGGATGCCGAACAGCTGGCGGTCGCCGGTTTCCTTGCGGCCGAACTCGGTGACGTCGCCGGTGATGACGAAGGTGGCGCCCTTGATCTTCTGCGCCGACTTGGCCAACGCCGCCTCCTGCTTGATCTCCGGCATGTTGTCGCGGTCGAGCACGTTGAAGCGGCCGGTCTGCTGCAGGTGGGTGATCAGGATGGTCTTGGCCTGGCTGCCGAGACGATCGACGCCGTCGGTGAAGATGCCGCGCATGAAGCTCGAGCGGTTGTCGAACTTGCCCACCGCGATGAGGCTGCGCGGGCCGTTGTACGTGGTGCCGGCGGAGGCGACCTTGGCGACTTCCAGCGTGCGCGACTGCTCGGTGGCGCAGCCCGACATCAGGGCGACGCCGCCGAGCAGCACGACACCAGCGGCGACTTTACGGAGGGCGGATTTACGAGGCATGGCGTCGGGCTCCCATTTATGCCAAAACGATAGAGGGCGGCATTGTAGCGCGCAGACGCGGCGCCGTGCCACGAATCTGTGCCTGAGGCAGCACACGCGGACTCCCGGCGCGCACCACGTCCACCCATATCGCAAGGCTCGACTACGGCACGTCATCTCGCTCATGTAACGCCAAACAGAAGTGCACTGGCATACCTCGCTTACTCCTCCTCGTTCCCGTACACTTCGGGCGCATGAACGACCGCTTAACGGACGCGAACACCAGGCCTCTCGCGTCCTGATGACAAGCGCGACCAGCCAGTCGAAACGCCCGGCAGTAACGCCTCAGCCACAGGACAAATGCACCGAGCATCAATGACCACCGATTAGACGGTCGTCCAACGATGATTCGAGAAGAACCACTGATGAAGACGGCACGACGCCGGGCCTACAAGACCGCTCCAGCAACCGAGAACCCATGAACACCAAAGAACTCATCGACCGCATCTTCAAGGAACCAGGTGTCAAGTTCGAGCTCACCGAGTTCGAAAACCTCGGCAAGCCCATCGACGACATCCTCACGATCCATCCCAAGGCGGCAACCACCGGCAAGGATGCGGGCAAGACCAAGTACTACCTGAAGAGCCTCATCCCCTTCTCCACCGGCAACGAAGAAGTTCAGGTCTATGCCGAAGGCGGCAAGTCGGCGCCCGAAGAGATTGTCCGGCAGCTCTGGGTCTACAAGCTGATGCATCAATACGGCTACCAGGCCGACGAGATCGATCTGGAAAAGGGCGTCCAGTTCGGCACCGAAATCGGCACCAAGGCGGCCGACATCATCGTCTACACCGATGCCACCAAGCTGACGCCGAAGATCATCGTCGAGTGCAAGAAGCCCAAGCGCAAGGACGGTATCGAGCAGCTCAAGAGCTACATGAACGCCAAGGGTGCGCCGGTGGCGGTGTGGTCCAACGGCACCGACAGCATCATCCTTCACCGCCCTTACCCGGCGCAGTTCGACGACACGCTGTTCGATATTCCAAGGCGTGGACAGAGTCCGAAGGATGTACTCGAAGCGAAGAAGACGCTCCTGCAATTGAAGAAGCACTTCAACTTCAAGAACATCATTCAAGGCTTGGAAGAACTCGTCCTCGCAGACAGTGGCAAGGACGAATTCAACGAGATATTCAAGCTGATCTTCGCAAAGATCTGGGATGAGAAGCAGGCGGAGGAAGTCCGCAAAGAAAAGACCGTCGAGTTTGGTCAAGTGGTGAACTCGAAGACCGGTTTTCCAGACCCTGATCTCACCTACGACCGCATCAACGGTCTGTTTCACAAGGCTTGTGACGAGTGGCCCGGCATTTTCCGGCAGGGTGAAGACATCGAGCTGGCGAAACGCCACCTGCAAGTCTGCATCGGTCAGCTTGAAGGCGTGCGCCTCATGGGCTCGAACCTGCGAATCATGGACGACGCCTTCGAGTACCTGCTGCCGACCGAAGCGAAGAAGAAGAAAGGCCAGTTCTTCACGCCGCGCCACGTGGTCGAAATGTGCGTGCGCATGCTCAACCCGAAGCGCAACGAGTTCGTCATGGACCCGTCCTGCGGCTCCGGCGGTTTCCTGCTGCACGCCATGGACTGGTGTTACCCCGCCAAGGACAACGAGCAGCGCGAAACGCGCAAGCACAAATACGCTGCCAAGTACCTGTGGGGCATCGACTTTGAACAGCGCGCGGCCAAGACCTCACGCGCGCTGATGCTGATTGCCGGCGACGGCCACACCAACATTTTCGGCCCCGATGTCAGCAGCCTCGACCCGCGCACCTGGTACGAAAACGCCTCGGGCCAGGCGTTGATGCATGGCCTCCGGCAGTCGAAGCTCACCGCCAGGAGGATCCCCGAGGGCGAAACCCTGAGGGACGAAGATAAGGCCTGGGAATACTTCGACGAGCTGAAGTTCGACGTGATTCTTGCGAATCCGCCGTTTGCCGGTGAAATCAAGGATCGCAAGATGCTCGCGCGCTACGAGCTGGCCAGGCCGGCCCTGAAGCGCGCCGGCGACGACAAGTCGCCCAAGGAAGAGCGCGACGTGCTCTTCATCGAGCGCATCCTGAAAATGCTCAAGCCCGGTGGCCGGGCCGCCATCGTGCTGCCGCAGGGCAAGTTCAACAACTCGTCGCTGGCCTTCATCCGCGAATGGATCCTCAAGAAGGCACGGCTGCTGGCAGTGGTCGGCCTGCACCCCAACACCTTCAAGCCGCACACCGGCACCAAGACCTCGGTGCTCTTCGTGCAGAAATACACCCAGGCGCAACTCGACGAGATCGCTCAGGTGCATGACCGGGTCGCTGGCGCCTGCCCGGACTACGCGGCCGAGATCGAATCCGTGCTGGCCACCCATGAGACCGCAGCCGACGTGCCGGACGAGGCCATTCCTGAAGCGGTGGCCGATCTCATCGCCGAAACCTTCGGCGAGGCCGACGCCGACGAGGCGGTCAACGGCAACGGCGAAGCGGAAGACAACGCGGTCAGCGACCACGGTGACGAAGCAGACGCCAGCACCGACGAAGACCGCATCGCCGCGGCCGAGGAGACGCTGAACAAGCTCAAGGCCGCGCGCGCCAAGGCCAGGCAGAAACTGATCGACCTCGACAGCGATGCCGAAGCGCTGGCGCAGAAGCAGGAACAGGAACTCGACGCCCTCAAGACCCATTGGAGCGGCGAGAAAAGCGCGCTTCGCATGCAGGTCAAGGAAGTCCAGCAGGCCTACAAGGTCGATCTGAAGAAGCTGAAGGCCGCCCTGAAGGACCAGGAGAAAGCCCTGAAGGCCGAGATCAAGGCGCTCGACCTGCAGATTCCGCACGCCGAGACGGCGCTCAAACTGCTCAGCAATCGCGGCAAGCTGGAAATGCTGCTGGCCGACGACGAGTTGATCGACACGCTCGCGGAGCGCTGGATCGCCGCCGAAGTCGCCAAGCAGCTCGACTACCCGATTTTCATGGCAGTCAGCGAGCGCGGCGGCAAAGACAATTCCGGCGACTACAAGCACCTGCTGGACGAGCACGGCAGCCTGGTCGAGTTTCCCGACGGTCACCCGCAGGAAGGGCAACTGGTCATCGATCAGGACCTTGTGAACTATGACTTACGCGCCGAGGATCTGGCCGACGCGGCGACGATTCCTGATGAGCAGCTTTGCGTGGCGGAGGCATTCGTACGCTTTGCCCAAGAGCAGAAGTTCAGCTTTTGGGGGGGCGAATAATGGCTACCTTCATGACCGCACTGGTCAGTGAGCTTCATAGCCATGCGCGCTCAGACCCCGAGTATTTTCTGCCTTGCCATACACAGGTCGAGGCCGATCTTGAGGAAGTTCAGACGCTGCCTTTGCGCAAACTGGGGCAGTTCAGTTGTAGCGCTTTCTATCCTGCCGCAACGCACCTTTATGACGCTGAAGGAATGCCGTTTCTTCGTTGTGTGGATATTGTAAATTTCCCACTCATATCACCTGATCAGCCGTTTGCGAGAATTCCGGCGGATTTTGTAAATGCGCACTCAACGATACGTAATCTGAAAGCCGGTGACATTGTTATTAGCAAGGTTGGATCGCCTTGCTATGCAGCACTTCTTGCTGAGGACATGCCGCTGTCCGCGATGACTCGCACTGTGCTCGGGATGTCCAATATCGACGGAAGCATTATTGATTCTTACTACTTGATCGCTTTTCTGCGGTCTCGACACGGATTTAGCCAGTTGATGCGGGAACGCGAGCTGACCATCCAATATCAACTGACTTTGGAGCGTACCCGAAAAATCAAGGTCTTCTTGCCGGAACGATCAATCCAGGAGATCGTCGGCGATATGGTCCGTGGCTACTACAAGTGTCTACGTGACAGCTTGATCGCATACGCATCCGCTCAACAGCTCCTCGAATCCGAGCTTGGGCTGGACAAGCTGACGTTCAAGAAGCCGATGGGGTATGTCTCAAATTTCAGCGACGTGGAAGCCTCGAGGCGCTCGGATGCTGAGTTCTTTCATGTCAGGTACGAACCGTTTCTTGCAGCAGCGAAAAACTATCATCGAGGCTGGCTGCCACTCAATAAGCTTACAACGCACACGCTACCGAATTTCGATAGTCGCAAAGCATCCGGCGATGTCGCTTACATTGAGATTGGTGACGTAGACGTTGGCAACGGCAGCTATGAGGCGAACAGTGTTGCCGCGAAGGAATTACCGGCAAACGCCAAGATTCAGTTATCCGGAGGCGAAATCCTGATTTCCCAAGTCAGGCCAACTCGCGGCGCCATCGCCATCGTGGACGATGAACTATTACACACCACCGTATGTAGCGGCGCCTTCTACGTTTGCACCGCAAATGAGGTAAGTCATCGAGAGGTCATGTGGCTATACCTGCGGTGCATGAAGAACGTCTTCGAAAAATATTGTGGCGGCACCTCTTATCCGACCATTGATAGCCGATACATCGCCCGGTTGCCGGTTCCTCTGTTTGATGACGCATTAGCAAGTCGGATTCAGGAGCTCGTTGTGGAAGCCAAGGCCTCACTCCGCGAGTCCGAGCGCCTTCTCGACCAGGCCAAAACCCGCGTCGAACAACTCATCGAAGCCGCCGTCCAGCCATGAGCGAGCTGATTCCCGACCCCGCCGCGCCGGGCAAAGGCCAGTTCCTCGTCTATGAGGCCGAGGACGGCCGCGTCAAAATCGACGTGCGACTGGCCGAGGAAACCGTCTGGCTGTCGCAAGCCTTGATCGCCGAGCTGTTTCAGACCTCGGTGCCCAATATCAGCATGCACATCCGCAACGTGTACGAGGAGGGCGAGCTTCAACCCGAGGCAACCATTAAGAAATTCTTAACAGTTCGCCGGGAAGGCAGCCGGGCGGTACGACGCCAGCTCGACCACTACAACCTCGACATGATCATCTCGGTCGGCTACCGGGTGAAAAGCCACGTCGCGACCCGGTTCCGCATCTGGGCCACGCAGCGGCTCAAGGAGTACATCGTCAAGGGCTTTGTGCTGGACGACGAGCGGCTGAAGAACCCACAGCAGCCCTTCGACTACTTCGAAGAGCTGACGCGCCGCATTCAGGACATCCGCACCTCGGAGCGGCGGTTCTACCAGAAGATCACCGACATCTACGCCACCAGCATCGACTACGACCCCACGCTGGAGATCAGCCTCACCTTCTTCAAAACGGTGCAGAACAAGATGCACTGGGCGATTACCGGCCAGACCGCGGCCGAGATCGTGCATGCGCGCGCCGACGCGGAGAAGCCCAACATGGGGCTCACGAGCTGGCGCGGCGCCAAGGTCCGCAAGCAGGATGTCGGCATTGCCAAGAACTACCTCACGGAAGACGAGCTGCGGGCCTTGAACAACCTGGCCGAGCAGTATCTGATCTTTGCCGAAGGCCAGGCGATGCGGCGCATTCGGATGTACATGAGCGACTGGATCAAGAAACTCGACGCGTTCCTGAACATCAATGATCGCGACATCCTGACCCATGCCGGCAAGATCTCGCACGACATGGCGCTGCAGCGGGCCGAGCGCGAGTACGAGCAGTTCCACCTGCGCCGGATCGAGGAACAGTCGCATGTCGATAGTGATTTCGACCGGCTGACGAAGCAACTGACCGACGGCAAACGAGACAAGAAACCATGAACCTCTCACCTGACGACAGCCGACTGCTGACCGATCTGTGCGAGCAGCACGGTGTCAGCCCCGACAAGGTGCTGAAGCTGCTGGAGACTGTGCGCGAATACGAGTTCAAGGAGCGGCGCACCGGTGTATATGACGCGCTTCGTGAGATCTTGAAGACCCGGCCGGCCCGTGAGGTGGAGCAGCAATCATGAGCGATGGCAGCGAGATCGAGCGCTTCGTCAAGGACCCCGGCTTGCTGGTGGAACTGTGCGGCGAGGTGATCGACGAAATCGATGCCGGCACCGACGAGACTGACTCTGCAGAGCGTGAGGCGCAGCTTCGGGAGATTGCCAAGGCGATCGAACGACTCGAGAAGGTGGGCGTATCGGTGCCGGATGTACTGCGTGCGGAGAAAACCCGCCTCGCGGCCTCGCTTGCCGTCCACGCTTCCGCAACGCAGGCACTGACGCAGCTCGCCGATGAGTTCGCCAGCCTCTCGAAGGAGTTGAAGGCAAGGCTCGGACAGACACCGACGCCGACCGGCCCCAAGCCACGTGGCAAGCGGTCGCGTGCGCCGAGAACCGACAAAATCGTGCTGAGGGAGCAGATCATCCAGGCGCTCAGAAAACTCGGCGGTAGTGCGCGCGTGTCGGAGGTCATCGAAGAGATGGGCCACCAGCTCGACGGCAAGCTGCTGCCTGGCGACACCGAATGGCGCGAAGCGACCAATGAATACGTCTGGCAGAACAACACCAAGTGGGAGCGCTACCGCATGACGCAGGACGGCACGCTGCGTAACGACTCGCCCTATGGCATCTGGGCGCTTGCCGAGGAATCCTGATGAAGTTCCGCAAACTCACCATCGAGAACTACAAGTCCTTCCAGTTCGCCACCGAGATCCTCTTCCCCATTGGCGAGGATGGTCGCAGCATCTTCCTGATCGGCGGCATGAACGGAGCCGGCAAGACCTCGATCATGGAAGCGGTGACGTACTGCCTTTATGGCGGCAAGGCCGACGACATCTTCCGCAACATCAACCGGCGCGAGAAGGCGAAGGGCAACGCGAATGTGGCCTTCGAGATCGTGATCGAGATGGATGACGGCTCGGAGCTGATCGTGAAACGCTCCTGGACCGCAGGGGCGGTGAGCGAGCCGAAGCCGCGCGACCTGAGCGAACGACTGGTGGTCGTGCGTGATGGCAAGCGGGTGTCGGTGCAGAACCAGGAGATTTGGCAGGACTTCATCCGTGCCGCGATCCCGCCGGGCATCACGCAGTTCTTCTTTTTCGACGGCGAGAAGATTCAGGAGATCGCGGCGGATGACCACTCGGAGGTCCGCCTGAAGTCGTCCCTGGAAGCCGCACTGGGCATCCAGTACATCAACCGGCTGGCAAGCGACATCGTCTATATCAAACAGGAAGAACGTAAGGGCTTCGTCGAAATCTCGGACGAGGATCTGGACTTCAAGCAGAGCGAGCTGAAGCGGGAGAAGAGCAAGCAGGCCCGCAAGCATCAGGAGCGCGATGCGCTGCGTGTGGAGCTGGATGGTTTCAAGGATCAACTCGAAGAAGCCAGAAAGCGCTTCGAGGCCGCTTTCCACGTCGCGCCGGAGTCGCGCGACGCCATGCGCGAGCAGGAGAAGAGACGCGTCGTGGCGGCCAATCGACTCGCCCAGGTTGAAAGCGAAATACGCGGCTTATGCGAGAAGGCGCTGCCGTTCAGCATTGCAGGCAAGCTGTTCGAGGGCATCCGAAGGCAGATCGAGGCCGAGCGCGAATCGGCCAGTGGGGAAGCGATCAAGGAAAATGCGGCGGCACTTGCGAAGCGCATCGTGCGCGTGGTCGAGGAACCAGAGCCCATCTACACGGAACGACTGTCGGCGGAGCGCCTGGCGGAGCTGGAGCGACGCATCTTCCGTCTGCTGAAGGAGGGCGATCCGGACGCGGATGTCACGAAGGTCCTCGACCTGTCCGACCGTGACGCGGCGCGGGTGCTGAACCGAATGGAGTCGCTGGAAAGCAGCGATGTGTTTCTGCTCAAGCCTTTGTTGGAAGAAGCACAAAACCTGGAGGCGCTGCTGAAGCAACTGGAAGGCGCGGCCGGGCCGGGCGGCGCACTGACGGGAACGGAGCGCGACCTGTTCGAGGAATTGCAGTCGGTGATGGAAAGCTGTTCGACCCAGATCGGACGCAAGACGGAACAGCTACGGTTGGTCGAGGAAGACATCCTGACGCTGGACAAGCGCATCAGCGAAATCGAGGTAGAGATCGAGAAGCTCTACGAAAAGCACAACGTGTCGAAGGAAAAGGCTGACTTCATCGATGAGTGCGATGCGATCGCCAGTGTGCTGAACCAGTTCGTCGTGCGCCTGCGCAAGAACAAGGTGCACTTGCTGCAGGAAAAGACCTTCGAGATGTATCGGCTGCTGTCCAGCCGCAGCGGCTTGATCAAGGACATCACCATCGACGACCGGACTTACGAGATCAAGATCACCGACCGCAACGGGCATGAGATCCGGAAATCGTCCATGGCCGCAGGCGAAAAGGAAGTCTTCGCGATTTCCTTGCTGTGGGGTCTGGCGCAGACCAGCGAACTGAAGCTACCGATCATCATCGACACGCCGCTGTCGCGCCTGGACAGCACCCATCGCGACAACATCGTGAACAACTATTTCCCCAATGCCGGCGAGCAAGTGATCATTCTTTCGACCGACACGGAGATCGACACCAACTACTACCGGGCGCTGAAACCACGCCTCTCCGGCGCGGCGAGTCTGGAGTTCGATCAGCGCCAGGAACTGACCACCTTCCGCAAGGGCTATTTCTGGGAGTCGAGCCATGGCTGACCGACTCTACACGTCCAGCGAGGCTGACGAGGTGTTGAGCGCGCTGCGATTCGAGACCAAGCTCGAGAAGGCCACGCTGGCGCGCATTGCGTTTGCCCTCTCGCTCGTCAAGGAAGGTCCGCGCGTTGCTCCGAGTTCGAGCTTCAGTGGCGGCGAGATGAAGCGCCCGACCTTCATCGGTGAGGACGAGGTTTTTCTACGCACGCTGATCGCGCACGTTTATGGAAAGCGGGACTACAGCGAAGACGAATTCTTCTCGAACCGGTCGATCGTCAAAAACCATATCGACAGCGGAGCGGCCTTGCTGGCGCAACTTTTCCACGAGACGGGGCGCAGTGGCGAAGCGCTGATTCGTCGTCTGGTGGATGAGGTCGAATTCTCCGGCCGGCGTGAGCAACTCGGTAGCGGCCTCGACATCTTCATCGGCCGGACGCTGCTGCAGCGCGCTGAACTGGTGATGGAGCTGAACAACACCGCCAAGCATGCCAACTCGCACCTGGCGATCATGGGCAAGCCTGGCGTGGGCAAGACGCAGTTCCTGCTCAAGGTCCTGACCGATATTCGCATCCAGTCGAACTTCCAGACGAACTTCATTTACTTCGACTACAAGGGCGACGTGGTCGACAACGCGCGGTTTCTTGAACTGGCGCGCGTGCAGGCGTTTCGGCTGCTGCAGGGCGGACAGAGTCTGCCGATCAATCCCTTCATCCTGCCTGCGTATGACGAGCAGACCATCAACGTGTCGGCGCGCGAGAAGGCCGAGAGCTTCGCCTCGATCAACAGCAAGCTCGGTGTGGTGCAGAAGGGTGCGCTGACCGAGGCCATCCGGGCGGCCTATGCCAAACGCGCGAGCTCGGCGGCACCCTATCCGGACTTCCCGGACGTTCTCGAAGTCGCAGCCGCTGCGTATGAAGAAGATGGCAAGAAGGACGACAGCCTCATCGAAGTGCTGCGGGACCTCTCCGACTTCGATCTCTTCTGGCGCCACGGCAGCGAAAGTGCGCCCATGGACCGCGTCTCGAACCGCACGATGCTGATTGACGTGCATGCCATGCCGGTACTGAAGGAGCTCGTGGCCTATCTGGTGGTCGAGCGCCTGTACAAGGAGATGGCAGCCCTTCCCGATAGCCCGGTAACCGAAGGAAAGCGGACCATCCGGACGATTCTGGTGATCGACGAGGCGCACAACTACCTGGGACAAAAGAACATCTTCCTTCAGCGGATCATTCGCGAAGGACGGTCCAAGGGCGTGGTGGTGTTCTTTGCCAGCCAGTCACCGAACGACTACCAGCAGAAGTTCTTCAACTTCCAGGAGTTGCTCGAGTTCGCCTACATCTTTCAGTGCGACGGCGTTGCTGCGGGGTCGGTGCAGGACATTCTCGGCTGCAGCGCCAAGACGGCGAAGGACCTGCAGACGGAGATCGCACGCCTGGAACCATGGCAAGTGATTGCGCGCGGTCAGGAAAAGACCGAGGAGTTCGTGAAATTCACGGCAGAGGCTTTCTACAAGAGCTATTCGTAGCGGGCGCCGCTGGGCGCCTCTACAGGGTTCTGTCATCCACAGCGCTTGTTTTTAGCCCCGCATCCGCACCCAACTCCCCCTCACCCCCTGCACCACCTCGATCGCCACGTCGATCTGCTGCTTCATCTCCTCGACGTGCGAGATCACGCCGACCGTGCGGCCGCGCTGCTGCAGGTCGATGAGCGCCTTCATCGCCATGTCGAGCGATTCCGGGTCGAGGCTACCGAAGCCTTCGTCGATGAAGAGCGTGTCGAGCTGCACGCCGCCGGCGTAGGCCTGGACGACGTCCGACAGTCCGAGCGCGAGCGACAGCGAGGCCATGAAGCCTTCGCCACCGGATAGCGTGCTCGCGGGGCGGCTGCGGCCGGTGTATTCGTCGAAGACTTCCAGATCGAGGCCGCCGGCGCGGCGCGCGTCGGCGAGGTCTTCGCGGCGCTGGAGCTGGTAGCGGCCGCGGCTCATCGCCGCCAGGCGCAGCGAGGCGGCGCGCAGCACGTCGTCGAGCAGGGCGGCGAGCACGTAGCGCTGGAAGGTGAGGTTGCGGCCGTTGGCGCCGTTAGCGATGTCGGCGAGGTGGCCGACGACGCGGTATTCGGCTTCGATAGCGCCCGATTGGCGGGCGATATCGTCAAGGCGGGTGAGGGTGTCGGCGAGCGTGGCGAGCGCGCTGCGGGCCTGGGCGAGGCGGTCGAGCGCGGCTTCGACCGCGGCGCGGGCGGTGGCGGCGCGGGCGTCGAGGGCGGCGAGGTCGGGGCGGGTGAGACCGGCGATGGCGAGGGTGGCGCGCTCGGCACGTGCATGGGCGGCGGCGCGGCGGTGGTCGGCGTCGCGAATCGTGGTCTCGAGCGTCGCGACGCGCTCGGCGGGCATCAGCGCTGAGCGCCACACCACCTCCGCTTGCGCGAGCGGATCCGCGGCGAGCCCGCCCTGTGTCGGAGCGGGCTCGCTTTGCGTGGGAGCGGGCTTGCCCGCGAACGGAGGTGGGCCCACCGCCGCAGCATCGGCCGCGCCCAAAGCCCCACTTCCGATACCTGCATCGGCACCCGCCGACCAGAAGCCCGCGGCCTGCAACGCAATCCCGAACTGAGCAAGCGCCTCCCCGACGCGCACCGTTGCCGCCTGCACCGCCTCGCCCAGCGTGGCGTGCTGCGCGCGCAGGCCGGCCGCGCGGCTGACTGCTTCGCCGTGGGTGGATTGCGCCTGGTGCAGGGCCTTGTCCAACCGCTGGCGCGTCGCCTGTGCCCCCGCGAGCGCCGCCTGCAGCGCGGCGGGCGTGCGCAAGGTCTCCGGCACGCCGGCGCGGCGTTCGTCGGCGACATGCTGCGCGCCGCGCGCCGCGCTGGCCGCCTCGGCGGACTGGGCGCGCGCCTGTTCGCAAACCGTTGCGGCGCGGGCAAGTTCGGCATCGAGCGCGAGCATCTGCGCGCGCAGCGGCGTGAGTTCCGCTGCGGCGGCACGGGCGGCGTCGAGCTGGCGGCGCAGGTGGGCGACTTCGGCAGCCATCGACTCGATCGTTGCGGCCCTGGCAGGGCCACCGGCCGCAGCGCCTGAGGCGGCGGTCGCACCTTCGCTCAAGGCGCCGCGGCCTGCAGCCAACGCCGACGAAAGACCTGCGCGATCGCCCGCCTCGGCGGCGCCATCCGGTGCCAGCGTCAGCGCGGCGGCGCGGGTGTCGACTTCGGCCGCAGCGGTGGCGTGCGCCAGCTCGGCGGCGTTGAGCGCCTGGCGGGCGGTATCGAATGTGGCTTCGGCTGCGCGCGCGCGCTCCGCCGCATCCTGCAGCGCCTGCTCGGTGGGCAGCTCGCCGTCGTGGCGCGCGGGCGCGGGGTGCTCGGCGCTGCCGCACACCGGGCAGGGCGCGCCGTCGTGCAGATGGCGGGCGAGGATGGCGGCCTGGGCCTGGCGCCAGCGGGTGTCGAGCGCGGTGAAGGCGGCGCGGGCTTCATTTGCGGCGCGCTGCGCGGCATCGCAGGCCTGGCGGGCCTTCGCCTCGGTGGCCTCGCGCTGGGCGAGCTGCTTGCGCGCCGCGGCCAGTGCGGTGAGCGCGTGGGCGCGCTGCTCGGCCTGCTGCAGGCGCAGCTCGAGCGCGGCGACGTCGGCGGCGATCGGCTGCAGGGCGTCGATGCGGGCGGCGAGTTTGGCGCGGCGGGTGGCGAGCGTCTGTTGCTGCGCGGTGGCGGTGGCCAGTGCCTTGTCGGCGGCGAGGCGCACGGCTTCGCAGCGCTGGGACTCCGCGTCGGCCTGGGCCAGGCGCGTGACAGCCTCGCCGAGCGCCTCCAGGCGCAGCAGTTCGCGCTGCGCTGTCTCACGCTCGGGGGCGCGCGCCGCTTCGGCCTGCAGGGCGGCTTCGGCTGCGCTCAGGCGGCGCGTGGCGTCGGCGGCTTCGTTCGCGACGCGCGCTTCACGCTCGCGCGCCTCGTCCGCGCTGCGGCGCGCGGCGGCCAGCGCGCTTTCGGCCGGCACCACCTGCTGCGCGCGGCGAGCCTGCTCCAGGCGCAGACGCTGGGCATCGAGCTCGGCCTTGCCGGCTTCCAGCGCGTCGAGCGCAGCGGTGGCCGCAACAGCCTCGGCAAACTGTGCCTCGACCGCCTGACCCTGCTGCAGTGCGGCGCGCGCGGCGGCATCCTCGGCGCGCGCCTGTTTCTCGCTCTCGGTGAGCACAGCAAGCTCGGCTTGCAGCGCATCGCGGCGGCCGACGAGCGCCTCGACCGTGTCCGCCCCCGCCTGCTCGAGCAAGGTCCGGCGTTGCAGCGCGGCCTGCTCGCCGCGCTCGCGTAGCGCGGCGGCCTCGGCCTTGAGCGCATCCTGCAGGCGCTTGTAGGTGGCGGTGCCGAACAGGGTCTCGAGGATCTTCTCGCGCTCGGCCGAGCTCGCCGCCAGCAGCTTGCGGAACTGGCCCTGCGGCAGCAGCACGACCTGGCGGAACTGTTCGGCCTTGAAGCCGAGCAGCTCTTCGATCAGCGCGGTGACTTCGGTGGTCTTCTGCGCCAGCGGCGCCCAGGTTTCGCCGTCCGGCTCCAGCCGATACAGCTCGGCCTTGGCCAGCACCTTCACCAACTTGTCCCCGCGCAGCGCGGCGCGTTCCTGTTCGGGCACGCGCTTGACGCGGTAGCGGCGCTCGCCGAGCGCGAACTCGAACTCGACCTCGGTCTGCACCGCGGCGTCGGCGTGGTGGCTGCGCAT
>QXGG01060597.1_pt1 | contig 27093 bp, 21 predicted proteins | sample 1982491 | NCBI WGS metagenome assembly QXGG01 (sample SAMN09924614, study PRJNA488089) | Wastewater metagenome, whole genome shotgun sequencing project. | isolation source: South African research farm wastewater | place: South Africa: Irene, Agricultural Research Council, Animal Production... | reverse complement strand
CGTGGTTTCTGCACCGGCACCGGTCGTGACACCGGCACCTGAGCCTGCGCCCGCATCTGCGCCGGCGCCTGCAGCCGCCGTTGCGCCCGCCGACAACCGACTGTTGTCGCCGGTGGTTCGGCGTCTGGTCGCCGAGCACAGTCTCGATGTCGATCGCATCACGGGAACGGGCCTCGGCGGGCGCATCACACGTGAAGACGTTCTCGACCACATCGACTCGCTGACATCACGCGCGCCCGCGCCGATCTCTGCACCCGCACCGGTTTCACAGCCGCTTGCGACGATGACCGTGCAGGCACCTTCCGTGCGGGTGGGTCAGCGCGACGATGTCGTGCCTCTTTCGAAAATCCGGCAGATCACCGGCGCTCACATGGTGATGTCGAAGTCGACCAGCCCTCACGCTTTCAGTGTCGTCGAAGTCGACTATGTGAACGTCGACAACACTCGTAAGAAGCTGAAAGCCGACTTTGCGGCGTCCGAAGGCTTCAGTCTCACGTATCTGCCGTTCATCGCTCGAGCAGTCATCGACGCACTCGTGGACTTCCCTCATCTGAACGCGAGTATCTCGGGATCCGATCTCGTGGTTCACAAGTACGTGGATCTCGGAGTAGCGGTCGATCTCGACGGGCAGGGTCTCCTCGCACCGGTCGTACGAAGTGCTGAATCGAAGCGGCTTCGAGCGATCGCACGTGAGATCCGAGACCTCGCAGACCGTGCAAAGACTCGCAAACTGGCCCCCGACGAGATTCAAGGTGGAACCTTCACCATCACGAACAACGGCTCTGCAGGCTCCGTCCTGACGATGCCGATCATCAACCAGCCCCAAGTTGCGATCCTTTCGACCGATGCGATCGTGCGCAAGCCAGTCGTGGTCGACGTGCCGGGAAGCGGTGAGAGCATTGCGATCCATCCAGTCGGACATCTCGCCATGAGTTGGGATCATCGAGCTTTCGACGGAGCTTATGCAGCGGGCTTCTTGGTGAAGGTCAAGGACATTCTCGAGAACCGCGATTGGGGCGGTGAGTTGTAGACCGTGCTGCGCGTTCGCTGGCTGGGCCGAGTCCCGTATCGGGAAGCTTTGAGCCTTCAGACAGCGCTGTTCGACAACGGTCGTGAGCAGCATCTGCTTCTTCTCGAGCATCCTCATGTGTTCACGTATGGCCCGCGTGCCGATCTCGAGCACAACCTGAAATGTGACCCAACCTCGGTCGATGCCGAGTTGGTTGCTGTCAAGAGAGGCGGCGATGTCACGTATCACGGTCCGGGCCAGATGGTGGGGTATCCGATCCTCGAGTTGGACAATCGCATTGCTGCAGCCGATCATGTACACAACGTCGAACAGCTGATCATCGACACACTCGGCGATCTCGGTGTTCAGGGAGCGGGACGACTCGAGGGTTATCCCGGCGTGTGGATTCTCGGCGAGTCACCTCGCAAGATCGCAGCGATCGGCGTTCGCATCGCCCACGGGCGAACGATGCACGGTTTCGCCCTCAACGTCTCGACCGACATGCGCTATCTGCGCGACTACATCGTGCCGTGCGGTATCGGCGATCTTCCCGTGACGTCAATTCGCGAGCTTGGCTTCGAGGTCGACATGCGCGAGGTGGTCGATGCCGTCGCGCGCAGAGCTGGCGAACAATGGGGTCTCGGAGGCGTCGAACGACAGGATGTCGTATGGGTTCATCGACCGGAGGACTTGTCGCGCTTTTCGCGCGGGGAAGGTCCGGGAACGAAAGTCCGGCTGACATCTCGGATGGCCGATTCGGGTGTTCACGGCGGCATCGACATTTCGGAGCGCAAACCCGAGTGGCTCCGACCCAAAGTGCAGATCGGAACGGACGTCCTTCGGACGAAACGTGTTCTGGAAGATCTTTCGATCGTCACGGTGTGCGAAGAGGCCGGGTGCCCGAATCTCTCGGAGTGCTGGAGCGACGGCACGGCGACCTTCATGGTCCTCGGTGAACGGTGCACGAGAGCGTGCGGCTTCTGTCTCGTCGACACGCGCAAGCCGCTTGCGCCCGATGAAGGCGAGCCGGAACGTGTGGCTCAGGCTGCACAGCGTCTGAACCTGGATCATGTCGTGTTGACGATGGTGGCACGAGACGATCTCGCCGATGGCGGCATGGCGCACGTTGCGGCCTGTGTCGAAGCGATTCGTCGTGTCCGACCCGCTGCCCGTGTCGAGACCCTGGTGTCCGATGCCAAGGGATTGCGCGAATCTTTGGAGGTCTTGTTTCGTGTCCGTCCCGATGTGTTCAACCACAACATCGAGACAGTCGCGCGCCTGCAAAGAGCAGTGCGCCCGTCGGCTGGCTATGCGCGCAGCCTTGCGGTGCTGTCGGCGGCCAAGCAGGCAGGCCTGCGAACGAAGTCAGGGCTGGTTCTCGGTATGGGTGAGACAGTCGAGGAAGTCGACGGATGTCTTGCCGATCTTGCAGGGATCGGAGTCGACATCGTGACCATTGGCCAGTACCTGCGTCCGACATCCCACCATCTTCCCGTGGTGCGTTGGATTCATCCTGATGAGTTCTCTCGCTGGAAGGCTCTTGGAGAGTCTTTCGGCATCGCGCACGTCGAGTCGAGCCCCTTGACGAGATCGAGCTATCACGCAAAGCAGGCAGCGGAGTCGGTGCCTGTCAGTTTGTCTGCGCGCACAACAGCAGTCTGAGGCAGCCGGGTAGCGTTTGGGCATGTCAACGATGCCTGTCGACGCTGCGGTTCACCTCGATCGAATGTCTCGCCTTCGAACGGCGATGGCCAAGCACCGAGTCGACGTCACTTTGGTCTCGGTCGGTCTCGATATGCCGTATTTGATCGGATATCAGGCGATGCCTCTCGAGCGATTGACGATGTTGATCGTTCCCCTCGAGGGAAAAGCGACGTTGATCATTCCCCGTCTCGAGGCACCGCGCGTGCATTCCTTGCCGACGGTGTTCGATGTTGTCGCGTGGAACGAGACAGAGAATCCTGTTCGCATCACTGCTGACATCGTTCGAGGCCTTCGGCCGTCCACGATTGCGATCGGCGATCAGATGTGGGCTCGCTTTCTCGTCGAGATGCTGCCCATGATCTCGAATGTCCATTACACGCGCGCTGTCGATGTCATCGGCGATCTGAGAATGCGCAAGGATGCAGCCGAGATCGAGGCTTTGCGAGCAGCGGGAGCTGCAGTCGATCGCATCGCGGCACGATTGCAGTCCGGTGAGATTCCTCTCATCGGAAGAACAGAAGCTGACGTGTCGGCAGATCTGTCGGCGCGCATCGTCGCCGAAGGGCATCAGATCACGAACTTTGCCATCGTCGCTGCTGGCGAGAATGCGGCAAGCCCGCATCATCATCCTGGTTCGCGAGTGATTCGCGCCGATGAGATCGTGCTGTGCGATTTCGGTGGAACGATGAACGGCTACTGCAGCGACATCACGCGCTGTGTCCACATCGGAGACCCGCCAGCGGAGGTCGCCGAGGCCTATGAGGTCCTTCACGAGGCTCAACAGGCAGCCGTCGCGGCAGCCCGGGTGGGTACACCGTGCGAGGACGTCGATGCAGCTGCTCGACGGATCATCGCCGAGGCGGGGTTCGGGGAGTACTTCATCCATCGGACGGGTCATGGGATCGGACTCGATGCGCACGAGGAGCCTTATATCGTCTCGGGCAACGCGAGGCCGCTCGAAGCTGGACATGCATTCAGCATCGAGCCGGGAATCTATGTGCCCGGAAAATGGGGGATGAGGCTCGAAGACATCGTCGTCGCATCCGACAGCGGTCCGCTTCCGATGAACACGGCCGATCATCGACTGGCAGTCATCTCGATCTGAGACGCCGAGCGGTTCAGTGAACCGATGTCAATCGTTCAGGTCTGATTCGGGCTGGCGTGAATGGAGCCGGTCGTCGAACGAAGACTCGTCGCCGAATGGCCGGTTCGGCGGGCAATGATCTCGGCACAGATCGAAATTGCGGTCTCCTCGGGCGTGCGTCCTCCAAGGTCGAGGCCGATGGGCGACATCAGGCGATCGAGTTGAGCAAGCTTGTCGATCCCGACTTCGGCCAACCTCTCGAGTCGCTTCGCATGTGTCTTGCGGCTTCCCATGACGCCGATGTACCCGACCGATGTGGCCAGCGCACCTTCGATGGCAGGCACGTCGAACTTCGGGTCATGGGTGAGAATGCACACCGCGTCACGCGGTCCGAGTGACGAGCCACGACGTTCGAACATCGGCGTCGGCCAACTGACGACGACCTCATCGGCCATCGGAAAGCGTCGTTTGGTGGCAAAGATTTCGCGCGCATCGCAGACCGTGACGCGATAGCCCAACACCTTGGCGACGCGTCCGAGCGCTGCAGTGAAGTCGACTGCTCCGAAAATCCACATCTGCGGCGGAGGAGAGAAACTCTCGATGAAGACCGACACGGTCGGGGTGTCGACGAGATCTTCCGGAGTGGCTTGACCTTCAGGTCCGTAGTGCCGCACACTCGTTCGGCCAGCTTCGAGTTCCCCGAAAGCATCGCGAGTCACGACGCGGTCGAGATCCGGATGCCCGAGTGAACCAGAAGAGTCGTCCACCGTCTCGTTTCTGAAAACGATCAACTTGTTTCCGGTGTGCGGACCGTCGATGACGGTGCACAGGGCCACCGGCGTCTCGGAGCGAACCAGTTCGCTGAAGTGTTCGAAGAGAGAGCGAGTCACAGTTCACCAATCGAGTCGTTCGATGTAGAGGCGGATGATTCCTCCACACGTCAGTCCGACAGCAAAAGCCTCGTCGTCGCTGTATCCGAACGTGACGATGCGACCGGGAGCATCTTCGGCCATCAGGGCGAGCGCTTCGCTCACGACTGCACCTTCAACGCAGCCGCCGCTCACCGAGCCGGCAACCTCGCCGTCTTCGTTGACGGCCATTGCCGCGCCGGGGTCGCGCGGACCCGAACCTTCGATGTTCACCACGCGGGCGACGGCGACCTTCTTCCCAGTCGATCGCCAACGGTCGATGTCATCGAGGATTTCACGCATGCGGTCTCAGTCTGCCGTAATTCGGGTTCGAAGCGGACCGTTCTTCGCCGGGCTGTTCGAACGACTGATGATTCGTGCAAGCCCCTCCATCGCGTCGACGGAATGTCCCTCGACGAAGTCGTCGACGAAAGGCAGGGCGGCTGCCATGCCGCGAGCAAGGGGTGCATATCCAGGGGTCACCTTGAGTGGATTCACCCAGACGAGTTTGTGGCTGACGCGATGGAGACGCTGCATCTGCTCCGCGAGGAGTTCGGGCTGTCCTCGATCCCAGCCATCGCTGAGAATCACCACGATCGACCCCCGAGCCATGCCCCGCACACCCCAGAGGTCGTTGAAGTCGCGCAGGCATTCGCCGAGACGTGTCCCTCCGCTCCAATCCTGGACACGTGCTGAAGCAAGTCCGATGGCGCGATCGGGATCGCGCGAATCCAGTTCCCGAGTCAGCCGTGTCAGTCGAGTCCCGATGGAGAACGCCTCGACCTTCTGGCGGCCAGCGACTGCGGCCTGCACGAATCGCAGAAGGGCGCGTGCGTAGGGTTCCATCGAGCCGCTGATGTCGATCAGCAGCACGAGTCGTCGTAGGCGTTCGTCGGAGTCCGTCCATTGGCGTGCAATCGGCTCTCCGCCGGTGCGCAGACTCGAGCGCAGCGTCCGCCTGACGTCGGGTCTGGTACCGCGGTGACTCGGCTTGCGACGGTACGAGCGACGCGGAGTGCCTGCGAGGCGCAATTTCTGCATCAGGACTTGAGCTTCGTCGAGTTCCTCGGCACTGTACGTTGCGAAGTCCTTGGTTCGAAGTGTTTCGACGGCTGAGAACCGAATCGTGATGGTCTCATCGTCGTCCGATGCCGGCTCGGCCGACCCTTCATCGGTCGAGTCTTCGTCGTCGAGAAGGATCGTCAGTCGCATCGGCTCGGAGACCTCGTCGATGACCGGCATGTGGCGGCGCTCCCAGAACACTTTGAACGCTCGATCGAAGAGATCGATGTCTTCATTGCGGCGGACGAGAGTCGTTCGGCCGGCCCAATAGACATCGTCGCGAGACTCGACGCCGAGTTGCCCGAGAGCATCCATGAACAAGATCACGTTGCCGATCGGTGTGGTGATACCTGCCACTCGCAAGACGCGACAGAATGCGACGGCGAGGACCTCGGCCGGTGAACGAACTTCAGGTGAGTTCGTCACGGTACGAGACCACCGTCGACATTGGGATAATTGGGAACATTGGGAATGATGGAAACGACGTGCATCACGATGCGGCGAACCCTGATCGACAGTCGTGAGACATGTCAGACGATGAGGCTCCGATGGAGCGACTGCTTGACGAGCTCGGAGTATCCGTAACGCCCCACTTGTTCTTGATCTTCGCGGTACTTGAGCACGGCACCCAGCGTCGATTGGACGCTCACGTCGTCCAACTCGCTGACCCCGAGTGTTCCGAGTGCTGTCGCCCAATCGATCGTCTCTGCCACTCCAGGCGGCTTGTAGAGATGCATCGAGCGCATCACTTCTGTCGCCGCTGCAACCTGGCGAGCAAGACTCGTGGCGATCGCTGGAACCCTCAGTCGAACAATGGCCACTTCTCGATCGAACGAGGGGTGCTCCACCCAGTGATAGAGGCAGCGGCGCTTCAACGCGTCGTGCACGTCACGTGTTCTGTTGGACGTCAGAATCACGATCGGCGGTCGCGGTGCGGCATATGTGCCGAGTTCGGGAATCGTGACTTGGAAGTCGGACAGCACTTCGAGGAGATAGGCCTCGAACTCGTCATCGGCACGGTCGATCTCATCGATCAGGAGAACGGGGGGAACAGCGGACGGTTCGAGCGCCCGGAGCACCGCGCGGCGCAACAAGAACCGTTCCTGGTAGAGCTGGTTCTCGAGTTCGTTGGTGCCGAGGCCCGCTGCCTCGCCGCTGGCTTCCGAAGCGCGCAGATGAAGCAGCTGTCGCGCGTAGTCCCAGTCGTAGACAGCCTGAGTCGCGTCGATTCCCTCGTAGCACTGCAGGCGGATGAGCTCGCCGCCGGTCCATCGAGACAGCACCTTGGCGAGTTCGGTCTTACCGACACCGGCTTCGCCTTCCAGGAGAAGGGGGCGCTGCAACGTCAATGCCAAGAACACCGCAGTCGCGAGGCCGCGCTCGGCAAGATAGCCGTGCTCTTCGAGTTGGCGGCTGACGGACTCGACGCTGAGTTCGGCGTGATCGGCGCCGGGTGCTGCAACAGTCATCGGGTCAGGCTAGGGGTGAGGCGGGACAGTGGCACGGTTGTCACTGTCGGCGCTCTCGTCGCACGATGTCGACGAGTCGATGCGTCGTTGCGTGCAGGTCGGGCGGACCGGGTGGAAGCGACCCGATCGACCACCAGCGGGCGCCCTCGGTCGGAGACAGCGGGCTGTCCAACTCTGCTGTGTAGAGCCATGCGATGTTCCAGTGTCGGTGGGGTCTGTCGCCTGGGAGATCCGACACGTGGATCAGCGCCGGACCTTCGAGCACAGCCGAAACGTCGAAACACGTCAGACCGGTTTCCTCTTCGAGTTCGCGTAGACCTCCCTCTCGAGATGTCTCATGGGGTTCGAGGTGTCCTCCGGGTGCGCTCCACCCGAAGAGTCGGTGGCGCACGAGTAAGACGAAGCGGCAGAGAGGATCGAAGATCCATGTCGTTGCGCAGATGTGTCCGGGTACGACGTGTTCTCGGGCCGACGAGTGTCGGTCCCGAGCGTCCAGCCTGTCCAGTCCGTGCAACAGCTGTGCTCTGAGGTCATCGACATGAGAGCACCGTGCGACTTCCTCGCGCAGATGGGGCCATGTACCGGGAACGTCCGGTGTGGGGTGGGGAAACGCCATGATCAGGATCACCAGTGTCGCGTCGCGATTCGAGGAAATCGAACGTCTCGCGCAGGCTAACCCAGGGCTGAAAAGTTGTCGGAGTCGGCGATTACGGTCTGGTCATGGACTTCGCGATTCCCGAACACATTCAGCAGACATTGGCGGAACTCGACGCATTCATCGAGCGGGAGATCGTTCCTCTGCAGGCCGAGAACGACAATGAGAGGTTCTTCGACCACCGACGCGAATGGGCGCGAACCGATTTCGACAACGGCGGTGTGCCGAGAGCCGAGTGGGAGGAACTGCTCCGCGAGATGCGCAAGCGAGCAGATGCTGCCGGCTGGCTCAGGCTTGCGCTGCCCGAAGAGTTCGGCGGACGCAGTGCGAGCAATCTCGAAATGGCGATCATTCGCGAACATCTGGCATCCAAAGGCCTCGGACTGTTCAACGATCTGCAGAACGAATCATCCGTCGTCGGGAACTTTCCCACAGTGCTCATGATGCGCGACTTCGGCACAGAAGAGCAAAAGGCGGAATGGATGCCTGGATTTCTCGATGGCACGAAGCGACTCGCCTTCGGACTCACCGAGCCGAATCACGGAAGCGACGCAACATATCTCGAGACGACAGCAGTGCGAGACGGCGACGAATGGGTGATCAATGGCGTCAAGAGGTGGAACAGCGGTCTGCATCATGCGACCCACGACATCATCTTCGCCCGCACATCGGGGGATCCGGGGAGCCCGATCGGGATCTCGGCATTTCTCGTGCCGACCGATGCACCGGGTTTCAACGTCGACTACTTCTGGTGGACGTTCAACATGCCCACGGATCATGCAGAAGTGTCGATGAAGGATGTGCGCGTGCCGATGTCTGCTGTCTTCGGCCGTCTCGACCATGGTCTGGATCTTGCCCAGCATTTCGTGCACGAGAACAGGATCCGTCAGGCAGCGTCCTCTCTTGGAGCGGCGCAGTACTGCATCAACGAAGCCGTTGCCTACGCGAATTCACGCACGACGTGGGGAAAGAAACTGTCCAGCAATCAGGCGATTCAATTCCCGCTCATCGAGCTGCACACCGAAGCCGCAATGTTGCGCCAGTTGATCCGCTACACCGCATGGCTGATGGACGGCAAACAGGACGATCCATCGCACACCGGTTTCATGGAATTCACGCACATGGTGGCGATGTGCAATTACCGAGCGAATCGTCTCGTTTGTGAGGCAGCCGACAGGGCGATGCAGACGTGCGGGGGAGTCGGCTACAGCCGGCACATGCCTTTCGAGCACATCTATCGTCACCACCGCCGCTATCGGATCACGGAGGGCGCAGAAGAGATCCAGATGCGCAAGGTGGGGCAGCACTTGTTCGGTTTCGGTCGAAAGTGACGTTGCCTGGTTCGTGACGTCACGATGATGTCAGCTCGGAAGAACCCGAGTGGTTCCGTCGTAGCCGACGCGAACACTGGCCCCGATGTCGGCGAGTTGGCTGGTCGGCACGCGCAGTGTGACCAGTTCTCCATTTGCAAGGCGTACGACGAGAGTGCCGTCGTGTCCGAAGTACGAGCGTCCCTCGACGACGCCGATACGACCCGACCCGTCCATCGGGTTGAGGAGCATGTGTTCCGGTCGAAGGAGAACAGTGGAATGGCCATTCGGACCTTGCCAAGGCTCGGAACCGAGCGCATGTTCGACGACACCGTCGTGCGCGAGAGCACCGAGCAGATTCGCGTCGCCGATGAACCGTGCGACTTGCGCACATGCGGGTGAGTCGTAGATCTCCGACGGAGAGCCCTGTTGGGCGACTCGACCGTCCAGAAGCACAACGACGTGATCGGCGATGGACATCGCTTCTTGTTGATCGTGAGTGACCATCAAGGTCGTCGTTCCGGCTCGCCGGAGGATGGCGATCACTTCTTGGCTGATGTCGTGGCGCATCGAGGCATCGAGTGCAGAGAACGGTTCATCGAGGAGGACGAGCCGTGGGGCCGGAGCGAGTGCGCGTGCGAGAGCAACGCGCTGGCGTTGGCCTCCGGAGATCTCTCCTGGGCGACGATCTCCGAGACCATCGAGCCCGACCAGGCTCACCATCTCGGCGACGCGACGCGATTGGTCGCGTCGGCTGCGCTTGAACTTTCCCGCCGAGATGCCGAATGCAATGTTGCGCTCGACGCTGAGGTGGGGGAAGAGCGCTCCGTCCTGGGGCACATAGCCGATGCCCCGTCGTTCCGGTGACACCACCGAGTGGGCATCGCTGACGACATGGGAATCGATCGAGATCTGACCGGCGTCGGGTTGATCGAAGCCTGCGATGAGGCGCAGAAGCGTCGTCTTGCCTTGACCTGACGGGCCCAGGATTGCAGTCACGCGTCCTGCGGGGGCACAGAACGAAATGTCGTGCAGGACGTCGACGTCTCCGAACGACTTCGACACGTCGGTCAGATCCAGGGTTGCCGCAGATGTGCTCGTCTTGTCGAAATGATCCATGCTCAACTCCTGCTGGTGGCGATTGCAGTCGGAATCGCCACGAAGATGATCAGCGCGAGAGCATACGGACCCGCTCCGGCGTAATCCGATATCGATGTGAAATTCCACAATCGGGTCGCAAGTGTGTCGGATCCGGTAGGCCGCAGCAGCATGGTCACGGGCAGTTCCTTCATTGCGGCCAGGAGCACCAGGGCGAATGCTGCAGCAATCCCGGGTGCGATCAGCGGAATGCTGACTCGGCGAACCGACTGCATCGGAGTCGATCCGAGCGATCTCGCAACATCGTCCAGTTCACGCGGAATTTGAGACACGATGCTGCGGATGCCACCGACGGCAACCGGCAAGAAGAGAACGACATAGGCCAGGATCAGCAATGGTGCCTGAAGATAGATCTGGGGCATGAGTCGAACGCCGATGAACACCATCGAGATGGCGATGACCACGCCGGGGAGTGCGTGAGTGATGTACGTCGAGCGTTCGATGAAGAGAGCGGACTTCGTCGTGTATCGGCCGGCGAGAATTCCGATCGGCAGGGCCACGACAACAGTGACGATCGCCGCGATCGCCGAATAGCGGATCGACCCCCACAAGGCCTCTGCGACCGACCACAGACCGTCTTCTGCTCCGTAGTTCGTGACCCACACCAGCACTCTCCAAATGGGGAATGCCAAACCGACTGCGACGACGAGGAGAAGAAATGATTGGGCGGCCCATCCTCCGGCACGCAAGTGCACGCGTGGCATCGGATCGGCAGAACGCGCTGTCATGGTTTGGACGTCCCGCCCGCGCACGATGGACTCCGCTGCGACGAGCGCAACGGCAATCACGACGAGAACCAGAGCCAGCACCGCAGCCCGGCTCGGATTGAATCCGGCGCGATATGCGCCGTAGATGACCCAAGTGAACGCGTCGAATCGCATGGTCGCAACTGCGCCGAAGTCGCTGAGCACGTACAGAGCGACAAGAAGAGATCCAGCAGCGATCGATGACCTTGCTTGGCTGGCCGACAGGGTGACCAGGCGCACGAGAGAACTGCGCCCGTGGATGAATGCAAGTTCGTCGAGAGAAGGGTCGAGTCGGCGAAATGCAGCTGCCACCGGAAGATAGATGTACGGGAACGACGCGAGTGTGAGGACGAGGAGAGCACCCCAGAAGCCGGCGAGACCCGGCCGCCAACTGACCCAGGCGAAGGCGGAGAGGTAGCTCGGAATGGCCAGTGGCAGAGCGAGAACGACTCGCCACACCTTTCGTCCGATGAGATCCGTACGGGTGACGAGCCATGCTGCCGGCACCGCAATGACAACGCACGATGCAGTCACTGCCGCTGCCAGTGCCAGGCTGCGTACGACCAGGTCGAAGGTCCGCCGTCGCCACAGTTCGTCCCAGATGTAGATCGCCCCGCGATCGAAGGCAACGTCGATCAAATAGAGAAGAGGGAAGAGCGATGCGAGCGCTGCCAGCACCGCTGGGATGACCAACGCTGCCGGCAGCGATCGCTCGCGATCTCGTCGTCGCACGGAATCAGTGTGCCGTCACAGCGTCAGGAGTCCGACATCTGCGAGCAACTCCTGGGTTTGGGCGATCGACGACAGGTCGGACAAGTCGATGCTCGGCGACTGCAGGTCATCGAGCAGCGGCAAAGCCTCGTTGGCATCGACGTCGAGAACGAGGGGATACTCGTAGGACTTTTCCGCGAAATAGATCTGACCGGTATCGGAGACGAGGTACGAGATGAAGCACGCTGCCGCATCGGCGTTGTCGGAGGACGACAAGATGCCGGCTCCAGCGACATTGACCAGTCCGCCCGGGTCACCAGGAGCCAGGTATTGGTTCTTGGCGACAACGTTGGCTTCACCTTCGGCGGCGATCTTCTCGTACAGGTAGTAGTGGTTCGAGAGCCCGAGTGCGACCTCGCCAGCGTCGACGGCATCGCGCAACGCAGCATTCTTTTCGTACGCCACGGGCTCATTCGCCTTGAATCCTTCGAGCCATGTGCGGGCACCATCTTCACCGCGCAGAATTCGCAGTGCGGTGACGAACGACTGCCACGACGCGTTCGTCGGAGCGAATCCGATCTTGCCCTTCCAACTGGGATCGAGCAACTCGTCGATCGTCGTGGGCGGAGCAGGAGCGAGCTCAGGGTTGTAGACGATGACTCGGACTCGGCCACTGGTGCCGATCCACAGTCCCTCTGTCGATTGGAATTCGACAGGTACTCGATCCAGAAGAACATCGTCGAGGCGGCCGAAAAGTCCCGCCTCGGCAACCGCTCCGAGAGCCCCTGCGTCCTGTGAGAAGAAGACATCCGCCGGCGAGGCACCGCCTTCGGTGAGAATCTGCCCGGCGAGTTCGCCGCTGTCGCCGAAACGGGCTTCGACTTCGACGCCGGTTCGTTCGGTGAACCGTGTGTACAACTCGCCGACGAGAATCTCGTTGCGACCCGAATACACGGTGATCGATCCTTCGGCTCGGGCACATGCATCGACGGATGTCTCGGGAGCAGACGTCACGTCGGATGGGGAGGATGTCTCGGCAGCAGCGTCGTTCGGAGCGCTTGCGCCGTCTCCACAAGCTCCGAGGACGAGCGCCCCGACCACGAGGACCGGGATAGCTCGCGTGAGAGATCTTCTTGAATTCATGAGTGGGCCTTCCTTTGTCTGGAACTCGATTGTCGGAATCTCAATTTGTTAAGTGACCCTAACATCAGTTAGGTGAGCCTAACAAGTCGCTCGACATGTCATCTCGGCATGGCACCTCGAGCTGCAAATCCGCTGGCTGCGTCACTCGTTACCCTGAAGAGATGTCTCGCAACGAAGGAACTCCTGTCGATCTCAAACCCCGCAGTCGCGATGTGACCGAGGGAATCCAAAAAGCTGCCTCACGGGCGATGTTGCGCGCTGTCGGATTGACCGATGACGACTGGGACAAGCCCCAGATCGGTGTTGCCTCATCGTGGAACGAGATCACGCCGTGCAACTTGTCGATCCGTCGTTTGACGGCAGCAGCCAAGGAGGGTGTGCGCGCATCGGGTGGCGTCGCTCTCGAGTTCGGAACCATCACGGTCAGCGACGGCATCTCGATGGGGCACGAAGGAATGCGCGCGTCTCTCGTCAGTCGAGAGGTGATCGCCGACTCGGTCGAAGCTGTCATGCACGCCGAACGACTCGACGGTCTCGTCGCAACGGGCGGATGCGACAAGAGCATGCCGGGAATGATGATGGCGATCGCGCGACTGAATCTTCCCGCCGTGTTCATCTACAACGGATCGACACTCCCTGGTTATCTGAACGGCAAGGCCCTCGATATCACATCGGTCTTCGAGGCGATCGGAGCATGCGCTGCGGGAACCATCACCGAAGACGAACTGAGCGCGATCGAGCGCAATGCATGTCCGGGAGAAGGTGCATGTGGCGGCATGTTCACAGCCAACACCATGTCGTCGATCGGAGAGGCACTCGGGCTGTCTCTGCCTGGATCTGCTTCGGCGCCTGCGGTGGATCGGCGTCGAGAGGACGATGCGCGGCGGGCGGGGGCGGCAGTCGTGAACATGCTGCGACTCGGCTTGCGACCGAGCGACATCCTCACCAAGAAGGCATTCGAAAATGCGATTGCGCTGACCAACGCTCTCGGAGGAAGCACGAATGCGGTTCTGCATCTCCTTGCGATCGCGAACGAAGCAGGAGTGCCGCTCGAACTCGAAGACTTCAATCGCATCGCCGCGCGCGTGCCCCACATCGCAGACATGAAGCCGGGTGGCAAGTTCCACATGACCGATCTCGACAAGATCGGCGGTGTTCCTGTCGTGCTCAAACATCTCCTCGATGCAGGTCTGATCCACGGCGATGTCATGACGTGCACAGGCAAGACCATGGCGGAGAACCTCGCCGAGATCGACCCTCCATCGCCGGACGGCGTCGTCGTCCATCCACTCGATGCGCCGATCAACGCCGAAGGAGGCGTGCTCATTCTCAGCGGGACTCTGGCACCTCGGGGAAGCGTGGTCAAGGTTGCAGGGCTGACGCCCGAACAGCGCAAGTTCGAGGGCTCGGCCCGAGTTTTCGACGGCGAAGACGGTGCAATGGCAGCGATCATGGCCGGAGAGATCCAGCCTCAGACGGTTCTCGTCATCCGCTACGAGGGTCCGAAGGGCGGTCCGGGGATGCGCGAGATGCTGGCGATCACCGGCGCGCTCAAGGGCGCTGGTCGGGGACACGATTGTGCGTTGATCACCGACGGTCGCTTCAGCGGAGGCACATGGGGCTTCTGTATCGGACACGTCGCGCCCGAAGCAGTCGATGGAGGGCCGATCGCATTCGTCCGGGATGGGGATCGGATCCGCATCGACGTGTCGACGATGACTCTCGATCTTCTGGTGGATGAGGCGGAGCTCGCCGAACGGCGCACGGGATGGTCGCCGAATCCTCCTCGGTACACGAGTGGAGTTCTCGGCAAATATGCGCGTTTGGCTCAGGGTGCAGAAAAGGGCGCGATCACGAACTTGCTCTGAACCGAGCGTAGGTGCGCCAGCCGTTCACAAGAGCCCCGACGAAGACAGTTGCGACGATCACGAACGCGGTTGCAGTGCCGTCGTCGAAGAGAAACCGTCGAAGAACCATGCCGATGGCGATCGTGCCCACCCAGACGACGACGCCGGATCGCATGCTCGTCGGGTTCAGCCAGACACGTCCGGCGAGCCAGGACACAACAAGGGCGATCACGAACGGCGCGAGCGCGCTGGTGAATCCCCCGAGTGACATCTCCTCGTCGTGGTTGCGGCGGCCGATGGCGATGAAGGCAATGACGATCACGAGATCGACAAGGGCTGACAGAGCGATCGAACGGCGCTTGGTCATCATGTTCATCCTCGCTCCTGATTTGTCGTAGAGACGTTCATTTCGCTGTTCGCGACTGTGTGCGATCGGAAATTCTTTCGATCGTGACGATCGCGTTGTAATCGGGGATCCGACTCGCATCGGAGCTCAGCGAAGCGTCGATCAGAGCATTTCCTTCCGGCCAGTGAACTTGCACCGAACCGCGGGCGATCTTCACGAGATGAGCAGTTCCTCTCATCGCTCCGGTTGCACTTCTCAGGAGAATTGCTTCTCCATCGGCGATGGCGAGATCCTGGGCGTCGGCGACGTCGATGTAGACAGCGTCGCGGGCGGCACCGGTGAGAGGGTCAGTATCGGAAAAGATCATCGAATTGAACTGCTTGCCGCGACGAGTGCCGAGGACGAACGATCCCTTGGGCAACTTCGGCGGCGAGACATCGATGATCGTGAACGATCCGCGGCCGTTCTCCGTGGGGAAGTCCCCCTGCGCGCACAGATGCCGGCCTCCGTACTGGACGGCATCGTGGACGTTCGTGAGGGTTTCGATTCCCGCATACAGAGGGATGACTTGTGCGATCTCGGCGCGCAAGGCTCTGTTGTCGGGCCAGTCGAAAAATGGAGCAAGGCGCGGATCGACACGGACAGCGAGATCGGCGAAGATGCGCCACTCGCTGCGGGCCTCTCCTGGTGGATCCGCGATCTGCGGGCTGTAGGCGATCCGGCGTTCCGTGGTGGTGGATGTCCCGCCACCCTCTTGTTCGTAACGCGTGGCTGCTGGCAGCAGGATCACATCGTCGCCCTCGAGGAACATCTGCGTGGTCAGAACGACGTCCTGGTGGATGCGCAATGGAACGCGACCGAGAGCGTCGGCGACGCGTTGTGGATCGGGCATGATCTCGAGCAAGTTGGATCCGTCGAGAAACATCACGTCGAGATCTCCGTGCTCTGCGGCAAGCACCATTTCCGGTGCGGTGATGCCTTCTCTGTCGGGTACGGGGAATCCCCATGTGTCGGAGAGTCGACGAGCGGACTCGTGATCGATTGCGACTCCTCCGGGGAATGCTGTTGCATACGCACCCATCTCCGCTCCGCCCTGCACTCCTGAGTGCCCGCGAATCGGCATCAGTCCGGATCCGTCGCGACCGACATCGCCGCGAGCAAGAGCGACATTGACGATGGCCTGCACGCCTTCGACACCATGACGGTGCTGGGTGATGCCCATGCTCCAGATGAAGATCGCCCGTGGGGAGCGCGCCAACATCTCGACGAGAGAGTCGAAGGTCTCGCGATCGATGCCCGCATCGCGCAGCAGATCGTCGAGAGATCGATGTTCGAGGCTCTTGACGAGATCCTCCCAGCCTTGGGTGTGCGCAGCGATGAACTCGGCGTCGATGGCTGCGGTTTCGGCGAGAACCTTGATGAGCGCATTCGAGAGAGCGACATCGCCTTCGGGTTGTACAGGTACGTGAAGATCGCAGATCTTCGTGCCGAAGAGGAAGGATTCGGGTTTGGACGGAACCCAGTAGCGGTCGAGTCCGGGTTCGAGGTACGGATTGATGACGACGACTCGGGCTCCGTTGCGCTTGGCCTCGTAGAGGTACTTCGTGAACACGGGCTGGTTGTTCGCGACGTTGGTGCCCCACAGCACGACGAGATCGGTCTCGAGAACGTCCTGCAGACTGCAGGTGCTGGCGGCGACTCCGATCGTGGACTTCAAGCCGATCGTCGAAGGTGCATGACAGGTACGGGCTGCCGAGTCGATGTTCGCGATCCCCATTGCGCGAAACGATTTCGCCGCCGAGTAGTAGACCTCGTTCGTCAGCCCGCGGCTCGTGAGATAGACGGCGACCCGATCACGGTCGGATTCGGCGATCCGACCGGCGATTGCATCGAGGGCTTCGTCCCACGTGATCCGACGAAACCCGGACTCGCCGCGTCGGCGCCGCATCGGATGGGCCAGCCGACCCATCTCGCGCAGATCGGCACTCGTGCGATTGCGCAGCCAGGAGACATCGTGGAGAACCGTGTGGTCGAAGGGGGGAGCACAGTTCAACTCGAGCAGTTTGAGACGGGTGGTGCACAGGTGGATGCCGTCGAGAGTCCAGTCGTGGAAGCCGGCAACCCCGAGTGCGCAGCCATCGCACACCCCTTGGGAGAGGATCTTCCATGCACGTTTCGGTGAGCGTCGCACGTTGACGGCGACCTGAGCCATCTCTGCGAGATGATTCGGTTTGACGTGGCCGATTCCGTTGGGGGACAGGCTCACCCACGAGCGAGGGTTCCAACTCTTTCGTGTCACAGCGGTTTCCGTGTCACGGCTCAATGAGTCCGGTTCTCATCCGTCGATCGACGTGAGTTGTCATGAGTTGTCACGAGTGATCATCGGCTGTCGAGCCGATTCAGATCTCTTCGTAGTAGTCGCGACCGAGATGTGTGATGACGTCTTCGCCCATCATCCAGCGCAACGTGTTCTTCAACTTCGTGAGCTGAATGAACAGGTCGTGTTCCGGATACAGACCCGGCGCAACCTGTGGGCTCTTGTAGTAGAAGCTGAGCCACTCCTGGATTCCGCCCATTCCGGCACGCTGAGCGAGATCGCTGAAGAGAACGAGATCGAGAGCAAGAGGTGCCGCGAGAATCGAGTCACGACACAAGAAGTTGACCTTGATCTGCATCGGGTAGCCGAGCCAGCCGGTGATGTCGATGTTGTCCCAACCCTCTTTCGCATCGCCGCGCGGGGGGTAGTAGTTGATCGACACTTTGTGGAAGACGTTTCCGTACAGATCGGGATACTTCGACGGTTGCAGGATGTCCTCGAGGACGCCGAGTTTCGACTCTTCCTTGGTCTTGAAGTTCTCCGGTGCATCGAGCACTTCACCGTCGCGATTGCCCAGGATGTTCGTGCTGTACCAGCCCTGAAGTCCGAGCATGCGGGCCTTCAACATCGGTGCCAGCACCGTCTTCATCAGGGTTTGGCCCGTCTTGAAATCCTTGCCGCTGATTGCGACGTTGTGGTCGGTTGCGTACTGCCTCAACACGGGAGCATCAACAGAAAGGTTCGGTGCGCCGTTGCTGAAGGGAACACCCTCGAGAAGGGCCGCATACGCGTAGAGCTGGCTCGGGGCGATCGTCTCGTCATTCGCATCGATGGCTTTTTCGAACGACTCGATGTCCATGTGAGCCTTGCCGGGTTCGATGAAGATTTCGGTGCTGGCGCACCAGATCATGACCAGGCGCTCGCACTTGTTGTCTTCCTTGAAGCGATTGATGTCTTCGCGAATCGCCTCGAGCATTGCCCGCTTCGACGTCGTCGCCTTGATGTGCTCGCCGTCGAGGTTGCGTGCGTACTTGCGCTCGAAAGCAGCCTGCATGGGCCGCACTTCGCGCAGGGCGTCGCTGATCGATTCGATGTGCTTGCCGCTTTCGAGAACTCCTGCGCGGCTCGCGGCGACATAGGCATCATCAGGAAAGACGTCCCAGGCTCCCCAGACGATGTCCTCGAGAGCCGCAAGAGGAACGAAATCCTTGATCAACGGGGTTCGGTCCTCGGTTCGCTTGCCGAGGCGGATGGTTCCCATCTGGGTGAGCGAGCCGATCGGAAGTCCGAGACCCCTCTTGGTGAGTTCCACACCGGCGATCAGGGTGGAGGCAACGGCGCCGAGTCCAACGGTGAGGACTCCGAGGCGGCCAGTCGCAGGAGCAACGGACGGGGTCGGGGGTTGAGTCATGCAGGCAGGCTAGGGGCTGGCGACCCGCTGTCACATGTTCGCTGCACTGGGCCTGTCACGTCAGGTCCGGCATGACCGGCCCGGCATGACTTGTCGACGGTGACGTGGCTGGCACAACGGGTCCGCCGTAGCATCCTCGCCATGTCCAGCCATGCAGCGACCGGAGCAGTGGTCATGGACGGCAATCGTCTCCGGGACGAGATCGTTGCGGGAATCGCCCGAACCATCGAAGCAGCGGGGTCTCCGCAGGTCTGTCTGGCCACCGTGTTGGTCGGCGACGACGGCCCGAGCCAGAGATACGTCCGCAACAAGCACATCCAGGCTGCCAAAGCGGGACTGGTGAGTCGCAACACGGTTCTTCCGGCCACTGCCGGTCGAGCTGCAGTCGAGGCTGCAGTTCGCGAGTTGGCCGAGGATCCGTCTGTGCACGGCATTCTCGTGCAGAGTCCGCTCCCGGACGGCTACGACGAGGAGTCGGTCCTCGATCTCATCCCTGCGGACAAGGATGTGGACGGGCTGACGACGGTGTCGATGGGTCGGCTCGTTCGCGGCCTGCCCGGACTTGTGGGGTGCACGCCGCTCGGGGTCGTGCGTCTCCTCGAGAACTACGGCATCGAGACCAGCGGCCGGCGCGCCGTCGTGGTCGGTCGGTCCATGCTGGTCGGCGTGCCCCTGGCACTGCTGCTCGCGCGCCGAGGTGTCGATGCCACGGTCACGATCGCCCACAGTCGCACATCGGATCTGGTGGAGGTGTGCCGTGAGGCGGACATTCTGATTGCGGCGGCCGGTCAGGCGAGGATGATCACCGCAGACCACGTGAAGCCGGGTGCCGCCGTGATCGATGTCGGTATTTCGCGCACCGACACCGGAATCGTCGGCGACGTCGATTTCGACTCCGTGCAACCCGTCGCGTCGGCCATCACACCCATGCCCGGCGGTACGGGGCCGATGACCATCGCGTGCTTGCTCGAGAACACCGTCTCGGCGGCCCGTCTTCAAGGGATCCGGGTCTAGCTCTTCGGCTGCGCGACGACGCGACACTGATGCCACCCGCACGACTCGTCACGTCAGGAAGTGGGCGAATTGGGTTGTCAGACATGTTTTCGCCCTGGCAGAATCGTCGAGATGATCGTTTCGGACTCCCTTTCGGTGGCTTCGGCCCTGTTCGGTCGTCCTCTCGGCGTTCTCGTAGTACTCAATTGACGCGTTCGGGTCTCCGAATGCGTCGTCCGGCCTCCCAAATGCGGGGGGTCGTTTCGTTTTCGGGGATCCGTCGCCTGGCATAGAACAACTGAATCGTTTCACCTGAATCACTTCGACTGAATCATTGCTACCGACATCACAGGGGACACTCATGACTGACAAGATCACCGGCGCTCAGGCTCTGATCAGAGCTCTCGAATTGGAGCAGGTGGACACCATTTTCGGATTGCCCGGCGGCTGCATCCTTCCTGCCTACGATCCTCTTCTCGACAGTTCGATCCGCCACATTCTCGTTCGCCACGAGCAGGGTGCCGGCCACATGGCTGAGGGGTACGCCCACGTGACTGGTCGTCCGGGCGTCGCCATGGTGACATCGGGTCCGGCAGCGACCAACATGGTGACTCCGCTGTGCGATGCCTACATGGACTCGATCCCGATGATCTGCATCACCGGCCAGGTGTCGACATCGGCAATCGGAACCGACGCCTTCCAGGAATGTGACACCGTCGGCATCACGCGCAGCGTGACCAAGCACAACGAACTCATCATGACAGCGGATGACATTCCGCTGATGGTGCGTCAGGCTTTCCACATTGCGACCACGGGTCGACCGGGGCCCGTTCTTCTGGACGTTCCCAAGGACGTCCTGCAGAACACGATGACTTGGCATTGGCCATCCGATGACGATGTCGTCGACAGCCTCCCCGGGTACCGACCGACGCTCAAGGGTCATCCGCGCATGATCAAAGAGGCGGCCCGATTGATCCTCGAAGCTCGCCAACCGCTCTTGTACGTCGGCGGTGGCGTCCTCAAGGCGCGAGCAGCAGATGCACTGCGCGAACTTGCGGAATTGATCGACACTCCAGTCGTGACAACGTTGATGGCGCGCGGTGCGTTCCCGGATGATCATCCGCTGTGTCTCGGCATGCCAGGAATGCACGGCAATGCAACCGCAGTGACCGCGATGCAAAAGAGCGATCTGCTCATCACTCTCGGAGCTCGATTCGACGACCGCATCACGGGCAAGATTTCGTCGTTCGCTCCGGACGCAAAGATCATCCACGTCGACATCGATCCGGCCGAACAGGGCAAAGTGCGTCGTCCTGACGTACCGATCGTGGGCGACTGCCGACTGGTGATCGAAGAGATCGTCAAGGCGATCAAGGACATGCTCTCCTCGGGAGAGCAGCAAGCCGACATCTCGTCCTGGAAGAGCCGAGTGAGCGGATGGCAGGAGCAGTTCCCGCTCTACTACCCGCCGAGCGATCCGGGTGACTCTCTCAAGCCTCAGTTCTGTCTGGAGAATCTGCGGGATCTGTCCCCCGAGGGGACGATCCTGTGCTCCGGAGTCGGCCAGCATCAGATGTGGTCCTCGCAGTACTGGAACTTCAACGAGCCGTACACCTGGGTGAATTCCGGCGGTCTTGGCACCATGGGATTCTCGATTCCCGCTGCGATCGGGGCCAAGGTCGGCCGACCGGATCGCACCGTTTGGGCTGTTGACGGAGACGGCTGTTTCCAGATGACGGCGCAAGAACTCGTGACAGCGAGTGTCGAGCGCATCCCGATCAAGGTGGCCGTTCTCAACAACTCCTATCTCGGCATGGTGCGCCAGTGGCAGGAGATGTTCTACGAGGAGCGCTACAGCGAGGTCTACCTCTCACCGGAACTGCCGGACTTCGTGAAATGGGCCGAGGCAATGGGGTGCGTGGGCATCCGGGTCGAGAGTCCAGAAGAGGTGCAGCCGGCAATCGAGAAGGCGAATGCGATCAATGACCGCTCAGTCGTGGTCGAATTCCGCGTCGACGCGGGCGAAAAGGTCTTCCCGATGGTTCCTGCAGGATTCAGCAACGACGATTTGTTGTTGCACCCGGACCAGAACTCACGACGGGACTTCCTGCGATGAGTTCTTCGATCTCGAATCCCTCGGTGCCTGTGTCGCACCACATCTTGTCCGTCCTGGTCCAGAATCGACCGGGGGTTCTGGCCCGTGTCGCCGGCTTGTTCGCCCGTCGCGGCTACAACATCTTCAGCCTTGCCGTAGCTCCAACCGAGGACGAACATCTGTCGCGCATCACGATCGCCGTCGATGTCGAATCGGCTCCGCTCGAGCAGATCGTCAAGCAGCTGTTCAAACTCATCGATGTGGTCAAGATCAGCGAGCTCGATCCTCGGCGCTCGGTGGAGCGCGAGTTGATGATGGCGACAGTTCGAGTCTCGGCCGAGCAACGCGGCCAGGTCGTCGAGTTGACGAACATATTCGAAGGCAAGATCCTGGCCGTGGGACCCGAAGCGATCACTGTGTCGCTCGAAGGACGCCCTGACAAGATCGACGATTTCGAGGAACTCCTGCGAGGCTATGGCATCGTGGAGCTTCAGCGAACGGGTCGCGTGGCGCTACCCAAACTCGACCGGGAGTCGCGTGTGCGATCTCCCAAAACTGGAAAGGCAAGCTGAGAAATGGCAGCGAAAATGTATTACGACAGCGATTGTGACGTGTCGATCATCAAGAACCGAAAGGTTGCGATCATCGGCTACGGCTCTCAGGGTCACGCTCACGCTTTGAACCTGAAGGAGAGCGGTGTGCCCGTTGTCGTCGGTCTGCGCGAGGGGTCGTCCTCGGCCGCCAAGGCTTCAGCAGCTGGTCTCGAGGTCAAGTCGATCGCAGATGCCGCGAAGTGGGCTGACGTCATCATGTTGACGATGCCCGATACCGAGCAGAAGGCGACGTACGACGAATCGATCAAGAAGTACATGAAGCCGGGCAAGGCCCTGGCCTTCGCCCATGGCTTCAACATCCGTTTCAAGCGCATCCGTCCGCCGAAGGGCGTCGACGTGATCATGATCGCTCCCAAGGGCCCGGGTCACCTGGTGCGCCGAACCTTCACCGAAGGCGGTGGGGTTCCGTGTCTCATCGCAGTCGAACAGGATGCAACGGGCCAGGCCAAGCAGGTTGCGCTGTCGTACGCATCGGCGATCGGCGGAGGCCGCGCCGGCATCATCGAGACCACGTTTGCCGAGGAGACAGAGACGGACTTGTTCGGCGAGCAAGTCGTTCTGTGCGGAGGTTTGACCTCTCTCGTGCAGGCCGGCTTCGAGACTCTCGTCGAAGCGGGATACCAGCCGGAGATGGCATATTTCGAATGCCTGCACGAAGTGAAACTCATCGTCGACCTGATGTATGAAGAAGGCATTGCCGGTATGCGATACAGCATCAGTGACACTGCCGAATACGGCGACGTCACGCGCGGTCCGCGCGTGGTCACTCCTGCGACGAAGAAGACGATGCAGAAGATTCTGAAGGAGATTCAGTCCGGCAAGTTCGCCAAGGAATGGATCGCCGAGAGCGAGAGCGGACGCGCGAAGTTCAATGAACTGCGTCAGGCCGGTGCCTCGCATCAGATCGAAGACGTGGGACGTCGTCTGCGTTCGATGATGCCGTGGATCTCTGCAGGTAAGCAGAAGGTTTCCGAAGCCTCAGGAGGCTGATCGTCGGGGTCTCGAAATCTGACTTGTTTGGTCGGCTTTTGCGCGTTAGGGTGACGCCGTTCCGTCGTTCGGAGCAGGTACGCACAGCGAAAGGTGGCAGACATGTCCGGCCAAGAGTGGGGTTTCGAGACCAGGCAGATCCATATCGGCGGTGAGCCGGACCCGACCACGGGTGCGCGCGCCGTTCCGATCTACCAGACGACGAGTTACGAGTTCCGCAATGCGGAACATGCTGCCAATCTCTTCGCACTCGCCGAAGTTGGCAACATCTACACGCGGATCATGAATCCGACGCAGCTCGCTCTCGAGTCGCGGGTCAACTCTCTCGAGGGCGGTGTGATCACGGCCATTGGACTTCCCGGCACTCTTGCGGTGAGCTCGGGGCAGGCTGCCGAGACTTTGGCGATCCTGACTCTTGCCGAAGCGGGAGATCACATCGTTGCGTCACCGTCGCTGTACGGAGGCACGTACAACCTCCTTCACTACACGCTTCCGAAAATGGGAATCGCAGTGTCCTTCGTCGACGATCCCCACGATCTCGCTCAATGGAAATCAGCAGTTCGACCGAATACGAAGGCCTTCTACGGAGAAGTTCTCGCGAATCCGCGCAATGACGTCTTCGATATCGAAGGAGTGTCCAAGGTCGCCCACGATGTCGGTGTTCCGCTCATCGTCGACAACACCGTCCCGAGTCCCTACGGAGTTCGGCCCCTCGAATGGGGCGCCGACATCGTCGTGCATTCGCTTACGAAGTTCATCGGCGGACACGGGACATCGATTGGCGGATCCATCACCGACGGCGGAAAATTCGACTTCTCGGCTTCGGGACGATTCCCGAATTTCACCGAACCCGATCCGAGCTATCACGGTCTTGCATACTGGCCCGCTCTCGGGCCGGGCTCGTACATCTTGAAGGCGCGTGTGCAGCTGCTGCGCGATCTCGGCATGGCGATCTCTCCGTTCAACGCCTTCATGTTGCTGCAAGGACTCGAGACTTTGTCGTTGCGTATGGAGCGACACTGGAGCAACGCTCAGGCAGTGGCCGAATACCTCGCTGGCCATCCGCAAGTCGACAAGGTCAACTATGCAGGTCTGTCAACGAGTCCGTGGCACGATCGTGCCAAGAAGTACTTCGGTGGCCGCGGCTTCGGGTCGGTGCTGGCCTTCGACATCAAGGGCGGACGCGAAGCAGGAGAGAAGTTCGTTGCCGGCTTGAACCTGCACAGCCATGTGGCCAATATCGGCGACGTTCGCAGCCTCGTGATCCAGCCGTCGACGACGACGCACAGTCAGCTCACAGCCGACGAGCAGCTCGCATCGGGAGTGTCTCCGAGCATGATTCGTCTCAGCGTCGGACTCGAGTCGATCGGAGACATCATCGCGGATCTGGACGGGGGTTTCGCTGCGGCGAAATGACGAGCCTGGTTTTGCGAATACTGATCACAGTTCGTGATCAGTATTCGTGATCACGAATCTGGACGGTTCTCGTCCAGATAACGCTGGAACTCGGCCGCGAGGTCTTCGCCAGAAGGAATGGCGGCTTCTGCTCGGCGGTCGAATTCCAGCTCCAGCATGCGGACATAGTCGAGTGCCCGATCGTCTTCGGAAACGGCATCGTCGTGCAGAGATTTCCAGCGTTCGATGTCCTCGACGAGAAGTGCATGTCGGGTGGGAACTCCGAGGACGTGCTCCAGATGGCGCAGCAGCGCAGCCGATGACTGGGGGTGCTGGGCGTTGCCGAGATAGTGCGGGACGCCGACGCGCAGCGAGATGGCCGGCATGTCGTTCTTTTCGAACTCTGCTTGGAGAACTCCGATGACGCCGGTGATGCCCTGATAGGTGGGGCGGGACAAACCAAGTGTGCGCGCCAGGTTCGCGTCGACGGTGCTGCCAACGACGGTGGGGGTGCGCGTATGCGGGATGGCATCAGCGGCGGCCCCGACTGTCACGATGGCTTCACACCCGGTTCGCATGTAGGCCGCGATTACGCACTGCACGTAGGTCCGCCAGCGCACATGGGGTTCGACGCCAGTCAGGACGACGAGATCGTGAGCCGCGTCTCGGCATCGCACGGCCAGGATGTCGTTGTTCGGCCAGACGATACTTCGCTCGCCGGAATCGTCGAGGCGAGCCTCTGGACGGATTTGCGTGAAGTCATAGAAGGGATCGGAGTCGATCGATCCGATCACATGAGATTCATGGTGTTCGACGAGATGATCGAGAGCAAAAGTCGCGGCTCCGGCGACATCGAACCATCCCGTGAGGGTCACGACCATGATCGGGCGTCGGAGAGGTTCGTCGATTCCCTGCCAATTCAGGACATCGGCGACTTCCATCGGCAGAGTCTCACCGGGAAAGCTCGTCGAACACAACGTCGACGCATGCAACGAGAGCCCGAACATCATCTGGGTCGATCGCCGGGAACAAGCCGACTCGCAGCTGATTGCGACCGAGCTTGCGATAGCTGTCGGTGTCGACGATGCCATTGGCACGCAATGCGGCGCAGATGTCATTGGCATCGACGCCTCCGTCGCTCGCTGCAGCGACATCGATCGTCGCAACGACATGAGATCGCTGTTCGGGGACTTCGACGAACGGAGTCAGCCAGTGCCGGGACTCGGCCCAGTCGTAGACGATCGAGGAGGACTCTCGGCTGCGTGCGTTGCATGCTCGGAGACCCCCGATCGAGTTCATCCACCCGATCTGCGACTCGAGAAGGATCAACGTCGCCAGTGCCGGCGTGTTGTAGGTCTGATTCGATCGCGAATTGTCGAGGGCGATCTTCAGATCGAGAGATGCCGGTGTCCATCGGCCGGTCGAGGAAATCCGCTCGATGCGCTCGACCGCTCGAGGTGAACATGCAGCGATCCACAGTCCGCCATCGGATGCGAAGCACTTCTGCGGAGCGAAGTAGTACACGTCGACTTGCTCGGGATTCCACATGAGACCGCCTGCCGCCGACGTCGCGTCGACGATCACGATTGCCTGTTCGTCGACATCGGCTCCCGCAGGGCGTGACAGGTCCATCATCACACCGGTGGAGGTTTCGTTGTGTGTGAAGGCGTAGGTGTCGATGCCTGCCTCGGCACGGGCAGCAGGGTGTGCCCCTGGAGCACTTTCGATGACTGTCGGCGAGCCGAGATGCGGTGCAACGGCGGCAGCTTGGGCGAATTTGGACGAGAATTCGCCGAACACGAGGTGCTGGCTGCGGGACTCGATCAGTCCGAAGGTGGCAACATCCCAGAACACGGTCGACCCTCCGTTGCCGAGAACGATCTCCCAGCCGTCGGGCAGCCCGAAGAGCTCGGACAACCCCGAGCGAATCGACCCGACGAGATTCTTCACCGGAGCCTGGCGGTGCGAGGTTCCGAGAACGAGGGGATTGGCCGCCGTGAGATCGGAGACCTGTTCGGGTCGGATCTTCGACGGGCCGCAGCCGAAGCGGCCGTCACGCGGCAAAAGATTGGCAGGGAGGCGAATTTCACGGGGGTCCTTTGTGTTCACTGTGTAAGCATGGCAGG
>QXGG01107792.1_pt1 | contig 27159 bp, 18 predicted proteins | sample 1982491 | NCBI WGS metagenome assembly QXGG01 (sample SAMN09924614, study PRJNA488089) | Wastewater metagenome, whole genome shotgun sequencing project. | isolation source: South African research farm wastewater | place: South Africa: Irene, Agricultural Research Council, Animal Production... | reverse complement strand
GAGACGCGCTTGCCGTCGCCCAGGCCGGTGGTGCCGGCGTCGCCGGTGCGGGTGTAGATCTTGGAGAGGCGGTTACCCATGGTGTGCTCGTGTCCCGTTTGTTGGTTGACGTTCGCGTCAATTATAGGCGAACGCCGGGGCGCTGCGGGGCGCCAATTGGTGCGCTCAAGCTCATGATAAACTTGCGCTTTCGCCTGCGGTGCGGGCCAATCGTCCAGAAAACACGCAAACTTCCATGAAATCCGCCGAAATCCGCGACGCCTTCCTCAAGTTCTTCGAATCCAAGGGCCACCAGATCGTGGCCTCGAGCTCGCTCGTGCCGCACGAGGACCCGACGCTGCTGTTTACCAACGCCGGCATGAACCAGTTCAAGGACGTGTTCCTCGGCTTCGACAAGCGCCCCTACACCCGCGCCACCACCTCACAGAAGTGTGTGCGCGCCGGCGGCAAGCACAACGACCTCGAGAACGTCGGCTACACCGCGCGCCACCACACCTTCTTCGAGATGTTGGGCAACTTCAGCTTTGGCGATTACTTCAAGCGCGATGCGATCTCCTACGCCTGGGAACTGCTCACCGAGGTCTTCAAGCTGCCCAAGGACAAGCTCTGGGTCACCGTTTACGCGGAAGACGACGAGGCATACGACATCTGGACGAAAGAGGTTGGCGTACCTTCTGATCGCGTGATCCGCATCGGTGACAACAAGGGCGCGCGCTACGCCTCAGACAATTTCTGGATGATGGGCGATACGGGGCCTTGCGGTCCGTGCACCGAGATCTTCTACGACCACGGCGAGCACATCTGGGGCGGCCCCCCGGGGTCGCCCGATGAAGACGGCGACCGCTACATTGAGATCTGGAACAACGTGTTCATGCAGTTCAACCGCGACGAGCAGGGCGTGATGCATCCGCTGCCCCGGCCCTCGGTGGACACCGGCATGGGCCTTGAGCGCATCTCGGCGGTGCTGCAGCATGTGCACGCCAACTACGAGATCGACCTCTTCCAGGCGCTGATCAAGGCCGCGGCGCGGGAGACCTCCGGTGCCGACATGGACTCGCCCTCGCTGAAGGTGCTGGCCGACCATATCCGCGCCTGCGCTTTCCTGATCGCCGATGGCGTGATCCCGGGCAACGAGGGCCGCGGCTACGTGCTGCGCCGCATCATCCGCCGCGCTATCCGCCACGGCTACAAGCTCGGTGCGCGCGCCGCCTTCTTCCACAGGATGGTGCCGGATCTGGTCGCCGAGATGGGCAGCGCCTATCCGGAACTGAAGGATGGCGAGCGTCGCATCATGGACGTGCTGCGCCAGGAAGAAGAGCGCTTCTTCGCCACCATCGAGAACGGTATGGCGATCGTCGAGGCCGAGCTCGCCGCGATGGAGAGAGCCGGCAAGAAGGTCTTCGACGGCGACACCGCCTTCAAGCTGCACGACACCTTCGGTTTTCCGCTCGACCTCACCGCCGACATCTGCCGCGAAGGCGGCGTCACCGTCGATGCGCTCGCCTTCGACGCCGCGATGGCGCGCCAGAAGGAGCAGGCACGCGCGGCCGGCAAGTTCAAGATGGCGGCGAACCTGGAGTACGCCGGCCCGGCGACCACCTTCCACGGCTACGATGTGCTGGAGGAGAAGGGCAACATCCTCGCGCTGTACAAGGATGGCGCGCCGGTCAATGAGCTGCTCGAGGGCGAGTTGGGCGTGGTGGTGCTCGACCACACCCCGTTCTACGCCGAATCCGGCGGCCAGGTCGGCGATCGCGGCGAGCTGCGCGCTGCCGCAGGCATCTTCGGCGTGGAGGACACACAGAAGATCCAGGCTGCGGTGTTCGGCCACCACGGCGTGGTGCGCACGGGCAAGCTCGCCGTGGGACAGGGCGTGGCCGCCCGGGTGGACGTCGGCGCGCGCGCCGCCACCGCGCGCAACCACTCGGTCACCCACCTGATGCACAAGGCCTTGCGCGAGGTGCTCGGCACCCACGTGCAGCAGAAGGGCTCGCTGGTCGATCCCGACAAGACTCGCTTCGACTTCGCCCACACCGCACCGATGAGCGCCGAGGAGATCCGCGAGGTCGAGGAACTCGTCAATCGCGAGATCCTCGCCAATGCGGCGACTCAGGCTGAGGTCATGGCGCTGGAGGCAGCGCAGAAATCCGGCGCGATGATGCTGTTCGGCGAAAAATACGCCGACGAGGTGCGTGTGCTGTCGATCGGCAGCTCCAAGGAGCTGTGCGGCGGTACCCACGTCGCGCGCACCGGCGACATCGGCCTGTTCAAGATCGTTTCCGAAGGCGGCGTCGCCGCGGGCATCCGCCGCGTCGAGGCGATCACCGGCGAGAACGCGCTGCGCTACGCCCAGGAGCAGGAGCGCCGCGTGCAGGGCATGTCCGCGCTGCTCAAGGTCCAGCCCGACGAGGTCGCCGAGCGCGTCGCCGGCATCCTCGACAACGTGCGTGCGCTCGAAAAGGAACTCGCCCGCCTCAAGGCCAAGCTCGCCGCCAGCCAGGGCGACGCGCTGGTGAGCCAGGCGGTCGAGGTGGGCGGCCTCAAGGTGCTGGCCGCGATGCTCGAAGGCGCCGATGTGCCGACGCTGCGCGACACCATTGACAAGCTCAAGGACAAGCTCAGGTCCGCCGCGATCGTGCTGGCGAGCGTGGGCGATGGCAAGGTCAGCCTGATCGCCGGCGTCACGTCCGACTGCACCGCCAGGGTCAAGGCCGGCGAGCTGGTGAACTTCGTCGCCCAGCAGGTCGGCGGCAAGGGCGGCGGCCGCCCCGACATGGCCCAGGCCGGCGGCACCCAGCCGGAGAAGCTGCCGGCGGCGTTGGCGGGGGTGAAGGACTGGGTCGCCGCGAAGCTCTGAGCGAAGATCTGTTGTGCGCGGGCAGCCTGGTTGCTGTCCGCGGCGCCCGATCAAGGCGCCGACTCAAGCTTGCGCGCCGCAAACCCGGTGCAGTTTTTGCAACCCAGCTCGTCCATCCACTCGGAGTGCCCATGTCCCGACTGCTGTTCATGCTGAGCCTTCTCCATCTGCCGGGCGCCCTTGCCGCTGGACCGCAGTCGGTGATCCTGCCTTCGGGCGTCACCGTCGAGACCTACCGCGCGGGTGAGACCGGCTCGCCGCCCACGCTGGCCGACGTCGTCCGAGTGCATTACCAGGGCTCGCTTGCCGACGGCAAGGAGTTCGACAGCTCCTACAGCCGCGGCCGTCCGGCAGAGCTGCCGCTCGAGGCGCTGATTCCATGCTGGAAGGAAGTCCTGCAGCAGATGAAGCCGGGCGGCGCGGTGCGCATCGTGTGTCCGCCGGAGACCGCCTACGGCAGCCGCGGCGTGGCCGGGAAGATCCCGCCAGACAGCACGCTGAACTTCGTGATCGAGCTGCTCGAGGTCAAGCGCTGACCGACGCCACGTCACATCAGCCGGGTGATGGCTGCGTGCCGCCGGCACGGCGCAGCGCTGCCAGCTCGGTGCGGATCGCGCGCAGTTCGGCCGCAAGCGCGTCGTGGTCGACGCTGACCAGTTCTCGCGTCTGTTCCTGCTCCGCGTGTTCGGCCGCGCTCATCGAATCGACCACGATCGCGATGAAGAGGTTGAGCACCGCGAAGGTGGTGAGCAGGATGAAGATCACGAAGAAGATCCATGCATAGGGGTAGGCTTCCATCACCGGGCGGGCGATGCCCATCGACCACGACTCCAGCGTCATGACCTGGAACAGGGTGTAGAAGGACTTGCCGATGCTGCCGAACCATTCCGGGAAGCTCGCACCGAAAAGCTTGGTGCTCATCACCGCGGCGACGTAGAACACGAGCAGCAGCAGGGTGAGCACCGAGCCCATGCCGGGCACGGCGCGGAGCAGCGCATTGACCACCTTGCGCATCGAGGGCACCACCGACACCAGGCGCAGCGCGCGCAGGATGCGCAGCGAGCGCAGGACTTGCAGGCCCTCGCCGGTGGGGGCGAGGGTGATCGCGACGATGGTGAAGTCGAACACGTTCCAGCCGCTGCGGAAGAAGCGCAGGCGATAGACGAACAGCTTGAGCGCGAGCTCGATCACGAAAACGACGAGGGCGGCGCGGTCGAGGGCGAGCAGCAGGCTGCCCGCGTGCTGCATGGCGGGCGGAGAGGTCTCGAGGCCGAGGGTGATCGCGTTGATGAGGATCACCGCGATGATGAAGCGCTGGAAGAGGGTGGATTCGACGAGGCGTTGGAGGCTTGCGCTCATTTCAGGTCTTTGCTGCGTGAGAGTCGAGGAGGGCAGGGGGGATGGTGCATTGCGCGCTGGCGCCCCCCGTCGCGCGCCAGCGCGCGGTGCTGCCTCAGTGCGGGCGCGTGCCGGTCACATCTTTCTCCTTGCGCGCCGCGTACCACAGGCTGGCGAACACCGAGCACGCGAGGATGGTGGCGACCACCGAAAGCGACACCAGGACCGGGATCTTCACCCACTCGACGATCAGCATCTTGGTGCCGATGAAGACCAGGATCGCGGCCAGGCCGTACTTGAGCAGCTCGAAGCGGTCGCCGAGGTCGGCGAGCAGGAAGTACATCGCGCGCAGGCCGAGGATGGCAAAGAGGTTCGAGGTCAGCACGATGAAGGGGTCGGTGGTGATCGCGAAGATCGCCGGGATGCTGTCGACCGCGAAGATCACGTCCGAGATCTCGACCAGCACCAGGGCGAGGAACAGCGGCGTCATCATGCGCACGCCGTCGCGCATCACGAAGAAGCGCTCGCCTTCGAGCGTGTCGGTGACCGGGTAGTGGTTGCGGATCCAGCGGATCAGCGGGTTTTTCCCGAGGTCTGGGTCATGCTCGGAGAACCACGCCATCTTGATGCCGGTGACGACCAGGAAGGCGCCGAAGAGGTACAGGATCCAGTGGAACTCGGTGATCAGCCAGCTGCCAGCGAAGATCATGATCGTGCGCAACACGATCGCGCCGACGATGCCGTACAGCAGGACGCGGCGCTGCAGCTCGAGCGGCACCGCGAAGAAGCTGAAGATCATCATCCACACGAAGACGTTGTCGACCGCGAGGGACTTCTCGACCAGATAGCCAGTGACGAAGGCCAGCGTTTTTTCGTTGGCAAACTCGCGCCCGAGGCTGCCGTCCAGGTACCACCACAGCCCGCCGGCGAACAGCAGCGCCACCGTCACCCAGGCGAGCGACCAGCCTGCGGCCTCCTTCAGCGATACTCGATGCTGCTTGCCGCCGCCGAAGGCGAACAGGTCCACCAGCAGCATCGTCGTCACGATCGCGGCAAAGGCCGCCCACATCCACCACGTTCCGATCGATTCCATCGCACGCTCCGCATAAAAACAAAAAGGGCCTGTTCCCGAAGGACACAGACCCTTGCGCGCCAGCGCTGCATGGACCTTGCCCTCGGGCAAGGTCTCGCTTGCAACGGACGAACGGACTCGATCGTTGCCCCCGGCACCGGGAGACGGTCGGACGACCGATCTGCCGTGATGACGATGCCGGGGCAGAAAAGCTACTCCCCTTGATAGCAACGATTCTGTCTGTTGCGCTGCGGCACTGTCAAGCATGTCGCCATGGTGCGGGAATGGGGAAGGGGTTTTTGTGGTTCTGCGCTGCGGCAGCGTGCGAACGCGGGGCGTGGGGACGCGGTCGACACCCCGTGCCTGCTGCGGCATCATCGATGGCGTCCGGCCCGTACGTCATGTCCGAGCGCCCGCCGGCACCCCATCCTCAAGCACCTCGAATCCATGGAAATCCTCTTTCTGATCGGCCTCATTGTCCTCAACGGCGTCTTCGCCATGTCCGAAATCGCCCTCGTTACCGCGCGCAGGGCACGGCTCGTGCGCCTGGCCGAGGAGGGCGACGGCGCGGCCGGCGTGGCGATCAGGCTCGGTGAGGATCCGACCCGCTTCCTGTCCACGATCCAGATTGGCATCACCTCGATCGGTGTGCTCAACGGCATCGTCGGCGAGGCCGCGCTCGCCGGCCCGCTCGCCGACTGGCTGCAGGCGATCGGCATGGAGCAGCGCGTGAGCGAGATCGGTTCCACCGTACTGGTCGTGGTGGTGATCACCTATGTGTCGATCGTGGTCGGCGAACTGGTGCCCAAGCGCATCGGCCAGATCGACCCCGAGGGCATCGCCCGCCTGGTCGCGCGGCCGATGAATGTGCTGTCGATCGTCTCGCGCCCCTTCGTCTTCCTGCTCGCAGGCTCCACCGCGCTGCTGCTGCGCATCCTCGGTCAGCGCGAGAGCACCGGGCCGAGCGTGACCGAGGAGGAGATCCACGCCATGCTGGTCGAGGGCTCCGAGGCCGGCGTGATCGAGAAGAGCGAGCACGACATGGTGCGCAACGTGTTCCGCCTCGACGACCGCCAGATCGGTTCGCTGATGGTGCCGCGCGCGGACATTGTGTCGCTCGATCTCGAGCGCCCGCTGGAGGAGAACCTCGAACTGGTGGCGTCCTCGTCGTATTCGAGCTTTCCGGTGTGTCGCGGCGGACTCGACGACATCCTTGGCATCGCCAGCGCCAAGAAGCTCTTCAACCAGTCGCTGCGCGGCGAGCCGATCGACCTCGCCCGGGATCTGCAGCCCGCGGTGTATGTACCCGAGTCGCTCACCGGCATGGAACTGCTCGATCAGTTCCGCGCCTCGGGCACTTACACCGTGTTCGTGATCGACGAGTACGGCGAGATCCAGGGCATGGTCACCTTGCACGACGTGATCGAGTCGGTGACCGGCGAGTTCCTGCCGCACGACACCGAGGAGGCCTGGGCGGTGCAGCGCGAGGACGGCTCCTGGCTCCTCGACGGCCTGATACCGATCGTCGAGCTCAAGGACCGCCTCGGGATCAAGGCCGTGCCCGAAGAGGAGAAGGGACGCTACCACACCCTGTCGGGCATGGTGATGTGGCTGCTCGGCCGCCTGCCGGGCACCGGCGACATCGCCACCTGGGAGAGCTGGCGGCTGGAGGTGATCGATCTCGACGGCAAGCGCATCGACAAGGTACTGGCGAGCCGCCTGCCCGAGCCAGCCGAGGAGCGCGGCAGCGCTCCGGAGGCCGTCGCCCAGGAACGGGGCGAGTCCACATGATCGACCAGGTCGCGGAGAAGATCGTCCGCCGCGTGATCCTCGGCTTCCTGTTCGGCGGCCTGCTGCTCTTGAGCTACGCGGTGCTGCACATGTTCATCGTGCCGGTGGCGTGGGCGGTGATCATCGCCTACGCCACCTGGCCGGCCTATCGCCGCTTGCGCGTGCGGCTGATCCATTCTCCGACCTTCACCGCGCTACTGATGACCCTGTTGCTCAGTGCGGCCTTTGTACTGCCCGCCTTGTGGATCGGCCTGCTGCTGCGCACCGAGGTGGGGGTGGCGATCGCCGCCGTCACCGCGCAGATCCGCGAGGGGGCGTTCGAACTGCCCCAGTTCATCCGCAGCCTGCCGTGGATCGGCGACGACCTGCAGGCGCTGGTCGGCGAGCTTACGCGCGAGCCCGAGGCCTTGCGCGTCCAGCTCACCGAGTGGGTGCGGCAGGGCAGCAATCTGGTGCTGACGCTGATCGGCGACGTCGGCCGCAATGCGGCCAAGCTGGGTTTTGCGCTGATCACGGTGTTTTTCCTCTATCGGGACGGCGAACGTGTGCTGGCCCAGGTCGTCGCGGTGATGCGCCGCTTCCTCGGCGAACGGCTCGACGCTTACCTCGCTGCGGTCGGCGGCATGACGAAGGCGGTGGTGTGGGGCCTGATCGCCACCGCGATCGGACAGGGTTTCGTCGCCGGCCTCGGCTACTGGTGGGCGGGCGTGCCGGCGCCGGTGCTGATGGGGGCGATCACCGCGGTGATCGCGATGATCCCCTTCGGCACCCCATTTGCGTGGGGTTCAATCGCGGTCTGGCTGCTGGTGAGCGGGCGGACGGTAGAGGGGGTCGGCCTGCTGCTGTGGGGTACGCTGGTGGTGAGCTGGGTGGATAACTTGGTGCGCCCGCTGGTGATCAGCAACGCCACGCGCATTCCGTTCCTGCTGGTGATGTTCGGCGTGCTCGGCGGGCTTGCGGCCTTTGGTCTGGTGGGCCTTTTCCTCGGGCCGGTGGTGCTGGCGGTGCTGATGGCCGTGTGGCGCGAGTGGCTGGAAGAGTCCGAACTCGGCCGCCTCACCCGGCCGCACTGAGGCTCCGGCCTCAGGTGCCGTATTTGCGCGTCAGGGTGTCGTGCAGCTCGACGAACTCCTGCGTCAGCTTGTGCCTGGGGTCGAGGTGGATCATCGGCTTGGCTTGTTCGTGTGACTCCTTGATCTTCACCGAGCTCGAAAGGTAGGGCTGCAGCACCGGCAGGCCTTCGTCGATCAGTTCCTGGACCACCTTCTGCGGCAGACTTGCGCGGGGCTGGAACTGGTTGACCACGATGCCTTCGACCTGCAGCTCGCGGTTGTGGTCGGCTCTGATCTCCTGCACGTTCGCGAGCAGCGAATACAGGGCCTTGCGCGAGAACTCGTCGCAGTCGAAGGGGATCAGGCAGGCTTCGGCTGCGATCAGCGCGGAGCGGGTAAAGAAGTTGAGTGCCGGCGGCGTGTCGATATAGACACAGTCGAAGTTCTTCGCCAATTCTTCGAGCGCGTCGCGCAGCTTGTAGATCTTGTAGCGCGATTCGAGCTTGCCCTGCAGTTCCTCGAGCAGCGGGTGCGAGGGCATCAGGTGCAGGCGCTCGAACGGCGTTGCGATGACGAATTCTTCCGTGTCGCGCGGGTTCAGCCTGAAGTTGAGCGTCTGGTCGAAGAAGTCGGCCAGCGTTGCCTCAAGCTGCTCGCCGGCCGCGCCCAGCAGGTACTGGGTGGAGTTGCCCTGCGGGTCGAGGTCCACCACCAGGGTGCGCTTGCCCTGCTGGGCGCTGATGGCTGCCAGGTTGCAGGTAATCGTCGATTTGCCGACGCCCCCCTTCTGATTGAACACCACTCGCCGCATGTGCTTCTCCCCGTGTTGTTGGCGGGCGCGGTGCGATTGCCACGCCCGGATCCGCATTCTGCCAAAAGCGCGCTGCGGCGGGGCGCTTGCCGCGTGCAGGGGCGCCTGCGGCCTTGCACGGCGACGCTGCCAAAAGGGCGGTCGGCTGCGCTAAACTCGGGCCTCGTCAATCGAGGCCGTTCCCGCGCCAAAAGGGCGCGAACAATAACAAGCAAGTCCCTGCGAACATCCCGAACGATGCACCTGTGCCCGAGTTGCCCGGCCGGCACGTGCCGTGCAGGTCTGTGCAGACCTGTGCGGTGTTTTCAGCGAACTCACAACATAAACCTCAGTGTTCCAGGAGGGGAGAACATGGATCAGGATTTCATTACCGCTGCGCTCGACTATCACCGCTCGCCCACCCGCGGCAAGATTTCGGTTGTGCCCACCAAGGGCCTCACCAACCAGCGCGATCTCGCGCTCGCCTATTCGCCCGGCGTGGCCGCGGCCTGCGACGCGATCGTCGCCAACCCTGCCGAGGCCTTCGAGCTCACCAGCCGCGGCAACCTGGTGGCCGTGGTCACCAACGGCACCGCGGTGCTGGGCCTGGGCAACATCGGGCCGCTGGCGTCCAAGCCGGTCATGGAAGGCAAGGGCTGCCTGTTCAAGAAGTTCGCCAACATCGACGTCTTCGACATCGAACTGGCCGAGAACGACCCCGACAAGCTGATCGAGATCATCGCCGCGCTCGAGCCCACGCTCGGTGGCATCAACCTCGAGGACATCAAGGCGCCCGAGTGCTTCTACATCGAGAGAAAGCTGCGCGAGCGCATGAAGATCCCGGTCTTCCACGATGACCAGCACGGTACCGCGATCATCTCGGCCGCCGGCCTGGTAAACGGCCTCAAGGTGGTCGGCAAGAACATCGCTGACGTCAAGCTGGTGTGTTCGGGCGCGGGTGCCGCCGCGATCGCCTGCCTCGACATGATGGTCAGCGTCGGCCTGCGCCGCGAGAACATCACCGTCTGTGACTCCAAGGGCGTCATCTACGAGGGCCGCGAGCCCAACATGGAGCCGACCAAGGCCCGTTACGCGCAAAAGACCGACGCGCGCACCTTGGGCGACGTCGTCGCCGGCGCCGATGTGTTCCTCGGCCTGTCCACCGCGGGCGTGCTCAAGCCCGAGATGGTGGCGAAGATGGCCGCCAAGCCGTTGATCTTCGCGCTCGCCAACCCCAACCCTGAGATCCTGCCGGCCGACGCCAAGGCCGTCCGTCCGGACTGCATCATCGCCACCGGTCGCTCGGACTTCCCGAACCAGGTCAACAACGTGTTGTGCTTCCCATTCATCTTCCGGGGTGCGCTCGACGTTGGCGCGACCACGATCAACGAGGAGATGAAGCTCGCCTGCGTGAAGGCGATCGCTGAACTGGCCGAGGCCGAGGCCAGCGATATCGTCGCCAGCGCCTATGGCGGGCAGGAGCTGAGCTTTGGCTCCGAGTACATTATCCCCAAGCCCTTCGATCCGCGCCTGATCGTCAAGATCGCGCCGGCGGTGGCGAAGGCGGCGATGGAGTCCGGCGTGGCGACCAAGCCGATCGAGGACCTCGACGCCTACGCCTCGAGTCTGAACACCTTCGTGTATCAGTCGGGCATCGTCATGAAGCCGGTGTTCTCGGCTGCCAAGGCGGTGCCGATCGGGCAGAAGCGCGTGATCTACGCCGAGGGCGAGGACGAGCGCGTGCTGCACGCCGTGCGCGTGGTGCTCGATGAGGGGCTGGCGCGCCCGATCCTCATCGGTCGCCCCGAGGTCATCGAGATGCGGATCAAGAAGATCGGTCTCAACCTCAAGCCCGAGCGCGACTTCGACATCGTCAATCCCGAGTCCGATCCGCGCTACCGCGAACTGTGGACCGATTACTACAAGCTCATGAGTCGCGAGGGCGTGACGCCCGACCTGGCGAAGGCCAAGATCCGCCGTGACACCACGCTGATCGGTGTCATGCTGCTGCGTCGCGGCGATGCCGACGCGATGGTGTGCGGGACCTTCGGCTCCTACGACTACCACCTCAGGCAGGTTTCCGACGTGATCGGCCTGGCGCCGGGTGCCAAGCAGTTTGCGGCGATGAATCTGCTGCTGCTCACCAAGCGCATGCTGGCGGTGACCGACACCTATGTGAACGAGAACCCGAGCGCCGAGGAGGTCGCCGAGATCGCCCGCATGGCGGCCGATGAGCTGCGCCGTTTCGGCATCGAGCCCAGCGTCGCCCTGTTGTCGCATTCGAACTTCGGCAGCTCGAATTCGGCCTCGGCACGCAAGATGCGCCGGGCCTGCGAGATCCTGCACGCGAGCGCGCCCGACCTCAACGTCGATGGCGAGATGCACGGCGACGCGGCGCTGTCGGTGGAGATGCGCGACAAGCTGCATCCGGACTCGCGCCTCAAGGGCGAGGCCAATCTGCTGGTGATGCCCAACCTCGATGCGGCCAACATCTCGTTCAACCTGATGAAGATGGCCAACGGCGATGGTGTGTCGGTGGGGCCAATCCTGCTTGGCGCGGCCAAACCGGTGCATATCGTCACCCCGTCGGCCACCGTGCGCCGTCTGGTGAACATGACCGCGCTCGCGGTGGTGGATGCCAAGGAGTCGCGCAACGCTGGCGCCTGATCAGGCCGCCTGCCCTGTGCGGCGCAGTGATGCAGCAACTGTTGAGGAGATCACGCATGAGCCATGCGATTCGCTTCCACCGCACTGGCGGCCCTGAAGTCCTGCAGTGGGAGGCGCGTGAGTTACCGTCTCCCGGCGCGGGTGAAGTGCGCCTGCGCCATCATGCGGTAGGCCTGAACTTCATCGACACCTATCACCGCAGCGGGCTGTATCCGCTGTCGCTGCCATCGGGCCTCGGCATGGAGGGGGCCGGGGTGGTTGAGGCGGTGGGCGAGGGTGTCACCGAAGTGAGGCCGGGCGAGCGCGTGGCCTATACGCTCGGACCGCTCGATGCGTACTCCGAGGTGCGCAACATCCCGGCCTGCCATCTGGTCGTGCTGCCCGACGAGATCTCGTTCGAGCAGGGCGCGGCGATGATGCTGCAGGGCATCACCGCACAGTACCTGCTGCATTCCACCTACCCGGTGCAGCCCGGTGACACCATTCTGGTCCATGCCGCCGCCGGTGGCGTTGGCTCGATCCTGGTGCAATGGGGAAAGCTGCTCGGCGCCACCGTGATCGGGACCGTGGGCAGTGACGACAAGGCGGTGCGTGCGGAGGCCCTGGGCTGCGATCAGGTCATCGTCTATGCGCGCGAGCGTTTCCCCGAGCGCGTGCGCGAAATCACCGACGGTCGGGGTGTCGCGGTGGTGTATGACTCGGTGGGGCGCGACACCTTCGTCGATTCCGTGTCCTGCCTGCAGCGACGCGGAACAATGGTGAGCTACGGCAACGCGACCGGTCCGGTCGCCCCCTTCGACTGCGCCCTGCTGCACAAGGCGGGATCGGTTTATGTCACCCGCCCCGGGCTGCCCGACTACGTTGCGACGCGCGCGGAGTTGCTCGAGCGTGCGGCGGCGCTGTTCGCGGTCGTGCGCAGCGGCAGGGTGAAGATCGAGATCATGCAGCGCTATGCGCTCCGAGATGCGGCGCAGGCGCACCGCGACCTGGAGGCGCGCAAGACCACCGGCTCGACGGTCCTGCTGCCCTGAACGCGGAGGCCGGCGAGCGGCGGCCTCGGGTAAAATTGGCGCGATGAATGCCCCAGTCCACTCCCCGCTCGAACCGCGCTTCGTTCATCTCCGTCTCCATTCCGAGTACTCGATCACCGACGGCATCGTCCAGCTCGACCAGGCGATCGCCGCCGCGGCCGAAGACGGCATGCCGGCGCTCGGGGTCTCTGACCTGGCCAACCTGTTCGGCATGGTCAAGTTCTACAAGAGCGCCCGTGGCAAGGGCATCAAGCCGATCATCGGCGTCGATGCCTGGGTCCAGAACGAGGTGGAGCGCGACAAGCCGCACCGGGTGCTGCTGATCTGCCGCAACCGGACCGGCTACGGGCAGCTGTGCGAACTGCTGACCCGCGCCTACCTGGAAAACAAGCACCGCGGCCGCGCCGAGATGCGCCGCGCCTGGTTCGAGAACGCGGCGGCAAGCGAGCTGCTGTGTCTGTCGGGCGCGATGAGCGGTGACATCGGCGCAGCGATCGCGGCCGGTAATGCCGAGCAGGCGGCGCAGCTCGCGGCCGACTGGGCGCGGCTGTTTCCCGACGCCTTCTACATCGAGATCCAGCGCGCGGGCCATCCGGGCACCGAGTCCTACATCCGCCAGGCGGTGGAGATTGCCGGCCAGCTCGGTCTGCCGGTGGTGGCGACGCATCCGGTGCAGTTCCTCAAGCGCGAGGACTTCAAGGCCCACGAGGCGCGGGTGTGCATCGCGCAGGGCTATGTGCTCGCCGACAAGCGCCGGCCGCGCGACTTCACCGAGGAGCAATACCTCAAGAGCCAGGCGGAGATGTGTGAACTCTTCGCCGATCTGCCCGAGGCGCTCGAGAATGCGGTCGAGATCGCCCGCCGCTGTTCGCTCGCCGTGCAGCTGGGCAAGAACTTCCTGCCGCTGTTCCCGACCCCCGAGGGCATGAGTCTGGACGATTTCCTCGTTCAGGAGGCGAAGGCCGGCCTGGAGAGGCGCCTCGCCCAGCTCTATCCGCATCCCGCGGAGCGTGAGCAGCAGCGCCCGCGCTATGAGGAACGGCTCAAGTTCGAGACCGACACCATCATCCAGATGGGTTTTCCGGGTTACTTCCTGATCGTTGCGGACTTCATCCGCTGGGGCAAGAAGAATGGCGTACCGGTGGGGCCGGGGCGCGGCTCGGGTGCGGGTTCGCTGGTGGCCTATTCGCTCGACATCACCGACCTCGATCCGCTGGCGTATGCGCTGCTGTTCGAGCGCTTCCTCAATCCGGAGCGGGTGTCGATGCCCGACTTCGACATCGACTTCTGCCAGGACAACCGCTACCGCGTCATCGAGTACGTGCGCGAGCGCTACGGCAAGGACGCGGTGAGCCAGATCGCCACCTTCGGCACCATGGCTTCGAAGGCGGTGGTGCGTGACGTCGGCCGCGTGCTGGACCTGCCTTACGGCCTGTGCGACCGCCTCTCCAAGCTGATCCCGATCGAGGGCGCCAAGCCCGTCTCGCTCAACAAGGCCTACGAGATGGAGCCGCAGATCGGCGAGATGATGAAGGACGGCAACGACGGCGAGGCGATCCAGACCCTGTGGGGGCTGGCGCAGCCGCTCGAGGGCCTGTCCCGCAACGTCGGCATGCACGCCGGTGGGGTGCTGATCGCACCGGGCAAGCTCACCGATTTCTGCCCGCTCTACATCGCCGACGGCGACGACGCGACCCCCGTGTCGCAGTTCGACAAGGACGACGTGGAAGCCGTCGGCCTGGTGAAGTTCGACTTCCTGGGGCTACGCAACCTCACCATCATCGAGCTGGCCCTGGAATACATCGAGCGCATGGACGGCAGCCGGCCCGACCTGATGAGCCTGGGCTTCGAAGACCCGGCCGCCTATCAGATCCTGAAGGACGCCAATACCACGGCGATCTTCCAGGTCGAATCGGACGGGATGAAGAAGCTGCTAAAGAAGCTCGCGCCCGACCGCTTCGAGGACATCATCGCGGTGCTCGCGCTTTACCGGCCGGGGCCCCTGGGCTCGGGCATGGTGGACGATTTCATCCTGCGCAAGAAGGGCCAGCAGGAGATCGACTACTTCCACCCCGACCTAAAGGCCTGCCTGGAGCCCACCTACGGCGTCATCGTGTACCAGGAACAGGTGATGCAGATCTCCCAGATCATCGGGGGCTACACCCTGGGCGGTGCCGACATGCTGCGCCGTGCGATGGGCAAGAAGAAGCCCGAGGAGATGGCCAAGCACCGCGCCACCATCGCCGAGGGTGCCAGGCAAAAGGGCTATGACCCGGCGCTCGCCGAGCAGCTCTTCGACCTGATGACCAAGTTCGCGGAGTACGGCTTCAACAAGTCGCACACCGCGGCCTATGCGGTCGTCACCTATCACACGGCCTGGCTCAAGGCACACCATTGTGCGGCCTTCATGGCGGCGACGATGTCGTCCGACCTGGACAACACCGACACGGTCAAGATCTTCTACGAGGACACTGTTGCCAACGGCATCGCAGTGCTGCCACCGGACGTCAACGCCTCTGACTACCGCTTCGTGCCGGTCGATCGCAAGACGATCCGCTATGGCCTGGGCGCAGTGAAGGGCGTGGGCGAGCCGGCGGTGCGGGCGATCCTGGCGGCGCGCGAGAAGGGGGGCGCCTTTGGCGACCTGTTCGACTTCTGCGCACGCGTCGATCGGCGCATGGTCAATCGCCGCGCCATCGAGTCGCTTATCCGTGCGGGGGCGATGGACACGCTGGCGGGCCACCAGGGCCTGGATCGCTCGCAGCTGATGGCCACCGTCGCGCTGGCGATGGAGGCGGCCGAGCAGGCGGCGGCTAACGCGATGCAGGGCGGGCTGTTCGATCTGATGCCGGAGGCCGCGGGCGCGGCGCCTGCGTTCGCGAAGATTCGCCCGTGGGCGGAGCGCGAGCGTCTGAAGGAGGAAAAGCTCGCGATCGGCTTCTTTCTCTCCGGCCATCCCTTCAATGCCTTCAAGGGTGAGGTGCGCCGCTTCGTGCGGCGCACCCTGGCCCAGCTTGAGGCTTCACGTGACATCACGCTGCTGGCGGGGGTGGTCATGGAGACGCGGACCAAGATGGGCGGCCGCGGCAAGATGGCGTTCGTGCTGCTCGACGACGGCACTCAGCCGCGCGAGGTCATGGTGTATTCGGAGGTGCTTGACGCCAACCGCGGCAAGATCGTCATCGACGAAGTGCTGGTGGTGGAAGGCAAGGTCAGCAACGACGAGTTCTCGGGCGGGCTGCGCATCATCGCCGACCGCCTGCTCACCCTGGGCGAGGCGCGCAGCCGCTTTGCGCGCGCGCTGCAGCTGCGCATCAATGGCGAGGCCTTCGCTGGCGCTGGGCCGGTGAGCGTCGCGGGCAGGCTGCAGACCCTGCTCGAACCTTTCCGCGAGGGGTCCTGTCCGATCCGCGTCAGTTACCGCAACCAGGCCGCTCAGGCCGAGCTGCCGCTGGGCGATGGCTGGCGGGTACGCCTGGACGACAGCCTGCTCGAGAGCCTGCGCGAGTGGTTGCCACCGGACGCGGTCGAGGTGATCTACCCTCAGGCCTGAGCGGGGCTACGCCGAGCCTGTACGCCTTTTTTATGCATAGGCAATTTCCGGTTCGTTGCCGCTCAGCTGCCGTGCGCGCGCGACAGCCTCGGCGAGCGTAGCGGTGATGTTGTCGTCGCCCAGGCGATCGAGGAAGCCCGAGCGGAACACGAGGGAGCCGGGCTGCGAGCCGAGCCGGCACAGGACTAGGTGGGCGCCGCGCTTTTGCAGGTTGCGGTGCAGCGTCTGCAGGATGTCGAGCCCGGTGGTGTCGAGGCTGATCACGCGGTCCATGTCGAGGATCACCACGTCGGGGTGGCCGTCCTGCATCAGTAGCAGGTTCTCGAGCTTGTTGGCAGCCCCGAAGAAGAGGCTGCCGCTCAACTTGTAGGCGAGGATGCGCGGCGTGCCGTCTTCGCGCAGCTGCGTCTCCGCGCCTTGAAGGTCGGTGAGCGCGATGCGTTCGATGCGGGTGAGGTCTGACATGCGGTAGATGAAGAACAGGCTCGCCAGCGCCATGCCGATCTCGACCGCGAGGGTTAGGTCGAACACCACGGTGATGAAGAAGGTGCCGAGCAGGATGGTGCGGTAGTTCAGCGAGTAGCGCGCGAGCTCCCGGGGGGCGAAGGCGTGCCATTCGCCCATGTTGATCGACACCATGACCACGATGGCCGACAGCGTCGCGAGCGGGATGTGGCTGGCCGCGGGCGCGAGTGCGAGCACGATCGCCAGCAGCACGCCGGCGTGGATGATCCCGGCAATCGGTGTGCGGCCACCGGTGCGGATGTTGGTAGCGGTGCGGGCGATCGCGCCGGTGGCCGCAAAGCCGCCGAACAGCGGCGCGGCGACGTTGGCGATGCCTTGCGCCATCAGCTCCTGGTTGGGGTCGTGGCGGTCGTCGATCTGGCTGTCGGCTACGCGCGCCGACAGCAGGGATTCGATCGCGCCAAGCAGGGCGATCGTGATCGCCGGGGCGATCAGCTTGCCGAGCGCCGATAGACTCAGCTCGGGCAGGGCGAAGGGTGGGATCTCCTGCGGGATGCCACCGAAGCGGCTGCCAATCGTGTCGACCGGCAGTGCCACCAGCGCGTTCACCGCGGTCATGATGATCAGCACCGCCAGCGGCCCGGGCAGGCGGCGCATCCATGCGGTCCGTACCGCCTGCCGGTTCCACGCCACCAGAATCGCCAGCGAGACCACCGCCACGGCCACGGTGGGCAACTGCAGGCTCGGCAGCGCGTCGATCAGCGCGCTCATCTTGGCGAAGAACTCGCCCGGCAGGTTGTCGATCTTGAGGCCAAGGAAGTCCTTGATCTGGGAGACGAAGATGACCACCGCGATGCCGTTGGTGAAGCCCACGACCACTGACAGCGGGATGAAGCGGATCATGCTGCCCAGACGCAGCGCGCCCATGGCAAACAGCAGCACGCCCGACATCATCGTGGCGATGAGCAGGTTCTGCACGCCGAGGTCGGCAACGATGGCGTAGATGATCGGGATGAAGGCACCGGTCGGGCCGCCAATCTGTACCCGCGAGCCGCCAAGAAGCGCGATCAGCAAGCCGGCGACGATCGCGGTCCAGATGCCGGCGGTGGGTGACATGCCGGAAGCGATCGCGAAGGCCATCGCCAGCGGCAGGGCGAGCACGCCGACCGTGATGCCGGCGGAGAGGTCGCCGATGAAGGCCGCGCGGCCATAGCCGGGCAGGGTGTCGAAGAGCTTGGGACGGAACTTGAGTTTCATGCTGTCTCCGCTGTGTACTGGAACAGGGCAGGGCGCGAGGCCCGGACAGCGCCGCCATGCAGGCTGTGGCTGGCGACGCGGACTGCGGAGACGGTCACCCTCGGCCCGCGTGATGCAGGACGATCCAGCGTTTCGAGGGGGTGAGCGGCATGGCGGCTAATCGGGGGCGGTCACGTCAGGTGGGTCACTTCACCTTCATGCCCGGCAGTGCGCCGGCGTCGGGCGACAGGATGAAGATGCCCGGCGTCTTGCCCTCGGCGTCGGAGGCCGCCAGAACCATGCCCTCGCTCATGCCGAATTTCATCTTGCGTGGCGTGAGGTTGGCGACCATCACCGTCATGCGCCCGATGAGCGTGGCCGGGTCGTAGGCCGACTTGATGCCGGCGAACACCTGACGCGGCTTCGGATTGCCGGCGGCATCCGTCTCGCCGATGTCGAGCGCGAGGCGGATCAGCTTGTCGGCGCCTTCAACCTGTTCGGCGTTGACGATCTTCGCGATGCGCAGGTCGACCTTGGTGAAGTCGTCGATCGAGATATGTGGTGAAAGCGTCTCGGCGGCCTGCGTGTCGTGCTGCTGCTTCTCTGCGTGACGCTGCGGCGAGGAGGTGGCCTTGGCGACCGCCTCCGCCTTGACCGGCGCGGTGGTCGGGGCGAGCGACTCGCGGTTGGCCTCGAGCAGGGCGTCGATCTGCTTGCGCTCGACGCGGGTCATCAGGTGGCTGTAGGCCTGGATGGCGTGACCTGCGGGCAGAGGTGTCCAGTCGCCCTGCCAGTCCATGGCCGCGATGGCGAGGAAGGCTTCGACCTGCGCCGCCAGCGCCGGCAACACCGGCTTGAGGTAGCGGGCGAGGTCGCGGAACATCGTCAGCGCAGTGCTGCACACGATGTGCAGGCGGGCCTCCTGGCCATCCTGCCTGGCGAGTTCCCAGGGCTTGTAGTCGTTCACGTACTGGTTGGCGAGATCGGCCAGGCGCATGATCTCGCGCAGCGCCCGGCTGTAGTCGCGCTCGTCGTAGGCGGCGGCGATGCGGCCCTCGGCCCAGGCTGTGGCGAATTCGACGCAGGCGGCGGCATCGGCTTCACCGAGCTTGCCCTCGAAGCGCTTGCCGATGAAACCGGCGCAGCGGCTGGCGATGTTCACGAACTTGCCGACGAGATCCGAATTGACCTTGGCGATCATGTCGTCGAGGTTGAGGTCGACATCTTCCATGGTGCCGTTTGACTTGCCGGCGAAGTAGTAGCGCAGCCACTCGGGGTTGAGCTTCTGGGTGATGTAGGAGTGCGCGGTGATGAAGGTGCCGCGGCTCTTGCTCATCTTGGCGCCGTCGACGGTCAGGAAGCCATTCACGCACAGTTGGCTGGGCGTGTTGTAACCGGCGAACTTGAGCATCGCGGGCCAGAACAGGGCGTGGAAGTAGAGGATGTCCTTGCCGATGAAGTGCACCATCTCGGTGCCGGCCGTGGCCGCGCGGGCGGCGTCGGTGTAGTCCTCGACCACGATCGTCTCGCCCGTGGCGGCACGTTTTTCGGCGAGGTTGCGGAAGCTGGCGAGGTAGCCGATCGGTGCGTCCAGCCAGACGTAGAAGTACTTGCCCGGCGCACCCGGGATCTCGAAGCCGAAGTAGGGCGCATCGCGCGAGATGTCCCAGTCGGAGAGCTTGTTTTCGCCCTCCTCGCCGAGCCACTCCTTCATCTTGTTGGCGGCTTCCATCTGCAGGCGGCGCTCGCCGGCGGCGTTGGTGCCGCGCGTCCATTCGCGCAGGAAGGCCACCGCGCGCTCGTCGGACAGGCGGAAGAAGTAGTGCTCCGAGGTTCTAAGCACTGGCTTGGCGCCCGAGACCGCCGAGTACGGGTTCTTGAGCTCGGTCGGGGCATAGGCCGCGCCACAGGCCTCGCAGTTGTCACCATATTGATCCGCCGCGCCGCACTTGGGGCACTCGCCCTTGATGAAACGGTCGGGCAGGAACATTTCCTTGACCGGGTCGTAGTACTGCTCGATCGAGCGCGTGTCGATGAGTCCGCCGGCCCTCAACTTGCCGTAGATGTCCTCGGCGTAGAAGCGGTTTTCGCTGCTGTGCGTGGAGTGGTAGTTGTCGAAGGCGACGCCGAAGGCGGTGAAGTCGCGCAGGTGTTCGCCATGCACGCGCTCGATGAGCTGCTCCGGGGTGAGGCCCTCCTTCTCTGCGCGCAGCATGACCGGCGTGCCGTGGGTGTCGTCCGCACAGACGTAATGCACCGAATGGCCGCGCATGCGCTGGTAGCGCACCCAGATGTCGGCCTGGATGTAGCCCACCAGGTGGCCGAGGTGGATGTCGCCGTTGGCGTAGGGCAGGGCGTTGGTGACGAGGAGCTTGCGGGGCATGGTGGCGGTGCGGGTGTCGGCGAGTAAAGGCGGAAGTTTAACAAAGCGGGAGCCTGGCCTGTGGGTCGTGCCCTCAGGATTGCCGACTCAGGATCAGTTCGATGCGCCGGTTGCGCGCCCGGCCTTCCTCGCTCGCGTTGCTGGTGAGCGGGTCGGCTTCACCGTGGCCGTCGGCCGTGAGGCGCTCCAGGGCGATACCGCGCTGGCGCAGGTATTCCATCACCGCCTCGGCGCGGGCGATCGAGAGTCTCAGGTTGACCATCTCGCTGCCCTGGCTGTCAGTGTGGCCGACCACCTTCACTGCCACACCTTGCTCTGCGGCCAGCGCTGGCGCCAGTGCGTCGAGTGCGCTCGCCAGTGGGGGGCGAATCTCGGCCTTGCCGCTGGCAAAACCATCGGCGACCGGGATCTGCAGCCGCAGGCCCTGCCTGTCGGCCGCGCCGATCTCGATGCCGTTCATGGCTGCGGTGGCGTCGACAAGACGCTGCTGCAAGGCGGCCCAGTCGGGCTCGGGGGCGGGCACACGGACGCGCGCGTGAAGATTCACAGCGTCGCTGGAGGGCCCTGGCGAGGGCGTGGCGCAGGCGGCTAGCAGCATCGCGAGGCCCATTGCGGACAAAAAGTGGATTGGGCGTCGGGTGTTCAGTCGGGTGTGCATCTTGGGGCGGTACTTGGGTTCGCGCCGCTTGCGCGCCGCGGGTACGAAAAAAAACGCGAGGAACCGCAGGTAGAAACCCTGCTCAGATCGCGGGTGAGTCAATCTTCCTGCTCCGGTATGATTCTGCCGCTTTCACCCGGTAGCGGGTGCACCGATTTTCGAGGACAACGCGATGAGTCTTGATCAGCAAACCGTAACCGACGCGCTCAGGCAGGTGATCGATCCGAACACCGGCAAGGATTTCGTGGCTGGCCGCGGGATCCGCAACCTTGCCGTCGAGGGGGGGCATGTCCGCTTCGACGTCGAGCTGGCCTATCCCGCCAGGAGCCAGCATGAGCCTATCCGCGCCCTGCTGAGCGATGCGGTCGCCAAGCTCCCGGGAGTTAAGCGCGTGGACGTGAAGGTGACGAGCAAGGTCGTCGCACACGCGGTGCAGCAAGGCGTGAAGCTGCTGCCGGGCGTGCGCAACATCATCGCCGTGGCCTCGGGCAAGGGCGGCGTGGGCAAGAGCACGACCGCGGTCAACCTGGCGCTCGCGCTGTCGGCCGAAGGTGCGCGCGTGGGCCTGCTCGACGCCGATATTTACGGGCCGTCTCAGCCGCAAATGCTCGGCATCGGCGACCAGCGCCCGGTGTCCGAGGATGGCAAGACCATGATCCCGCTCGAGGCCCATGGCCTCCAGGCTATGTCGATCGGTTTCCTGATCGATCCCGACACGCCGATGGTGTGGCGCGGACCGATGGCCACCCAGGCGCTCAACCAGATGCTCAAGGACACCGCCTGGGACGATCTCGATTATCTCGTCATCGACATGCCGCCGGGCACCGGGGACATCCAGCTGACGCTGTCGCAGAGCGTGCCGGTCACCGGTGCGGTGATCGTGACGACGCCGCAGGACATCGCGCTGCTCGACGCGCGCAAGGGCGTGAAGATGTTCGAGAAGGTGGGCGTGCCCATCCTCGGCGTGGTCGAGAACATGAGCATCCACATCTGTTCGAAGTGCGGCCACGAGGAACACATCTTCGGCCAGGGCGGTGGCGAGAAGATGTGCGCGGATTTCAATGCGCCCTTCCTCGGCGCGCTGCCGCTCGATATCCAGATCCGGACCGAGGCCGACAGTGGCGCGCCGACGGTGGTCGCCGACCCCGATGGCCGCATCGCGGCGATCTACAAGCAGATCGCGCGCAAGGTGGCCGTGCGCATCGGCGAGCGCTCGAAGGACATGACGCACAAGTTCCCGAACATCGTCATCAAGAACACCTGAGGCCAGGCTCATCCGGCGCGGGTGCCGAGGCGCCGCGACAGGAAGCACACCGTGGCGACAAAGCTGCGCAGAACGCTTCCGCCGTCGCGGTGCTTGCCCTACACTAGTGGGCTTTTCCGACTGCTTGCCGGTCGCAACGCTACCCGCTGGAACCCGCGCCCATGTCCATCAAGTCCGACAAGTGGATCCGCCGCATGGCCCAAGAGGCCGGCATGATCGAGCCCTTCGCGCCAGAGCTGGTGCGCAGCAACGACAGCGGTCGCATCGTCTCCTATGGAACCTCGAGCTATGGCTACGATGTACGGGTGGCGAACGAATTCAAGATCTTCACCAACATCAATTCGACCATCGTTGACCCCAAGGACTTCGACGCGCGCAACTTCGTCGACTTCACCGGCGACGTCTGCATCATCCCGCCGAACTCCTTCGCGCTGGCACGCACGGTTGAATACTTCCGCATCCCGCGCAGCGTGCTCACGGTCTGTTTGGGCAAGAGCACCTATGCGCGCTGCGGCATCATCGTCAACGTCACTCCGCTCGAGCCCGAGTGGGAGGGGCACGTGACGCTCGAGTTCTCCAACACCACGCCGCTGCCGGCCAAGATCTACGCCAATGAAGGGGTGGCGCAGATGCTGTTCTTCGAGTCGGACGAGGTGTGCGAGACCTCCTACCGTGATCGTGGCGGCAAGTATCTCGGCCAGACCGGCGTCACGCTGCCCAAGATCTGACCGCTCGGCTGCAGCCGACCTTCCTCCATGGGGCCGCCTGACGGCCCCTTGTGCTTTTCGAACCACTTTCGGTAACGCGCAGGCAACGCTCGACGAGTACACTGTCTGCTTTGTCCGTCCCGCAAGGGCACCGCTGGAGACGACCAGGATGAGATTCCACTTCCCCATCATCATCATCGACGAGGATTTTCGCTCGGAGAACACCTCGGGTCTGGGGATTCGCGCGCTCGCCAAGGCCATCGAGGAGGAGGGTATCGAGGTGCTGGGCGTCACCAGCTATGGCGATCTGACCTCGTTTGCCCAGCAGCAGAGCCGCGGTTCGGCCTTCATCCTGTCGATCGATGACGAGGAGTTCTCGTCGCCGGAGGCGTCCGACAAGGCCATTGCCGGTCTACGCGCCTTCGTTCAGGAAATCCGCCTGCGCAACGCCGACATTCCCATCTTCCTGCACGGCGAGACGCGCACCACGCGCCATATTCCCAACGACGTGCTGCGCGAGATGCACGGCTTCATCCACATGTTCGAGGATACGCCCGAGTTCATCGCACGCTATGTCGTGCGCGAGGCGAAGAACTACCTCGACTCGCTCGCGCCGCCGTTTTTCCGTGCGCTGACGCATTACGCGGCAGACAGTTCGTACTCCTGGCACTGCCCGGGGCACTCGGGCGGCGTCGCCTTCCTGAAGAGCCCGGTGGGCCAGATGTTCCATCAGTTCTTCGGCGAGAACATGCTGCGCGCGGACGTGTGCAACGCGGTCGACGAACTTGGCCAGTTGCTCGATCACACCGGTCCGGTGGCGGCTTCCGAGCGCAACGCAGCGCGCATCTTCAATTGCGATCACCTGTACTTCGTCACCAACGGCACGTCGACCTCGAACAAGATGGTGTGGCACACCACGGTGGCGCCGGGCGACATCGTGGTGGTGGACCGCAACTGCCACAAATCCATCCTGCACTCGATCATCATGACGGGCGCGGTGCCGGTGTTCCTGACCCCGACGCGCAACCACTACGGCATCATCGGGCCGATTCCGCTCGAAGAGTTCTCGATGGAGACGATCCAGAAGAAGATCGAGGCCAATCCGTTTGCGCGCGAAGCCAGCAGCAAGAAGCCTCGTATCCTCACCATCACGCAGTCGACCTACGACGGCGTGGTGTACAACGTCGAGACCATCAAGGAGATGCTCGACGGCCACATCGACACGCTGCACTTTGACGAGGCCTGGCTGCCGCACGCGGCCTTCCATGATTTCTATGGGGATTACCACGCGATCGGCGAGGACCGCCCGCGCTGCCGCGAGTCGATGGTGTTCTCCACTCAGTCCACGCACAAGCTGCTCGCCGGCCTGAGTCAGGCCTCGCAGATCCTCGTGCAGGATTCACAGACCCGCAGGCTCGACCGCGACATCTTCAACGAAGCTTACCTGATGCACACCTCGACCTCGCCGCAGTACGCGATCATCGCCTCGTGCGACGTTGCTGCGGCGATGATGGAGGCTCCGGGTGGGACCGCGCTGGTCAATGAGTCGCTGTCGGAGGCGGTCGAATTCCGGCGCGCAATGCGCAAGGTGGATGCCGAGTTTGGTGACGAGGACTGGTGGTTCAAGGTCTGGGGACCGGAGTTCCTCGCCGAGGAGGGGATCGGCAGGCGTGAGGACTGGACGCTGAAGGCGGGCGAACGCTGGCATGGCTTTGGCGAGCTTGCCGAGGGTTTCAACATCCTCGACCCGATCAAGGCCACGATCATCACCCCGGGTCTGAACATGGATGGCGACTTCGCCGACCACACCGGCATCCCGGCGGCGATCGTCACCAAGTATCTCGCCGAGCACGGCATCATCGTCGAGAAGACGGGGCTCTATTCTTTCTTCATCATGTTCACGATCGGCATCACCAAGGGCCGCTGGAACACGATGGTGACCGAGTTGCAGCAGTTCAAGGACGACTACGATCGCAACCAGCCCCTGTGGCGGGTGATGCCGGAGTTCATCGCCAAGCATCCTCGCTACGAGCGCGTCGGCCTGAAGGATCTGTGCAACCAGATCCACAGCTTTTACAAGGCGCACGACATCGCGCGGCTGACGACCGAGATGTACCTGTCCGACATGGTGCCGGCGATGAAGCCGGCCGATGCGTTCGCGAGGATGGCACACCGCGAGATCGAGCGTGTCCTCATCGACGATCTCGAAGGTCGCGTCACTGCGATGCTGGTCACGCCCTATCCGCCGGGCATCCCGCTGCTGATCCCGGGGGAGCGCTTCAACGCCACGATCGTGCGCTACCTCAAGTTCGCGCGCGACTTCAACGCACGTTTCCCCGGTTTCGAGACCGACATCCACGGCCTCGTGAAGGGCGAGGACGGGCGTTATCACGTGGATTGCGTCAGGGACTAGACTCAGCCCGGTCATGGGCTGACAGGGAGTGAAAAAGGGCCGCACCGTGCGGCCTTTTTCATCGGTGACGCGGTATCGCGCAGGCGCTGGGCGAGGGTCAGCGCCGGCGATACTCGACGAAATCGAAGTCGAACTCGTTGTCCGTGTCGGCCTGACGCGGGTCGCGCCGTTCCTCGATGAAGTCGTCGCGGTCGAGCAGCGGAAAGTGCGTGTCACCCTGGACATCGGCCCACACCTCGGTGAGCACCAGGCGATCGGCGTGCGGAAGCATGCTCGCGTATAGTTGCGCACCGCCGATCACGAAAACGCGTTCTGCTTCAGACGCGGCGGCAACCGCTGCTTCCGGGCTGTCGAACACCTCGGCACCTTCGGCCTGAAGGGCTGGGGCGCGCGTCACCACCATGTTGCGCCGGCCGGGCAGTGCTCGCCCAAGCGAGACCCAGGTGTTGCGCCCCATGATAATCGGATATCCCATGGTCAGGGCGCGAAAGTGCTGCAGGTCGGCCTTCAGCCGCCAGGGCAGGCCGTTGTCACGGCCGATCACCCCATTGCGTGCAAGGGCGGCGACGATGACGATCTCGGGTGTCTTGCTCATACGGCGACGGGTGCCTTGATGTGGGGGTGAGGAGCGTAGCCTTCCAGTGTGAAATCCTCGAAGCGGAAGGCGAACACATCCTTGACCTCGGGGTTGAGACGAAGTTGCGGCAGGGGGCGGGGTTCGCGCTGCAGTTGCTCGTGCGCCTGCTCGAGATGGTTGAGATAGAGGTGGCAATCACCCCCCGTCCACACGAAATCACCCGGTTCGAGGTCGCAGGCCTGCGCGATCATGTGGGTCAGCAGCGCGTATGATGCAATGTTGAACGGTACACCGAGGAAGATGTCTGCGCTGCGCTGGTAGAGTTGGCAGGACAGGCGTCCATTCGCGACGTAGAACTGAAAGAGCGCGTGGCAAGGCGGCAGGGCCATGTTCTCGATTTCACCCGGATTCCAGGCTGTCACCAGGTGGCGACGGGAGTCGGGACTGCGCTTGATGCCGTCAATCAGGCGCCCGATCTGGTCCACGCTGCGTCCGTCGGCAGTTTCCCAGCGCCTCCACTGCTTGCCATAGACCGGGCCAAGCTCACCGCTCTCATCGGCCCACTCGTCCCAGATCGACACGCCATTTTCCTTCAGGTAGCGGATGTTCGTGTCGCCCTGCAGGAACCACAGCAGTTCGTGGATGATCGAGCGCGAGTGAAGTTTCTTGGTGGTGAGGAGCGGAAAGCCCTCTTGCAGGCTAAAACGCATCTGCCAGCCGAACACCGACAGGGTTCCGGTGCCGGTCCGGTCGGTCTTGCGGTCGCCATGTGCGAGCACATGGCGCATGAGGTCGAGATACTGGCGCATCAGGTGCTCCGGCAAAATTCGAAATTCTACAGTGCGGTGGCGTGGATTCTCATCGCGGGCAACCGACCTCTCGGCCGGGCGCTGCCCGCGTAGGCATGTACCGATGAAGTAGGCCGGTGGCGCGATTCTCCCGAATATTTGTGATAGGCGCGAAGTTCAGCCTTGCGCAGCGGTTGCTCGAGCCCCCTTTGATTTCTGCGGCGCTCTGCATGCTGCGTCGGTGTCGCAACGGCGCGGGGGTATGCGGCGCCTCCCGCTATCCTGAACGTTGAGCGCTCACTGCTTTACGCGCATTGCGGCGCCCTCCCTCAGCCGAGACTGGCCTGACCGTCTTCTTCTGGCAATGAAAGTTTTCGTTCTTTTTTCTTGACGTATTTTTTTGAGTGTCTATACTGCGCAGCTCTTCAGCGGTGGTCGGTTTTCTTCGGAGCCGAGCGTGATGCTGAGGAGTTGGGAGCGAGTTGAGTGTTGCGTGATTTTTGCCTTGGTGTTGCCG
>QXGG01370815.1_pt1 | contig 27252 bp, 27 predicted proteins | sample 1982491 | NCBI WGS metagenome assembly QXGG01 (sample SAMN09924614, study PRJNA488089) | Wastewater metagenome, whole genome shotgun sequencing project. | isolation source: South African research farm wastewater | place: South Africa: Irene, Agricultural Research Council, Animal Production... | reverse complement strand
GCCCAGCTGATCTGCGCAGTTTCGCCAAGAAGTTGTGCATATAAGGTGCTGATTTCATTCGACATGTTTTTTCTCGTGGCAAAAATAGGCATGATAGCCTGACTTGTACGATCCCCCAAGGATCAATGCTCAACAGTTCAAGCAATTGGAGAATGCAATGCACACATCATTACCGCGTTTAGGCTTTGCGGGTATCGGCTTAATGGGCTTGCCTATGTGTCAGCGCTTGTTGGCTGCGGGTTATCCGTTGGTGGTTTGGAATCGTCATCCGCAGGCCTGTGCGCCCTTGGTGGAATTGGGCGCCACACAGGTCATGGAGCGTGCGCAGCTGGGCGCTCAAGTTGATATCGTCTTGCTGTGTTTGGCCGATACTCAGGCCGTTGAAGAGGTGATGTTTGCCGAGCAGGGCATGGCTTATGGTTTGAACGCTGAGCAGGTGGTGGTGGATTTTTCCAGTATTGAACCCGCTGCCACTCAAGATATGGCCCAACGTTTATCGGCGCACAGTGGCGCACAATGGTTGGATATTCCAGTGTCAGGCGGTGTGGGTGGAGCTGAGCAAGGGACGTTAGTGATGATGGCCGGTGGCGATGCTCAGGCTTTAGCGCGAGTGCAGCCGGTGCTGGAGCATTTGGGGCAACGCGTGACGCATATGGGTGCGGTCGGTGCTGGGCAAGTGGCTAAGGTGTGCAATCAAATGTTGGTGGCGTGCAATGCGATGGTGATTGCTGAAGTGGTGGCGTTGGCTGAGCAAGCCGGTGTAGATGCAGCCTTATTAGCGCCCGCCTTAGCCGGCGGTTTTGCGGACAGTACGCCTTTGCAAATTCTAGCGCCACAGATGGCGCGTCGTGAGTTTGAGCCTGTTAAGTGGCATGTACGCACTTTGCTGAAAGATTTGGATATGGCCGTCAAACTCTCGCAAAGCCAGACTTCGGCGACACCCATGAGTGGTTTAGCCGCGCAGTTAATGCGTGCCCATGCCGCGCAAGGCCATGCGGCCGCTGACCCTGCTACTTTGATTCAACTCTACACTGAGGATGCATAATGGAGCTTGTCGCTAACTTATCCATGCTGTTTACCGAGCTGCCTCTGCTTGAGCGCTTACGTGCCGCCTCTGCTGCAGGCTTTACTGCGGTGGAGATTCAGTTTCCTTATGATGTGCCCGCCATCGCGCTGAAAGACGAGCTGCAACGCTGCGGTTTAAGTTTGGCGCTGATCAATATGCCTGCCGGTGATTTAATGCAAGGCGGTTTAGGCTTTGCTTGTGATCCGCAGCAGCGCGTGCAATTTGCCAATGCGTTAGATGAGGCGCTCAGTTATGCCCTGATGGTGCGCCCGCGTCAGGTCAATGTACTGGCGGGCCGACTTGCGCAAGGTGCTTCGCGTGGTCGTGCGATTGCGACTTTAGCGGCTAATTTATTGGATGCGGCACAAGCCTTTGATCGTTTAGGTATTGCTGTGCTGTGTGAAGCGATTAACCCGTTGGATATGCCAGGCTTTTTGATCAATACCCCACAGGATTTGCATGCGCTGCTTGCTGAAGTCAATCATGACAACTGTTTTGCACAGTTGGATGTGTATCATATGGCGCGCCAAGGCATCAGCACTGAGCAAGCTATGGCGGTATTGGGCGATAAAGTGGCGCATGTGCAGTTTGCGGATGCGCCGGGGCGCGGTGAACCAGGCACGGGTGATATCGACTTTATGGCGATGTATCAGGCCTTACACAAAGCCGGCTATCAAGGTGCTCTGGCTGCTGAGTACCGTCCCAGTACCACCACGCTCGACAGTTTAGCGTGGCTTGCGCAGCCGCCTTTTAATCAATGATCACTCTTTAGAATAGAACCCTATGCCCCCTCAAGCCCACCAATCCCAGCAAGCCAATAATGCGTGGCGTGTGTTGTTTTTATTATTTTTAGCCAATGTGTTTAACTTTTTTGATCGGGCAGTCCCCAGTATTGTAATGGAGCCGATCCGCTTGGAATGGAGCTTGAGTGATTTTCAGGTAGGGATGCTCGGTACCGCATTTACCATAGTCTATGCCGTGGCTGGGATTCCGCTGGGGCGCATGGCAGATTCCGGTTCACGCAAAAAAATCATGGGCGCAGGTTTGTTGCTCTGGAGTGGGTTAACCGCGGTCAATGGTGCTGTGCAAGGCTTTTGGGGCTTTTTGCTGGCGCGCATGGGCGTGGGGATTGGTGAGGCCAGTTATGGGCCGGCGGCGAATTCTTTGATTGGTGATATGTTTCCTGCCAATCGTCGTGCGCGGGCGATGGGGATCTTTATGATGGGGTTGCCGGTGGGGTTGCTGCTGGCTTTTTTCACCACGGGGGCTATTGTGCAGGCCTTTGATAGCTGGCGCGCGCCGTTTTTTATTGCGGCGGTGCCGGGGATTATTTTAGCACTGTTTATCTTTATGATTCGCGAGCCTGCGCGTGGTGCGGCTGAGGTTGTGGTGACCCACAATGCACCGATTGCGCAGCCTATGCGTAAGATTTTAGCGACACCGACCATGTGGTGGCTGATGCTGGCAGGGCTGTGTTACAACTTTGCCACCTATGCCAACACCTCATTTATGGTGCCGATGTTGCAGCGCTACTTTGGCTTGGAGTTGACGCAAGCGTCCATGTCGGTGGGCGTGATTGTTGGGGTGACGGGGTTGTTTGCTTTGCCTGCAGGTGGCTGGCTGGCTGATCGGCTGCATGAGCGCGTGCGTAATGGTCGCTTGTTGTTTGGCGGAGTGAGTTTATTGCTCACCAGTGTCTTTACTGGCGTGGCGTTAATGGCCGGACAGATCGATGCGGGACTCTTTGTGGGCTTATTTGCTTTGGGCTGGGTGTTTGCTTATAACTTTTATACCTGCGTGTATACTGCCGTGCAGGATGTTGTCGAGCCGCGTTTGCGCGCTACAGCGATGGCGTTGTTTTTTGCTGGACTGTATTTGCTCGGTGGTGGTTTGGGGCCTGTGATGGTCGGTGGCTTATCCGATTATTTCGCTCAGCAAGCTATGCTCAATGCCGGCGTATCGCAGATGAACGAGGCGTTTCGTGCGCTAGGTTTACACAGCGCCATGTATTTAGTACCGGTGGCCATGGCGTTAACCGGTCTGTTTTTGTTGATTGCCATGCGCACCTTTAGCCGTGATGCGCAGCGGATGGCGCAGTCAGCACACTCTTCAGGAGCCTTATGATGTTACAGAAAATTGAAACTGCTTTAGCCGCACTTGAGCCCAGCTTTTTGCAGGTTGAAGATGAGAGTCATATGCACAGCATTGGTGCGCAAAGCCATTTTAAAGTGGTGCTGGTCAGCGATGTCTTTGCTGATGTACGCAAGGTGCAGCGCCATCAGAAAGTTTATGCTGCACTGGGTGATTTAATGCAGCAGTTCCATGGTTTAGCCATGCACACTTATACGCCAGAAGAATGGGCCAGCGTTGAGAATGCACCGGATTCTCCTAAGTGCCGTGGCGGCAGTGCTCAGGATAAAAAATAATTTTAAGTTCTGCACTTAAGCAAACGCCCCACACAGATCAAGTCCGTGTGGGGCGTTTTTTTAGTGATGTTTTAAGCTTTGAGTGACCTAAGCTTTAGCTAAAATATCACGCAGCACATAGGGCAAGATTCCACCATGGCGGTAGTATTCCACTTCGACCGGTGTATCAATGCGCGAGAGCACTTGCACCTGATCCACCCGACCATTGGCGCGGGTAATCTCTAGGGTCAGCTCTTGGCGCGGCTGCATATCGCTGTCAACGCCTACAATACTAAAGGTTTCTTCACCTGTAATATTGAGCGAGCTGTACGAGGCACCGCCGATAAATTGCAAAGGCAGTACGCCCATGCCGACTAAGTTGGAGCGGTGAATACGCTCATAGGATTGCGCAATTACAGCTTTCACACCCAACAACAGCGTACCTTTAGCAGCCCAGTCGCGACTTGAACCGGTACCGTATTCTTCGCCGGCAAAAATAACCGTGTCAATGCCACGCTGCATATAATCCATAGCGGCGTCGTATACTGGGACTTGTTGGCCATCGAGTAAGGTGAAGCCCCCTTCAATGCGCGAACCATCCTCAGTCGGCGGCAGCATCAGGTTTTTCACCCGCACGTTAGCAAAGGTGCCGCGAATCATCACATCGTGATTGCCTCGGCGTGAGCCATAGGTGTTGAAGTCTGATTGCTGCACATCATGGCTGACCAAATACTGGCCGGCCGGCGTATCTTTTTGGAATGAACCGGCCGGTGAAATATGGTCAGTGGTGACTGAGTCGCCCAAGAGCATTAACGCTTTGGCTTGGGTAATAGGTGCAACGGCTTGCGGCTCCATGGTGAAGTTTTCAAAGAACGGTGGCTTGGCAATATAAGTCGATGTAGGCCAGTCATAGACTAAACCCTTGGCGCTTTCAATATCGGTCCACAGAGCGTTGTCTTTACTAAAATCGCTGTACTTTTCACGGAATACAGCAGGGTTCATGGCTTTGCTGAGCAGTGCTTGAATCTCACTGTTGGTGGGCCACAGATCTTTTAGGTAAACGGGCTGACCGTCTTTACTTGTGCCGAGCGGGTCACTATCAAGATTGATATTGACCGTGCCAGCGAGCGCAAAAGCGACCACTAAGGGCGGTGAGGCTAAGAAGTTAGCACGCAGGTTCGGGTGAATACGCGCTTCAAAGTTACGGTTACCAGAGAGCACCGCCGCTGCGACAATGTCGTGCTCAACAATGGCCTGATTGTACTCAGGTGCTAAGTCACCGGCATTACCAATACAGGTGGTGCAACCAAAAGCGGTGACGCTAAAGCCCAATGCGTCCAAGCTGCTCATCAAGCCAGCTGCTTCGAGGTATTCGGGCACCACACGTGAGCCAGGGGCAAGGGATGTTTTGACGCGAGGGTGCACGCTTAAACCCAGTTCAACCGCTTTTTTCGCTAACAAACCTGCAGCCAGTAGCACACTGGGGTTGGAGGTGTTGGTGCATGAAGTAATCGCAGCAATTAATACGTCTCCGTGGCCAAGATCGATGCTGCCGTCGGTTTTACACTCTTTAGTGGGTGTGTCGAGGCGGTCATCAATCATTTCCACTTCGTGTCTTTCCAGTGGACGGCGTGGCTTGGGCGACTCTTGGTTGACCACGGGAATCAGTGGGCAGCTGGTGCTATAGCGTTTATTCAGCTCTGATGCGTCTTTGTTGAAGCCGCCTTTGGCAATGGTATCGCTAAACAACGAGGTGAAACTGCTGTGCATATCGGGTAGCGCGATGCGGTCTTGTGGACGTTTTGGGCCAGCTAAGGACGGCCGTACGCTGTCTAAGTCCAACTCAATCACTTGGCTGTAGTCGATCTCGCCAGCCAAAGGAATGCCAAACATCTCTTGCGCCCGGAAGTAGGCTTCACAGGCTTCAATATCCAAATCTTGACGGCCCGTGCCGCGCATATACTCAAGGGTGGTTTCATCCACTGGGAAAAAGCCCATGGTCGCGCCGTATTCAGGTGCCATATTGGCCAATGTGGCACGGTCAGGCACGCTCAAGTGTTTAGCGCCTTCACCAAAGAACTCAACAAACTTACCCACCACTTTAGATTTGCGCAGTAATTGTGTGACGGTTAATACTAAGTCGGTAGCGGTCATACCTTCTTGCAGTTTGCCGCTTAAATGCACGCCCACCACATCAGGGGTCAGAATGTACAAAGGTTGGCCGAGCATGGCCGCTTCAGCTTCAATACCGCCCACACCCCAGCCGACCACACCCAAGGCGTTAATCATGGTGGTGTGCGAGTCAGTGCCGACTAAGGTGTCGGGGTAGGCCATGCCGTCTTTTTTCTGAATACCTGGGAACAGATATTCTAAGTTGACTTGGTGCACGATACCAAAGCCTGGGGGGACGACTTTAAAGGTATTAAAGGCTTGCATGCCCCATTTTAAAAACTGGTAGCGCTCGCCATTGCGCTTAAATTCCATCTGCATGTTTTTTTCAACGGCATCAGGGGTGTTATAAAAATCCACCATCACCGAGTGGTCGACCACTAAGTCAACGGGCACTAAAGGCTCAATCGCGCTGGCAGGTTTACCCATGTCTTGCGCGACATTACGCATGGCAGCGAGGTCACACAGCAAGGGCACGCCGGTGAAGTCTTGTAAAACGACACGAGCGACAGTGAAAGGGATTTCTTCATTGCGCGGGGCATTGGGCTGCCAGTGCGCTAATTGTTCGATGTGTTCAAGGGTGATGCGCTGGTTGTCAGCGTTACGCACCAGTGATTCTAAAATAATTCGAATGGAAATAGGCAAACGTGAAACTGAATCTAAACCGATATCTTTTAAGGCGGGTAGGGAGCAGTACTTCAGCGTTGTGCCATCACTTAAGGTGAAAGTGTGGTGCAGTTTGCGGGGGTCGAAAGCAGGCTTTTGCATAGCGTTATCCTCTTTTTATACGTGGCGAACTGAGCTACAGCATATGCACAGATCAGCAGCAATGTACAAGAGTGACACTATATAGCGCGAAAGGTTTGCAGGTTTTAGGGCTATAAACAGCACAATGTATAGGATGGCCTGCTGAGCTCGATGCGGTGTTGAGCTAAGCAGGGGTGGATCATGGGGCAATGACAGCCTGTGATGACTGCGGGCTTAGAAGTGCCAGGTGGCTTGGCCGGTTAAACCATGGGCGCTGTTGCGGTATTTGGCGCTGTAGGCGGGTTTAATGAGTGCTGAAGTTGGGGTTGTTGACGCTTGCTGATTCACGCCCGCGGCTGTTTCGCGGATATAAGCATAGGCGACATCTAGGGTTAGGTTATCACTGGCTTGCCAGCCGGCACCTAAGCTGAGGATTTTACGGTTACCCACTGGAATGCGTACCGTACGATCACTGTTGCTGGTAGGTGACTTATCCAGCGCAAAGCCTGTGCGCAAAACCCATTGTGGATTGACTTGGTAGCTGGCGCCCACAGAATAGGCCCACACATCTTTCCAGTTCAGCTCTTCTTTTAAATTAGCAAATTGCGCCATAGGCACGCCTTGGTTTTTCGCTTCAATGGATTCTAAACGACTCCAGCGTGTCCAGGTGGCACCGGCGTGTAGCGTCCATTGCTCATTGAGCTTATGGGTGAGGGAGGTGTCGACGGATTCAGGTGTGGTGAAATCCAGTTTGGCTTTGTATTGGCCATTGACCGACAAGGGTGAGTAAAACTTGGTGCGACCTTTTAAGGTGTAATCCACTTTAGAGTGGTAAGTGATACCCCAGGTGGTGTCTTTAGTGAGGTCAACCATTAAACCCATGTTATAGCCGAAGGCGGTGTCGTCACCTTTGATATTAATCAGGGTGTCGCTTCCGGCTCCTAGGTTACTGGTTAATAAGGTATTGGTGAGTTTGCCATCAATACGGTTGATGGTTGGACCAAAACCTACAGCCACGCGCTCGTTGATCTTATAACTTAAGGTGGGTTGGATCGTCATAACCGCCACTTTACTGTACAGACCTTGGTGCGCACCTTGGAAGCTTTTCTCATAATCACTGATTAAGCCAAAGGGCACATACATGCCTAAACCAAAGCTCCAGTCATCGTTGATTTCTGTAGAGAAAAAAGCAAAAGGTACATTGGCAACCGGCACCATATCGCCCTTATTGGTGCCTGCTGGGGTATTGCCCGTACGGTTGATATTGACTTTGGCTTTCACCACGGCAAAACCGCCACTGACTTGCTTGCCTTGCAGTTTGGACAGACCAGCAGGGTTACCAAAAATAGTGCTGGCATCCAATGCGGATGAAGCACGACCAGCAAAGGCGGTACCCGCACCGCTGGCGCTTTGTTCGTTCAAGGATAGACCGTTGGCCCACAGAGCTGGTGCAGCCAAGGATACGCTCACGGCCAGAGCACAGGGTAAAAAAGCAGTTCTCATTATTATAGTGCCCCATTGGATTAATTATTGGCGCAACGTTAACAAGCTTTTAAATGAGAACCAATACTCAATAGAGACAAAATAAAGCGATACTTGAATATTTCAGTCAGTTTGTGAATAAAAACAGATTAGCGGTCTAAAAGACGTGGATTGTCAGACAAAATGTCGTGTGTTTTAAATCTAGAAGCTGAGTTAAATACTCTTAAACCCACTCGGTGCTGGCTTGAGATCTCAAGACCAGCACCGATGCCAGTGATTTAGCGTTGCAGCGGGATCGCTTTACGTTTGGGCTGGCTGTACAGGTCAAGTAAAACCTGATCCAGGATCGACGCTGCACCCCAAGGTTGTGCATGATTGACAATGGCCACCACCGCCCAAGCATCGCCATTGATGTCACGGCTGTAACCGGCAATAGCGCGCACGTTTTTCAGAGTGCCTGTTTTAATATGCGCTTGCCCCACGAGTTGGCTATTGCGCAAGCGGCGGCGCATGGTGCCATCCATCGCGACAATCGGTAGCGATGAAATAAACTCAGCCGCGTAAGGGCTTTGCCAAGCAGCTTCCAGCATACGTCCGAGTTGGCGTGCACTGATGCGCTCGGAGCGGGATAGGCCTGAGCCGTTTTCCACAAATAAGCCTTCGGTGAGAATATTTTTGCGTTTAAATAAAGCATGAATCACTCGGCGTGCAGCAGCGGCATCATCGCTATCGGCAGCGTTACGAAAACGCGCGCCAATACTTAAAAACAGCTGTTTAGCCATGGTGTTATTACTGTACTTATTGATGTCGCGGATCACTTCAACAAGATCGGGTGAATAGGCACGTACCAATAAACGCGCAGTTTTGGGCGTTGCACCCAGCATATCGTTACCTAAAATAGTACCGCCCATTTCTTGCCAGATACTGCGCACTACGCCCGCTGAGTAACGTGCGTGATCCAAGAGCGCTAAGTAATGTTGGCTGCTGCACCCCGCAGCAATATCGCCACTGACGGTCAGGGTTAAGGTGTGTCCATCATCTTTGGGTTGGTATTTGATATTGGGGTTGGTGCAAGCGGTGCCAGCTTGTAATTTAACATTGTTAATAATCTCGATGCTGCCGATGGGTGGCTCCATCATCACCTGCGCGCCGCTGGCTTCACCGCGCACAATTAAGCGCTGGGATTTAAAGTTAATTAATAAAGAATCGGGTTCAACCAGAAAAGGTTTGTTTTGATCGTTCTTGTCATCGTCAAATACAGCCACAGGTGGTGGCGCAAAGTGGCTGCGGTCTAAAATTAAGTCACCCGAGATATGCTGTACCCCGTTGGCGCGCAAATCGCGTAGCAATAGCCACAGGCGTTCCATATTCAGTTTGGGGTCACCGCCGCCTTTAAGGTAAATATTGCCATTGAGTACGCCATCTTTCAGTGTGCCGTCCGTGAAAAACTCAGTTTTCCATTGAAACGCAGGGCCCAGCAACTCTAGCGCTGCGTAGGTGGTGACCAGTTTCATGGTGGAGGCTGGGTTGATCAGCGCATCAGCATTCATAAAGGCACTTTTGCCATGGCTGCCCAGCGGGATGGTTACGGCGGATAACGCTTCACTGTTGATTTTGTTGGCTTTGAGCGCTTTGTCGACATTGCTCGAGGGCAGGGCCAGCGCAGCAGAGCTGCTAAAAACCGTAGCTAAACACAGGGTGGATAAACCATAGCGCACAGCTGTAAGGGGGCGACTCAACAGGTTGTGTGGTAAACACTGCACGCTCAGGCAACGTAAAAATGACGTTAACACAATAAAAATACCTTTAAAAAGCAACGAGTAAATAATATAACGCGCACTATTATGCGCCATTGATGCCAATGAAAGCAGTGCCTAGGCTTATTTGTTTAACGAATGCGTTTTTAGATGGCAAAGCTGCTAATATTCGTCCCCTAATATTGGAGGTGCACTATGGCTACAAATCGTTCGCGTCGTTTACGTAAAAAATTATGTGTTGATGAGTTTCAAGAGTTAGGTTTTGAATTGCAGTTGAACTACCCAGAAGGGACTGACGATGCAGCGGTTGAAGCATTTTTTGCTGACCTCGTTGTCGATGGTATCGAAGGCAATGGTATGGCTCTGATCGGTGGTGAAGAGTTTGCTGTGGTCTGTTCAGCTCAGCGTGGTTCTGTCACTGAAGAGCAACGCGCAACTGTCGAAGCTTGGTTGCAAGCGCGTACAGAATTAAGCTCATTTGAACTGAGCCCATTATTGGATGTTTGGTACCCAGACAACCCAGTGGCAAGTGCTCAATAGTACTCAAAGTTTAAATCAAAAAGGGGGAAGCAGTGATTGCTTCCCCCTTTTTTATAACTCGGTGTTGCGATGCAATAGTGTTTAGCTATTGATGCTATCAACGAGTGCTTTAGCTGGAACCAGCTTGATCACTTTCTTTGCAGCAATTTCAATGGCGGCACCCGTTTGTGGGTTACGGCCTGTGCGTGCAGGGCGCTCTGTAACTTTGAGCTTACCGATACCGGGTAAAGTGATTTCGCCGTCGCTATCCAGAGCATCATTGACAACTGAGCTCAGCTGATCAAGTACGTCACGGATATGAGTTTTAGTTGAATCAGTTGATTCTGCGATTTCATTGATCAGTTGATCTTTGCTAAGGGCCATAAGTAACGCTCCATGGTGGGTAAGTGCAGCAAAGTAGCATGAATTTTTGTCGATGCGTAGAGAACTCTCAAACAAAACGCCTAAATATCGATGATTGGGCTCAAGAAACAGGCCCAGCGTGCTTTCATGCTGCTTTAAAGTGTTTATGTTGAGTATGTCTTAAGACGTCTGGGTGTCATCGGCTATCAGTGACAGCAATGCATTTTGCTGACGCTGAGCGAGCAATCGAAAGCGTACCAAGAGTTCACGCTCATGCTGCGACAGTTCGGGGCTGTCTAAGCGCACGGGATCAGTTTCTAGTGTGTGACTATCGCTTTGTAAGCTGTGCTGTAAGCGGGCAATGATTTCAGAATTCATACTGCGATGTTGATCGCGCGCCACTTGCGCAATACGATCACGCATGCCATCGGGTAGGCGCAGCACAAATTTATCTGCCGTGCGACTTGAATATGCTATGTTTTTTTTCAAACTCATCAGAGTATCCGCTAGGTGTGAAAAGGGATTAAAGCCGGCCGCCAAGTGCGGTTATATGTATTTGCGTGTACACATGGTACTGTTTTGGTACGCGCTATTGTCGCTACATACTATAACAATCAATTACGAGGTGCTTGCATCTGCATCGCCTGCACATTGACCGCATACGTGCCTTAGAGTTCAGTGTGCGCAAGTGCATTAAATAGGCTGGCAGCATGGCGTGAAATATATGTTGTGCTGGGGCTTTAAAAGTGTAGTGCTGAGGCGTAAATTGAGTATAGTAGCTAGAAGGTTATTGCGACCTAAACTTACATTATTGCAGTGCTCAAATTCGATGTGAATTAAAGCATTGCATAGCCATTTTGAGTTTTTAAAACATGAATCGTAAAATTTATCAGTGGGCTTTGATCTCAGTATGTTCAGTCTTGGCAGCATGCTCAGCTAAAAAGCCACAGCCTGTTGTTTACCTGGAAAAACCGGCTATTTCAGCGCAATGGATGAGCAATAAAGAAGCTTTGCTGCTTGAGTCAATCAAAGGCTCACCCTTTACGTTGCACAAACAAGACAATGCTTGGGTGGTCACTGCGCCAGCCCAGCAGGCGTTCAATGCCGACCGTCCAAATTTATTAATGCCTGCAATGCTGCGACCCATTACGCGCATTGCCAAAATCCTTGAAGCCAGCCCTGATACGTCTGTCTTGATTTTAGGTCACAGTGATCGTGCTAATGACGACAGTGCCAGCCATAAGTTAAGTGCTGGTCGTGCCGGTGCTGTTGCGTCGATTTTTCGTTTGAGTGGCCTCAAGCGTGATCGCATGATGCACTTAGGTATGGGCAGTTCATTTATGCTCGAACAACGCAAAAGTGCGCTGAAAAATCACCGTGTAGAAATTATTATTACCCAGCATGCACAAATGCAAGATGTGATGGCAACCTATCACCCCGTGTATGTGCGGCAGTTGGCATTAACTCAAGCACGTTAAACTGCGTTTTATATTGTTAATTTTAAGGTCCTATGGATGAGCACTGAGCACTTGGCGAATATGCGCCGCAATTACACACGTGATGGATTGCTAGAAGAGGCAGCGCCTCAAGACCCGCGCACTTTATTTGAATACTGGTTTAACGATGCAGTGGCTACAGAGCAGCCGCCAGTTGAGCCTAATTCAATGATTTTAGCTACGGTCGATCACAGCGGTCAGCCGCATTGCCGAGTGGTATTGCTCAAAGGTTTGGATGCGCAAGGTTTTGTGTTTTATACCAATTACACCAGCGCAAAGGGTCGCCAGTTAGCTGAGCAACCTAAAGCTGCGTTAACCTTTTTCTGGCCCGCTTTAGAGCGTCAAATACGCATTGAAGGGACTGTCGAGAAAATCAGTGCGGCCGAATCGGATGCTTACTACAATATGCGTCCCTTGGGCAGCCGTTTAGGGGCTTGGGCTTCTGATCAAAGCCAGCCTTTAGCATCGCGTGAAGTGCTAGAGCAGACATTGGCTGAGTTGGAACAGCGTTATGCCACACAAGCTCCACCTCGTCCTGAGCACTGGGGTGGCTACCGTATGGTGCCGCAGCGGATGGAGTTTTGGCAGGGCCGTACTTGCCGTTTGCATGACCGTCTTAACTATCAGTTGCAAGGCGATGGCGCTTGGTCGCGTGAGCGTTTAGCGCCTTAAAAATTACGACTGGGCGTGTGCAATGCACGCTCAGTTGATGTTTGAGTGGTTGGCTGTGTTGTTACTGAGAACGTGCCGAAATTTATCCCGCGCTGTATTGATCAGCTGCTTGGTTGAGCCAAGTTTCTAAGTCTGCTTTCTTAACTTTGAGTTGCGCCGCTTCCTCAAGCTTTTCCAGCATGTAAGCTTTTTTCTGCGGGTCATCACCGGCCATTGATAAAGCTAAGTCGCGATGGGTCCAGCGCTTAATGCGTGCAAAAATCCACCAATGAAAATACAGTCCTGAGAGTGTTGCTACTGCAATAATAAAATAATCCATAGGGTCCTCGTGGTTGGTGGTAACATATCGAGTGTTTAACTGTCTTTGATAGTCGATATTTTTATATTAAGGGGTATTCCATATGCGCAAGTCTATTGTTTTTGCCGCAACTTTTACAGCACTGAGCATGCTTTTAACAGGCTGTGCTTCTAATCTTACGGGCGATAGTTACTCGCGTGCTGATGCACGTAAAGTACAAACAATACGTATGGGAACGATTGAGTCATTGCGTCCAGTTAAAATTGAAGGGACCAAAACGCCCATTGGTGCTGGAGCCGGTACAGTGATTGGTGGTATCGCCGGTAGTACTGTCGGTGGTGGTCGCGGTAGCGCGGTTGCTGCAGTGATTGGTGCGGTGGCAGGTGGTTTAGCCGGTGCGGCAGCTGAAGAAGGTATTACTCGCACCCAAGGTGTAGAGATCACTGTGCGTGAGGACGATGGTGTGTTACGTGCTTATGTACAAGCTGTAGAGCCCAATCAAGTGTTACGTATTGGCCAGCGTGTGCGCATCACTAACGTGAATGGCCAGAGCCGCGTTGCACCTTAAGTAACCTCGAGCGTCACTGCTCAACTAAGCCCTGAGTGACTCATATATCACTGAGGGCTTTTTTAATATCTGATGTTCAGTACTGTACTTTTTAAGGCGCTGTTTAATTTAGTAACATAAATTTTACAGACACCTGTTGCTTTGTGCTGGATAATCGCCGTTTTTTCGATCGCTGGGTGTCTCCTGTTCGTCCGGCAGAACAACTATGGAGGCTGCTGTGGTTTTACTTGCGTTAGTTTTTGCACCTTTTCTTGCGGTGATCTTGCCTTTCTTGGCTGCACGCCGCGGGCAAACCTGGATCGCTGTGGCAACCGCTGTTGCGCCCTTGATTGGGCTGGGCTTGCTATTAAGCCAAACCTCACAGGTGCTCGCCGGTGAGGTGATCAGTGTCCAGTACGCTTGGATTACCCAGCTGGGACTCAACCTAAGCTTTCGTCTTGACGGTTTAAGTTATCTTTTTTCTTTATTGATTCTTGGGATTGGCCTACTGGTCATTCTCTATGCGCGCTATTACTTATCTGAACAAGAGCGAGTGGCGCGTTTCTTTACCTGTTTATTGCTCTTTATGGGCTCGATGCTGGGCTTGGTTTTAGCCGGTAACTTATTGTTGATGCTGATGTTCTGGGAATTGACCAGTCTGTCATCATTTTTATTGATTGGTTTTTGGAGTCATCAAACTGCCGCGCGCCAAGGTGCGCGCATGGCATTAGCGGTCACCGGCGGTGGCGGGTTAGCGCTGCTGGCAGGGATTTTGGTGATCGGTCATGTGGTTGGCAGTTACGAGTTAACCGATGTGCTGGCTGCGGGTGACGTGCTGCGTGCGCACAGTTTATACCCTGTCGCGCTGGTGTTGGTGCTGCTGGGCGTGTTCACAAAGTCAGCTCAGTTTCCGTTTCACTTTTGGCTGCCGCATGCCATGTCAGCGCCGACGCCGGTATCGGCGTACTTGCACTCAGCGACCATGGTTAAAGCGGGCGTATTTTTGCTGGCGCGTTTATATCCGCTGTTATCAGGCACGGATTGGTGGTTCTATTTAGTCACCTTTACCGGTTTGATCACCTTGTTAGTGGGCGCGGTGACCGCCTTATTTCAGCATGACTTAAAAGGCTTGTTGGCGTATTCAACCATCAGCCATTTGGGTTTGATTACCTTATTGTTTGGTTTGGATTCAGATTTTGCCCCGGTTGCAGCCATTTTCCATATTATTAACCATGCCACCTTTAAAGCATCGTTATTTATGGCGGCGGGTATTATTGACCATGAAACGGGCAGTCGTGATATGCGGCGCATTAACGGCTTATGGAAGTATATGCCGCACACTGCGGTGTTGGCGATGGTGGCGTCATCAGCCATGGCTGGCGTGCCGTTACTCAATGGCTTTTTAAGTAAGGAAATGTTTTTCTCGGAAACTTTACACCAGCATTTATTGGGCAGTTTTAGCTGGTTGCTGCCCACTATGGCGACCATCGCTGGTGTGTTTTCGGTGGCGTACTCGCTGCGCTTTATTCACGATGTGTTCTTTAATGGTACGCCCATTAATCTGCCAAAATTCCCGCCGCATGAGCCGCCGCGTTATATGAAAATCCCGGTGGAAGTGCTGGTGTTTTGCTGCTTATTAGTGGGGATGCTGCCGGCCTTTACCATTGATTCATTGCTTGCCGTGGCTGCACAAGCCAGCTTGGGGCATGCGCTGCCTGAATATGATTTGGCCATCTGGCATGGCTTTAATATGCCGTTGTTGATGAGTGTTTTAGCCTTGATTGGTGGAGTGATTGTTTACAGTCAGCGCGCACCTTTGTTCCGTTGGTATGAAGGCTTACCTGATATCAATGGCCGTACCGTGTTTGAAGGCAGTGTGCGTTTCCTCTATGGCTTTGTGTCGCGTGCATTGGCTTTGATCGAGAACGGCTCTTTGCAGCGCTATATCAGCCTGTTATTGCTGGCGGTGATTGTGATGTTGACGGTGTGGTTAGCACCATTATCACAAATCACCGGTGATGTAGCCTTAACTCCAGTGGATCCGCTGACTGCTTTAGGTTTAGGTGTGATGGCAGTCAGTGCGCTATTGACTATGGGTTTACACCGCCAGCGTTTAACCGCACTGCTGATGCTCAGTGTGGTGGGGTTAGTCGTGGCCATGGTGTTTGCGCGCTTCTCAGCACCGGATTTGGCTTTGACGCAACTGGTGGTTGAGGTTGTGACCATTTTGCTGATGCTGTTGGTGGTGTACTTCTTGCCTGCGCAAGCGCCTTTAGAATCCAGCAGTTTATTGCGTTTGCGCGACTATGGCATCGCCGCCAGCTGTGCGGTGCTGATGGCTGTTCTAACCTTTGCGGTATTAACCCGTCCGTATCAAAGCATTGCTGATTTCTTCTTGGCCAATAGCTTGACCGGTGGCGGTGGTACTAACGTTGTCAACGTGATTCTAGTGGACTTTCGAGGCTTTGATACGCTGGGTGAAATCAGTGTGTTGGCGATCACAGCCATTGCCACTGTGGCGTTGTTGCAAGGCTTAAGCTTGCCGCGTGCGCGCGTAGATACCATGGGCCGTGCTTGGTCAGCGGAAACACATCCTATGATGCTAGGTATGCTGGCGCGTTTGGTATTGCCATTGGCGCTGTTAGTGTCGATGTTTATTTTCTTGCGCGGTCACAACGAGCCCGGTGGCGGCTTTATTGCGGGTTTGATTACCGCAGTGGCGTTGATTTTACTGCAAGTGGCGTATGGCCAAGAGTGGGTGCAAAGTCGTATGGGTGTCAGCTTGCCACGCTTAGCGGCGGCAGGGGTATTGATTGCTGCGGCCACGGGTTTAGCCAGCTTGCCTTTAGGCTATCCGTTCTTAACCTCGGCGTTTGCGCACATCCATCTGCCATTGATTGGTGAGATTGAAGTGGCATCGGCGATGCTGTTTGATTTAGGGGTGTACTTGACGGTTGTCGGCGGCACGCTATTGATTTTAAGCGGCTTGGGTAGCATTGGCCACACTGTGAAATTACCGGAGGAGGCGTAATGGAATTACTCGTCGCAATCGCCATTGGCGTGTTGACTTTTAGTGGTGTCTATTTGATTTTGCGGGCACGTACATTCAGTGTGGCGCTGGGGTTGACCTTGTTTTCCTATGCTGTGAACTTGTTTTTGTTTGCGATGGGGCGCTTGCATACCGGTCAGCCGGCGGTACTCAGTGATGCGACAAGCTACACCGACCCAGTGCCGCAAGCGCTGGTGCTGACAGCGATTGTGATTGGTTTTGCCATGACAGCTTTTGTATTGATTTTATCACTGCGTGCCCATACTGAGCTGGGCAATGATCATGTGGACGGTACTGAAAAACCTCAAGCACCCACCAAAGCTCAGGCGCGAAATAGCAAAAAAGGTCAGGCATCTAACAAGCACCCAGGTAAGGGAGCTGCACGATGAATCATCTTTTGTTGATCCCGGTTTTACTGCCACTCTTGTGCGGTGCGCTACTCATGCTGGTGCCGCGTGAGGCCATCCGTGCAGCGCGGATGTACAGCCTGTTAAGCGTTGTTGGGCTGTTGGTGTGTGCTGCATATCTGGTGGTGCAAGCCAATCAAGCGCAAATTCAAGTGTATAGCTTGGGTAACTGGTCTGCGCCTTTTGGTATTCTCTTGCTGCTCGATCGTCTCAGCGCCTTGATGTTGCTGGTCACAGCGGTGTTGTCAGTGTGCGTGACTCTGTATGCGGTACGCGGCGATGATCAGCGCGGTGGCTACTTTCATGCGCTGTTGCAGTTTCAAATTGCAGGTATTAATGGCGCTTTTTTAACCGGCGATTTATTTAACTTATTTGTTTTCTTTGAGATTTTGCTGATCGCATCCTACGCCTTGCTGCTGCATGGTTTGGGCCCGGCACGGATTCGTGCAGCTCTGCATTATGTGATTCTGAACTTGATTGGTTCTGGATTGTTCTTAGTGGCTGCGGGTGTGTTTTATGGTGTGGCAGGTACGCTGAATATGGTCGATTTGGCGCGCTTTGTTGCACAAGCCCAAGGCGATCAGCTGTTTCTATTGGAAGCGGCAGGTGCGCTGTTGATGCTGGTGTTTGGCCTGAAAGCGGCTTTTTTACCGCTGCATTTTTGGCTACCGCGCGCTTACGCCAGTGCGACGGCACCGGTGGCTGCATTGTTTGCGGTAATGACCAAGGTGGGGCTGTATGCCATTTTGCGTTTTGGCACCTTAGTCTTTGGCGACGATGCCGGTGGCGCGAGTGGTTTGGGTAGTCATGTGCTGTGGGTGCTGGCTTTATTGACCATGATTATTGCTGCGTTAGGGGCATTTGCGGCCAACAGTTTAGGCAGTTTGCTGGCTTATTTAGTGCTGGTCTCAGTGGGGACTTTATTAGCTGGAATTGCAGTCGGGACGGCTGAGGCTATTTCCGCCAGCTTGTATTATTTAATTCACAGTACCTGGGTGATTGCCGGTTTGTTTTTACTGGCTGATATTATTGCCAAGCAGCGCGGCGACTTAGGGGGTGGGCTTAAAGTTGGCCCGCGCTTGCGTAATCCTCATCTACTGGGCGCATGTTTTTTTCTAGCGGCCATTTCAGTGGCAGGTTTACCGCCTTTCTCTGGGTTTTTCGGTAAGGTGTTGCTGCTGCAGGCGGTCTCCGATAGCACGGCTTGGCAATTGTGGCCGGTGGTGCTGGTTTCAGGTCTGGTGGGTGTGATTGGCCTGAGCCGCGCAGGCAGTTTGGTTTTTTGGCGGCATCACAATGTTGCGACTGAAGCTGCACCTTTAGATACAGCAGCGCTGGTCATTGCTGCGTTATTGTTACTGAGCAGTGTGGTCTTGGTGGTGTTTGCACAGCCGGTGATCAGTTTTACCGAGGCTGCAGCTGAGCAAATTTTAGATGTACGCAGTTACCTGCAGGTGATGCAATTGGAGGTGGCGCCATGAGTCGTTCAAAATGGTTAGCGCACCCGCTGGGCAGTCTGGGTTTGCTGCTGGTGTGGTTGTTGCTCGTGGATGATTTCACTTCGGTTGGACACTGGATATTGGGTGCTTTTTTTGCGGTGTTGATACCACGTTTTACCGTGAGTTGGTGGCCACGTTTACCGCATATACGCAGCTGGAAGCATGTGTTTATTTTTAGCGGGCATATGTTTGTAGATATTATTGTGGCGAACTTTCAAGTGGCTCGTTTAGCGCTGGGGCGTGTCGAAAATCTACAGCCGACTTGGGTGCAAGTCCCGTATGAGTTGGATAATGACGTGGCGATTTATTTATTAGCCAGTGCTATTTCGTTAGCGCCGGGTACAGTGGCTGCGAGTGTCAATCGTCAAGCCTCTTTACTGACAGTGCATGCTTTACATTGCGATGATGAGCAGGCGTTGATTGCCGAAATTAAACAGCGTTATGAATTACCGCTCAGGGAGGTGTTTGCATGCTCACCGCAGTAATGTATTTGAGTATGGTGTTATTTGGTTTGAGTTTAGTGCTCAACTTTATTCGCTTGTTGCGCGGACCTGATGCTGTCGATCGTATTTTGGCCTTGGATACTTTGTATTTAAATGGTCTGGGGTTGTTAGTGATTTTTGGGATTTTATTGAGCAGTCGTTTGTTTTTTGAGGCTGCATTGTTGATCGCTTTATTTGGCTTTTTCAGTACTGTGGTGCTGTGCAAGTACTTATTGCGCGGCGATATTATTGAATAAGTGAAGGTGAATGCATGTCAGTTTGGATTGAGTACAGTGTGGCGTTTTTTTTGTTGGTGGGCGGGGCTTTTGCATTAGCCGGATCGATTGGTTTATACCGCTTTCCGGATTTTTATACGCGCCTGCACGGCCCTGCTAAAGCAACAACGCTGGGGGTGGGTTGTGTGCTCATTGCATCGATGCTGTATTTCAGTCATCAAGACGAAGCCTTGCATGTGCATGAATTACTGATTACGCTATTTTTAATGTTGAGTGCGCCTGTTTCTGCCTATATGCTGGCTAAGGCTGCTGTTCAACAGCACGTAAAAAACTTTAATCGCAAAGATTAACAGTCAATCCAGTGGGCGTATCGTCTGATACGTCTGCAATGTACTACCGCACAGCCTGTGCGGCTTTCAATACAGCATCTGTGCGCTATCAGCTCAATAGTGTGAGCAACGCCTGTGCTGTCAGTTGTATCACTCAATATGATGAGAGGCACCCGTATGCAGTTGTCAGGCCGCGGTGTGGCGATGTCGTTTTTCGCTTCATGCGTATTTACTATTGTTCCAGCTTATGTGCTGCTATTAGCGCCATTGGATGGTGTGCAAGTGTTTGCCCAGCGCATCTTATGGTCATTACCTGCCGTTTTTATTTTATTGATGGCCGTGGGGCGCTGGCCGGCACTTAAACAGAGTTTGACGCGCTTAAGGCATGAGCCGATATTGGTCTTGGCTTTAGTGGTCGCTGCACTGCTTATGGCTGTGCAGTGGTTTATGTTTGTGTGGGCACCTTTAACCGGGCATATGCTGGATTTAACCTTAGGCTACTTCTTGATGCCGCTGGTCTTAGTGCTTGCCGGGCGGGTGTTTTATAACGAGCACTTGCGCACCTTGCAGCGCATTGCTGTGCTATTGGCCACGATGGGTATGGTGTATGAGTTATGGCGTGTGGGCGGCTTATCTTGGGTGACGGTGATCTGTGCTGTGGGTTATCCGCCTTATTTTATGCTGCGCCGCTGGATGGGTTTTGATGCTTTTACCGGTTTCTTCTTAGAAATGCTGGTGATGTCGCCTGTGGCAATTTATTTAATTATCAGTTTTTCACCGCCAGGTGTCTTTAGTGAGTCAGCGCACTTGTGGTATTTGCTACCGGGATTGGGCGTGCTCAGTACCTTAGCTTTTGCTGCGATGTTGGGGGCCAGTCACCTCTTGCCCTTGGGTCTGCTGGGGATTTTAAGCTACGTTGAACCAGTTTTATTGTTCCTGTTTAGTGTGCTATGGATCGGTGAGGCGGTGGAGTCAGGGCAGTGGATCACCTATGTTCCGATCTGGCTGGCGGTTACTTTAGTGATATTTGATAGCTTACGTGTGTTGCTCAAGCAATCTAGAGGCTTAAACTGAAGTACAATGCACAATTATTGGCCTTGAGCGTGTGCAAGGGGCGTTATTTATTATGATCAATGATCTTTGAGGTATACCGTGTTTTCTGAACTTGCCCTGCATGAACGAGTATTAAAAGCGCTGGCTGAATTGAACTTCACTGAGCCGACGCCTGTTCAAACGGCGGCTATTCCGGCTGCGCTTGAAGGTCGTGACTTACGTGTGATTGCCCGTACCGGTAGCGGTAAAACAGCGGCCTTTGTGTTGCCGCTACTCAACCGTTTTATTGCCGGCGCCAAGCCGCGCGTGGCGATTCGCTCGTTAATCTTGCTGCCCACTCGTGAGTTGGCGCGCCAAACCTTAGCTGAAGTTGAGCGTTTCTCGCAGTTCACCTTTATTAAATCCGGGGTGATTACCGGTGGTGAGGACTTTAAAGAACAGGGCGCTTTACTGCGCAAAGACCCTGATATTTTAATTGCCACGCCTGGGCGTTTAATTGAACACCTCAATGCCGGTCACTTAAAGCTGGATCAAGTTGAAGTGCTGGTACTGGATGAAGCCGACCGTATGTTGGATATGGGCTTTGCCGAAGATATGCAGCGCTTGGTGGATGAGTGTGCTAATCGTCAGCAAACCTTGCTGTTCTCAGCAACTACGGGCGGTAATGCGTTACGTGAAATGGTCAACTCAGTGCTGAACGATCCATTGCACTTGATGGTCAACCAAGTTGCAGAAATGAATGAAAGCACTCGTCAGCAAATTATTACCGCCGATGATGTGCCGCATAAAGAGCGTTTAGTGCATTGGTTGCTGAGCAATGAGCCGTTTCGTAAAGCTATTGTCTTTACCAATACCCGTGTGCAGGCTGACCGATTATATGGGCGTTTGATTGCTCAAGACATTGATGCCTATGTGTTGCACGGCGATAAAGATCAGAAAGATCGCAAACGTGCGCTGGAGCGTTTCAGTCAAGGTAAATCACGCGTACTCGTGGCCACTGATGTGGCGGCGCGCGGTCTGGATATTGATGGCCTTGATGTGGTGATTAACTTTGATATGCCGCGTTCGGGTGATGAGTACTTGCACCGCATTGGTCGTACGGGTCGTGCCGGTGAAGAGGGTTTGGCCATCAGTTTGATTTGTCACAATGATTGGAACTTGATGTCCAGCGTTGAGCGTTACCTCAAGCAGACCTTTGAGCGCCGTGTGATTAAAGAGCTTAAGGGCGCGTATCAAGGTCCGAAAAATGTTAAAGCCTCGGGTAAAGCCGCGGGTGTGAAAAAGAAAAAAGTTGCAAAAAAAGATGCAGCAAAAAAAGATATTAAAAAAACAGCGAAGCGTCCGGCCAATCGTCGTCAACCTGAAGGTACCTTTGTCGTCAGTGATGACGGTCATGCACCGCTGCGTAAAAAATAACATGGCGCTGTGATCCAGCGCGTTTGGAGGTGTCAATGTCACAGGCTCTTTTACATCAGTTTGCCAATCAGCAGGCATGTAACGAGGCGCTGGCACAGCAGTTGGCATCCTGCATTATGCAGGCGCAACAGACCGATCAGCAGATCCGCCTGTTGCTGCCAGGCGGTCAAACCCCAGCCGATCTATTTAAGCAGCTGCAACACTTAAATCTACCCTGGGACAATATCAGCCTGAGCCCAACCGATGAGCGTTGGGTTGCGGGTGATAGCGCCTACAGTAATGCCCAAATGTTGCGCACCGCTTTGCCGCAAGCCACTGTGATTGATCCGCGCTTAGCTGATACGGCGCAAGGCTCCTGTGACGCTTGGGCGCACGCTCTTCACAGTCAGCAGCCTTTTGCTGCGACCCTCTTAGGCATGGGCGATGACGGGCATATTGCCTCGCTGTTCCCAGGGATGCCAGATCTGATCCCCGCCTTGCAATTGCATCAAGCGCCAGCCGCGTTAGTGGGTTTAGCGCCGGATGAACCTAAAGTGCGCTTATCGCTGAATATGGCCATGCTATGCGCTACCGGTTGGCTGGCGGTGTTGGTGTTTGGTCAAAGTAAGCGTGCGATGTTGGATCGGGTATTGGCCAATGATCCAACCACGCAAGCATTACCCATTTATCATTTGCTCTGGAATGCACCTTTACCTGTGCATGTGTATTGGGCACCTTAGAGCAGTTGATCACTGCGTGCATCGGTGTGCGCGACGAGAGTCAAGGAGTCAGCATGTTACATGACGTTGTTGCACGAATTACCCAGCAGATTGAAGAGCGCTCCAAGCTGCGGCGCAGTGCGTATTTAGAGCGCGTTTTGCAAGCCGTAGACCAAGGTGTGAACACGGCCCATGGTTGTTCCAATCTAGCCCATGTGATGGCTTCCCAGCCGGATGAGCAGCGGCTGATTATGCGCCAAGGTGGGGCATCGCACATGGCGATTATCTCCAGTTACAACGATATGTTGTCTGCCCATGCGCCGCTGAAAGACTACCCCGACCAATTGAAAAGCGCGCTATACCGCTATGGTGCCAGTGCGCAGTTTGCTGCGGGTGTGCCGGCCATGTGCGATGGCGTGACTCAAGGCACACCGGGTATGCAGTTATCGCTGTTTTCACGAGACTTGATTGCGCAAGCCACGGCGATCGGTTTGAGCCATGGCGTCTTTGATGGTGCGCTGTATTTAGGTGTGTGCGATAAAATTGTGCCGGGCTTATTAATTGGTGCGCTTAATTTTGGTCACTTGCCTGCCGTTTTTGTACCGGCGGGGCCGATGAGTTCAGGCTTATCCAACCCTGAAAAAGCTGCAGTGCGTGAGCGTTATGCTGCAGGCTTAGCCTCGCGCGATGAACTGCTCGCCGCAGAGATGGCCGCTTACCATGAGCCAGGTACCTGTACTTTTTACGGTACGGCCAATAGCAATCAAATGCTGATGGAGGCGATGGGCTTGCATGTGCCGGGCAGTGCGTTTGCTTCACCGGTGTCTGAGTTGCGTCACGCTATAACCGATGAGGCGGCGCGTTTACTGGTTGATAACAGCCGGCATGGTAGCCGTTTCTTGCCGTTAGCATTGCAAGTGGACGCTAAAGCCTTGGTCAATGGTGCTGTAGCGTTGCTGGCCAGTGGCGGCTCAACCAACCACAGCTTGCATCTGCCGGCCATTGCTCGAGCGGCAGGTTATGAGTTGCTGTGGGAGGATCTGGCAGGCTTGTCACAGGTGGTGCCGTTGCTTGCGCATGTGTATCCCAATGGTGTGGCCGATGTGAATCAGTTTCATGCAGCAGGTGGCGTGGCGTGGTTGTTTAAACAGTTGCTCGATGCAGGTTTGATGCATAAGGATGTCAGTACTGTTGCAGGCCAAGGTTTACACGCCTATACACGCGAACCCTATTTGCATGAGCAGCAACTGCGCTGGCGTGATGTGCCCAGTGCGACGCAAAACAGCAGCATTTTGCGCGAGATATCTGACCCCTTTGCCACCCACAGTGGTTTACATGTATTAGCCGGTAACTTGGGCCGTGCTATTGTAAAAACTTCAGCAGTACATGAGGCTTTTTGGTCTATCAAAGCGCCAGCCCGAGTGTTTGATACGGAGGCGCAGGTGCTCGCAGCCTACGATGCCGGTACCCTGGTGGGTGACTTGGTGTTGGTGTTGCGCTTTCAAGGCCCAGCAGCCAATGGCATGCCTGAGCTGCATAAACTCATGCCGCTGTTGGCCAATCTGCAAAGTAATGGACAAAAGGTTGCACTGGTGACCGATGGCCGCTTGTCAGGTGCATCGGGTAAGGTGTTGGCGGCGATTCATGTTACACCTGAAGCGTCTAAAGGAGGGGTGCTCAGTCGCTTGCAAGATGGCGATGTGATTGAAATTAATGCGCGACAGGATCTATTTCACTTGCATCTGACGCAAGAACAACTGGCTTTACGCAGTAATGCCCATGCGCCACGCCATCATGCCCTAGGGTATGGCTTAGAGTTATTTGCTGCACAGCGTCGCTGGGTTGGACCTGCCGACCAGGGTGCCAGCTTTTTAATAGAGGACTGAATCATGCTAACAATGGAAAAAATCTTACGCCGCGCCTATCCCGTGCTTCCAGTGCTGGTGATTGATGATGTCGAGCGTGCGGTCGGGCTGGCGCAGGCCTTGTGTGCAGGTGGTTTAAATGTGGTTGAAGTGACCTTGCGTACTCCGCAAGCACTTGAGGCCTTGCAGGTGATTCGCAAAGAAGTGCCCGATTTAATTGTGGGTGCAGGTACCGTGATTCACACTGAACAGTTTGCCCAAGCCATCGAGGCTGGCGCGCAGTTTGCTGTGAGTCCAGGTTTTACTGAGCGTTTGGCACAAGCAGCGAAAGAGACGGATCTGCCTTACTTGCCCGGCGTGATGACACCCTCGGAAGTTTTATCGGCGGTTGAGTACGGTTATCGCTCATTAAAACTATTTCCTGCTAATGGTGAGGCGAGCGTGCGTATGCTCAATAGCTTCAAGGGCCCCTTTACCGGTATCAGTTTTTGCCCCACGGGCGGTGTGACGCGCGATAATTTACTCAGCTATTTAAGCTTGCCCAATGTGGCCTGTTGTGGCGGCACTTGGATCGCTCCAGCAAGCTTGGTGCAGGCACAAGCTTGGGATCAAATTACCCAGCTCGCGCGCGAAGCCTGTGCCATGGCGAGGCATTTGGAGTCGTTAACATGAGTTGGGATTATCCTGCACCTTTTGTGCTGCCATTGTGTGCCACGGCTGCGGATATTGATGAGTTGGATCATGTTAATAACGCTGTGTATGTACAGTGGATGGAAGAGTGCGCGTGGCAGCATTCTCGGCATTTGGGTCTAGGTGTGGCTGAGTATCAAGCTTTGGATCGCGGTATGGCGATACTGCGTCATGAGATTGATTATTTGGCCAGCGCTTATATGGGCGAAGCTTTAGAAATGGCGACCTGGGTCGCCCATTCTGACCAGCGTTTGAAAATGGATCGTTATTTTCAGCTCAAGCGTGTGTCGGATAATCTGACTTTGTTACGTGCAAAAACCACCTTTGTGTGCATTGAGTTGTCCAGTGGTCGACCCAAGCGTATGCCGCCTGAGTTTATTCAAGGCTATGGCGCAGTGATGTTGCCTGAATAGAACTTATATTATCTGACAATCAGCGCACTTGACGCTGTTAGAGTGATTGTTTGGTGGTGTATTGTTTTGCATGGCTTATTATTAGTGAGCGTCTATATCGGCGACTACACTGAATCCGATAAGACATTATTTTACCTGTGCTGATTCCAGTGCGGGTCTATTTGTGAGTTTAATATAGTGCAAATTGCTTTAGCACCGATGGAAGGTTTGGTCGATCATATTATGCGCGATGTGCTGACCGAGCAGGGCGGTATTGATTGGTGTGTGACTGAGTTTGTGCGTATCACGGATCAATTGTTGCCCAGTCGTACTTACCATCGTTTAGCGCCCGAATTAGCGCAGGATGCTCAGACACCTGCGGGTACGCCGTTGCGGGTGCAGTTACTTGGATCTGATCCGCAGGCCATGGCTGATAATGCTGCTAAAGCCTGTGAGATGGGAGCGCCGGTGATTGATCTGAACTTTGGCTGCCCATCGAAAACGGTGAATAATTCGTGTGGTGGCGCTATTTTGCTGCGTGAGCCTGAGGTGTTATTTAAGATTGTTGAGGCGGTGCGTGCGGGTATGCCGGCGGGCGTTCCACTGACTACTAAGATGCGTTTAGGTTATGACAGCCCTGATGGGGCGATGGATTGCGCGCGTGCTTTAGCTGCGGGCGGTTCGGCACAAATCGTTGTGCATGCGCGTACTAAGGTGGATGGCTACAAACCACCGGCGCATTGGGAGTGGGTGGCGAAAGTGCAAGATGTGGTGGGTATTCCGGTGTTTGCCAATGGCGATATTTGGACACTGGAGGATTGGTATCGCTGCCGTGAAGTCAGTGGTGTGGATCATGTGATGCTGGGACGTGGTTTGGTGTCGCGCCCTGATCTGGCTAAGCAAATTGCCTGCGCGCGTGATGGTATCGACTACCAGCTCAAAACTTGGCAAGAGTTGCAGCTGATGTTGCGTGAGTTTTGGCGGCAAGTGCGTTTGTTTCAGTTGCCGCGCAGTGCGCCGGGGCGTCTGAAGCAGTGGCTGGCGATGTTGATTCGTAATTATCCTGAGGCGCAGGTGTTGTTCAATCAGTTACGTAAGGTGACGGACTGTGATGTGATTGATCAGTTATTTGGTTTTGCGGTGGGGCAGTTGCAGCACACTGAGTATCTTAAGCAGCAGCCGGTTTGATTGTTCAATAGGTGCGTGCATGGCGCACTGCGCTGTATCTGTTTTTCCCTCCACGAGCCCATCCCGGGCTCAAGTCGGGCGCTACGCCATCCATGGCTGCGCTTGTCACAGATACAGCGCAGTGCTTGTTGAACGATTGTGTTGTTGGCTAAGTGTGCTGCTCAGGTCTCGTGTTTATGTTCGAGCGAGCTGTGGTTAATTGTTCAATAGGTGCGTGCATGGCGCACTACGCTGTATCTGTTTTTCCCTCCACGAGCCCATCCAGGGCTCAAGTCGGGCGCTACGCCATCCATGGCTACGCTTGTCACAGATACAGCGTAGTGCTTGTTGAACATTATTATTGTTGACTAGATTTACATGCGTCTTTTTGAGCGCGCGGGCCGCAAATTTCTCATCAGCCTGGTAGTACACTTTAGCGGGCTGCATC
>QXGG01092619.1_pt1 | contig 27322 bp, 24 predicted proteins | sample 1982491 | NCBI WGS metagenome assembly QXGG01 (sample SAMN09924614, study PRJNA488089) | Wastewater metagenome, whole genome shotgun sequencing project. | isolation source: South African research farm wastewater | place: South Africa: Irene, Agricultural Research Council, Animal Production... | reverse complement strand
TGTCACTGCTGCAGGCGACGCTGACCCTGCCCGGCATCGCCGCGATGGCGCTGACGCTGGGCATGGCGATCGACGCCAACGTGCTGATCAACGAGCGCATCCGCGAGGAGCTGCGCAACGGCGCCAGCCCGCAGGCGGCGATCGCGGCCGGCTATGACCGCGCCTGGGACACCATCCTCGACTCCAACATCACCACGCTGATCGCCGGCATCGCGCTGCTGGTGTTCGGCTCCGGCCCGGTGCGCGGCTTCGCGGTGGTGCACTGCCTGGGCATCCTGACCTCGATGTTCAGCGCGATCCTGGTGTCGCGGATGCTGGTGAACTTTATCTATGGTCGCCGGCGCAAGGTCGAAAGCCTCTCGATCGGCCAGGTATGGAAGCCGGAAGGCAAGTAAGCGGACGAACGCACAGGAAATACGATCATGGAATTCTTCCGCATCAAGAAAGACATCCCGTTCATGCGCCATGCGCTGGTGTTCAACGTCATTTCGTTGATCACCTTCCTGCTGGCGGTGTTCTTCCTCGCCACCCGCGGCCTGCATCTGTCGGTTGAGTTCACCGGCGGCACCCTGGTCGAGATCAGCTACGCCGAGGCACCGCAGCTCGACCCGATCCGCAACGCGCTGGCAAGCAGCGGCTACCCGGACGCGCAGGTGCAGAACTTCGGCAGCGCACGCGATCTGCTGATCCGGCTGCCGAACCGTGAGGACCTCGAGACCTCGCGCGTATCCGAGACAGTGATGAACACGCTGCAGCAGGTCGGTGGCCCCCCGCCCGAACTGCGCCGGGTGGAGTTCGTCGGCCCGCAGGTGGGCAAGGAACTCGCAACGGACGGCGCGATGGCGCTGCTGCTGGTGATCGTAGGCATCATGATCTACCTCGCGATGCGCTTCGAGTGGCGCTTCGCATTGTCGGCGATCGTCGCCAACCTGCACGACGTCATCATCATCCTGGGCTTCTTCGCCTTCTTCCAGTGGGAGTTCTCGCTGCCGGTGCTGGCGGCGGTGCTTGCGGTGCTGGGCTATTCGGTCAACGAATCGGTGGTCGTGTTCGACCGCGTGCGCGAGACCTTCAAGAAGAAGCGCAACATGACGACACCGCAGGTACTGGATCATGCGATCACGAGCACGATCTCGCGGACCGTGATCACCCACGGCAGCACGCAGGTGATGGTGCTGTCGATGCTGGTCTTTGGCGGAGAGACGCTGTACAACTTCGCACTCGCGCTGACGATCGGCATCTGTTTCGGCATCTACTCTTCGGTGCTGGTCGCAAGCCCGCTGGTGATGTGGCTGGGTGTGTCGCGCGAGCAGTTCGTCAAGCCGAAGAAGGAGAAGGAAGAGGCAGTGGTCTGAGGCTGCAGTCTTCAAGATACGACAAGGGCGCCTGCGGGCGCCTTTGTTTTTCACGGGTTGCGAACGGGCCGAGGCTGCATACCTGCCGGGAGCAGTCAGACTGCTCGTTTTTGAGGCTACCCGGGGTGCAGGGGCGGCTGCGATCCGGCGGTGGGGCTGGGGTGGCTGTCACTGCCTGCATTCGCGGCCTTCGGCTTCCCTCGGAGGACAACCCCTCGGGGGCGGCGACGCAAACTCGGCGCTGCGCGCCTCAAACATGCGTCGCCTTGTTTCCCCCGAGCGGTCGTCCTCCTCGGCGCTCTTGAAGTTGGCGACAGCCACCCCAGCCCCACAGCCTCGCCTGGCGAATGATCAGAGCGCAAACACCTGTTTCACCCGCAGCGTCTCGCCGCGCTCAATGAGGCCGATCAGGCGGTCGATGTTGGGATGCTTGCCGGGGTGGGCGCGAGCGTCCTCGGTATGCTCGGCGTAGAGCTCCAGACCCTTCCTCGCGGCTTCGGGACCGATCGCACCGTAGAGCTGGGCGAGGTGGTTGTAAATCGCCAGCGAGCCGGCCTGGCCCGGCCTGTTCTCGACGCTGGCCACGACCGCGTCGGCGGCGTCGATCAGCTTCAGCGCGGCGAGATGGGAGATGCCGGGCAAAGCCTTGAGATTGTCGGCGAAAGCCATCATGCTGCTCCGGGTATGCAGACGCCACCGCGAGGGTGGCGTCGGGGTCGATGGGAAACGGGATGCTGCAAGGGGACCGCATGCGGCCGGCCCGATCGGAAAAGAATCAGATGCGGCGCGCCAGCTCCGCCGCCTTGCCGACGTAGCTCGCCGGCGTCATCGCCAGCAGGTGATCGCGTGCCTCGGCAGGGATCGCCAGGGCGCGGATGAAGTCCTGCAAGGCCTCGCGGGTGATGCCCTTGCCGCGGGTCATCGCCTTCAGCTGCTCGTAGGGGTTCTCGATACCGTAGCGGCGCATCACGGTCTGCACCGGTTCGGCCAGCACCTCCCAGCACTCATCCAGGTCCGCCGCCAGTCGCGCCGGGTCGGCCTCGAGCTTGGAGAGGCCACGCAGGCAGCTGTCGAGCGCGAGCACGGTGTGGCCGAAGCCCACGCCCATGTTGCGCAGCACGGTCGAGTCGGTGAGATCGCGCTGCATGCGCGAGATCGGCAACTTCTCGGAGAAGTGCCTGAGCACCGCATTGGCGATGCCGAAATTGCCCTCGGCGTTCTCGAAGTCGATCGGGTTGACCTTGTGCGGCATGGTCGAGGAGCCGACCTCGCCTTCCTTGAGCTTTTGCTTGAAGTAGCCGAGCGAGATGTACATCCAGATGTCGCGGCAGGCATCGATCAGCATCGTGTTGGCACGCGCAATGGCGTCGAAGAGCTCGGCCATCGCATCATGCGGCTCGATCTGGATGGTGTATTCGTTGAACGTCAGGCCGAGCGACTCGATGAAGCGGCGATTGAAGGCTTCCCAGTCAAAGTCGGGCCAGGCCGACAGGTGGGCGTTGTAGTTGCCCACCGCGCCGTTGAACTTGGCGCACATGGCAACCCCGGCGATCGCAGCGCGGGCGCGCATCAGACGCGCGGCGACGTTGGCCATCTCCTTGCCGAGCGTGGTCGGGCTGGCCGGCTGACCGTGGGTGCGCGACAGCATCGGCAGGTCGGCCAGCGCATGGGCGAGCTCGCGAAAGCGCGCGATCACCGCGTCGAGCGCCGGCAGCAGCACGCGGTCGCGGCCCTCGGCCAGCATCAGCGCGTGCGAGGTGTTGTTGATGTCCTCCGAGGTGCACGCGAAGTGGATGAACTCGGACACCTTCATCACCTCGGCGTTGTGGCCGAGGCGCTTCTTGAGCCAGTACTCCATCGCTTTGACGTCGTGGTTGGTGGTGGCCTCGATCGCCTTCACCGCTTCACCGTCATCGGTCGAGAACTGTGCCACCACGGCGTCGAGTTCGGCCACGGTCGTGGCCGAAAACGGGGCGATCTCCGCCAGCGCCGGCTCGGCGGCGAGCGCCTTCAGCCATTCGACCTCGACGCGCACGCGGTTGCGGATCAGGCCGTGCTCCGAGAAGTGCGCGCGCAGCCCGGCGACCTTGCCGTGGTAGCGGCCATCGAGCGGAGACAGGGCGGTGAGCGGGGACGGTGCGGCGTTCGACATGGCGTGAGCTTCCGGAAAAAGCTGGTATTTTAACGCCTCCCCTCTTCGCTGACCGAGAACAAAAGACCGTGAGCCTGCCCGAGCGCTATCAGATCGAAGTCACGGCGAACGCGCAGTACGTCGCCGAGCAGTCCCGACCGGAAGACGATCACTACATGTTCGCGTACCACATCACCATCCGCAACACCGGCACGGTTGCCGCGCAACTGATTGCGCGCCACTGGGTGATCACCGACGGCAACAACAAGGTGCAGGAAGTGCACGGCCAGGGCGTGATCGGCGAGCAGCCCCTGCTGGCGCCCGGCGAACACTTCCGCTACACCAGCGGCTGCGTGCTGGCGACGCCGGTCGGCACCATGCATGGCAGCTACCAGATGCGTGCGGCCGACGACCATCGCTTCGAGGCCACGATTCCGCCGTTCATGCTCGCCACGCCACGCGGGCTGCACTGAGCTGCGCGCGACGCCTGCCCACAAGCAAACGGCCCCGCGGTCGTCGCGATCCGCGGGGCTGCGCTGAATATGGCGCGACTCAGCTACGGTAGTCGGCGTTGATCTTCACGTAGTCGTAGGAGAAATCGCATGTCCACACGGTGGCGGCGGTGGTGCCGCGCGCGAGATCGATGCGTACGGTGAGTTCGGCGTGCTGCATGATCCTTGCGCCTGCCTCCTCGACGTAGTTTGCTGCGCGCCCGCCCAGTTCGGCGACCAGCACGGATTCATCGGGATTGCCCAGCCAGACACGCAGCTTCGACACATCCAGATCGTCGATGCCGGCGTAGCCGATCGCCGCCAGGATGCGGCCAAGATTGGGGTCGGAGGCGAAGAACGCAGTCTTGACCAGCGGCGAATGCGCCACCGCATAGCCCACCTTGCGGCACTCGTCGCGATCCTTCCCGCCTTCGACCGCGATCGTCATGAACTTGGTGGCGCCCTCGCCGTCGCGCACGATGGCCTGCGCCAGCGCGATTGAGACCTCGATCACGGCATCACGCAGCAGCGCGTAGTCGGCGCCGGCGATGTCGGTGATCTCGGCATTGCCAGCGGCGCCGGTGGCAATCACGATGAAGGAGTCATTGGTCGAGGTGTCGCCATCGACCGTGATGCTGTTGAACGACAGGTCGGCGGCCTCCCTGGCCAGGCTGTCGAGCAGCGCCTGCGAGACCGCGGCGTCGCAGGCGAGAAAGCCGAGCATGGTCGCCATGTTGGGCTTGATCATGCCGGCACCCTTGCTGATGCCGGTGAAGGTCACCGTCTTGCCGCCAATCTGCACCTGCCTCGACACTGCCTTGGCCAGGGTGTCGGTGGTCATGATCGCGTGCGCGGCGTCGAACCAGCCTTCGGCGCGCAGGTCTGCGACTGCCTTCGGCAGGCCGGCGACCAGGCGCTCGACCGGCAGCGGCTCGAGGATCACGCCGGTGGAGAACGGCAGCACCTGCCCGGCCTGCAGCCCCATCTGCTGCGCGAGTGCGGCGCAGGTGGCCTGGGCATTAGCCAGCCCCGGCTCGCCCGTACCGGCATTGGCCACGCCGGTGTTGATCACCAGCGCGCGGATCCTGCCATCCACCAGGTGGGTCTTGCAGACCTGCACCGGCGCAGCACAGAAACGGTTGGTGGTGAACACGCCGGCGACGCGGCTGCCCGCGGCGAGTTCGATCACGGTGAGGTCGCGCCGGTTGGCCTTGCGGATACCGGCCTCGGCAACGCCAAGGCGTACGCCCGGGACGGGCTTCAGGTCGGCGGGATCGGGGGTGACGAGATTGACGGCCATGTGCGTCTCCGGGGCGGAATCAGTTCAGTTTGCCGTGGCAGTGCTTGTACTTCTTGCCCGAACCGCAGGGGCAGGGATCGTTGCGGCCAACCTTGGGGCCGGCGTTGAGCTGCGGCTGCGCGTCCTTCGCCTTGCCAAGCGCCTCGTCATAGTCGGCGTGCTGATAGCTGACATTCTCGACCTGCTGCGGGGTCTCGGCCTCCTCGAGTTGCGACTCGGTGCGAATCTGCACGGTCATCAGCACCTTGGTGACATCGGCACGCACGGTGTCGAGCAGGCTCTCGAACAGCTCGAAGGCCTCGCGCTTGTACTCCTGCTTCGGATTCTTCTGCGCGTAACCGCGCAGGTGGATGCCCTGACGCAGGTGATCGAGCGCCGCCAGGTGCTCGCGCCAATGGGTGTCCAGGCTCTGCAGCATCACGTTGCGCTCGAACTGGCGCCAGGCGGCCGGATCCACGACCGCGATCTTGGCGGCGTAGGTCTGCTCGCCCGCCTGGATGACGCGCTCGAGCAGCGCCTCATCGTCCAGGCTCGGCTCGGCCTTGAGCCATTCGCCCACCGGCACCCTGAGCTGGCATTCGGCTAGCAGGGCCTGCTCCAGCGCGAGGACCTCCCATTGCTCCTCGACGCTCTCGGCCGGGATGTAGCGACGGAAGATGTCGTGCAGCACCCCCTGGCGCATGGCGCGGATGGTGTCGGTGATGTCGTCGGTCTCGAGCAATTCGTTGCGCTGCTGATAGACGACCTTGCGCTGGTCGTTGGCGACATCGTCGTACTCGAGCAGCTGCTTGCGGATGTCGAAGTTGCGCTGCTCGACCTTGCGCTGCGCCGACTCGAGCGAGCGCGTCACCATCGCATGCTCGATCGCCTCGCCCTCGGGCATCTTCAGGCGCACCATGATCGCGTTCAGGCGCTCGCCGGCGAAGATCTTCATCAGCGGATCTTCGAGCGACAGGTAGAAACGACTGGAGCCGGGGTCGCCCTGGCGGCCGGAGCGGCCACGCAACTGATTGTCGATGCGGCGCGACTCGTGGCGTTCGGTGCCGATGATGTGCAGGCCGCCGTTGGCGATCACCTGGTCATGCACCTTCTGCCATTCGGCCCGCATCGCCGTGATCCTCGCATCCTTTTCGGCCTCGGACAGGCGCTCGTCTTCGCGCACCAGCGCCACGGGTTTCTCGATGTTGCCGCCGAGCACGATGTCGGTGCCGCGACCCGCCATGTTGGTGGCGATCGTCACCATGCCCGGGCGGCCAGCCTGGGCGACGATCTGCGCCTCGCTCTCGTGCTGCTTGGCGTTGAGCACCTGATGCTCGATCTTCGACTTCTTCAGCACACCGGAGAGGAATTCGTTGGTCTCGATCGAAGTCGTGCCCACCAGCACCGGCTGCCCACGCTCGACGCAGCCGCGGATGTCCTCGATCACCGCGCCCCACTTCTCGCTCGCGGTGCGATAGACCTTGTCGTTCTCGTCCCTGCGCTGCATCGGCCGGTTGGTCGGGATCACCACCGTCTCAAGACCGTAGATCGAGTGGAACTCGAAGGCCTCGGTATCGGCGGTGCCGGTCATGCCGGCGAGCTTGCCGTACATGCGGAAGTAGTTCTGGAAGGTGATCGAGGCCAGGGTCTGGTTTTCGGCCTGGATGCGCACGCCCTCCTTGGCCTCCACCGCCTGGTGCAGGCCGTCGGACCAGCGCCGCCCGGGCATCAGGCGACCGGTGAATTCGTCGACGATCACGACCTCGCCGTTCTGCACCACATACTGCTGATCCCTGTGGTACAGGGCGTGGGCGCGCAGTGCGGCATAGAGGTGATGCACCAGCAGGATGTTGGCCGGATCGTAGAGCCCCGCCCCCTCGGCGAGCAGGCCCATGCGCACGAGGAGCTGCTCGGCGGTGTCGTGGCCCTGCTCGGTCAGCAGCACCTGATGGGCCTTGAGGTCGACCGTGTAATCGCCAGGCTCGAGCACCGCGTCCTTGTCGTCCAGGCCGCCCTCCTGCCGTTTCAGCAGCGGTGCGACCTGGTTCATTTTCACGTAAAGCTCGGTGTGGTCCTCGGCCTGGCCGGAGATGATCAGCGGCGTGCGCGCCTCGTCGATCAGGATCGAGTCGACCTCATCGACGACCGCGAAGTTGAGCGCGCGCTGCACGCGCTCATTGGCCGCATACACCATGTTGTCGCGCAGGTAATCGAAGCCGAACTCGTTGTTGGTGCCGTAAGTGATGTCGGCGGCGTAAGCGGCCTGCTTCTGGTCGTGCGTCATGCGCGACAGGTTGCAGCCGGTGGTGAGCCCGAGGAAGCCGTAGATGCGCCCCATCCATTCGGCGTCGCGACTGGCGAGATAGTCGTTGACCGTGATCACATGCACGCCCTTACCAGCGAGCGCGTTGAGGTAGACCGGCAGCGTGGCGACCAGCGTCTTGCCTTCGCCGGTACGCATCTCGGCGATCTTGCCGTTGTGCAGCACCATGCCACCGACGAGTTGGACGTCGAAGTGGCGCATGCCATGCACCCGCTTGCCGGCCTCGCGCACCACCGCAAACGCCTCGGGCAGCAGGGCGTCGAGGGTTTCGCCGCTGGCCACGCGCTGCTTGAACTCGGCAGTCTTGGCGCGCAGCGCCTCGTCGGACAGCGCGGAGACCTCGGCCTCGAGGGCGTTGATCTTGCGCACGGTGGACATGTACTGGCGGACGAGACGGTCGTTGCGACTACCGAAGATTTTCTTGAGCAGGCCGGAGATCATGTTTTGGTTTCGACGTCGATTCGGCAAAGCCAAGAGTTTATCATGGCGTACCCAACCGCCTGATGACGCTTCGCACACCGACCCAATGACCCGGCTGCTCCATCGTTTCCTGGGCAGTGGCGACGCGCTCGCCCGCCTCCAGGATCACGCTGCCCGCCTGCGCCGCCTGCAGGGCGCGCTCGAAACTGCATTGCCGCCGCAATTGCAGGGGCAATGCCAGGTAGCCAACCTCAAGGACGGCATCCTGGTGTTGAGCGCCCAAGGAGGTGCGGCCGCCGTGCGCCTGCGCCAGATGCTGCCAAGCCTGCTCGAGCATTTCGTGCGTGCCGGGCATGCCGTGCAGACGATCAAGGTCAAGGTCGCACCCCCCACGCAGGTGCAATGGCGACGCCCGCCGACCGCGCGCCATATCTCGCCCGAAGCGAAGGCCGGACTGAGTGCTTTCGCGAACAGCCTGCCTGCGGACGCGCCATTGAGGGCGTCGCTCGAGCGCCTAGTGCAACGCGGCGAGGACTGAAACAGACGGACCATTGCCCGCGCCCGGACAGATCACGCATCCGGCGCGTCTGGAGAGCGGGTGTTCAGGCGATCGGCGCCAGCAGACGCTCGATGGCGAACAGCGCAAGGAACACGAACACCACCACGACCGTCGCGCGCAAGGCCTTCCACGCCCAAAGCTTGTAGCGCGGGTTACCGGTCAGCGACCACAGGATCATGGACCCCCCGATCGACAGCACGGCAAGCAACAGCAGAAAACGCATGATCAGCATCGGCTGCGGCTCCCAGGCGACAGGCGCTCCGCAGCGCGCTGGACGCCACGACACGCCAAGCCAGACCAGGACACGCGATGCATGGCTTCAGGCAAAGGCCGGCGCGAGCGGCGCAAACTGATGCGAGACCGCTGCCGGCGTGGCCGCGTCCTGCTCGAAGCTGACGATCTCCCATGCCTCCCTGTCCTCCAGGAGCACACGCAGGATCTGGTTGTTGAGCCCATGCCCCGCCTTGTGCGCCGAATACGACGCCAGCAGCGGATGGCCACACAGGTAGAGATCACCGATCGCATCGAGCACCTTGTGCTTCACGAACTCATCGGCGTAGCGCAGACCTTCAGCGTTGAGCACGCGATACTCGTCCATGACAATCGCGTTCTCGAGACTGCCGCCGAGCGCCAGCCCATTGGCCTGCATGAACTCCACGTCCTGCATGAAACCGAAGGTACGGGCGCGCGCCACGTCGCGCACGTAGGACTGCTCGGCAAAATCGATCGTGACCTGCGTGGAGGTACTGTCGATCGCCGGATGGTTGAACACGATCGAGAACGACAGCCGGAAGCCGTCGTAGGGCTCGAGCCGCACCCATTTGTCGCCCTCGACGTACTCCACCGCCTTCTTCACGCGCAGGAATTTCTTCGCTGCCTTCTGCTCCTCGATCCCGACGGACTGGAGCAGGAACACGAAGGGGGCGGAGCTGCCGTCGAGGATCGGGATCTCGGGTGCATCGACATCAACATGGAGGTTGTCGATGCCGAGCCCGGCCAGCGCCGACATCAGGTGTTCGACCGTACCGACCTTGTGACCCCCTTTCTCCAGCCCGGAACACATGCGCGTATCGCACACGGCGTAAGGGTCGGCCGGCAGGGTCAGCGGCGGATCGAGGTCGACACGATGGAAAACGATGCCAGTCCCGGGCGCAGCCGGACGCAGGGTCAAGGTCACCTTGCGGCCGCCGTGCAGACCGACCCCCGTGGCCTTGACGATGGACTTGAGGGTGCGCTGCCTGATCATGTATCTCTTCCTTTTCAGATGCATGATTTTAGCACGCACGCCCAAACCGGCCGGGCTATGACCCCCATCAGCACAGGCTGTTGCGCAAGCAGATGTTGCACGGCCGCAGCCCGAATGGACAAACTCGCCTGTCGACCGGAGGCGACGGTCGGCAGGCGAGTCCGGAACGACGGGCTCAGTCAGCCTGGCGACGCAGGAAGGCCGGAATGTCGTAGGTGCCGACACCGCTGGTGCTCATCGCTTCGACCGTCGAGCGACGACCACCGCGGATCACCGCAGGCAGGTCCAGATTGTTCATGCCGACGCTGCCCCCCCCCATGGACGGACCATGGGTCCCGGTGCCCTGCACCACCTGCATGATTGGCTGGCGGGCACGTGGCGCGCCGAGCCCCGTGGCGACCACGGTGATGCGGATGCGGTCCTCCATGGCATCATCGAACACGGTGCCGTACTTGACGAAGGCTTCCGGCGCGGCGAAGGCCTGCACCGTCTTCACCGCATCACGCACCTCGGCCATCTTCAGCGACTTGCTGGCGGTGATATTGACCAGCACGCAGCGCGCACCCGACAGCTCGGTCCCCTCAAGCAGGGGCGACACTGCGGCCTGTTCGGCAGCGATGCGGGCGCGGTCCAGACCGGCGGCTTCGGCGGAGCCCATCATCGCGCGTCCCATCTCGGCCATCGCGGTGCGCACGTCCTGGAAGTCGACGTTGACCAGGCCGGGCACGTTGATGATCTCGGCGATGCCACCCACCGCCGAGCGCAGCACGTTGTCGGCCGAGCGGAAGCATTCCTCGAAGCCGGCATCGTCACCGAAGACCTCGAGCAGTTTGTCGTTGAGCACAACGATCAACGAGTCAACGTGGCGGGTGAGTTCCTCGACACCACTCTCGGCGACGCGGATGCGATTCTCGAAGTCGAACGGCTTGGTGACCACAGCCACGGTCAGGATGCCCATTTCCTTGGCGATCTCGGCCACAACTGGCGCTGCGCCGGTGCCGGTACCGCCACCCATGCCAGCGGTGATGAACACCATGTGCGCGCCCTCGAGCGCCGCAGCGATGTCCTCGCGCGACTCCTGCGCGGCTGCACGTCCCGCTTCGGGCTTGGATCCCGCGCCGAGGCCGGTGTTACCCAACTGGACCTTGGTCGAGGCCAGGCAGCGCTTGAGCGCCTGGGCATCGGTGTTGGCGGAGATGAAGTGCACGCCCTTCACGCCCTCACGGATCATGTGATCCACCGCATTGCCCCCTGCCCCCCCAACGCCGACCACCTTGATCACGGTGCCCGAAGCTTCCTTCTCAACGATTTCAAACATTAGCCTCGCCTCCTGATTTGACGATCCTGCTCAACATCCAACGCCGGTCAGCCTGCATCCCGTATCAGCTCAGCAGTCTACTATCAAATAAGCTGCAGAGAACCGGCAATTATTCAATTTGATTAATCACGCATCACGAAGTCAGAAATTGCGTTCAAACCACGCCTTCACGCGCCCAAAGAACTGCTTCACGCTGCGCGTATCACGCGCCTGAAGTCCTCTGCGCTGCTGCGCAGCACCCTCCATCACCAACCCCATCGCCGTCGAGTAGCGCGGCTGGCACACCACGTCAGCCAGGCTTCCGTCGTATTGTGGGGCACCGACACGGGCTGGCATGTGGAACACTTCCTCGGCCAGCTCGGCCATGCCACGCATCACCGCCGAACCGCCGGTGAGCACGATGCCCGACGACAGCAACTCCTCGTAACCACTGCGGCGCAGCTCGGCCTGAACCAGTTCGAAGAGCTCGGAGACGCGCGGCTCGATCACGTCGGCCAGCGCCTGGCGCGACAGCTTGCGCGGCGGGCGATCACCCACGCCCGGCACCTCGATCATCTCTTCCGGGTCGGCCATCTGATGCATCGCCATGCCATGGCGAATCTTGATCTCCTCCGCCTCCGAGGTCGGCGTACGCAAGGCCATCGCAATGTCATTGGTGATCTGGTCGCCCGCGACCGGGATCACCGCAGTATGTCGGATCGCGCCCTGGGTAAACACCGCGATATCGGTGGTACCCCCACCGATATCGACCATGCACACACCGAGTTCCTTCTCGTCCTCGGTCAGCACCGCGTGACTGGAGGCGAGCGGCTGCAGGCTCAGGTCCATGACCTCAAGGCCGCAGCGGCGCACGCACTTGATGACGTTCTGCGCCGCCGACACCGCACCGGTCACGATGTGCACCTTGACCTCGAGGCGCACGCCACTCATGCCGATCGGCTCACGCACGCCGCCCTGGCCATCGATGATGAACTCCTGGGTGAGGATGTGCAGGATCTGTTGCTCGGCCGGGATCGGCATCGCACGCGCGACCTCGATCACGCGCTCAACGTCGAGCGACGAGACCTCCCTGTCCTTGATCGCGACCGTGCCGCTGGAGTTGAAGCTCTTGATATGGCTGCCCGCGATGCCCGTATAGACCTCATGAATCTTGCACTCGGCCATGAGCTCGACCTCCTGCACCACGCGCGAGATCGTGTCGACCGTCGCCTCGATATTGACGACTACGCCACGCTTGAGGCCATTGGTCGCCTGCGTACCCAGGCCGACCACGTTCAGGCGCCCGTCAGGCTTGACCTCGGCAACCATGCAGGTGACCTTGGACGTCCCGATATCGAGGCCGACGACCAGTTCGTTGTATTGCTTGCTCATTGCTTGACTTTCCTGCCTGCGGGGGCCACGGACTTCTGCAGCACCGAAGCATCAGCCGGGGTCAGCGCGAATCCACCCGGATAACGCAGGTCCGCGACCCTGATTTCGATATCGATTTCTTTCTCCACACCCGGCCACACCGCGATGAAACGCTGCAGTCGCTCGGCGAGCGGAGATTTTTCCTGTTCGCGCCCCAGCACGATGGTCATGCCGTTGTCGAGTTGGAGCTGCCAGGCCTCACGCGCCGAGAGTGCGAGGCCGACCAGGCGCAAGCCGAGTGGCTGCAGCATCGGCGAGAACTCGCGGTAGCGCGCGAGCAACCAGTTCGACGAGCCCTGCGGGCCGTCGAACTGAGGCAGGTCGGCATTCGAGGCGGCAACGAAGACCTCGCCCTGACGGTTCACCAGGCGGGCGTCGCCATTTTCGGACACGGTCCAGTAGGCGACTGCATCATGTTCCTCGATCCGCAACTCGAGCGCGTCCGGCCAGCGCCGGCGCACCTCGGCCTTACGCACCCAGGGCAGCTTTTCAAAGGTTTCCTTCACCGCCTCCAGATCCACGGTGAAGAAATTGCCCTGCACCGCCAGACGCGCCGCATAGTCGAGCTGCTCCTGGGTCACTTGCGCCGGGCGGGTCATCAAGACCAGCTCACGCAACGGGAACAGCGGACGCGACAGAAACCACGCCACCAGTGCCCAGCCCAGCGCCACCGCCGCGCACAGCATGAGCAGATCCGACACCAGATCGAGCAGCGCAGGCCGGTGCCAAAGACCGCGCTCCGCGCTGGCACCCGTCCGCCTGACCGCCGCCGCGCGCACGGATCGGATGGACGCCGGACGCGCGCGCACCTCAGCCAAGGCGGGCCCCCTCGAGAATGCGCAGGCACAGCGCGGTGAAATCCATTCCGGCGACGCGCGCGGACATCGGCACCAGCGAGTGTCCGGTCATGCCGGGCGAGGTGTTCATCTCGAGCAGATAGGGGCGGCCTTGCGACGTCAGGATCAGATCGGCCCGGCCCCAGCCCCGGCAGCCAAGTACCTGCGCCGACTTCATCACGAGCGCCTGCAGCGCTGCCTCCTGCTCGGCCGGCAGACCACAGGGGCAGTGGTAGCGGGTGGCGTCGGTGAAGTACTTGTTCTGGTAGTCATAGTTGCCGTCGGGCGCCACGATGCGCACCAACGGCAGCGCGCGATCCTCCAGAAAGGGCGCAGTCAGCTCGTCGCCGGCGATGAACTCCTCGGCGATCACCAGCCTGTCGTAGCGCGCGGCCAGCGCCCAGGCGGCCTGCAACTGGGCGGCCGCGGTGACCTTGGTCGCCCCCATGCTCGAGCCTTCATGCACCGGCTTGACGAAGATCGGCAGCCCGAGCTCGGCAACGACCGCGTTCCAGTCGGTGTCGGCCTCGAGGATCGCGTAGCGCGGCGTCGGCAGGCCGGCGGCCAGCCACACCATCTTGGTGCGCCATTTGTCCATCGACAGCGCGGACGCCATCACGCCGCTGCCGGTGTAGGGGATGCCGATCAACTCAAGCGCGCCCTGTACGGTACCGTCCTCGCCTCCGCGGCCGTGCAGGGCGATGAAGACGCGCTCGAAGCCCTCTTCCCTGAGGACGTGCAGCTCACGCTCGGCCGGATCGAAGGCATGCGCATCCACCCCCGCGGCTTTCAGCGCGCCGAGGACCGCGTTGCCCGACATCAGCGACACCTCGCGCTCGGCCGACGCGCCGCCGAACAACACCGCCACCTTGCCAAATCGGGTACTCACGCTGCTTCCTCGATGCGCGCGAGCCTGCCCGGCACCGCGCCAATGCTGCCTGCCCCCATGGTGATGATCACGTCGCCATCGCGTGCGGCGCAGAGAATCCTGCGCGGCATTTCGGCGATGTCCTCGACGAACACCGGCTCCACAGCCCCGGCCACGCGGATCGCGCGCGCCAATGACCGACCATCGGCGGCCACGATCGGCGTCTCGCCGGCGGCATACACCTCGGCCAGCAGCAGGCCGTCGACCGTCGACAGCACCTCGACAAAGTCCTCGAAGCAGTCGCGGGTGCGGGTGTAGCGATGCGGCTGGAAGGCGAGCACCAGACGGCGGCCGGGGAAGGCGCCACGCGCCGCGGCGATGGTGGCGGCCATCTCCACCGGATGGTGGCCGTAGTCGTCGATCAGCGTGAAGGAACCCGCCTCGTCGCCATCCAGGTCGAGCAGCGGCACCTCGCCATAGCGCTGGAACCGCCGGCCCACGCCGTTGAACTCGGCGAGCGCCTTGACGATCGCCGCATCCGCCACCTGAACCTCGGTCGCCACCGCGATCGCAGCGAGCGCGTTGAGCACGTTGTGCACGCCGGGCAGGTTCAGCTCGATCGACAGCCGACTGGTTGTGCCATTGACCCGCACACAATCGAAGAACATGCGCCCCCCCTCGGCGCGCACGTTCTCGGCGCGGATGTTGGCGCGCTCCGACAGACCGTAACGCACGATCTGCTTGGACACCTGCGGGATGATCTCGCGCACGTTGGCGTCGTCCTCGCACAGCACCGCCACCCCGTAAAAAGGCAGGCGCTGGAGGAAGTCGACAAAGGCCTGCTTGACCCGGCCGAAGTCGTGCCCGTAGGTCTCCATGTGATCGGCATCGATATTGGTCACCACCGAGATCACCGGATTGAGCAGCAGGAAGGACGCGTCGGACTCGTCCGCCTCGGCGACCAGATAATCACCGCTTCCCAGCCGGGCGTTGGCGCCGGCAGCGTTGAGGCGACCACCGATCACGAAGGTCGGGTCGATACCGCCTTCGGCGAGGATGCTGGCCACCAGCGAGGTGGTGGTGGTCTTGCCATGGGTGCCAGCGATCGCGATGCCGTGCTTGAAGCGCATCAGCTCGGCGAGCATCTGCGCGCGTGGGACCACCGGAACGTGGCGCGCGCGCGCGGCGGCGACCTCGGGGTTGTCGGCGCGCACCGCGGTCGACACCACGACCACATCGGCGTCGGCGGCATTCTCCGCGGCGTGCCCGCGCACGACCTTCGCGCCCATCTTCTGCAGTCGTCGTGTTGCAGCGTTCTCGCCCAGATCGGAGCCGCTGACGCGAAACCCCTGATTGACGAGGACCTCGGCGATGCCGCTCATGCCCGAGCCGCCAATGCCGACAAAGTGGATATTTCTGACCTTGTGCTTCATTCTGGGTCTCCGCCGGCCAGTTCTGCGCATGCATTGGCCACGGCGACGGCCGCCAGCGGCTTGCCAAGCGCGCGCGCGTGCTCGGCCATGTTCAGCAGCCGGCCCCGATCGAGGCTGGAAAGAATGCCCGCCAGGCGGTCGGGCGAGAGTTCGGTTTGTGGCAGCAGATAAGCCGCCCCCCGGTCAGCAAGAAAATGGGCGTTGCCAGTCTGGTGGTCGTCCACCGCATGCGGGAAGGGCACGAGCAGGCTGGCAACACCCGCCGCGGCCAGTTCCGCGACCGTCAGCGCACCTGCGCGGCAGATCACCAGGTCGGCAGCCGCGTAGGCCGCCGCCATGTCGTCGATGAAGGGGCGCAACTCACCCTCGACCTGCGCGCGCAGGTAGGCGGCGCGCAGGGCATCGATCTGGCGCTCGCCGGCCTGATGCACGACCACCGGCCGCATCTCCGGCGCGAGACGCGCGAGCGCCTGCGGCACGGTCTCGTTGAGCGCTGCAGCACCCAGGCTGCCGCCGACGACCAGCACGCGCAGCGGCCCGCTGCGTCCGGCGTAGCGCTCGGCCGGTGGCGTCACCGCGGTGATGTCGGCACGGACCGGATTGCCCAGCCACTCGGCCTTCTCCAGCACCTCGGGAAAGCCGCTCAGCACGCGGTCGGCCACCCGCGCGAGCACGCGATTGGCGAGCCCCGCCACCGAATTCTGTTCGTGCAGCACCAGCGGCCGGCCAAGCAGTGCCGCCATCATGCCACCGGGAAAGGTGATGTAGCCGCCCATGCCAAGCACCACGTCGGGCCGGACCTCACGCAGCGCGCGCAGCGCCTGCCAGAAGCCGGACAACAGGCTCAGCGGCAGCAGCAGCTTGCGCATCAGCCCCTTGCCGCGCAAGGCGGCAAAGCGCACCCAGACCGTCTCATAAGCCCGCTGCGGCACGATGCGAGCCTCCATGCTGTCCGGATTGCCCATCCACACGATGCGCCAGCCCCGGGCGCGAAGTTCCTCGGCAACCGCGATGCCGGGGAAGATGTGTCCGCCGGTGCCGCCCGCCATCACCATCAGCGTCTTCATGGGCGGCCTCCGCGCATGAGCTGACGGTTTTCCCAGTCGACCCGGAGCAGGATGCCGAGCCCGACACAGTTGGCGACGATCCCCGAGCCACCGAAGCTCATCAGAGGCAGGGTCAGGCCCTTGGTCGGCAGCAGCCCCATGTTCACACCCATGTTGATGAAGGACTGCACACCGAGCCACAGGCCGATGCCTTGCGCAACGAGACCGGAGAAATAGCGCTCGAGCTTGATCGCCTCGCGCCCGATCGTGAAGGCACGATGCACGATGAGGGCGAACAGCACCACGACCGTCATCACGCCGACGAAACCCAGTTCCTCGGCGATCACCGCAAGCAGGAAATCGGTATGTGCCTCGGGCAGGTAGAAAAGCTTTTCCACGCTACCCCCGAGCCCCACGCCAAACCACTCGCCCCGCCCGAAGGCGATCAGCGAGTGCGAGAGCTGATAGCCCTTGCCGAAGGCATCCTGCCAGGGATCCATGAAGCCGAAGATGCGGTCGCGCCGATAGGGCGAGGTCCAAATCAGGATCACGAAGCCAACCAGCGCGACCAGCGCGAGCAGGATGAACACACGTACATTGACACCGCCAAGGAACAGGACGCCAAAGGCAACCGCGGTGATGACGACAAAGGCGCCAAAGTCGGGCTCGCTCAGCAGCAGGAAGCCGACGAGCAGGATCACCGCCAACATCGGCACGAACCCCTTCATGAAGCTGCCCATCACGTCGAGCTTGCGCACGGTGTAGTCCGCGGCATAGAGCGCAACAAAGATCTTCATCAGCTCGGACGGTTGCAGGTTCACCGGCCCGAGCGAGAGCCAGCGCTGCGCACCATTGACCTCGCGCCCCACGCCCGGGATCAGCACCACCACCAGCAACACCACCCCGGCGACAAACAGCACCGGCGCCAGCTGCTGCCAGCGCGCCATCGACAACCGGAAACTGAGCAGCCCGAGCCCAATGCCCACGGCCAGGAACAGCGCATGGCGCATCAGAAAGTAGCGCGACTGGTAGCCGGTGAAACGGCTGCCTTCAGCGATCGCGATCGAGGCCGAATAGACCATCACCAGCCCGATCAGGAGCAGGCCGACGGCCGACCAGATGAGGATAAGGTCGAGCTCGTATGCAGGGGCAGACTGGCGCGCCAGGCGCTCGCCGGCCGAGCGTGCGGGGTCGGGTTTGCGTTCGGCGCGATGCAGGAATCCGGACAGACCGTTGGCGAGCTTCATCGCGGGCTCACCTCCGGCAGCCGGCGCACCGCGGCAATGAAAACCTCGGCGCGATGCGCGTAGTTGCGGAACATGTCGAGGCTGGCGCAGGCGGGCGAGAGCAGCACGACATCGCCTGGTCGGGCGAGCGCATTGGCCCGCACCACCGCGGCCTCGAGATCGGCAGCATGCTGGCGTACGACCGCGCTGCCCGACATCACCGCTTCTATCCGATTCGCATCACGACCGATAAGCACCACGGCCCGCGCCTTGCGAGCGAGCACCGCCGCGAGCGGGGAAAAATCCTGACCCTTGCCATCCCCACCGGCGATCAGCACCACCGGGCAGTCCATCCCGGCCAGGGCCGCCACCGTGGCGCCAACGTTGGTGCCCTTGGAGTCGTCGTAAAAGCGCACGCCGTCGGCGCGCTCGGCCACCAGCTCGACCCGGTGCGGCAGGCCGCGGAACGCGAGCAGGCCGTTGGTGAGGCGCTGCGGCGCGATGCCCAGCCCACCCTCGCACAGAGCGAGCGCTGCCAGCGCGTTGGCGGCATTGTGGCGACCGGCGAGCGGCAGGTCGGTGAGCGCGAGCAGGCGTTTGCCGCCGTGCATCAACCAGCTCTGGCCGTCGACTTCGGCGAGCCCGTAGTCGCGCTCGCCGGCGGGCGCCGAGGTGCCAAAGCGGATCACGGCCCGGCCAGGCAGCGCCATGGCGGCAACCCGCGGATCGTCGCGGTTCAGCACTTGCGCACCCTCGCCCTGGAAGATCACCGCCTTGGTGGCCGCGTAGGCGTCGAGATCGGCGTAACGGTCGAGGTGATCGTCGGTCACGTTGAGCACGGTTGCCGCCTCGGGGTCGAGCGCGCGCATGGTCTCGATCTGAAAGCTTGACAACTCGAGCACCCAGCACGCCGGCAACGCGGCGCCGATCTCGAGGCGCTCCATCAGCACATCCAGCGCAGCCGGGCTGATGTTGCCAGCCGCCACCGCGTCGATCCCCGCCGACTGTGCCAGCGCCGCGGTGAGCGCGGTGGTGGTGGTCTTGCCGTTGGTGCCGGTGATGGCAAGGATGCGGGTCTGCGTGCGCACGCCCAACTCATCCAGCGCCTGGGCGAGCAGGCTCATCTCGCCGGTGATCGGCAGGCCGCGGCGGCGCGCTTCGGCAGCCACGCCCACGCGTGGGTCGAGCCCCGGGCTCAGCGCCACCAGATCGATGTGTTCAAGCACCCCGGCACCGAACTCACCGGTGAAGATCTCAGCCAGCGGCGCATCCTCGCGCAGCGCATCCAGCCCGGGGGGGGCGCTGCGGCTATCGGCGACGCGCACGCGCGCGCCGCGCAAGGCGCACCAGCGCGCCATCGCCAGACCCGACTCGCCCAGCCCCAGCACGAGAACGTGTTTGCCCGTAAGTTGACTCATCGCAGCTTCAGCGTCGACAGACCAAACAGCACCAGCATGATGGTGATGATCCAGAACCGCACCACGACCTGAGTCTCCTTCCAGCCGCTCAGTTCGTAGTGGTGATGCAGCGGCGCCATGCGGAAGATGCGCTTGCCGCCGGAGGCCTTGAAGTAGAGCACTTGCACCATCACCGACAGGGTCTCGGCCACGAACAGGCCGCCCATGATGAAAAGCACGATCTCCTGGCGCACGATCACCGCGATGGTGCCGAGCGCGGCACCGAGCGCGAGCGCGCCGACGTCGCCCATGAAGACTTCGGCCGGATAGGCGTTGAACCACAGGAAGCCCAGGCCCGCGCCACAGATCGCGCCGCAGAACACCGCGAGCTCGCCTGCGCCCGCCACATAGGGCACGCCGAGGTAGCTGGAGAATCCCACGTGGCCGGCGACGTAGGCGAAGATCGCCAGCGCACCCGCCACCATCACCGTCGGCATGATCGCCAGACCATCGAGACCGTCGGTCAGGTTCACCGCATGGCTGGTACCGTTGATGACGAAATACGTCAGCGCGATGAAGCCGAAGATACCCAGCGGATAAGTGATCGACTTGAAGAAGGGCACGATCAGTTCGGTCTCGGCCGGCGTGCTGGCGGTCAGGCCGAGATAGATCGCCGCGGCGAGCGCAATCGCCGAGGTCCACAGGTACTTCCAGCGACTGGCCAGGCCTTTCGGGTCGCGATGCACGACCTTGCGCCAGTCATCCACCCAGCCCACCGCGCCAAAGCCGAGGGTGACGAACAGCGTCACCCAGACGTAGTCGTTCTTCAGGTCGCCCCACAGCAGGATCGTGATGCCGATCGAGATCAGGATCAGCGCGCCGCCCATCGTCGGCGTACCCGCCTTGGTGAGGTGCGACTGCGGACCGTCGTCGCGCACGGCCTGGCCGATCTTCTTCACGGCGAGCCAGCGAATGACGCCGGGGCCGGCGATCAGCGAGATCGCCAGCGCGGTCAGGGCGGCCAGCACCGTCCGCAGCGTGATGTAGCCGAAGACGTTAAAGCCACGAATATCCTGGCTGAGCCAGAGAGCGAGTTCCAACAACATGTCAGGAGCCGGTTCCGTTTGAAGGGGGGCGATTGTGCACTGCCGCAAGCGCATCCGCCACTCTTTCCATCCGCATGAAACGCGAGCCCTTCACCAGCACCACCGAATCTGCACCCAGCCGCGGCACGAGCGCCTTCACCAGAGCCTCGGGCGAGCTGAAATGATGCCCACCCTCGCCAAAGTTGTGCGTCGCCACTGCGCTCATGTCGCCCAGCGCGAACAGCCCGTCGATCCCCTTGCTCTTCGCATAACCGCCGATCTCGTCGTGCACCTGGGCGCTGGTCTCGCCAACCTCGCCCATATCGCCCAGCACCAGCCAGGTGTGGCCGGGCATCGATGCCAACACGTCGATCCCGGCGCGTACCGAATCCGGATTGGCGTTGTAGGAGTCATCGAGGACCAGCGCACCGTTCGGCCCCTCGCGCCGCTGCAGACGACCACGGGTACCCGCGAACTCGGTCAGTCCTTCGGCCACCGCCTCGAGCGTCACCCCCGCGGCGATACAGGCCGCAGCGGCCGCGACCGCGTTGCGCGCATTGTGCAGACCCGGCACCTGCAGGGCGAACTCGACCGCCCCCAGGGGCGTGTCGAGTTCGAGCCGCGAACCGAGGCCGCGCAGGGTACACCGGCCGCGCACGGCGGCCTCCCGGTCGACACCGAATGTCACAATCCGGCGCCCCGCATTGCATTCGCACCAGTCCCCGGCGTGTGCATCGTCGGCGTTGACCACCGCCACACCGCCGCCGAGCCCGTCGTAGATCGCGCCTTTCTCCCGTGCAACCTCTTCCACACTGCCCAGGCCTTGCAGGTGCGCGCGCTGGGCGTTATTCACGAGCGCCACGGTGGGCTGGGTGAGCCCGGTGAGGTAGCCGATCTCACCCGGGCGATTCATGCCCATCTCGATCACTGCCGCGCGGTGGAAGTCGCGCAGCTCGAGCAGGGTCAGCGGCAGGCCGACGTCGTTGTTGAAATTGCCGCGGGTCGCCAGCACCGACTCTTCGCCAAAGCCCTCGCGACGTGCCTGCGCGCGCAGGATGGCAGCGCACATCTCCTTGACCGTGGTCTTGCCGTTGCTGCCGGTGACACCGATCACCGGAACCGCAAAGCGCGCACGCCAGGCCGCAGCCAGCGTACCGAGCGCAAGCCGGGTGTCATCGACAACGAGCAGAGGGAGCTCCGCATCCGCGTGCGCCGCAGCCCATGCCGCATCGACCATCGCCGCGGCCGCGCCTGCCCGGGCCGCGGCCGCGACGAAATCGTGACCGTCGAAACGTTCGCCACGTAGCGCAACGAAGAGCTGCCCGGGTGCGAGCGCACGGCTGTCTGTACCCACGCTCTCAAAGCGCGCCAGCGCCGTAAAGTGGGCATCATGCGCCGTGAGGGCGCGCGCCGCGTCGTGCAGCGTCATCATTGCATCTTCCCCCGCGTCATCTGCCAGCCGCGCAGGGCCAGCCGGGCTTGTTCAAGATCGGAAAACGCCAGGCGCTGGCCAAGGATCTCCTGGTAGGGCTCATGCCCCTTGCCGGCGATCAGCACCACATCGTCTGGCCCGGCCTCGCCAATGGCTCGTGCGATTGCCTGTGCGCGATCGACGACCTGCTCCGCGGCGGGCCCAGCCCCGGCCGCGATCGCCTCGATGATGCGAAGCGGGTCCTCGGAGCGCGGGTTGTCGCTGGTGATGACCACGCGGTCGGCCAGGGCTTGCGCAATCTCGCCCATCAGCGGGCGCTTGCCTGGATCGCGATCGCCGCCGCAACCGAACACACAGGTCAGCCACCCTCCCCGGGTATGCACCGTGGCGCGCAGGGCTTCGAGCACCTTCGCGAGCGCGTCGGGCGAGTGCGCGTAATCGATCACGACCAGCGGCTCGCAGACGCCGCCGACAAGTTGCATGCGGCCCTGCGGAGGCACGAGCTGCGAAAGCACCGGCGCCAGGCTGTCGAACGCAACACCACGAGCGAGCAATGCGGCCGCCACGGCCAGCAGGTTGGAGACATTGAACGGGGCCACCATGTGGACCCTCACGTCCGCCTGGCGCTTGTCCCACATCAGGGTGAAACGCAGCCCGGCAGGCGTCGCCTGCAGGCGATCGGCGTACAGCACGTGGGCGCCAGGCGCCGCGCTCAGGTTGGCGCCGTGCAGGGTGCAGGCGATGACCGTACGCCCTTCGGCAAGCAGCCGGCGCGCAAGCATCAGGCCGAACGGATCATCGATGTTGATCACGCTGGTGCGCACCTCCGGACGTGCGAACAGCCGTGCCTTGGCCTCGGCGTAGGCCTCCATGGTGCCGTGATAGTCGAGATGATCGCGGCTCAGGTTGGTGAACACGGCGACGTCGAACTCCGCGCCATTCACCCGCCCCTGGTCGAGTCCGATGGACGACACCTCCATCGCCACGCCGGCCGCCCCCTCCGCTCGGAAACGTGCCAGCCAGCGGTGCAGGTCAAGCGCGTCAGGGGTGGTGTTGATTCCCTCCTCGAGCGCACCCGGAAAGCCGCACCCCAGCGTACCGACAATGCCGCAGCGATCACCGAACTCGGCGAAGGCACGTGCCAGCATCTGGGTGACGGTGGTCTTGCCATTGGTGCCGGTGACACCCGCGAGCCACAGCGAGGCCGACGGGCGGCCGTGGATCTCGTGTGCCAGATGACCGGCGAGCTCGCGCAGCCCGCTCACCCCCAGCGAGGGCGCCGCACTGGGCGGGGCCGCGAAACCATCACCCTTCTCCCACAGCAGGGCAGCCGCGCCGCGAGCGGCCGCGTCAGCGAGAAAGTGCCGACCGTCGGTGCGCTGGCCCGGCCAGGCCGCAAACACACTGCCCGGCCGGACCTTGCGCGAATCGGCCGTGATGTCCTCTGCCACGATGCCCTGCGCGCGCAGGCGCGCGAGCAGCGAGAGGGCCTGTTCAGCGCTCACATGTTCTCCCGGCTGGCCGCGGCTGCCGCCGCGTCGTCGGCTGTACGGCGGGCGAGTTGCAAAGGGGTCAGCGGCACATCGGGAGCGACCCCGAGCGTGCGCAGGGTACCCTCGGTAATGCGCGAGAATACGGGCGCCGCCACCGTGCCACCGAAATGTTGCCCAGCGCTCGGCTCATCGATCATCACCGCCACGACAATGCGCGGGTTGGAGGCCGGCGCGAAACCGACGAAGGACGACACATACTTGCGCGCATAGTGCCCCCCCTCAAGCTTGTGCGCCGTCCCGGTCTTGCCTGCCACCGTGTAGCCCGGGACCTGCGCACGCGGCGCCGTGCCCCCGGGCCTGGCAGCCATTTCAAGTATCACCCGCATCTCACGCGCGGTCTGGGCCGAGAACACGCGCCGCCCCTGCGAGGGCATGCCATCGAGCCGGGTCAGCGACAATGGCACGAGTTCGCCATCGCGCGCAAAAACCAGATAGGCACGCGCCATCTGGATCAGGCTGGTCGAGATACCGTGCCCGTAGGCCATCGTTGCCTGCTCGATCGGCCGCCAGCTCTTGGCGGGACGCAGCCGCCCCGAGGTCTCGCCCGGAAAACCGAGGTTGAGCGGGGAACCAAAGCCCAGCTGGTCGAACAGGTGCCACATCTCGTCAGGGCTGAACTGTTGCGCCATCTTGACCGTGCCGATATTGGAGGATTTCTGCACCACCTCCGCCATTGTCATCATGCCGTGACGCTTGGTGTCGGAGATTGTCGCCGTGCCGATGGTCAGACGCCCGTTCCCGGTGTCGATCAGCGTGTCGGGCCTGACCTTGCCGCGCTCCATCGCGAGCGCCGCGATGAAGGGCTTCATGACCGATCCGGGCTCGAAGGCGTCGGTGAACACGCGGTTGCGCAACTGCGCGCCGCTTAGGTTGATACGGTTGTTGGGGTTGAAGGTGGGTGCATTGGCAAGCGCCAGCACCTCACCGCTGCGTACATCGAGCACGACGACCGCACCGGCCTGGGCCCTGTGCTGCTCCATCGCGTCGCGCAGCGCCGACCAGGCCAGGTACTGAATCTTGCCATCGATCGACAGCACCACATCCTCGCCATCGCGCGGTGGGCGGATGGCCTCGACGTCCTCGACGATCTGCCCTCGCCGATCCTTGATCACTCGCCGCTCGCCAGGTCGCCCCGCCAAGCGCTTTTCGAACGCGAGTTCGATGCCCTCCTGGCCCTTGTCCTCGACATCCGTGAACCCGAGGATGTGCGCCATCACCTCGCCCCCCGGGTAGTAGCGGCGGTACTCCTGCTGCTGATGGATCCCGGGAAGACGCAGCGCGGCAACCTGCTGGGCGACCTCGGGCGGCACCTGACGCTTGAGGTAGGTAAAGTCGCGCCCGGTCGCCAGCCTGGCGTTGAGCTCCTCGACGTCCATATCGAGCAGGCGGGCGAGCTCACGCGCCTGTGCGGGCTCGAGCTGTGCGTCCGAAGGAATTGCCCACAGCGAGCGCACAGGGGTGCTCACCGCCAGGATGTCACCCTGGCGATCGGTGATGCGCCCACGGGTCGCTGGCACCGCGAGCGTACGGGCATAGCGCGACTCGCCCTTGGCCTGGAGGAAGTCGTGATTCACCCCCTGCAGGTAGAGTGCCCGCCCAGCCAGAGCGAGCGAGCAGCCCATCAGCGCGATCATGACCAGACGTGAACGCCAGGCAGGCAGCTCACGCGTGAGCAACGGATTGTGGTTGAACGTGACGGTACGCTGTTTCTTCATGATTACCGCTCCACCACGAGGACCTGTCCATGGGGTGGCGGGCGCATCCCGAGTTTTTCCCGTGCCAGCTTTTCAACTCGGCCATGGGTGGCCCAGGTGCTCTGTTCGAGCTGAAGCTGCCCCCACTCCACCTCGAGCGCCTGCGCCCTGACCTGCTCGCGCTCGAACTCGACATACAGACGGCGCGCCTGATGCTGGGCCGAGACAACACCGAGCGCACTGGCCACCGCAAGTGCCACAAGGACCGCGTCGACGCGGATCATGCCGGGGCCTCCGTACGCTCGGCGACCCGCATCACCGCACTGCGCGCACGCGGATTGGCCGCAACTTCGGTCTCGCCGGGACGGACCGCCTTACCAACGAGCGTCAGGCGCGGCGCGGGCAGATCCGCCGCCCTGATCGGCAGCCGGCGCGGCAGCACGGGCGGCCGCGACTCGTCACGCATGAAGCGCTTGACGATGCGGTCCTCGAGCGAGTGAAAGCTGATCACTGCCAGCCGTCCGCCCGTGCGCAGGCGCGCCACACAGACTGGGAGCACGCGGGTCAGCTCCTCGAGTTCCTGATTGATGAAAATCCGAAGAGCCTGGAAGGAGCGTGTCGCCGGGTGCTGCCCCGGCTCGCGTGTGCGGACCGCTTTTTCCACGATCGCGGCAAGTTGTCCAGTGGTTGCGAAAGCCCCCCCTGTCCGAGCAACTGCAATCGCCTTTGCAATCGCATGAGCAAACCGTTCCTCGCCATAATCCCTAAGTACCTCCGTGATCTCGCCGACGGACGCATCCGCCAGCCAATCCGCCACGGTCTGCCCGCGGCTCGTATCCATGCGCATGTCGAGCGGCGCATCGAAGCGAAAGCTCATGCCCCGCGCCGCATCGTCCAGTTGGGGTGAAGACACCCCGAGATCCAGCAAAACACCATCGACCGCCGCCACCCCCAGATGCTCGAGTTCCTCGTCGAGCGCGCTGAACGCCGAATGCACCAGCGTCAGGCGCGGATCGTTCAACGCCCGGCCTGCCGCGATCGCCGCCGGATCGCGATCGAACGCGATCACGCGGCCCGCCGCACCCAGCCGCTCGAGTACCGCCCGGCTGTGACCGCCGCGCCCGAAGGTGGCGTCGACGTAGAGGCCATCGGCGCGAATCGCGAGCGCATTGACTGCCTCGGTGAGCAGGACGCTGACGTGTGACTGAACCGCACTCACAGCGCCAGACTCTCGAATCCCGGAGGCAACCCGGTCGTAGCCAGATTGAGCATCGCCTCCTGCTGCTTTTGCCAGCCCTCGTCGGACCACAATTCGAAATGCGTGCCCTGCCCCACCAGCCAGACCTGCTTGTCGAGTCTGGCGAACTTGCGCAGCGACGGGGCAACCAGCACGCGGCCGGCCGCGTCGAGCGCCTCATCCTGGGCAAAGCCGACGAGCAGGCGCTTGAGCATGGCCGACTGCGGATCGAAACTGGGCGTGGCCAGCACCCGGTCCCGGATGGGAATCCAGGCCGGAACGGGATAGACGAGGCAGCAGCCGTGAGGATGGGCGGTCAGCACCACCTGACCGTTGTCGACGGCCAGGGCGCCACGATGCCGAGCAGGAATCGCGAGGCGACCCTTTGCATCGAGATTGAGCGCGGCGGCACCCTGGAACATCGCCCCCCCTGACGGCACTGGAAAAGCATCGGAATGACACTTTCTCCCACTATCTTCCACTGAAACCCACTTTAGTAGAAAGGCAATGGTCGGTCAAGGCAGACCAGATGGAATCCCTTTGTTGCACAATGACTTATGGAAGAATTCATCGACACCGATAAATCCTGGAAAATCAAGGGCGACGACGCTTTCGGCTCAAGCTGCGCGTAAGCCCGGCACCAGGGAGAACCGAAGTGGGAAACAGTGGGGAAGGCGACCCCGTCCGGGGCAGAAATCACGCCATTGGCGTGAAGAATTGACGCATCGCTGCGCAGGTGGGTCCTGCGCCGTAAAAAACGATAGGAATGGTGGGGAAGCTCGCCGATAAGCCGGGTTCTGTCGAACGCCGCCGGCGAACCGGCGACATCGGGCAATCATTCCTCTGGGCGACACGTTACCGTGAAGCTCTAGCAGCCTACCCGGGAGCGACGCGAGCCACGCCAATGCTCCCCTATTTGGCCTTGCCCCGGATGGGGTTTACCGTGCCAGTCCTGTCGCCAGTCCTGCGGTGAGCTCTTACCT
>QXGG01022244.1_pt1 | contig 27413 bp, 23 predicted proteins | sample 1982491 | NCBI WGS metagenome assembly QXGG01 (sample SAMN09924614, study PRJNA488089) | Wastewater metagenome, whole genome shotgun sequencing project. | isolation source: South African research farm wastewater | place: South Africa: Irene, Agricultural Research Council, Animal Production... | reverse complement strand
GGCGTGGGGCGGGCGGGCGTGGGGTTGGCGTCGGGCCACAGGCCGCTCATCCACACGCCGATGTCTTCCACCGTGGTTTCGGACGCGGGCCGGGAGGGCGACAGCCTGCCCTTGGCGATGACGGCGATGCGGTCGCAGATCTCGAACAGCTCGTCGAGTTCCTCGGAGATGACCAGCACCGCGCAGCCACGGTCGCGCAGGTCGATCAGGGCCTGACGGATGAAGGCGGCGGCGCCCACGTCCACGCCCCAGGTGGGCTGGGCGCACACCAGCAGCTTTGGCGCCTGCAGGATCTCGCGGCCGACGATGAACTTCTGCAGATTGCCGCCCGACAGCGACGTGGCCGCCGCACCCGGGCCGCTGCTCTTGACCTTGAAGGCCTCGATGCAGTGCTCGGCGAACTGGCGCGCGCGCTCGAAGCGCACGAAGCCGCCGGTGAGCATGGACTGGCTACGCGCCGCGGTCAGCAGCGCGTTGTCGGCGAGCGACATGCCGGGCACGGCGCCACGGCCCAGGCGCTCCTCGGGCACGAAGGCGAGCCCCAGCTTGCGCCGCTGCCCCGGGTTCAGGCGACCGGCCTCGACGCCGCAGATCTGCACCGGGAATTTCTCGGCCAGCATGTCCTCGCCGGAGATCGCGCGCAGCAGTTCCTGCTGGCCGTTGCCCGACACGCCGGCGATGCCGACGATCTCGCCGGCACGCACGTCGAGGTGGAGGTCCTTCAGGTCGGTGCCGAAGGGGCCATCAGCTGCATGGGACAGGCCGGCCAGGCGCAGGCGCAGCGCGCCGTCGGTGCGGGCTGCGCCATGCTCGCAGTGCGGCAGGTCCTTGCCGATCATCAGGCGCGCCATCGATGCCGGCGTCTCCTGCGCCGGGATGCACTCGCCGGTGACCCTGCCGCCACGCAAGACGCTGGCCGTATGGCAGAGCGCCTGGATCTCGTCGAGCTTGTGGCTGATGTAGAGGATGGCGCAGCCTTCGGCCGCGAGCTGGCGCAGGGTCTCGAACAGCTTGCGCACCGCCTGCGGCGTCAGCACCGAGGTCGGCTCGTCCATGATCAGCAGGCGCGGGTTCTGCAGCAGGCAGCGGATGATCTCGACGCGCTGGCGCTCGCCCACCGACAGCGCGTGGATGGGGCGCAGCGGTTCCACCGGCAGGCCGTAGCGCTCGGACACCGCGCTGATGCGCTGCGCCAGCGCGTCCAGCGCCGGCTTGCCGGGCAGGGCCAGGGCCACGTTCTCGACCACGGTCAGGGTCTCGAACAGCGAGAAATGCTGGAACACCATGCCGATGCCCAGGCTGCGCGCGTGCGCCGGGTTGTCGACCTGAACTTCCCTGCCTTCCCAGAAGATCTGGCCTGCGCTTGGACGGGTGACGCCGTAGATGATCTTCATCAGCGTCGATTTGCCGGCGCCGTTCTCGCCCAGGATGGCGCGGATCTCGCCCGCCTTCACCGTCAGGTCAACCTGGTCGTTGGCCACCACGGTCGGATAAACCTTGCAGATGCCTTGAAGTACCAGGCGGGGCACCGCAGCGCGAGGCGTGCCGTGGGCGGGGGAGGCAGTCATGTCAATGAAGGAGGCAGGGTCAGTCGCCGCCCGCCGCGTCCGTTTCGGGCGTGACGGGCCCCTTCAGCGGGGTCTGTGCAGCCGGATCACCGGCGGCCTCCTCTTCCAGAGACAGCGCCTGCGCGCGCTTCAAATCCTCGGGCGCGAGCCTGATCGCGATGCTGTCGCGCTCCTGCGCGCCCTCCAGATTGAGTGCGGCCGCGGCGCGATTGAACCAGACGTAGGCCTGCACCGCGTCCTGGCCGACGCCGACGCCACTGCGGTGCAGGCGGCCGAACTCCACCATGCCTTCGGCGTTGCCCGCGCGTGCCGCCTCACCCAGCCAGCGTGCGGCGAGCGCGTAGTTCTGTGGCGTACCCATGCCGCTCCGGTACAGCTTGCCGAGCTGGATCATGGCGCCGGTGTGGCCGCGCTCGGCCGCGCTGTTGAGCCAGTCGATCGCCTCGCGGGTGTCTTCCGCGCTGCGCTCGGGGTCCAGCAGGGCCGCACGGGCAATGCGGAACTGCGCTTCCGGGTCGCCGCGCCGCGCCGCATTCAGGATCGGCTCGCCCGCCGCGACCGCTTCGACCATGGTGCCCACCTCCTCATCGCCAAGCACCACAAAAAGGCTTGCACCGATGAGCGCGAGCAGCGTCAGCGCGGCCGCGGCCAGGGCGATCGGCCGCTTGCGCGTGCGCGCACCGACCCGCGCCAGGAAGCGGTGACGGCACTGTGTGCAGCGGAAGGGATGCATGCCCGGGTTGCCGGTGCGCTCGTCGTGCGAGCGCCAGCGCGACAGCCGCGTGCGGTTTGATTCGCAGGCCGGGCAGGTGGCGGGGGCGTGTGTCGTCATCGGTGCCGTCCTGCTCAACTTTTCCAGATCCACATGATCGCCATGACCATGACCATCAACACCAGAGTGCTACCGCCCACCATGGCGATGATCGGGTTGTGGGAGCACCGGTTTTTCGGTGGCTGGCCGTAAAACCGGTGCACGCAGGACATGCACCGATAGGCGACTTCTCCCCTGTGCTGGCGCTTTTCGTCTTCCGAACGCCAGGGTGAGTTTCGGCAGTCGGTGCCGTCGCAGCGGGGGCAGGTGGGCATGGATCGCTTTCTGATGCTCCGGGCGGGCGGATCAGCCGCAGGTTCCCACCGCGCCGCAGGCGGTGCAGAAGTCGCAGCCGTCCTTGCGGATCACGGTGTGGTTGCCACACTCGGTGCACAGCGCGCCCTGCATCAGCTTGGGCTCGTTGTCGTCGCGTGGCGACTCGAGGATGCCCATCTCGCGCGTCGGGTAGCCGCGCTCGTCGAGCACGCCCAGCATGGCGTAGCGGTGGATGATGAGCTGCGCCAGGTAGGCCACCGTGCTCGGCCAGTTCTGCTGGCGGCGGGTGCCGGGCACGAAGGCCATGAAGTCGCCGAGCGGCTCGGGGTAGTCGAGCAGCTTCCTCAGCTTCATGCCGATCCAGGCCGGGTCCATGACGCGCATGTCGAGCGACAGGATGCGGGTCAGGCCGTCGAGCGCGCGCGGGTAGTTGCCCGACAGCCACACCGAGTACGGGCGGGTGACACCATCCGGCAGGGTGATCTCCTTCAGACCGAGCACGAAGTCTTCACCGGTGGCCGGGTTATAGATGTCCACCGTCCATGACAGCGTGCCGTCGGTGCCGGTCTTGGGTTCCTCGAGGCTGAACAGCGTGTCGAGCACGCCGTTGCTCTCGTCTTCCTTGTCGAACACGCCCAGCTTCTCGCAGCGGTAGTTCACCACCTGGGCGAAGGCCGACACCACGCCGGGCACCAGCTTCTTCTCGCCGTGCGGCGGGAAGGGCATCTCGAAGGAGCGCTCGCCCACGGTGCGGGCCAGGGTGTCGAGCTTCAACTTGAGCCAGCCGCGGTCGTTGGCGCGCATGTCCATCGACAGGGTCTTGGCCACCGCACCCAGGCCGCGCGGCTGGTCGGCGCCATTGACCCACACTTCGAACGGGAAGCTGCCGCCGTTGTTGCCGACCTGGCCGACGAAGAGCGCGAAGCCACCGGTCGGGGTGTTGAGCATGTAGGTCCACGCCAGGTTGCCGTCGGGCAGGTCCGGGCGGCCGGGCCAGCGCAGGCTGGAGAGCACCGGGGCGGGCAGGTTCTTGATCGACAGGCGCTTGTTGGCGTCGGCGAGCTCGACGTCGTGCGGCTGCTTCTGCTCGGCGCTCGGGGCCACCGACAGCACCGAACCCAGCACCGCGTTGGGACGGTAGGTGGCGAGCCCCTTGAGGCCTGCCTTCCACGCGGTGAGGTAGAGGTCCTCGAACTCGGCGTAGGGGTAGTCCTCGGGCACGTTCACCGTCTTGGAGATCGAGGTGTCGATGTACGGGGCGACCGCGGCGACCATGTCCTTGTGGGCCTGCGCCGAGATCTCGAGCGCGGTGACGAAGGATTGCGGCAGCGCGTCGACGTTGCCGCCGAGGTGCTTGAACAGGCGCCAGGCGTAGTCCTCGACCGCGTACTCCTTGAAGGTGCCGTCGGCCATGCGCTTGCGCCGGGTGTAGGTGTAGGAGAAGGGCGGCTCGATGCCGTTGGAGGCGTTGTCGGCGAAGGCGAGGCTGATCGTGCCGGTGGGCGCGATCGACAGCAGGTGCGAGTTACGGATGCCGTGCTTGCGGATCTTGTCCTTCACGTCGGCCGGCAGGCGCGAGGCGAAGTTGCCACCCGACAGGTACAGGTCGGCGTTGAACAGCGGGAAGGCGCCGCGCTCGCGGGCCAGCTCGCTTGAAGCCAGGTAGGCGCGATTGCGCATGAACTCGGAGATCCTGCGCGCCTCTTCGCGCGCTTCGGCGGTGTCGTAGCGCAGGCCGAGCATGATCAGCGCGTCCCCCAGGCCGGTGAAGCCCAGGCCCACGCGGCGCTTCGAGTCGGCCTCGTTCTTTTGCTGCTCGAGCGGCCAGTGGGTGGCCTCGAGCACGTTGTCGAGCATGCGGATGGCAACATCGACGACCTTGCCGAAGCCGGCGTAGTCGAACTCGGCCTTGTCGGCGAAGGGGCTGCGCACGAAGGGCGTCAGGTTGATCGAGCCCAGGCAGCAGCAGCCATAGGGCGGCAGCGGCTGTTCGGCGCAGGGGTTGGTGGCCTCGATGGTCTCGCAGTAGTACAGGTTGTTGTCCTGGTTCATGCGATCCAGGAACAGGATGCCCGGCTCGGCGTGGTCGTAGGTCGAGCGCATGATCTGGTCCCACAGTTCGCGCGCGCGCACCTTGCGATACACCCAGATGCCGTCATCGCGCTGGTAGGCGCCGGCTTCCCTGAGTTCTGCGGTGGGCTCAGCCTTGTGCACCAACTCCACGAAGCCGTCGGCCTCGACCGCCTGCATGAAGGGGTCGGTGACGCCGACCGAGATGTTGAAGTTGGTGAGGTCGCCTTCATCCTTGGCGTGGATGAATTCCTCGATGTCCGGGTGATCGCAGCGCAGCACGCCCATCTGCGCGCCACGGCGCGCACCGGCCGATTCCACCGTCTCGCACGAGCGGTCGAACACGCGCATGTAGGACACCGGGCCGGAGGCGTTCGAGGCCGTGCCCTTGACCAGCGCGCCCTTGGGGCGGATGGACGAGAAGTCGTAGCCGACGCCGCCACCGCGACGCATGGTCTCGGCGGCCTGGGCGAGCGCGGTGTAGATGCCGGGGCGGCCATCGACCGCCTCGGTGACCGAGTCGCCGACCGGTTGCACGAAGCAATTGATCAGCGTGGCCGCGAGCGTGGTGCCGGCGGCGCTGTTGATGCGGCCAGCGGGCACGAAGCCCTTTTCCTGCGCTTCGAGGAACTTCGCTTCCCAGTGGGCACGCTTGTCTTCGGACTCGATCGCGGCCAGTGCGCGGGCGACGCGGCGGCGCACTTCGGCGACGGTCTGCTCGTCGCCCTTGGCGTACTTCTCGACGAGGACCTCGCCGGAGATCTCCTGCATCGGCAGGTTGGCGGTGGAGGCCTTGGTGTTGCCTTGGGTGGGGGCGCTGGTGGTCTCGCTCATGGTCTTTTTCTTCATCCTGGGGGGTCTCGGAACGGACTGAAGGATAGCGCGGAACCTGCAACTTCGCAAAAAATTAAATCGTTTAAAAACAAGAGGTTGTGATTTTATTTTGTATCTTCAATATTTTTGATGCACTACATCTAGTAGCAGATTTCGCCCGGTCTATTCCCGGAATCCCTGTGTTTACACGGGTTTAAGTCGGTTTGCCAGCGTGCTCCAGGGCAGCACAGGGGCAGGGCGAGGCCGCGTGCACGGGTGTGGGCTGCTCGCGGATCAGGGCGGCCCGATCAGCCCCGGTCAGCAGTCCCTCGTGCGCCGCGCGGGGTGAAGACCAGCGGCTGTGCGGGCGGCAGCTCGGGTTGCAGGGTGACGTGGCCGATGCCATAGCGGGTCTGCAGCAGGTGGCGTTCGGCCTCGAGCACGGCTGGCCAGCGCGCGGCGTTGGCCAGCACCAGATGGGCCGAGAGCGCGGTGCCCTGTGAGTCCAGGCTCCAGATGTGCAGGTCGTGCACCGAGCGCACCCCGTCGACGGCCGCCATCGCACGCCCGACCTCGGGCAGCGACAGGCCCTCAGGCACGCCCTCGAGCAGGGTGTGGACGACCCGGCGCAGCAGCGACAGCGTGGAGAACAGGATCAGCCCGCAGATCAGCATGGTCAGCATCGGGTCGATCGGCGTCCATCCGGTGTACAGGATGACGACCCCCGAGGCGAGCGCCGCGACCGAGCCGAGCAGGTCGCCGATCACGTGCAGCAGCGCGCCGCGGGTGTTGAGGTCGGCCTCGCCGCGGGTGAGCAGCCAGGCGACGACGACGTTCAGCACCAGCCCGCCGAGCGCGACCATGATGACGGCCTCGCCGGCGACTGCGCGCGGGTTGAGCAGGCGTTCGAGCGCGTGCCACACCAGGCCGCCGACCACCGCGAGCATGAAGAGACTGTTGACGAGCGCTGCCAGCGCTTCAACCCGGCGCAGGCCGTAGGAGTGGCGGTGACTGGGTGCGCGCCGGGCGACGCGAGCCGCGATCGCGGCCAGGCCGAGCGACATGGCGTCGGTGAGCATGTGGCCGGCGTCGCCGAGCAGCGCCAGCGAGCCCGACCACCAGCCGGCGATCGCCTCGACCGCGGCGAAGCCGAGCGTGAGCGCCAGCGCCAGCGGCAGGAAGCGGCTGGCCGCGTGGTCGTGGTGGTGATGACCCGCGTGGCCGTGATCGTGAGCCGGATGCGCGGCGTGGTGCGGGCCGTGCCCGTGGGCGTGCGCAACGCTGTGGCCATGCTCGTGTGCGTGCCCCTCGCCCGCGTGTGCGTGGGGGTGCGCGTGATCGTGCGCCTGCGGCATCGAATCGCCTCCTGTTGGTCGGGAGCGCTGAATTATGCCCGGGAGACTTGGGTGCGTGGCGGACGGTGCTTGTGCAATAGGTAAAACGATCTAGTCCCCCGCCTCATCTCCCCAATTGTGTCGATGAGCGTCTGCTGGGACGCGATTTGCGCGGTCTGGTCGATGAGGCGAGCCGGTGGGGCGCCGCTAAATCACCTTGCTGGCTATTTCTCCAGTACGTAAGCGCCTGGCGCGTCCATCAGCGTTGGATAGCCCTTGCGGGCTGCGCCCATGTGCGGCGGCTTGGTCGGGGTTCCTGAGCGAGCCTGAAGCCAGCCCGCCCAGGCCGGCCACCATGAGCCCTCGTGGCGTGGTGCTAGTTTCAGCCAATCATCCGGCGATACATAGAAGCCGCCGGCGTGCCGGTCCAAGGACTGGTAATGACGGTTGGGGCGCCCCGGCTCGCTGACGATGCCGGCGTTATGCCCGCCCCTGGTGAGCACGAAGGTGATGTCCGTTGCGGTCAGGTAGTGGAGCTTGTAGACCGAACGCCAGGGCGCCACGTGGTCCGAGTAGGTCGCCACGCAGAACACCGGGGTGCGGATATCGGAGAGCGCCACCGGTTTACCCCGCACCGGGTAACGCCCTTCCGATAGGTCATCGTTCAGGAACAGCCGGCGCAGGTACTGCGCGTGCATCAGGGCGGGCATGCGGGTGGCATCGGCGTTCCAGGCCATCAGGTCGCTCATGTTGCTGCGCTCACCCAGCATGTAGTCGTTGACCATTCGCGACCAGAGCAGGTCATAGGAATTGAGCAACTGGAAGGCGCCCGACATCTGCCCCGCCTTCAGATAGCCCGTTTCGCGCATCTGGGCTTCCAGCAAGGCCAACTCGCTATCGTCGATGAAAAGCGCCAGTTGCCCTGGCTCGTTGAAATCGGTCTGGGCCGTGAAGAGGGTCATGGACGCCAGGCGGTCCTGGCCATCGCGATGCATGGCGGCATTGGCGATGGACAGCAGGGTGCCGCCCAGGCAGTAGCCCGCCGCATGAATCTTGTGGCCGGGGACGATGGCTTCGATGGCGTCCAGCACCTCCTCGAGGCCCAGTGCGAGATATTCGTCCATGCCCAGCGCTGCATCTTCCGCGCCAGGGTTCTTCCACGAGATGCAGAAGACGGTGTGCCCGTGGTCAACCAGGTATTTCACCAGCGAGTTGTGAGGTGACAGGTCGAGGATGTAGTACTTCATGATCCAGGCGGGTACGATCAGTACCGGCTCCGGATGCACCTTGTCAGTCGTGGGCGTGTACTGGATGAGCTCCACCAGGCGGTTGCGGAACACCACCTTGCCCGGTGTGCAGGCGACGTTCTCGCCCACCTTGAAGTTCTCCGCCCCCACCGGCGGCAAACCTCTGGCGTACCGCTCCATATCCTCGGTCCAGTTACGCCAGCCCTCGACCAGATTCGCGCCACCTGTCTCCAGCGTGCGCTGTAGCACCACAGGGTTCGAGAAGAGGTAGTTGCCCGGCGAGAACAGCTCGACGAGCTGGCGGGCCATGAAGGACGCCACATGTTCATGATGGCGGGACACCCCGGGAATACCGCTGGTCGCCTCCGCCCACCAGGCTTCGGCCTCCAGGAACGCGCGGCTGCTCAGATTGAAAGGCCAGCTCTGCCACAGCGGATCGGCAAAACGGCGGTCGGGTTTGTCGCCGCTCGTGATGGCGCCATGCGGGTGATCGACCGTCATCCGCCATAGGCGCTGGAACTGGGAGACGGCAAGATTGAAAAGGTCCAGGCGCTTGCCTGGCGCCCAGGAAAGATGGCCGGCCCAGTCGGAAAAGGCCAGAAACAAGGACATGGGCGAGACAGAGTTGGTCAGCTGTGCGACACCGGCCAGCACCTTCACATCGAAGGGCGTCTTGCGGACGGCCAGGTTCAGCGTCTCCGTCGCAGGGTCAGTCGCACTGGCCGAGGCTGGCATACGCTCTGGCGTCGAGGTCATTACGTGCTCCTTGGGTTTTGCGCAAAAACGTAACGCGTGAGTGTTGCGGCTTCAGCGTGGCTGTAGCCCTGCGGAGCGCGGGTAAAACCCGTCCCTAGCATGACGACGGCTCCGATGCCGTCGATATTTCAGGATGGTGCAGATCATGACCATGTGCAAGCGTGCAGATACGTCACAGACCGCTCGGAAGCGCCCGAACTGCGGCATGGATTTTTGGCAACCATGCCGCAGTGCTCGCGCGCCCCGGGCCCCTGTTAGCTAGGGCTTTGCCCTTTCGGGCTATGCTGTGCGTCGATTTCCTGTGCGCCAAAAAATGGTGAGGCGCACGACCATCAGGCACAGCGAGGGATTGAGGGCTGCATGAAGCTGCTGACATGGAACATCCAGTGGGGCCGGGGGGCGGATGGCCGTGTCGACCTCGACCGCAGCGTGGCGGCGATCCGCGCCGCCGGGGCGCTCGATCTGATCTGCCTGCAGGAGGTGGCTTGCAACTTTCCAGGGCTGGCCGGCGGCGCGCGCGAGGACGAGCCGGCCTACCTTGCTGCGGCCTTTCCCGGCTACGAGGCGGTCTTCGGCGCGGGCATTGATGTACCGGATGGCGAGGGCGGACGGGCGCGCTTCGGCAACCTGCTGCTGTCGCGCCTGCCGCTGGAGCAGGTGTTTCGCCATTTGCTGCCCGCCCCGGCCGATCCCGCTTTCCCCGCGATGCAGCGCGTATGCGTGGAAGCGGTGGTGCGCTGCCGGCGGGGTCCGGTGCGCGTGTTGACCACTCATCTGGAGTATTACTCGCAGCGTCAGCGCCGCGCCCAGGTCGAGGCCCTGCGCGCGCTGCAGGCCGAGGCGGCCGGGCAGGCTGCGGCGCCGGCTGCCGGCAAGGAGTCGAATCCGGCCTTTGCCGCGTGGCCGCGGCCGGCTTCGGCGATCGTGTGCGGCGACTTCAACTGCGAGCCGGATTCGCCGGCGCATCGCTTGATGCAGGCGCCGATCGCGGCCGGGGTGCCCGCCTGGTGCGACGCCTGGCAGATTCTTTCGCCAGGCGTGCCACATGCCCCCAGCGTCGGCCTGCACGGGGCGGACTGGCCGGACCGTGCCTACTGTTGCGACTTCTTCTTCGTGACCGAGGATCTGGCGCCGCGTGTGCGCGCACTGCGGGTGGTGTCGGAGACCGCTGCCTCCGACCACCAACCCGTAGTGCTGGAACTGGACGATTGATCGGTGTGCCCGGTGGGCGCCGCCGGGGCAGGCCTCAGCCAGGCGGTAGCGGTTCGATCAGGTCGCGGTAGGCGTGCCAGGTCGCGTGGCCGATGACGGGCATCAGCACGACGAAGCCGATGTTGAGGGTGGCAAAGCCGATCGCGGTCAGCACGACGATCAACGTGGCCCACACCAGCATTGGACCGGGGTTCTTGAGCAGCGCGCCGAAGCTGGCCAGCATCGCGGTGATCGCGTCCTGGTTGCGGTCCAGCATCAGCGGCACCGACACCACGCTGGCGGCGAAGGCGATCGTGGCGAACACCAGCCCGACGCCGACATAGGTGCCGAGGAACTCAAGGTTGCGCAGGGTCAGGAGCTGCTCGACCAGGCTGTCGAGGCTTGGCATCGCCTCGGTGTAGAACAGCGCGAACACGACCATCGACGCGCGCGCCCACACCAGCAACACGACGCCGAGCACCACGGCGAACACGCCGATGTTGCTCATGTTGCGACGCCAAACGGTGAGCGTGGGCGCCAGCGCGCACGCTTCGCCGCGTTCGCGCCGGCGGCTGAGTTCGTACAGCCCCATCGCGAACAGCGGCCCGACGAGCAGGAAGCCCGAGGCAAGCGCGGCGATGTACTCGTAGGCATGGAGGAACATCGCCACGGTCAGCGCGCCCATTGCGGCAAAGCACAAGCCGTAGAACAGGCTCGGACCCGGGCAGGCGCGCAGGTCGGCGATGCCGCGCGCAATCCATCGGAACGGGGCGCCGAGCGAGATCTCACGTACGGCGGGGAAGGGCAGGCCGGGGTCGTCGTCGGCCTGCGGTCGGGTTCGTGATTGGGGCTGGGGTTGGGGCGAGGGGTCCTGCTCCGTCATGTCGATCTCCTGGTGGTGGTGAAGTGACCACGGAGCAGGAAAGGCGTTTCAGCGCTTCGTCAACATCGCTTCGCTCACTTGCTGCGGTGCTTCCTGCATCAAGGCGTGGCCTACCCCGTGCAGCACGATCAGGCGTGCGTCGGCTGCCGTGAAGGCGTCGCGCAGCGGGATGACCGCCTCGGCCGGGGTCATCCGATCACAGTCCCCGTTCACGAGCACGACCGGGCAGCGAACGTGCGCCGCGGCAGTGAGCCCGTCCTGCCAGCTGTCACAGGCCACGAGATCGGTCGCGAGCACTGTTGCGCCCTGCTTCTGCATGCGTTCCAGGTTATCGGCTTCGAGTTCGAGTCGGCGCTGCTCGCCGAGCACCGCCGCAGGGGCGAAGGAGAACTTGTTGATCAGCGCCCAGGCCTTGGGCGGATCCTGGCGGACGGCATCGAGCATGAACGGTGCCACCGGCATGGGCGCGAGGCTGCCGAGCAGGTAGAGCGCACGCGCGCGGGCGGGCACCCGCGCGGCGAGCGCAAGCGCAACCAGCGAGCCCATGCTGTGTCCGGCGATGCGAAAGTCGTTCACCCCCAGCGCGTCGGCGAGGGCGAGCACCCAGTCCGCCATCGCATCGATGGTGCTCAGCGCTTGGCCGCCCGATGCGCCATGGGCAGGGAGGTCGGGCGCGATGACCCGATGACCGGCGGCCGCCAGTTCGGGGGCGAGGGCGTCCCAGACGCCGTGGTCGTGTCCCGCCCCATGGATGAGCAGCAGAGGGGGCGAGGTCGGCTCGCCCCGCAGCGCGACGGCTACGGACTGGCCGCTTACAAGAATGTCTTTCATGCGTATTGGGCTGTGTTGTTGCGCGCTAAATTGACAGGGGCGTATTCAGGCGCGCTCGTCCGGGCTCAGCATGTGCTCGATCGCGGTGATGCGGTCCTTGAGCGCGAGCTTGCGTTTCTTGAGTCGGCGCAGCATCAGCTCGTCTCCTGTCGGCGAGGCCGCAAGGCCCGCGATGGCGTTGTCGAGGTCGCGATGCTCGAGGCGCATCTCGTCTAGGCGCAGGCGCAAGCTGGTCACTTCGTCGAAGGCTTTGTCGATCATGCTCGCGTCCCCCAGGGTTCTCTTTTGATGTGTTGTTGCGCTGCACTCCGGGCGGAATGGTATGCGCGCGCGGGGTGGATGACAACTTCGTTTCTGCCCGCGTGCACCCTGCGTTCCCGGCCGCGCGGGCGTGGCGCACAGGGGGTGGATTCCTTACCATGCGGGCTTTGGCCACACCGGAACTGCGCAAGTGAGCAAGGCTTTCGTCAAGGAGAGTGAGGGCGGCACCGACGACGGGGACGAGGAACTCGCCCCCGCACAGCGCCTGCCTGCGGGCAGCAAGAACTACATGACGCGGCGCGGCTACGACGCGCTGCGTGTCGAGCTTGACCAGCTCGTGCGCTTCGAGCGCCCCAGGCTGGTCGAGACCGTTGCCTGGGCGGCGGGCAACGGCGACCGCTCCGAGAACGGCGACTACATCTACGGCAAGAAGCGCCTGCGCGAGATCGACCGCCGCATCCGCTTTCTGATCAAGCGCATCGAGAGCGCCGAGGTGGTCGACCCCGAGCGCCAGCAGGGCCTGGAGCAGGTCTTCTTCGGCGCCACGGTGAGCTTCTGCGACCTCGAGACCGAGGACGAGCAGACCTTGCAGATCGTGGGCGTCGACGAGGCCGACGCGGCGCAGGGCCGCATCAGCTGGATCTCGCCGCTGGCGCGCGCGGTGCTCAAGGCCAGGGTGGGCGACGTGGTGCGCTTCCAGAGCCCGGCGGGCCTGCGCGAGATCGAGATCACCGACGTGCGCTACCTGTAGGCGCGCCTTCGGCAAGCGGTGGATCGGTGCCCGCAGCGGATCGGGGCTTGAAAGGCGCACGGCCGTCCCCATCTGCCGAAGCACTGATCCGTAACTCACGCTGGAGCCGTATCCATGTCCGAAACCGCAGCCGCCGCGCAGACGATGAACTTCCAGGCCGAGGTGAAGCAGCTGCTTCACCTGATGATCCACTCGCTATATTCCAACCGCGAGATCTTTCTGCGCGAACTCGTTTCCAATGCCTCCGACGCCTGCGACAAGTTGCGCTTCGAGGCGCTCGACAACGGGGCGCTGTACGAGCGCGAGCCCGACCTCCAGATCCGCATCGGCTTCGACGCCGAGGCCAAGACCCTCACCGTCGCCGACAACGGCATCGGCATGAGCCGCGACGAGGCGATCGCCCACCTCGGCACCATCGCCAAGTCGGGTACCAAGGAATTCTTCGGCAAGCTCACCGGCGACCAGAAGAAGGACGCCCACCTCATCGGCCAGTTCGGCGTCGGCTTCTACTCCGCCTTCATCGTCGCCGACAAGGTCACCGTGGTGTCGCGTCGTGCAGGGCTCCCCGCCGACCAGGCGGTGAAGTGGGAATGCTCGATGACCGGTGACGAGGCCGGCGCCTACACCGTGGAGCAGGTGGAGAAGGCCGGGCGCGGCACCGAGATCACCCTGCACCTGCGCGAGGGCCAGGAAGACCTGCTGTCGTCGTGGAAGCTGAAGAGCCTGATCCGCAAGTACTCCGATCACATCGTGCAGCCGATCGTGATGAAGAAGGAGGAGTGGAACGAGGAAGAGAAGAAGCAGGTGCTGACCGACGAGGACGAGACGGTCAACCAGGCCAACGCGCTGTGGACGCGCTCGAAGAACGACGTGTCCGAGGACGAGTACAAGGGGTTCTACAAGCACGTCGCCCACGACTTCGAGGACCCGCTGGCATGGACGCATTCGCGCGTCGAGGGCCGCCACGAATACACCAACCTGCTCTACATCCCCAAGAACGCGCCTTTCGACCTGTGGGACCGCAACGCCAAGCACGGCATCAAGCTCTATGTGAAGCGCGTGTTCATCATGGACGACGCCGACAAGCTGATGCCGACCTATCTGCGCTTCGTGCGCGGGGTGGTCGACTCGGCCGACCTGCCGCTCAACGTGTCGCGCGAGATCCTGCAGGAATCCAAGGACATCGACACCATCCGCTCGGGGTGCACGAAGAAGGTGCTGACCCTGCTCGAGAGCCTGGCCAACAGCGACGAGTCCGCGGACAAGGAGAAGTACGCCGAATTCTGGAAGGCCTTCGGCAAGGTGCTCAAGGAAGGCGTGGGCGAGGACTTCGCCAACAAGGACAAGATCGCTGGCCTGCTGCGCTTTGCCTCGACCCAGCTCGACACCGCCGACGAGGTCGTCTCGCTCGCCGACTACATCGCTCGCATGAAGGAAGGCCAGGACAAGATCTACTTCGTCACCGCCGAGACCTTCAACGCCGCCAAGAACAGTCCGCATCTCGAGGTCTTCCGCAAGAAGGGCATCGAGGTGCTGCTGCTGTCCGACCGTGTCGATGAGTGGGTGACCGGCAACCTCACCGAGTTCGACGGCAAGGCGCTGGTGTCGGTCGCCAGGGGCGGGCTGGATCTGGGCGCGCTCGAGGACGAGGCCGAGAAGAAGGAAGTCGAGAAGGCCGCCGACGACTACAAGGAACTGCTCGACAAGATGAAGGCGAGCCTGGGCGAGCGCGTCAAGGACGTGAAGGTGACCCTGCGCCTGACCGACTCCCCCGCCTGCCTGGTGGCTGACGAGCACGACCTGGGCATGAACCTTGCGCGCATCCTCAAGGCCGCCGGCCAGAGCGCACCGGTCTCCAAGCCCATCCTCGAGATCAACCCCAGCCACCCGGCGGTGCTGCGCCTGAAGTACGAGGACCAGCATTTCGACGACTGGGCAGCGGTGCTGTTCGACCAGGCCCTGCTCGCCGAGGGTGGCACGCTCGACGACCCGGCCACCTTCGTCAAGCGCATCAACCAGCTGATGATGGCGATGAGCGGCAACTGAGCGTCCCACCCCGGGACCTGAATCAGCGGGCGGCGCGCCGTAAGGTGGCCGCCCGCTTGCTTATGGAGAGATGCGATGAAGATCAAAGCGCTTGTCCTGTCGTGCTGGATCGCTGCCCTCGGCATGCACGCCAGCCCGGCCCTGTCGGCAGAGGCCTCTGCGCCTGCTCCCTTGCAGACAATTGCCGCGCTGGACCTGCCCCGCTACATGGGGACCTGGTACGAAATCGCCAGATATCCGAACTGGTTCCAGAAGAAGTGCGTCAGCGACACGCGCGCCGAGTACAGCCTGCAGCCGGATGGCCGGGTGCAGGTGATCAACCGCTGTCGTGAGCAGGATGGTGCGCTGTCCGAAGCCTTCGGTGTGGCGCGCCAGATCGGTGCGGCCGACTCCGCGCAGCTGGACGTGCGCTTTGCGCCGGCGTGGCTGTCCTTCCTGCCGATGGTGTGGGGCGATTACTGGGTCATCGACCTCGATCCGGACTACCAACTGGTCGCGGTCAGCGAACCCGGCCGCGAATACCTGTGGGTGCTGGCACGCACCCCGGATGTCGATGCGTCGGCTTACGAGGCCCTGCTCGATCGACTGGCCGCGCGCGGCTTCGACCCCCGCAGGCTGGAGCGCACCCGTCAGGAAGGCCGCTGAGTCCGCGCGCTGGCGCGCTCGAACAGTTCGGCACGCACGGCTACTGCCAGGCTGAGGCTTGTCGCCCATGCCAGCCACAGGGTCCACAGCGTGTGCGACAGGAAGTGTGCGCCCTGCAGCATGCGCGCGGTGCCGAGCATGCCGCCGACGAGCAGGGCGGCGAGCAGCGCGCGGCGCGCCGCATGCCGCCCGGCCGGTCGCAGCGCCACCGCCCACACGATCCACAGGAACCCGGTCGAGGCGTGCCCGGCCGGGAAGCACTGCCCGGCCTTGATCCCCGCCGGGGCCGCTTCGAGCAGACCCAGGTAGGGCGCGTAGCCGCCGAAGTCGATGATGTCCCAGGGGCAGTAGCGCGCCGTCAGCAGCTTGGCGGTCGAGGTCGCGAGCGGAATCGCCACCATGCCGAGTGCGGCGAGCAGCGCGTTGCGCGGCGGCAGCCAGTCCAGCCGGCCTCTCCAGCCCTGCCCGCACACATAAAGGCTCGCCGCCACCAGCACGTAGGTCACCTGCTTGGCGGCCTTGTGCATCACCGCCTCGAGGAGCCAGGTGTGGCGTAGGGGGAAGGTGCCGCGCTCGGGGTCGAAGAGGGCGTGCGCGAGCTGACGGTCCAGATCGGTGCCCTCGAAGGTGACGTACAGCAGCAGCGCGCTCAATGCGAGGAGCGCGCTCTGCGCAAGAAGCCACCGGTGCGATGCATCGAGCCCGGGCGTGGGCAGCGGAGGGGCGAGCTCGTTTGTGGGCATGGGGTTCAGCTCCGGCAGGTGGCGGTGAGGTCGAGCGCGTCGTCGCGCACCGCGGTGCTTACGTCGAGCAGACCGAGCACGGTGTGGAAGAGGTTGTCGTGCGCGGCGGGTTGGGCCGCCTGGGTGCGCAGGCAGGCGGGATCGAGCCTGCTGCGCGCAGCGAAGCCGCTCGAGAGCCACATCACCATCGGCACCCGGGTCTGGTCCTCAGGGGCGATCGAGTAGGGCAGGCCGTGCAGGTAGAGGCCGTTCTCGCCGAGCGATTCGCCGTGGTCCGAGACGTAGAGCAGGGCGGTGTCGTAGCGCGATTCCAGATCCTTCAACAGATCGATGCTGCGCGCGAGCACATGGTCGGTGTACAGCAGGGCGTTGTCGTAACTGTTGGCGATCTGCTCGCGGCTGCATCTGGACAGGTCCTCGTCGTCGCAGGTTGGCGTGAAGCGGCGGAAAGTGTCCGGGTAGCGGCGGAAATAGGCCGGGCCGTGGTTGCCGAGTTGGTGCAGTACGAGCACAAGATTGCCCTGGGCGTCGCGCAGCAGGCCGCGGCTACTCTCGATCAGCGCCTCGTCGAGGCAGCGCTCGCCGTCGCACAGCTGCGGCAGGGTCGAAGGGTCGGGACGCATGCGCTCAACGCCGGTGCACACCCCCTTGCAGCCCGACTGGTTGTCGTTCCACACCACGCGCAGGCCGGCGTGCTGCAGGGTGTCGAGCAGGGACTCGCTGCCGCGGATGGCGTCCTCGTCGTACTGGCGCCGCCCCTGCAGCGAGAACATGCAGGGCACCGAGATCTCGGTGTTGGTGCCACAGCTCGTCACCTCGGGGAAGTTGATGACCCCGCGGCGGGCGAGCTCGGGCGTGGTGTCGTGGGCCGGCGACTGCCCGACGCTACGGTTCAGCCCCCAGTTGGCCGCGCGCGCGGTCTCGCCGACCACGATCACGAACAGCGCGGGCTTCTTCGCCCTGGCCCAGCTCGCACCCAGGCCGGCATCGGTGCCGACGGGCTGGCGTGGCAGATTGGCCGCCTGGGCGTCACGGCTGAGCACCCGCGCCAGCGACCACAGCGGCGCGGCCGGGGTGATCAGGTAGCGCAGCTCCTTGTGGTTGCGCATCTGCCCGGAGAAGTCCTTGAACACGCTGCCGAGCGCGCCCGCCGCCACCACCAGCGCGAGCATGACCGAAGCGCTGCGGACCGCCAGCGCGCGCCTGAACGGGCGCTGGCGCAGGCGGGCACGCTGCAGGATGAAGAGCGGGGCCAGCGCCAGCGTGGCGACCTGCAGGAAGAAGCCTGGAGTGAGCAACTCGCGCGCCTCGGCCAGGTCGGTGCGCAGCACGTTGCGCAGCATGCCGGGGTCGAAATACACGCCGTACTGGCCGGCGTAGTAGCTCGATGCTGCGGCGACGAGGATCACCGCGCCCAGCAGCGGCTTGGTTGTCCACCGGTTGAGCAGTGGCGCGAGGAGCAGGTAGCTCAGCGCGGTGAGGGCGACGCCGAGCGCGATCAGGTAGGTCAGGGCGCCGCCCTCGCTGCCACGGCTGGCGAGCAAGGCGCGCCAGAACGGGGCGTTGCAGGCGAGCGTGAAATAAACGGCGAGGCCGAGCAGCAGGCGCTCGGTCGATAGTTCGGGACGCCAGCCGCGCGCGGCGGCCCAGGCGGCAGCGACAGGTGAACCCGCGGATTTGCGGTGGCCCGCCGACTTTGGTGCGGCCGCCGGGAGGGTGAGCGGAGAGACGTGTGAAAGACGCGGTTCGGACATGATTGCGCAGAGCCTGGGGAGGATCGGCGCACTCTACGCAGGCGCGCGTGAGCAAAGCGTGATGCGGGTGTGAGCAAAGTGTGAGCGCGACCGGCCCGCGCCGTGTCCAAGGCTAGGCCTGCCGGGCCGACATGGCGCTGGTGTCGAAGTCGACCGTCAGGCAGGCGCCGCCGTCGGGCCGGTTGGCGGCGCGCACCGTCCACCCGCAGGCCGTGCAGATGTGCTGCACCAGCGCGAGGCCGAGCCCGTGGCCGGGCTTGCCGCCGCCGCGGCGGAAGCGCGCGAAGCTGCGCATCGGATCGTCCAGGCCAAAGCCGGGGCCGCGATCGCACACGCTGAGCCGCTGTCCCTCCAGTGCCACCGCGACCGCGCGCCCGTCGCCGTGGCGGAGCGCGTTCTCGAGCAGGTTGTGCAGCACCAGGGCGAGCAGGTCGGGGTCGGCGAGCACCTCGGCCCTGGCGTCGATATGGACGTCCAGTGCGTCGGCGGTTGCGCCGGCCGCCTGCAGCCGCGCCCAGGTGTCGCGCACCGCGCCCCCGAGATTGACCGGCTCGACCCCCTGCGGTCGGGCCTCGCGGGCGAGCAGCAGCAGGCTTCTGGCAAGCGCCGTGGTGCGGTCGGTGGTGGCGACGATGCGCTCGGCTCGCCGGCGCGCCTTGTCCGGCAGGGTGGCGTCGGTGAGCAGCATCTCGGCATCGCTGCGGATGCCGGCGAGTGGGGTGCGCAGCTCGTGCGACAGGTTGGCGTTGAAGTCGCACTCGCGCGCCAGCACGGCAGCCTGGCGCGCCTCGGCGCGGTCAAGGGCGCGCGCCACGGCGAGGAGCTCGGGGTCGAGGTCATCGCGCGCGAAGGGCGTGCCGTCGTGCGCGCCCTCGACGCGCTCGGCCAGCGTCTCCAGACCGTGCGTGAGGCGGGTGGCGATCGCATAGGCCAGCACGAAGGACAGGGCGGTCAGCGCCAGACCGCCGATCACGATGGTGGTGACGATGGCGAGCTCGCGCTCGCGATGCCCGGACTCGTCGTAGATCAGTACGTAGCGCTGGCCATCGGCTTCGCGCACCGCGACGTGCAGCTCGCGCCCGGCGGACCAGTCCTCGTGGTTGCCGACCGCCAGCGTGGCCAGCGCCGGGCTCAGGCCAGGCGGCGGGGGCGCGCCCGCCTCGAGGCGGTAGAGCGTCATGTTCGGCGTCTGCGGCCCGATCAGGGTACCGAGCCGGCGGCTGTGCTCGATGCTGTAGCGCAGCTGCTCGTCGAGCGTGCCGCGGATGAACTCTTCCTCGAGTTCCTCGTTGAGTCGCACCAGCGCGAGCGACTGCGCGACGATGAGCACGACCAGCATCACCGTGACCGAGATCGCGATGCGCAGGCGCAGCCCGCCGGGTAGCCAGCGCCGTCCGCCCTGACGCGCGCCGCGCTCAGCGGCTGACGAGCTTGTAACCGAGCCCATGGACGTTCACCACCTGGGTGGGTGCGTCATCGCCGAGGGCGCGACGCAGGGTGTGGAGCACGCTGCGCAGGTTGTCGCTGCTGTCCTGTTCGTGGCCCCAGATGGCGATCTCAAGCTCGCGCCGGGAGAACACGCGCTCGGGCTGGGAGAGCAACTCGGCGATCAGGCGCAGGGGTTTCGGGGGCAGCCCCAGAGCCTGGCCCCGTACGCGCAGCGCCTGCGTCGCGCCGTTGAATGCCAGCTCGCCGTAGCGCAACACCGGCTCGGCCGGCCGTGCGGCATTGCGCCGCGCCAGCGCCAGCAGGCGCACCTCGAGCTCCTGCAGCGCGAAGGGTTTCACCAGATAGTCGTCACCGCCGGCCTCGAAACCGAGCAGCTTGTCTTCCAGCGTGTCGCGCGCGGTCAGCACCAGGATCGGCGTCGCGCGGCCCTCGGCGCGCAGCCGGCGTGCGAGCGCGAGGCCGTCGCCGTCGGGCAGGTTGCGATCGAGCACCAGAGCGTCGAACTTACTGCGCGTGAGCAGCGCCGAAGCTGCCGCGATCGAGTCGGCGTAGTCGCACTGGTGGCCGCGCGCCTCGAGGTAGTCGTAGAGGTTCTCGGCGATGGTGCGGTCGTCTTCGACGATGAGCAGGTGCATTGGGGCGGTGGGTTTCGGCTGAGGTGGCGGGCGGTACTCAGCCCAGGTCCGCCCCTGCGCCTGATGGCGCGGTGGGCGGGATCGGTTCGAGGTGGGTCGCGAGCCGGGTGCCGGTGCGTTCGAGCATGATGCGCTCGAGCGCGTCGGCCACGGCGTGGGCCTCGGCCACGGTCCAGTCTCCGGGGACGCACAGCTCGACATGGGCGAAGTGTAGCGCGCCCGCCGCGCGGGTCCTGAGCCCGCTGTGGAAGCAGCCTGGCGGTAGGGTCTCGGCCAGTGTGCGCTCGATCGCGGCGACTTCGGGGGCGGATAGGGCGCGGTCCATCAGGCCATCGATCGAGCGCCGCATCAGCTCCCAGCCTTCGCGCAGGATGTTGAGGGCGACCGCGCCGGCGACGAGGGGATCGAGCCAGTCCCAGCCGGTGATGACAGCCAGACCGACCCCGCAGACCACGCCGACGGTGGTCCACACGTCGGCCATCAGGTGGCGCGCATCGGCCTCCAGTGCCAGAGAGCGGTGCGCGCGTCCGACCTGCAGCAGCACGCGTGCGACCAGGAAGTTGATCAGGCTCGCGCCGACCGAAAGCAGGGTGCCCAGGCCGAGCGCGCCGATCGGCTGCGGATTGAGCAGGCGCTCGCCGGCGGTGAGCAGGATGATCAGCGCCGCGATGAAGATCAGCCCGCCCTCGAACGCGGCCGAGAAATATTCAGCCTTGCCATGGCCGTAATGGTGATCTTCGTCCGCGGGGCGCTGCGCGTAGGACACCATCCACAGCGCAAAACCCGCCCCGGCGAGGTTGACCACCGACTCAAGCGCATCGGACAGATAGCCGATCGAGCCGGTGAGCCACCAGGCGCCGGTCTTCATTGCAATGGTGCTCAGCGCTGCGGCGAGCGAGAGCAGCAGCGCCTGACGCGGCGTCAGGGAGGTCATCGGATCAAAGGCCTGTCGGTCGGGTCGCTGCGAACCCCAAGGTGTCGAGCACCCGATTGTAGAGGCGTTGATCCTCCTTCAGGCGCTGCACCGCAAGATGGCGGGCAGTGATGCCTGCAGCAAGGGACGAAAGCAGGGACGCAAGCAGGGTCTGGGTGCTCATTGGCGGGACTCTGGGGACAGGACAGGGCGAAGCATGGCGCTGCCACGCTTAACCGGAGGTGAACCGCCGAACCCGGAACTGGACAGTCGGTCAGGCAGGCGCCTTCGTTTGCGTTGCGACAAGTCGGGCCGGAGGCCTCTGGCGCACAATTCGCGTGTTCTCCCGGATGACGAGGCCGTCGACGCCCTGTCATCCCACGGTGGCCTTCAACCGAATGGAGCGGACGATGAAAAAAATCCGGATTGCATATGCGGGCCTGGTCCTGCTGCTCAGCCTGCTGTGGTGGATGGCGGATCCACTGCTGCCCGGGGGCTACGAATACTTTGCCCTGCGCAAGGTGGCGATCAACTACACCGGCGTGATCGCCATCGGTGTCATGAGCGTGGGCATGATGCTGGCGCTGCGCCCGGTGCGGGTGGAGCCGCTGCTCGACGGGCTGGACAAGACCTATCGCCTGCACAAGTGGCTGGGTGTCACCGGCCTGGTGCTCTCGGTGATCCACTGGCTGTGGGCGCAGGGCACGAAGTGGGCGGTGGGCTGGGGCTGGCTGGTCAAGCCCGAACGCGTGCCCGGGCCACCGCTGACCGACCCGGTGGAGAGCTTCTTCCGCACGCAGCGCGGCCTGGCGGAATCGGTCGGTGAGTGGGCCTTCTACGCCGCGGTGGTGCTGATCGTGCTCGCGCTCACCAAGCGCTTTCCGTACCGGCTGTTCTTCAAGACCCACCGCCTGCTCGCCCTCGCTTATCTGGCGCTGGTCTTCCACTCGGTGCTGCTGACGCCCTTCGCGTACTGGGCGCAGCCGATGGGCATCGTGCTCGCCCTGCTGATGACCGGGGGCAGCATCGCGGCCCTGGTGTCGCTGGCAGGCCGGGTCGGCCACCGTCGCAAGGCGGTCGGCGAGATCGAGGAGCTGGTGAGCTTCCCCGACAACCGCGTGCTCAAGGTGGGGATCCGCTTCAGGGACCGCTGGGCTGGACATCAGGCCGGCCAGTTCGCCTTCGTCACTTTCTCGAGCGTCGAGGGCGCCCATCCCTTCACCATCTCGTCGGGCTGGCAGGGGGATGGCCGCCTGTTCTTCCTGATCAAAGGCATCGGCGACTACACCGCCCGCCTGCCCGAGTTGCTCCAGGTCGGCGACCTGGTGACCGTCGAGGGGCCGTATGGCCGCTTCGATTTTGCCGATGGCAGCACCAGCGGCAAGCGCCGTCAAATCTGGGTCGGCGGCGGCATCGGCATCACCCCCTTCATCGCCCGCATGAAGGCGCTCGCGGTGGCGCCCGACGGGCGCGAGGTCGATCTCTTCTACAGCACCGCCGAGCCCGACGACGTGTTCATCGACCGGCTACGGCGCGATGCGCAGGCCGCGGGCATCAGGCTGCATGTACTGGTGACGGCACGCGACGGCCGGCTCGACGTGGCGCGCATCTGCGACATGGTCCCGGACTGGGCCGAGGCGGACGTCTGGTTCTGCGGGCCGGGCAGCTTCGGCCAGGCCTTGCGCGCAGGCTTCGTGGCCGGAGGCCTGCCGGCGAGCGCCTTTCATCAGGAACTGTTCGAGATGCGCTGAACGTCGCGCAGCGGGCACGGGGTGCGCCGCTCGTCGCCCCCGTACAAGCACCTCCCGTCAGGTTCGATTCGTATGCCCGACGTCGTCAGGCCGATCGGCGGGGGCGCGATCGGATTCCGCGGGCCCAGTGGGCTACGGGCGCCGATCCGGCGTGCCGGCCTGTGCTGAACCGGCGGGCGTGGCGTCCTGCGTGGTCGGGATCGCTTGCGCAGGGGTTTCGGCCGTCCGCTTTTGCGCGCGCCGCAGCCAGCCGTGCGACAGAGCGTGATACAGCGGCACCGGTGCCACCGAGCGCGCCACGCCGTGCGCCACCAGCGCGGTGGCCATCAGCGGCAGCAGCATCTGGTGATTCGCGGTCATCTCCATGACGATCACGAAGGAGGTGATCGGTGTCTGCGTCATCGCCGCAAGGAAAGCGACCATGCCCAGCACGAGGATCGCCGGGTCCGGCTCGCCTGGCAGCAGCAGCGCGATGTCCGAGCCCAGGCCCGTGCCCACGGCGAGCGCCGGCGCGAAAATCCCGCCCGGAATGCGCGCCACGAAGACGAGCCAGATCACCGCCAGCTTCATCAGTGTGAACGCCGCTGGCAGGCTGGCGCTGCCCTCGAGCGCGGCCTTGGATTCGGCGTAGCCGGTGCCGTAGGTGAGTCCGCCGCTGGCCAGGCCGATCAGCGCGGTCAGCAACCCGCAGATCGCCGCAAAGGCCACCGGCTGGCCGCTCGCGATCACGCCCAACCGGCCGGGCAGCCCGCGCGCGGAGGCGACCAGCACGCGAGTGAAGACGCCGCCCAGCAGCCCCCCGGCCACGCCGTAGGCCAGCACTGGCCAGACCCCGTCGGGCCAGCCCAGGCTCGCCGGGGTGCGGCCGAAGTAGGTGTAGTTGCCGAGTACTGCGAGCGACATCAGGCCGGCGAAGATCACCGCGGTCAGCGTGGTGCTGTTGGCCTGGAAGGCGCGGTAGCGACACATCTCCTCGATCGCGAACATGATGCCGCCGAGCGGGGTGTTGAAGGCTGCGGCGATGCCGGCGCCCGAGCCGGCGACGATGAGGTCGCGACTGGAGGCGATGCGGCGATGGCGCTTGCGGCTGGCGAGCAGGTGCATCACCGAGGCGCCGATCTGGACCGAGGGCCCTTCGCGGCCGATCGAGGCGCCGCTGAGCAGGCCGCCCAGCGTCAGGAAGACCTTTGCCAGCGCGATCCGCAGCGACAGCAACTGCCGGCGCACGCGGCCGTCGTCCGACATCGAGGCCGCGATCGCCTGCGGGATACCGCTGCCTTCGGTGCCGGGGAAGAAGCGACGCGAGATCCAGGCGAGTAAGGCAAAGCCGGCCGGCGCGATCAGCAGGCTGAGCCAGGGCCGCTCGTGGATCAGCTTGGCGTGGGTGGCGATCGCCACTTCTGCGCCGATGGCGAAGGCGATCGCGATCAGCCCGGCGAGCAGCGCTGCGCCCACCAGCAGCAGGCGTACCCGCCAGCGCCGCAGCGACAGCCAGGGCAGCGCGTAACGACGGCCGCCGCGCAGCAGGCGGGCCAGGTTCCGGCGCGCGGCTGCGGGGCGGGGGCGGTCATCGGGCTGGGATTCGTTGCTCATCGCGGTCTCTGCTGCTTTGCGGCATCGTGCCATTTTCGTGCCGGCAGCGGGCTTGGCAGCCCTGATTTTTTTGTGATGCTGCACATGCGAAGGCAGAACGATACCGCTACCATACGGCCTGCGGTGGGGAGTGATGTTTTTTTGACAATGATGATTTAAGCAAATATAGTCCGAGCGAGATTCAAATGGTGGAAACGCAGCAAAAGGCTAAAAAACCGGCATCGCCGGCGAGTCCGTTGTCGGTCCTGCAGCGGTTCCGGATCCTGATCCGGACCGCCCAGCGCCACTCTCAGTGGATCGAACGCCAGAGCGGAGTGACTGGCGCGCAGCTGTGGGCGCTGCAGGAGTTGCGTGAGTCCGACGGGCTGCGTGTGGGCGAACTCGCCAACCGCATGGCCTTGCACCAGTCGACGACGTCCAACATGGTCGATCGGCTCGAGAGCACCGGGCTGGTGCGCAAGCAGCGGACGAGCGCGGATCAGCGCGTGGTGCGCCTCTACCTCACCGATGAGGGGGCCGCACTGCTTGCGCGGGCACCTTCACCCGCGCGCGGCGTGCTTCCCGAGGCGCTGCGGCTGATGGACGAGGAAGGTCTGGCCAGTCTGCAAAGCGAGCTCGACAAGCTGCTGCGCCAGATCAAGCATCTCGACGAAGGCTTCGGCATGCAGCCGCTGCCCTTCACCGAATGAAACACGGCCGGCCCCGGGGGCGGGCCGGTTCGAAGGTGTTTCACACAAGGTTTGAAACTTGTGCGGACAGCAGCTTACGCGGCCGATAGGCCGCTTTTTTTGCGCTCAGTGTTTCCGTGACAGCGCCTGCATGGCGCGCGCAAGGCCGTCCAGCGTCAGTGGATACATGCGCTCGCCAACAATTTGCCGGATCAGCTCGATGGATTTGCGGTAGGGCCACAGGCGTTCGGGCTCGGGGTTGAGCCAGGCGGCGGCCGGATAGGCGTCGAGCAGCCGCCTGAGCCAGGTTGCACCGGCTTCGGCGTTCAGATGCTCGACCGAGCCGTGCGGATGCAGGATCTCGTAGGGGCTCATGGTCGCATCGCCGACGAAGATCAGCTTGTAGTCCGGCCCATACTTGTGGATGACGTCGAGCAGCGGGGTGCGTTCGCCGTGACGGCGCCGGTTGTCGCGCCACACGCCCTCGTACACGCAGTTGTGGAAGTAGAAGTACTCGAGGTGCTTGAACTCGAGCCGGCAGGCGGAGAACAGCTCCTCGCACACCTTGATGTGGTCGTCCATCGAGCCACCCACGTCGAGGAACAGCAGCACCTTGATGGCGTTGTGGCGTTCCGGGCGCATCAGCAGGTCGAGCCAGCCGGCGTTGCGCGCGGTGGCGGCGATGGTGCCGTCGAGGTCGAGCTCTTCGGCCGCGCCCTGGCGGGCGAAGCGGCGCAGGCGACGCAGCGCGACCTTGATGTTGCGCGTACCGAGCTCGACCGAGTCGTCGAGATTACGGAACTCGCGCTTGTCCCACACCTTCACCGCCGTGCGGTTGCCGGCAGACTCGCCACCGACGCGGATGCCTTCGGGATGGGTGCCGTTGTTGCCGAAGGGCGAGCTGCCTCCGGTGCCGATCCACTTGCTGCCGCCCTGATGGCGCCCCTTCTGTTCTTCGAGGCGCTTGCGGAATTCCTCCATCAGCCTGTCCCAGCCGAGCTTCTCGAGCCTTGCGCGCTCCTCGGGCGACAGGTGCTTCTTTGCCATCGCGCGCAGCCAGTCCTCGGGCAGCTCAGCCTCCAGCCCGGGGAGGGCGGTGACGCCCTTGAAGTACTCGCCGAAGGCCTGGTCGAAGCGGTCGTAGAGCGACTCGTCCTTGACCAGGCAGGTGCGTGCGAAGAAGTAGAATTCGTCGATCGAGGGAGCGCAGACATGGTCGCGCAGGCCCTCGAGCACGGTCAGGAACTCGCGCGTCGACACCGGCAGCTTGCGCGCTTTCATGTGCAGGAAGAAGTCGATCAGCATCGCGTCTGGCCTCCGTCCGGTCCTTGAGTACGCTCCGCGCTCAGCGATTGTTCCGGGCCATGAACACCAGGCGCTCGAAGAGATGCACGTCCTGCTCGTTCTTGAGCAGGGCGCCATGCAGCGGCGGGATGACGACCTTGCCGTCGGCGCTGTGCAGCGCCTCGGGCGGGATGTCTTCGGCGACCAGCAGCTTGAGCCAGTCGATCAGTTCGGAGGTGGAGGGCTTCTTCTTCAGGCCGGGGATGTCGCGCAGGCCAAAGAAGACCGCAAGCGCCTGCGTCAGCAGTGCCTTCTTCAGACCGGGAAAATGCACATCCACGATGCGCTGCATGGTGTCGTGGTCGGGGAAGCGGATGTAGTGGAAGAAGCAGCGCCGCAGGAAGGCGTCCGGCAGCTCCTTCTCGTTGTTCGAGGTGATGAAGACGATCGGCCGGTGGCGAGCCTGAATGGTCTGGCGCGTCTCGTAGACATGGAACTCCATGCGGTCGAGCTCGCGCAGCAGGTCGTTGGGGAATTCGATGTCGGCCTTGTCGATCTCGTCGATCAGCACCACCGTCGGCTGCTCGGCCTCGAAGGCCTGCCACAGCATCCCCTTGACGATGTAGTTGGCGATGTCCTTGACGCGGTCGTCGCCCAGCTGCGAGTCGCGCAGGCGGGAGACCGCATCGTATTCATACAGGCCCTGCTGCGCCTTGGTGGTGGACTTGATGTGCCACTGCAGCAGCGGCAGACCGAGCGCGGCGGCGACCTCCTCGGCGAGCAGGGTCTTGCCGGTGCCCGGTTCGCCCTTGATCAGCAGCGGCCGCTGCAGGCGGATTGCGGCATTGACCGCGAGCATCAGGTCGGGGGTGGTGACGTAGTTTTGCGAACCTTCGAAGCGCAACTCGGACATGCGGTCTTCCTCGTATCGAATGGCACCGATTATAGGGCCGCAGCCGGTCGCCCGGCCTGCCGCGGTGCCGCGTGTGTGGCGCCTCGTGATTCGCGGCGGACGAGGTGCTAGTAGATCGTTCCGATAATATATTTACAAATGCTCTCCAAGTTGCCATGATCGTCATAGCATTTGACTTGGAGGTGATCATGGGGCGTAGAAGCGGGCGAGCGGCGTTGGTGCTGACT
>QXGG01108812.1_pt1 | contig 27417 bp, 27 predicted proteins | sample 1982491 | NCBI WGS metagenome assembly QXGG01 (sample SAMN09924614, study PRJNA488089) | Wastewater metagenome, whole genome shotgun sequencing project. | isolation source: South African research farm wastewater | place: South Africa: Irene, Agricultural Research Council, Animal Production... | reverse complement strand
GATTGAATCGACATGCTGCGCTCCCCTTTGGATTTTTTGACGGGCTAGAGTTTTTATGTTGCGGCGCCGCACAACTGCGCTGCTAGAAGTAAAATCTACCGGAAAAAAGGGAGACGCGCTATGGCCGCTATTAAGCAATCCGATTTCATACAAAGTATTGCCGATGCTTTTCAATTCATCAGCTACTACCATCCGCTCGATTACATCCAGGCGCTCGGCGCTGCTTACGATCGCGAACAAAACCCCGCCGCAAAAGACGCGATCGCTCAGATTCTGACCAACAGCCGCATGAGCGCCGAAGGCCACCGTCCGATTTGCCAAGATACGGGCATTGCCACTGTGTTTTTAAAAGTCGGCATGAATGCGCGTTGGGAAGGCGCCACCATGTCGGTCGCGGACATGGTCAATGAAGGCGTGCGACAGGCCTACAACAACAAAGACAATCTCTTGCGCGCCTCGGTGCTGTCTGACCCTGCGGGCGCTCGAAAAAACACGAAAGACAATACGCCTGCGGTAATTCATTACGAGATTGTCGAGGGCGATGAGATCGAAGTGATCTGTGCTGCCAAAGGCGGAGGCTCAGAAGCAAAAAGCAAGCTGGTGATGCTCAACCCCAGTGACTCGATTGTGGATTGGGTGGTGAAAACTGTGCCCACCATGGGCGCCGGCTGGTGCCCGCCGGGAATTTTAGGCATTGGCATTGGCGGCACACCTGAAAAAGCCGCACTGCTAGCGAAAGAATCCTTAATGGACCCAATCGACATGCCGCAGCTTTTAAAACGCGGGCCAAAAAACAAGATTGAAGAGCTGCGCATTGAGCTTTACAACAAGGTCAATGCCCTGGGCATTGGCGCGCAAGGCTTAGGCGGCCTCACCACGGTTGTCGATGTAAAGATTTTGGATTACCCCACCCACGCGGCCAATCTTCCAGTGGCGATGATTCCCAACTGTGCTGCCACCCGACATGTGCACTTTCATTTGGATGGCAGCGGGCCGGCGCACTTGCAAGCGCCCTCTTTGGAAGACTGGCCCAAGGTGTCGTGGACGGCCGATGTTGAAAAATCAAAGCGAGTCGATCTCAATACGCTCACGCCACAAGAGGTTGCTTCCTGGAAACCTGGGCAGACACTGCTCTTAAACGGCAAGATGCTGACCGGCCGCGATGCGGCGCATAAGCGCATTTGCGACATGCTGGCCAAAGGCGAAAAGCTGCCGGTGGATTTCACCAATCGCGTGATCTATTACGTGGGTCCCGTTGATCCGGTGCGCGATGAAGTGGTAGGCCCCGCCGGCCCCACCACCGCCACACGCATGGATAAATTTACCGAGACGATGCTTGCGCAAACAGGCTTGATTGCCATGATCGGCAAAGCCGAACGCGGCCCTGCCGCCATTGAAGCAATCAAGAAACACAAATCGGCCTATCTCATGGCCGTGGGTGGCGCGGCCTACCTGGTGAGCAAGGCCATTCGTGGGGCGAAGGTCGTGGGCTTTGAAGATCTGGGCATGGAAGCCATTTACGAGTTTGATGTGAAAGACATGCCCGTCACCGTAGCCGTAGATTCCAATGGTATTTCAGTGCACGAGACCGGCCCCAAGGAGTGGAAAGTCAAAATCGAGCGGATGGTGGCTTAGTTTTGCGCGATCAAGCGACGGGCCTGCTCAAAGCGACGGGCCCAGTAGCCTTGATTTAACGACTCAATGCGCACTACCCCGCGTGATGTCGGTGCGTGCACGAAACGGCTTTGGCCCAAGTACACCCCAACATGGGAATTGGGCTTTCCGGTGGTGTTAAAAAACACCAAATCGCCCGGCCGAAGCGACTGTCGCGGCACCGAGACACCCACGACGGCCTGCTCATCGGTCGTTCTTGGAAAGCGAAGCCGAAACGCATCTTGCATGACATGGGCCACGAGCCCGGAGCAATCGAAGCCCTCCACGGGGTTGCTTCCGCCCAAACGATAGGGAGATCCAATTAACAAGACCGAGCGTGAGGTGATTTCAGAGATCGCCTGCTCCACGGTCATGCCCTGAGGCGGTGTAATTAACCCGCCCACGGGGACATCGGCACGCCAAGGGCCCGATGGCACGCGCACGACTGATCCGTCATTGCGAGCCGCCGACGGCGGCGTGGCAATCCACCCCGAAAGCGTCCCACACCCCGTCAAGAAAAGGGCACAAATCAAGGGCAGCCCGCAACGCAATCGCTCCAGTATCATGAGGCGAATCTTATACAAAGAGGAGCCAAAATGATTCAAAAACCCGCCCTCACTGAAGCGGATGTACAACGCATTGGCGATGCCGCTGTGGCCGAAGCAAAAAAAAACAGCTGGAATGTCGCGATTGCCATTTGCGATGAAGGCGGCCATCTGCTGTGGCTCAAGCGCCTAGATGGCACGCCACCGATTTCAGCCTACATTGCGACTCAAAAAGCCCGCACGTCGGCACTGGGAAGACGCGAATCTAAAATTTATGAAGATGTGATCAACAATGGCCGGACATCGTTTCTCTCCGCGCCAGAGCTGCAAGGCATGCTCGAAGGCGGCGTGCCGATCGTCGTCGATGGCCACTGCATTGGTGCTGTTGGCGTATCCAATGTGAAATCGTTTGAAGACGCTCAAATTGCCAAAGCCGGCATCTCAGCCCTGTCGGGCTAAAAACGCCTCAATCGGCCTGATCTGATCGACATGCATGAGCGTGGGCGCATGGCCCACGCCGGTAAACTCCAAGCCTTGCGCGCATGGCCCGCGCTGCTGCATGGCTTGAAACACCTCGGCAGACACCAGATCGCTTTCTTTGCCGCGAATCAACAAGGTGGGGCAGGCAATTGCGTCGTATACGGGCCACAGCTCAAGATCGGCGGGGGCCTGGCCCTGCGCCCCTGCCGCATAGGCCGCCTTAAACGGCGCCGCAATGCCCGGGTCATAATGCAGTCGAAGTTTTGCAGAGCCCTGAACCGGCAGCAATACAGAATCCAAAATCTGTTCCCACTCGGCTTCCGTGTGCGGCCCAAAGCCTGCGTATATTTTTCGAAGCGCTGCATGGGCCTGCGATCGATCTTCGAACTCAATCACTTCACCAACATAGTGCGCAATTCGTTGCAGCGCTTGGCCGCTTAAAACCGCCCCTACATCGTTGAGCACCAAACGCTCAATCGGCGATTCCTTCAAGGCGGCCAATGCCATGCCGATCAGTCCGCCCATTGACGTGCCAATCCATTTCACTGTGGGAACATTCAATCGCGCAATCAAGGCCACCATATCGCTGGCGTATTGCGCAACGCCGTAATGCAAGGGGTCTTTCAAACGCCCTGACCGGCCTCGGCCCACAACATCGGGCGCAACCACCCGATAGCGGCTGCTTAAGGCCTGCGCAATCACAGAAAAATCGTCGCTGGTGCGGGTCAACCCATGAACACAAACCACCACATTGGGGTTGGCGGGATCGCCCCATTCTTGATAGGCCATGGCATGCAAGCCCGAAGGGCTCATGCATTGCACCTGTGACCACCGCGGGTGTGCAGCCCGATGAACAGAACCCTTTATCATTGCCATCGGAAAATGCTAACACTCCACAAAGGAAATTTATGAGCAGCTCAAAGCCCTTGTCAGGAAAAGTCGCCCTTATCACCGGATCCACCAGCGGAATCGGCCTTGGCATTGCCCAGGCGTTAGCGGCCCAAGGGGCCGATGTCATGTTGAACGGTTTTGGCGACACGGCCCTGATTAGCTCGCTCATCAAGGCCATCTCAGACGAACATGGCGTTCGCGCCCTGCACCACCCCGCCGACATGTCCAAGCCCGTGGAAATCGAAGAGATGATTCGTTCCACCGAGTCACGCCTGGGAAGAATCGATGTGCTGGTCAACAACGCTGGCATTCAGCATGTCGCACCGGTTGAAGACTTTCCGGTTGACCGCTGGGATGCAGTGATCGCGATTAATCTTTCTTCAGCATTTCACACCATTCGCACTGCCTTGCCCGGCATGAAAAAGCGCGGCTACGGCCGAATTATCAACATTGCCTCAGTGCATGGGCTTGTTGCCTCGGCCAACAAAACTGCCTACGTTGCCGCCAAGCACGGCATTGTGGGCTTAACCAAGGCGGTTGCGCTGGAAACCGCACAAACGGCAATCACATGCAATGCAATCTGCCCAGGCTGGGTCTTGACGCCCCTGGTTCAAAAACAAGTCGACGCTCGCGCCGAAGCGAAAAAACTTTCCAATGCTCAGGCCAAGCATGATCTGCTCATTGAAAAGCAGCCGTCGGCAGAGTTTGTCACGCCCAAACAACTCGGCGATCTTGCGGTGTTTTTGTGTTCTGATGCCGCTAGCCAGGTGCGCGGTGCTGCCTGGAATATGGATGGTGGCTGGGCTGCGCAATAGCACAGTGCTGAATCAGTCAACCGGGCCGCGTTGCGCAACCCGGTTGAGGTGCCAATAGCGCCGATGGTCCTGCCAAAAATCTCGCACCCATCGCTGGCCTGATCGCCACTCAATTTCGATTGCGCCTTGCAGATCCGTTCTCAGCACTTGCGCGCCGCTGGCCTTGATGCGCTCGAGAACTTGTTCATGAGGGTGTCCAAATCGATTTTTATAGCCCGCTTGCACCACCACCAACTGAGGCACAACCTGCTCAAGCAGTGATTCACCCGTCGATGTTTTGCTGCCGTGATGGGGAGACATCAACACTTGGGTTGACGAAAGCGAAAGTATTTTTTCTTTTTCGACAGGGATATCGCCGGCAAGCAACACGCTCTCACCGTGCTGGCCTTGCACCCGAAGCACACACGACTCGGCATTGCGATCCGGCGGGGGCGGCTGGCGTGGCCACGGCTGAGGCAGATAATCAAATTTCGGCTCAACCGTCTCAGCGAATTGAGGCGCGTTTTCAAGCGGATGCAACACTTCAAAACGAATGCCATCCCATTGCCACGACTGGCCCGCTGTGCAGCCTTGTGCAACCACATGGGGGTTGCGCGTTGTCGGGGCGACCGGTAACTCAGAGGGCCAGCTGGTACGAAGCGTGTCAATAGGCACCAGCTCAAGCAAAGAGGCCAAGCCCCCTGCGTGATCGCTATCGGCATGTGACACCATGACCTGATCCAGCAAGCGAATCCCCTTTCGCCGAAGCGTGGGCATGATCATGCGTGCCCCAGCATCGGCGCTTCCCATCAGTGGCCCGGTGTCGTAGAGCAGCGTGTGCCGATGCGTTTGAATCAACACTGCGCTGCCTTGGCCCACATCGATAAAAGTGAGCCTCATGTCGCCATGCGCCGGCGCACTCGGTGCCACCCCCCACAGCGCTATAAGCCCGAGCCAACCCGCATGTCGCCAACGTACCCATGGTTTTGGCAACACGGTGCCCAAGGCAATCACCATACCGGCCGATGCAATCACCGTGCGGGCCAAACCCGGCGAGGGCCAATCAATGGCTGCAAAGGGCACACCAGAGCACCAGCGCAAAAATGCATGCAGCAGTTGTTGCACCCATGCAGCTGCATGCAGCAAAAAATCCGCCCCAACGGTTTCGCTGATCACCACGCCCGCCATCGCAAACGGGGTCACGAGATAGCTCACCACGGGAATGGCCACGGCGTTAGCCAGCGGCCCAATCAGCACAATCTGTTGAAACATCAACACCGTGACCGGCAAAAGCCCAAAGGTGATCACTAGCTGGGCGTGGCCTGCCGCACGCGCAGTGCCCATGATTTTTTCTTGCAAGGTTTTTTGATAATTCTTCTCTTGCAAATCGGGCAATGTGAATAAAAAAGCCACCGCCATGAATGAAAGCCAAAATCCTGGAGCCAGCACCGCGATCGGATCGCTGATTAACACCACCACCAAGGCAATTGACAGCACTGCCCAAGGGTTGGCTCGAATGCCAAAGAGTTTGGCACTTGACACCACGACCACCATCCAGGCAGTGCGTTGCGCCGGAACCGCAAAGCCAGCCAGCAAGGCATAGCCCACGGCCCCAACGATGGCCAACAATGCACCCACCGACTGCGCAGGCAGCCACAGCCCCACGGCTAGTCGCGTACGCGACAGCAAACGCCAAATCGCAGCACCGATCCAGCCTGCAAGTGCGGCCAGCATGGTCACATGCAAGCCAGAAATGCTCATAAGATGCGAGACCCCTGTTCTTTGAAACACCGACCAATCGGCGGTGGCAATGGCCCGTTGATCACCCACCACCAAGGCGGCAAGCACATGGCGAGACTCCCATTGGGGTAATGCGGCATCAATGCGCGTGCGAATTCGATCACGCAGCTGGTCCACCGAGATTTGCCAGCCCTGGGCCTGGCCAATTTTTTCGGGCTGCAACGATTGTTTCGTCTGTTGCACGGTGGCGTTAAACAAGAGGCGCTTTTCAAGCATCCAGGCCTCGTAATCAAATCCGCCCGGATTGAGCGTGCCCGAAGGCTGACGCACACGCGCTTGAAAAAACCAGACATCACCCGGCTTGATTGAGTCCGGCGAGGTGTGTTGATCGTTGAAGTACCAGTGCACCACGCCCGTTGTTGGAAAAGCGTGAATGGGCTGGCGATCTAAGGTGTGTGCCGAGCGCACCTGAACCTCAAAACGCCAGCTGCGCGCATCTCGCGTGGGCAGATCCATTACGATGGCCTCTAGCAGCACCGAGGTTCGGTCCAGGGAATCGGGCAAGCGACGATCCAAGGCGTGTTGAGCAATCGTGCTGGCATAGCCTGCTGCGAAAAAGCCAAGGGATGTCAACACGCTGGCAGCGATAAGCCCCTTGCATACCGGCTGACCAAACCCCGCTTGCAACACAGGCCAACGGGCAGACAAGCCAAGCGTGACAAGCGCAAGGCTTGCCGCAGCCATGCACGGCACCACAAAAAAACCAACTGGATTGAGCGCAGCCTGCAGCTGCACCCAGGCAATGCCTGCCAATAGGCCCAAGGCCACAAGAAAAACCACGACAAGCGCTTGGGTCTAGTGCGAGGCCAGGCCGTGAGAAAGCCTTGGCAGTGCCGCCTGAGCGTTGACCGAAGTGACATGGGCAATCTCGGCCACGCTCACGCCACGCAGTTGCGCAAGTGTTTGTGAAATTCCTTTGAGCTCACAAGGCTCATTGGCCTGACCTTTTTCTTTCCAAGACGGCGCGATATCGGGAGAGTCTGTTTCCAACACAATGGCTTCGAGCGGCAGCTCAACGGCCAGCCTGCGAATCTGCAACGCTCGGGTAAAGGTCATGGCACCGCCAAAGCCAAGCTTTAGGCCCTGACGCGTAAACGCCTGCGCCTGGGCATTGCTGCCATTAAACGCATGCGCAATTCCTTTGCTAACTCCGAAACGGCGCAAGGTTTTGAGCACATGGTCTTGGGCTTTTCGCACATGCAAAATTACTGGCAATTCAAAGTCTTTGGCCATCTTGCACTGGGCCACATAAAAGCGTTGCATTTTTTCCCGATCTAAATTGGGCACATAATGGTCCAGGCCAATTTCCCCCACCGCGACAAGTTTGGGGTCGTGCCGATTGCGGTCTAAGGCATTGTGCAGAGTGTCGAGCGCTGCGTCGCCTAGACCTTCGACATAGATCGGATGGATACCCAGGGCATAAAACACCTCGGGGTAGTGATGCGCCAAGCCAATAACTCGGTCAAAATTTTCAGGGCCCACCGCAGGCAACACGATCGCCCCCACGCCGGCCGCCCGAGCCCGCTCGATCGCCCCCTCGATACCCCGAGAAACTCCCGGTGCATTTAAATAATCCAAGTGGCAATGACTGTCGATCAGCATGGCTAGAATGCCTTCCCATGGCAAGAAAGTTTCTTAAGCGAATTCTGCCCGAGCAGGCGGTGATTGAACAAAATCGCTGGCTACGGGCATTGGGGCCTTGGGTATTGCACCCCGGGGTATGGAGACTTCACCGTAAAAGTGTGGCTGGAGGCGTCGCAGCGGGCTTGTTTTGTGGCCTGTTGCCTGCGCCTTTTCAAATGCTGAGCGCGGCCTTGGCTTCTTTTCTGTTTCATTGGAACCTGCCAGTGGCGGTATTTGCCACGCTCTATACCAACCCGTTTACTTTTATTCCCTTGTATGTGCTGGCCTTAAACATTGGCCTTTTTGTTTTGAACACTTTTTTTTCAGTGAAAAACAGCAATGGCGAGGTGTTGCAATCGGCCTTTCCCGCGCCGCCTGATTTTGAATGGAGCGCGCCCATCGACTCGTTTGTGGCCCTTGGCCAGTGGGGGCTGGGCATGGGCTGGCCGTTGGTCATTGGCGTGCTCACGCTGGGACTTTCATTGGCAATTACGGGCTACTTGCTCACGCGGATAGGCTGGAATGTTTGGGTCAGGTGGGAAGTGCAAAAGCGTCGGGCTCGCCGCAATTCTTGACTGGTGGATTGCCACGGCCCTTCGGGCTTCGCAATGACGAAAGTGGTGTCAGGCACCCAACGATGACGATCACATCGTCATCGCGAAGGCGCGTAGCGCCTGTGGCGATCCAGCCTTTCAGTCCTCCCGGCGCAGTGCGGGAAACAAAATCACATCCCGAATGCTCGGGCTATCGGTGAGCAACATCACCAGCCGGTCAATCCCAATGCCGCAGCCGCCCGCCGGCGGCATGCCGTACTCCAGTGCACGAATGTAATCTGAATCAAAATACATCGCCTCTTCATCTCCGGCATCTTTGGCAGCGACCTGGGCATGAAAACGATTGGCCTGGTCTTGCGGGTCGTTGAGCTCGGAAAAACCATTTGCAATTTCACGCCCGGTAATAAAGAGCTCAAACCGCTCAGTGATCTCGGGCCGTGTATCGGAGGCGCGGGCCAAGGGCGAGACTTCGACCGGGTAATCAATAATGAACGTTGGGTCCCACAGCTTGTCTTCGGCCACTTCTTCGAACAAGGCCAACTGCAGCGCGCCCAAGCCCGCATGTTTCAAATTGGGCGCATTCACATCGACGCGCAAGGCTTTCAATGCGGTTTTTAATGCGTCGATGCTGTGCAGCTGCTCGTGCGTGTACTGTGGGGCATGCGCGGCAATGGCCTGCACAATTGTCATGCGCGCAAAAGGCTTGGCAAAGTCAACGGTTTGGCCTTGATAGGTCAGGGTTGCCGATCCGGTAGCGGCTTCGGCGGCGTGTCGCAACACGCGCTCCGTAAAATCCATGAGCCACTGATAATCGGTATAAGCGGCATAAAACTCCATCATGGTGAATTCGGGGTTATGCCGCGGGCTTAATCCTTCATTGCGAAAGTTACGGTTGATCTCGTAGACCCGCTCAAACCCGCCCACCACGAGCCGCTTGAGATACAACTCGGGCGCAATCCGCAAATACATTTGCTGATCCAGCGCATTGTGGTGGGTGATAAACGGCTTGGCAGCAGCCCCTCCGGGAATGGGCTGCAACATGGGCGTTTCGACTTCTAAAAACTCATGATCATTCATGAAATGACGAATCGCCGAGAGGGTCTTCGAGCGGGTCATAAACACCTCGCGCGAGGCGCCGTTCACAATCAAGTCAACATAGCGTTGACGATAGCGTGTCTCGGTGTCGTGCAGGCCATGGAACTTGTCAGGCAAGGGGCGCAGCGATTTCACGGCCAGTCGAACAAACTTGCAGCGAATCGAGAGCTCACCTTTCATGGTCTTAAAGAGCACGCCCTGCGCATAAACAAAGTCGCCTAAATCCCAGTGCTTGAATGACTCATGCTGCTCGGTGCCCACGCCCTCATCATTCAGATAAATCTGAATGCGGCCTGTGGCATCTTGCAGCGTGGCAAAGCTGGCCTTTCCCTGGATGCGCTTGAGCATCATGCGGCCAGAAACGCTGACTTCAACATGGTCGCTTTCGAGCTGCTCGCGTGTATGGGATTCGTAGCGCTCATGCAATGCATGCGCGCGATGGGCGGGCCGAATGTCATTGGGAAATGCCGGCTGGCCGTGGCCGCGTAACGCGTCAAGCTTGGCGCGTCGCTCGGCCATGATCTGGTTATCGTCTAAAGGGCGTGGTTCGGTATTGGGTTCCATGTCAGAGTCCCTTTTTCAGGCTCGCTTCAATAAAGGCATCGAGGTCGCCATCGAGCACCCGCTGGGTGTTCGACATTTCAACATTGGTGCGCAGGTCTTTGATTCGGGATTGGTCCAGTACATAGCTGCGAATCTGATGGCCCCAGCCCACATCGGTTTTGCTTTCTTCCAGCTTTTGCTGCTCTTCGCGTCGCTTGCGCATCTCGTGCTCGTAAAGCCGTGACTTGAGCATTTTCCAGGCTTCATCGCGATTTTTATGCTGGGACCGATCGTTTTGACACTGCACCACAATGCCTGTGGGAACATGGGTCAGTCGCACGGCCGAGTCGGTCTTGTTGATGTGCTGGCCGCCGGCACCCGAGGCACGATAAGTGTCGGTGCGTACATCGGCAGGATTGATCACGATTTCCAGCGAGTCATCGACTTCAGGATAGACAAAGATTGAAGCAAACGATGTGTGCCTGCCGCCACTGGAATCAAACGGGGATTTACGAACCAAGCGGTGCACGCCGGTTTCAGTTCTTAAATAGCCAAAGGCGTAATCGCCACTGACCTTGATCGTGGCCGATTTAATTCCTGCCACATCGCCTTCCGATTCTTCCAACAGCTCTGCCTTAAAGCCTCGGCGTTCGGCGTAACGCAAGTATTGACGCTCCAGCATGGACGCCCAGTCGCAGGCCTCGGTGCCGCCAGCGCCCGCCTGAATATCAATAAAACAATTCAGTGGATCAGCAGGGTTTGAAAACATGCGTCGAAACTCAAGATCCGCGAGCTCTTTTTCAATCTTTTCGCAGTCTTGTTCTACGGCAATCAGGGTGTCGTCATCGGCCTCTTCGCGGGCCATCTCCAAGAGCTCGCGTGATTCGTCGATTCGATTGGAAAGCGTGCGAAGGGTGTCGACGACCAGTTCCAGGGATTTCTTTTCACGCCCGATTTCCTGGGCGCGCTTGGGGTCATCCCACAGCGCGGGGTCTTCAGAAAGACGAGTAACTTCTTCTAGACGGGCTGCCTTGACATCGAAGTCAAAGAAACCCCCGAAGTTCGTCCACGCGCTTGCGCTGTCCGTCTAGTGAGAACCCGATTTGGTTAATGCGTTCGACTTCCATTGTCATTCCGGTCAAAAGACTCGATTTTACGCCAGGGCCACGACCTCGAGCTGCACGCTCGATCGGCCCTGCCAGTCATTGACGGCGAGTCGATAGGCCAGCTGCGCTCGCGGGCCCAGATCCTGGCTTGCGTTAAACCAGATCGCCTCAATCGGCGGGGTTCTGGCGCCGCTCTCGGGCAGCCGAAGCGAGAGCTTGAGATGTTGCTCTTTCAAGCGGCGTTGGCTGAGAACCTCAAATTCATTGATGAAGACCGGGGCTGGAAAGCCTTGGCCCCAGACTTGATCGCTCAGCATCTGTGCAACATCAAGCCGAATGAATTCGGCAGCCAGCGGCCCATCCACATCAAGCGCCTGCTGCAAATCCTCGGGATCGGCAAACTCACGAACCGTGGCTTCGAAAAGCTGTGTGAACGTCTCTAAATGATCGCGTGCCAGTGTTAATCCGGCCGCCATCGCGTGGCCGCCAAATGCACGCATAAGCCCGGGGTGTTGCGTGTCAATGCGCTCAAGCACATCGCGCAGGTGCACCCCTGCAATGGAGCGGCCCGAGCCTTTGAGCACAGAGGGATCGCCGTCCTGAGCCAGCACAATGGTGGGCCGATAAAACCGCTCCTTAAGTCTTCCCGCAATCAAGCCAATGACGCCTTGGTGCCAATCGGGATGGTGCAGCACCAGCGACCATCGATCCGAGGCATCGTTAGTAGCAGCCTGCAATACCTCCAACGCTTGCGCGACGGCGGTCTCTCGGGCCTCGGTTTCAATTTCCCTGCGCTCACGATTGAGTCGATCCAGTTCGGCGGCGATTTCGAGTGCTTTTGAAGGATCATCTTCAAGCAAACAGCGAATGCCAATTGACATATCGCTTAAGCGGCCTGCCGCATTAATGCGCGGGCCGATGACAAAGCCAAAGTGTTTTGCATTGGCTTGACGCACTTCCAGATCCGTCACCTGAAAAAGCGCATTAAGCCCCGCAAACGAGTTGCCCTTGCGCAGGCGACGCAGGCCCTGCGCGACTAAGCGGCGATTGTTGGCATCGAGCTTGACCACATCTGCCACCGTTCCCAACGCGACAATCGGCAAAAGATCATCAAGGCGGGGAATCTTTTCGGCAGGCCAGCCCGCCTGGTCACGACACCAGGCGCGCAGCGCCATCAGCACATAAAACATGACACCCACGCCGGCCAGGTTTTTACTGGGAAAGCCGCAGTGCGCCAAATTAGGGTTCACGATCAAGGTCTCGGGCAGTTGTTGGCCTGGCAAATGATGATCGGTGACCAGCACTTCAATGCCTAATGATTTCGCATGGGCAACGCCAGCCACACTTGAAATTCCGTTATCGACCGTAATGATCAAATCAATCGGCTCATGCGCGTGCACTTTCACGGCATGATCAATTAATGCCGGTGTAAGCCCATAGCCAAAGGTAAATCGATCCGGCACCAGGAAATCAACATGTGCGCCAAAGCGCTTTAAGCCGCGAATCGCTACGGCGCAGGCGGTAGCGCCGTCGGCATCGTAATCGGCGACAACCAAGATCTTCTTATTGTCTTGAATCGTTTTCCCAAGCCAGGCCGCCGCTTGCGCCAGATTGGCCATCTGCCCCGGACGGGCCAGGGCTTCTAGACTTTCATCAAGTTCCTCACGGGTGCGCACGCCGCGCGCGGCAAACACCTTGGCCAACACCGGGTGCACACCGCTTTGGGCCAGGGCTTGTTGGGCAAGCGGGTCGCTTGCGCGTTGGCGAATGATCATGCGCCTAGTATGGCAAACTCCGGGCATGCTGCCCTATGAGCTCATGATCGGCCTGCGCTACACCCGAGCAGGCCGCAACGGATTCATCTCCTTTATTTCCATGCTGGCCACTGCCGGCATTGCCCTGGGCGTTGCCGCCTTGATCGTGGTGCTGTCAGTCATGAATGGGTTTCAAAAAGAGGTGCGCGACCGAATGTTGGGAGTGCTCTCTCATGTCGAGGTGATCGCGCCGGGCCAGGACCTTGACGCGTTATTGCCCTTGGTACCCAGGATTCGTGAAAACAAGGAAGTGGTCGCGACCGCGCCCTTTGTCTCGGCCCAGGCCATGGTGAGCCATGCAAGCCAGATGCGCGGGATTCTGGTTCGAGGTATTGACCCCGAACAAGAGCCTACGGTGAGCGCTGCCCTTTCGGGTTTGATGTCGGGCAATTTGAAAAGCCTTGAGCCGGGAAGCTTTCGCATCGTGCTTGGTCGTGAGCTTGCGGTCATGCTTGGCGCTCGCATTGGTGACGAAGTGGTGTTGATTGGCGCAGATGCCTCCGTGGGGCCCGCAGGCGTGACCCCCAGGCTTCGCCAGTTTGTAGTGGCCGGTATTTTTTCCTCGGGCCATTTTGAATACGACAGCAATCTGGCCTTATTGCATGCGCAAGATGCGCAGCGGTTCTTTCGCGATCAAGCGGTTGCAGGAATTCGCTTAAAGCTTGCCGACATGCAGCGGGCCCCAGCAGTAGCGCAGGCGATTAGCACCGCGCTGCCACGATCTGTCGTGGTGCGGGATTGGTCTTATGAAAATCGCAACTGGTTTGCAGCGGTTCAGGTAGAGAAGCGTTTGATGTTTATTATTTTGATGCTGATTATTGCCGTGGCGGCCTTTAACCTGGTGTCGATGCTGGTCATGACGGTGACGGATAAGCGAAGTGACATTGCCATTTTGCGCACCATTGGCGCCCAGAGAAAATCGATCTTGTCGGTTTTTGTGATTCAAGGTGCCTGGCTTGGATTTTTGGGCGTTGGACTTGGGGTGTTGGGCGGAGTGATCATTGCCCTCAACATTGACTCGGTGATGTCGGGCATTGAGTCTTTATTTGGGTTTCAAGTGCTGCCCAAGGGCATTTATTTCATTGATCAGCTGCCTTCGGATCTTCGCTGGCCCGATGTGATTCAGATTGGCTTAAGCGCATTGGCGCTGTCGCTATTGGCCACGCTGTATCCAAGCTGGCGCGCATCGAACCTGGAGCCTGCCCAGGCGCTGCGTTATGAGTGATCGTCAGCCCCCAATCTTGCAAGCCCAGGGCTTGCGCAAGGTCTATGGCGACGGTGAAGGCGAGGTGGTTGCGCTTGACAATGTCTCGCTTGCGTTGGACCCAGGCAAGAGCTTGGCTATTGTGGGCGCCTCGGGTGCGGGCAAAAGCACCCTCTTGCATTTATTAGGCGGATTAGATCAGCCCACAGCAGGCGAAGTGTTCCTAGGGGGCCGCTCGCTGTATGACTTAAGCGATCATGAGCGCACCGAGCTTCGCAACCGATCACTCGGTTTTGTGTATCAATTTCATCATCTGTTGCGTGAATTTACGGCACAAGAAAATGTGGCCATGCCGCTATTGATTCGCCGGGTCGCAAAAACGGAAGCACTTGAAAAGGCAAGGCAAGTGTTGGAACAGGTGGGCCTTGGGCACCGTTTGCGGCATACGCCCGCAATGCTGTCAGGCGGTGAGCGCCAGCGGGTTGCAATTGCGCGGGCGCTCATCACCCAGCCCAAATGCATTTTGGCGGATGAGCCGACTGGCAATTTGGATCGTGCGACTGCCAATAAAGTGTTTGAGGTGCTGATGCAAAGCGTGCGTGAATCGCAGTGTGCTTTGGTGTTGGTCACGCACGACCCGGAGTTGGCGGGGCAATGTGATTCGACGCTGCAACTGAAATAGCCGTCATTGCGAGCCCGCGAAGCGGGCGTGGCAATCCACAGCCTTGGATCGCCACGGGCCCTTCGGGCCCTCGCGATGACGATTTTTGTCTTGGGCCCTCGCGATGACGCTGTGACTACTCCGCTTCCTCAATCCAATTCATCTGAATCGCTTCCAAAATCTTTTCATTCGAACGATTCGGGTCGTCATCAAACCCAGGCAAGGCCATGACCCACTTGTGCAGATCAGTGAACCGAATAGTTTTGGGATCCACCTCGGGGTGAGCCTCGCTCAGTCGAATTGCAATTTCTAGCGTATCAGTCCACTTCATGTTTGACCCCTCTTAGTGGTTTTCACGCGCGTAATTAATGGTGTATTTTGGAAGCTCCACCACCAGGTCTTGGCCATCCACACTCACCTGACACGACAAGCGAGAAACCGGCGTCAAGCCCCAGGCACGATCAAGCAGATCATCTTCATCTTCTGAAGAAGGCTCAAGACTTTTGAAGCCTTCGCGCACAATCACATGACAGGTGGTGCACGCCCGCGACATTTCACAGGCGTGCTCAATATCCACACCATGATCGAGCAAAGCCCGGCACAAATTCTCGCCCGGCTTGGCTTCAAACTGCGTGCCTTGCGGACAGATCTCGGGGTGAGGCAGGACTTTAATCACCGGCATTTTGCAAAACTCCATCAATTTTCTGGCCTGCCAGCGCACGCTGAACAGCGCGATCCATTCGCCGGGCAGCAAAAGAATCGGTAAGTTCTCCCAAGGCCTTGGTGCGATCGCGCAAGCCATCAAGGTCGTTGCCGCCACAAAATGCCCTGAGCTCATCCATGGCTGCGGTTAATGCCACGCGCTCCGATTCCGCCAAGAGATCTCCGTCTTCTTCAATGGCTGAATAAATCGCCTCGAGCATTCTTTGCGAATCGACCTGCGCTTCTCGCAAGGCGCGTAGATGCATGTCTTGCTCTGCGCACGAAAACCCTTCTTTTAACATCGCTGCGATCTCGGCATCTGACAGGCCATAAGAGGGTTTTACTGCGACCGACGCCTGAACACCGGTGCTCTGCTCTTTCGCAGTAACCGAGAGCAATCCATCGGCATCAACCTGAAAGAGCACCTGAATGCGCGCAGCACCCGCCACCATGGGGGGAATGCCCCGCAGCTCGAAGCGTGCCAGCGAGCGGCATTGCGAGACCAGCTCTCGCTCGCCTTGCACCACATGAATCGACATGGCCGTTTGGCCATCTTTAAATGTGGTGAACTCCTGAGCCTTGGCCACGGGTATCGAGGTGTTGCGGGGAATGATTTTCTCTGCAAGGCCACCCATCGTTTCAAGGCCTAGTGACAAGGGCAAGACATCCAGGAGCAGCCAGTCATCGCCTTCGGGCTTATTGCCGGCCAACAGGTCGGCCTGCAATGCTGCGCCAATGGCCACCACCCGATCAGGATCGATGTTGATCATGGGCTCTTGATCAAAGAACTCTTTCACCGCCTTCCGAATGCAGGGCATGCGGGTGCTGCCACCCACCATCACCACGCCGGCAAGCGAATCAGGCGTGAGCTGGGCGTCTTCCATAACCCGCTGGGCAACAGCAAGCGTGCGTTGAGTCAGCGCATCCACCACGGAATTAAATGTTGCGCGGTCAATCGCTGCGGCATGCGTGCAACCCTTTGCGTCTGCCCAGTCGGCATGAACCTGATCGGTGTCTGACACCTGATCGGTTAACGCCTCTTTCAAGCGGCGGGCAAGCTTGGACAGGCTGCGTTTTTCGGATGCCTCCAATTCGGCATAGGCGCGGCCAAGGCCCCACTGCGAGAGCCAGTGTTCGGCGAGCAGGCGGTCAAAGTCATCGCCGCCTAACGCCGTATCTCCGCCCGTGGCCACTACTTCAAATACGCCTTTTGACATGCGAAGAATCGACACATCAAACGTGCCGCCGCCCAGATCAAATACGGCATAGACGCCTTCGGCACCGGTATCCAAGCCATACGCCAGCGCTGCGGCCGTAGGTTCGTTAATCAGTCGCAAGACCTCTAGACCGGCCAGGGTTGCCGCATCTTTTGTGGCCTGGCGTTGGGCATCATCAAAATAAGCGGGCACTGTGATCACGGCGCCCGCAAGCTGATCGGCAACGCCCAGGCCAAAATGCGCCTCGGCGCGTGCTTTTAAGGCCCGCAATATCTCTGCAGAGACTTCCACCGGCGAGACATCGCCAAAGGCCGTGCGAATGCGGACCATTCCGGCTTCGGAATCTTGAGAGAGGGTGTAGGGGGTACGCTCAGCCAAGGCATCTTGCATGCCTCGGCCCATTAAACGCTTCACCGAAATAATGGTGTTGACAGGATCCTGTGCGCTGCTCTCAAGCGCATCGTCACCAACACTGTGAACACCGTGGGGCCCATAACGCACGACCGACGGCAACAGCACTCGGCCCTGCTCATCTTGAAGCACCTCTGCAACGCCACTGCGCACACCGGCCACCAAGGAGTGTGTGGTGCCCAAGTCAATGCCCACCGCAACCTTGCGCTGATGGGGCTCGGGCGATTGGCCCGGTTCAGCGATTTGCAGCAGCGCCATGCGACACCCTCTTTTGCTCCTCAACGAGCTGTGATTTGAACTTCACTAAAAACATCATGCGCCTGACTTCCTGGGCTGCTTTTTCATAATTGGGCTGTACGCTATCGAGCAAATGCTCGACCAACAGCTCTGACTCGGCCAGGCTTGCTTGCACCTCTTGCATGAGCTGCGATAAGCCTTGGATATCTCGCGCAACCACCGAGTCTTCCATCGACTCGCGCCACTCCATTTGCTGCACTAAAAATTCTGCGGGCATGGCGGTGTTGCGCTCGGCGTCGATCTCAACGCCATGGAGCTGGCAGAGATAGCCTGCACGCTTAATCGGATCTTTTAAGGTTTCATGCGCTTCGTTCACCTGCGTGGAATAGCGCAACGCCATGAGCTTTTGCGCATCGGTGCCCGAAGCAAAACGATCAGGGTGCACTGCCGCTTGAACCGACCGCCAGGCACGCTCCAGGGCCTCGGCATCAATTGCAAACCGGGGAGGAAGGCCTAAGAGCGAAAAAAAATCACGGGATGCAAGCGGCGCATCGCCGCGAAAAGACTGAGACACCGGTTAGACCTTAAACGACTCGCCGCAGCCGCACTCGCTTTTGACATTGGGGTTGTTGAACTTGAACCCTTCGTTGAGGCCTTCACGGGCGTAGTCAAGCTCGGTGCCGTCAATGTAGGGCAAGCTTTTGGGGTCCACAATGACTGTGACCCCATGACTTTGAAACTTCATGTCTTCTTCTGCTGCGGTGTCGACAAACTCAAGCTTATACGCCAGGCCAGAGCAGCCCGTCGTTTTAACGCCAAGACGCAACCCAATGCCCTTGCCCCGCTTCTCAATGAAGCGGGCCACATGTTGGGCTGCTTTTTCGGTAAGAGTGACCGCCATAACCGACCTGGCCTTATGCCGCTTTTGCCTGCGCAGTGTGCGCCGCGCCGTGCTTGGCCTTGTAATCTTCGATTGCCGCCTTGATCGCATCTTCAGCAAGAATCGAGCAATGAATCTTGACCGGCGGCAAGGCAAGCTCTTCGGCGATTTGCGTGTTTTTAATTTCCATGGCCTGGTCAAGCGTTTTTCCCTTGACCCACTCGGTCACCAAAGAAGAAGACGCAATCGCTGATCCGCAGCCATAGGTCTTAAAGCGTGCATCTTCAATCACGCCTTGCTCGTTAACCTTGATTTGAAGCTTCATGACATCGCCGCAGGCGGGCGCACCCACCATGCCGGTTCCCACGCCTGGGTCAGACTTGTCAAACGCGCCCACATTGCGCGGATGCTCGTAATGATCGATTACTTTTTCGCTATAGGCCATTGTTTTCTCCCCAATACTGAATTCACGAAATTACGCGCCAGTCAATGCGCAGCCCACTGCACCGAATTTAAATCAACCCCTTCGTTGACCATTTCCCAAAGCGGTGACATTTCACGCAGTTTAGCCACCTTTTCCTTGAGCAGTTTCACGGTGAAATCAATGTCTTCCTCGGTGGTGAAACGCCCTACCGAAAAACGAATCGATGAATGCGCCAGCTCATCAGAGCGGCCCAAGGCGCGCAGCACATACGACGGCTCAAGGCTTGCCGAGGTACAGGCCGAGCCCGAAGACACCGCCACATCTTTAATACCCATGAGCAAGGATTCGCCCTCGACATAGTTAAAGCTGACATTCAAATTGTGCGGCACGCGGCTTTCCATGTCGCCGTTAATATAAACGGCATCCATTTCAGAAAGCCCCTTCCAGAGCCGGTCACGCAGCGCGCGAATGCGCTCATTTTCTTTGGCCATTTCAAGCTTGGCCAAACGGAAGGCCTCGCCCATACCCACAATCTGGTGGGTGGCCAAGGTGCCCGAACGCATGCCACGCTCGTGTCCGCCGCCATGAATTTGTGCCTCAATGCGCACACGAGGCTTGCGGCGAACAAACAAAGCGCCGACGCCTTTAGGCCCATAGGTCTTGTGCGCCGAAAACGACATGAGATCCACTTTCAGTTTTTGCAAGTCGATCTCAACTTTGCCAGTGGCCTGGGCCGCATCGACATGAAAAATAATTCCTTTGTCACGGCAGAACTCGGCGATGCGCGGAATATCTTGAATCACGCCGATCTCGTTGTTCACATACATGATCGAGACCAAAATCGTGTCCGGACGAACCGCCGCCACAAAGACATCCCAATCCACCAGCCCGTTGTCTTTAACATCCAGGTAAGTCACCTCAAAGCCTTCACGCTCAAGCTCGCGACAGGTGTCCAGGGTTGCCTTGTGTTCGGTTTTCACCGTAATCACATGCTTGCCTTTTTCCTTGTAAAAGTGCGCGGCCCCTTTGAGCGCAAGATTGATCGACTCGGTCGCGCCCGAAGTCCAGACAATCTCTTTGGCGTCGGCGTTGACCAGTGCCGCCACATTTTCACGGGCGGCCTCCACCGCCTCTTCGGCCTTCCAGCCAAACGCATGGCTGCGCGAGGCGGGGTTGCCAAAGTCTTCACGCAAAAAGGGCAACATTGCGTCGACCACTCGAGGGTCAACGGGCGTGGTGGCGGAATAATCGAGATAAACCGGCTTTTTCATCTTCTTAAGCTGCCTTTGTATCTGCAATCGAGCGGGGCTCTTGAAACATGACATGGCGACGAATCGGCGCGGTATCGGCCGCAACCGGAATGCCGCGCTTGTTACGCTGCTCTTCCACCAGATCGTGCAGCGTTACCGAATCCAAGAAATCCACCATGTGGCGATTCAGGCTTGCCCACAACTCGTGGGTCATGCACTGTTGGTCCTCGTGGCAGTTTTGCTTGCCGCCGCACTGGGTCGCATCGAGAGGCTCGTCGACCGCGTAAATAATGTCGGCCACCGTAATGTCCTTGCCGTCGCGGGCAAGTTTGTACCCCCCGCCCGGACCACGCATGGACTCCACAAGCTCGTGGCGACGCAGCCGGCCAAACAACTGCTCAAGATAAGACAGGGAGATCTTTTGGCGCTGGCTAATGGCCGCCAGCGTAACGGGCCCTTTGTCTTGACGCAGGCCCAGATCGATCATTGCCGTGACAGCGAAACGTCCCTTCGTAGTCAGTCGCATTGAATTCTCCGAATAATTGAGTGAATCAGTCGGAATTTTAGCGATTCCGAGCGAAACACTCAAGTACTCAGGGAATTTAACCTTACTCTTAAGGTGGGTTACTACGCCGCGGCGACCATGGTGGCGCGGCGACGCACCACTTCCATCAGGCCATTACAGGCATCCTCAATGTAATCGAGCGCCTGCTCAAAGCCCTGGGGGCCGCCGTGATACGGGTCATTGATCGTGGCAGCTTCGTATTCGGTCGCAAAGCGCATGAGCAGTTGCAGCTTGTGCTGCAAGCCGCGCGGGCACATGCGTTGAAGCAGGGCCAAATTTTCCCAGTCCATCGCCAAGATGTAGTCGTACTCTGAAAAATCAGAGAGCTCGACCTTGCGGGCCACAAAGCCGTTTAAGTCATAGCCCCGCTTGGCGGCCGCGTTGATGGCGCGCTGATCTGGGCCCTCACCCACATGAAAGTCATGTGTGCCCGCTGAGTCGCAGACCACGAAATCCTGAAGGTTGGCGGTTTTGACCAGATTGTTAAAAACGCCACGGGCTGTGGGCGAGCGACAAATATTGCCCATGCAGACAAACAAAATTTTTGTCTTCATGCCAATGGGCACATCGGCTTTGCGTGAGGGACGCGAGGCCTTGGGCTTTGCGCCTGAGATCGCTGTATCGAAGGGAGTCGTTTCCACGATTTCTTTCTCGCTAGAGGTGGTTGAATCAAAAGTTGTCATACCAGTGCCTTTTCAATGGAATCATGCAATTTGTCTACTCCAAACACTTCTTCTTTTAATCGGGCAAGCCGATCTCTCAGCTGCGCCGCTTTTTCGAATTCGAGGTTGCGTGCATGCTCAAGCATGGCTTTTTCAAGGCGCGCAATTTCTTTCGCGGTGTCTTTTGCAGAACGGGCCGACAAGACCGCGTCGGCGCTATCACCTGCTTCGACGCCCAACACAGGACCCGAGGCCACCACACCGTCGATCAGATCTTTAATGCGCTTGATCACGCCAATGGGCGTAATGCCATGGGCCTCGTTAAAGGCCAACTGTTTCGCGCGCCGACGGCTGGTCTCATCCATGGCGCGCTTCATGGAGTCGGTTACGCGATCTGCGTACAGAATTGCGCTACCGTTTAGATGCCGTGCCGCACGGCCGATGGTTTGAATCAGGCTGCGCTCCGAGCGCAAAAAACCTTCCTTGTCGGCATCCAGAATTGCCACCAGCGACACCTCCGGAATATCCAGGCCTTCGCGCAGCAGGTTAATACCCACCAGCACATCGAAAGTGCCCAAGCGAAGGTCGCGAATAATTTCAACGCGCTCCACAGTATCGATATCAGAGTGCAGATAACGCACCTTCACGCCGTTATCGGACAAATAATCGGTGAGATCTTCGGCCATGCGCTTGGTCAGTGTGGTGACCAGCACCCGCTCTTTTTTCGCGACGCGCAGCTTGATCTCGCCCAGCAGGTCATCGACCTGAGAGCTTGCAGGCCGCACTTCGACATTGGGGTCGACCAGCCCTGTGGGCCGCACCACCTGCTCAACGACTGCGCCGCTGCAACGCTCAAGCTCATATTTGGAAGGCGTGGCCGACACAAATACCGCCTGGCGCATTTTGGGCTCGAACTCTTCGAACTTCAGCGGCCGGTTATCCAGGGCCGACGGCAGACGAAAACCGTAATCGACCAGGGTTTGCTTGCGGGAATAGTCGCCCCGATACATACCGCCCAACTGGCCAATCGTGACATGGCTTTCATCAATAAAAATTAGTGCGTCGCTGGGCAGGTAATCGACCAAGGTCGGTGGCGGCTCGCCGGGCGCAGCCCCCGACAAATGCCGGGTGTAATTTTCAATGCCCTTGCAAAACCCAAGTTCGGCCAACATTTCAATGTCAAAACGCGTGCGCTGCTCGATGCGTTGGGCTTCCACAAGCTTGTTGTTATCAACAAAAAACTTCACGCGTTGCACCAGCTCTTGCTTAATGGTCTCCACTGCACGCAACACGACCTCGCGCGGCGTGACATAGTGGGAAGATGGGTACACGGTAAAGCGCGGAATTTTTTGGCGCACACGGCCCGTGAGCGGATCAAACAGCGAGAGCGACTCGATCTCATCGTCAAAGAGCTCGACACGCAAGGCCAGTTCAGCGTGCTCCGCCGGGAAAATATCCACCGTATCGCCACGCACACGGAATGTGCCGCGAGAAAACTCAATGTCATTGCGCTGATACTGCATGCGCACAAGCTGAGCAATCAGATCGCGCTGCGAGAGCTTGTCGCCCTGGCGCACGATCAACACCATCTGATGGTAGTCGCTCGGGTTGCCAATGCCATAAATGCACGACACCGAGGCAACGATCACCGTGTCACGGCGCTCAAGCAACGACTTGGTCGCTGATAAACGCATCTGCTCAATGTGCTCGTTGATCGCAGAATCTTTTTCAATGAACAGGTCACGCTGGGGCACATAGGCCTCAGGCTGGTAATAGTCGTAGTAGGAGACGAAGTACTCCACGGCGTTGTTGGGAAAGAACTCCCGCATTTCGGAGTACAACTGCGCCGCCAAAGTCTTGTTCGGCGCAAGAATGAGGGCGGGCCTTCCTAAGCGTGCGATCACATTCGCCATGGTGAATGTCTTGCCCGATCCGGTCACACCCAGCAGCGTTTGAAACGATAGGCCATCGTTGACGCCTTCCACCAGGCGAGCAATCGCCTCCGGTTGATCCCCAGCGGGTTCAAACGGCAAGGCAAGCTCAAAAGGACTTCCCGGGAAGCGCACTACCCCGGGGTTTTCACGGGCGCCCATGCTAGACTTTCGGTTCACTTTCCGATGTTTGTGCAACCGCGAATTTTCGCCGTTTAAGCCCTGAATTTCCAGAACTTTTTCTTTTCCCAAACCCTTGACAAAAGGGTTTTCATACGATCATGACCACTGCCACCGAGACCCTTTTTTCCGCTGTTGAGCTAGCCCCCAAAGACCCGATCCTGGGCCAAACCGAAGTTTTTCTGGCTGATACCCGAGCCGACAAGGTGAATCTCGGGGTTGGGGTTTACTACGACGATAATGGCAAATTGCCGATTCTTAGGGCCGTAAAGAAGGCAGAAGAAGACAGAATTGCCAAAGGGGCTCCCAAGGGTTACCTACCCATTGATGGACCAGCCGCCTACAACAAAGCGGTGCAAGCCCTGCTCTTTGGCGCCGACTCTGAGCCCGTGAAATCGGGCCGGGTCGTAACCGTAGAGGCCTTGGGCGGAACCGGTGGCTTGAAAGTTGGGGCCGATTTTCTGAAAAAGCTGCTCCCCTCAAGCAAAGTCGCCATCAGCGACCCCACCTGGGAAAACCACCGTGGCGTGTTTGAAAACGCAGGGTTTGAGGTGGTCAACTACGACTATTACGACCCCTCCAGCCATGGCCTGAACTTCGCCAAAATGGTGCAAAGCCTCTCGGGCATGCCCGCTGGCACCATCGTGGTGTTGCACGCCTGCTGCCACAACCCCACCGGAGTGGACCCCACTTCGGTCCAATGGGAAGAGATCGTCGCCCTGTGCAAATCCAAAGGCCTGGTGGCGTTTTTAGACCTGGCCTATCAGGGCTTTGGCGATGGAATCGACGCCGACGCCCTCGCTGTTCGGCTTTTTGCCCAATCAGGCCTGCCGTTTTTAGCAGCGAGCTCGTTTTCCAAGTCGTTTTCCATCTATGGCGAGCGCGTTGGCGCTTTATCGGTCGTGACCCGCAACGCCGATGAGGCCACGCGAGTCCTGAGCCAGGTCAAGCGCATTATTCGCACCAATTACTCCAACCCCCCAACCCATGGCGGCGGCATTGTGACCGATGTGCTGACCAGCCCCGAGCTCAGAAAGCTTTGGGAAGAGGAGCTCTCTGAGATGCGTAACCGCATTCGCAAGATGCGGCTGGAATTTGTGGACAAGCTCAAGGCTTTGGGTGTTGCCCAAGACTTTTCTTTCGTGGCCCAACAGCGCGGCATGTTCAGCTATTCGGGCTTGAGCCCCAAGCAGGTCGACCGTCTGCGTGAAGAATTCGGTATTTACGCAATCCAGTCCGGCCGGATCTGCGTTGCGGCCCTGAACTCGGGCAATATCGATCGGGTCGTGAAAGCCGTCGCCGCCGTTCTTTAACCCCAGGCCGATCCCCGGCCTGTTCAGCCTTAAGGACTTCCCCGAAGTGACCTTCGGGGACAGATCTGTTCAGATTCACCTCTTCTATTCAGGGGTGCGTTTGCGTGAATATTTCTAGGGGCTTAAAGCGAACAGCAGCAATTGCCGCATGCGCTTTGGTGGCCGCGGCCCCGTCCTTTGGCGCACCTGCCGATTGGCCGAATTACGCGGTTCGCATCATTTCGGTGCACCCCTTGGGCAGCGTTGATGATCCGATCTCCAAGCCAATCGCTGAACAGCTCAAACAGGCCAGCAAGTTTCAAGTTGCACTTCAGCACCATTTATTCGATGCGCCGACAAGCGGCGTTCAGGTTATTGCAGACTCGGTGCCCAACGGGCAAAGCCTTGGGGTGCTTGGCAGCGACCCGCGGCCAGTTGTGCTCAAGCCCATTAGTCTCTTAGCCAAAAGCCCCTTGGTGCTCGCCACCCACCCACAACAGTCCTATCAAGGGTTTCAAGATGTGATTCAGGCGGCACGACGCCGCCCTGGCCAAGTGTTAATTGGCGCTACAGGGGGCAAGTCTTGGGGGCAATTGGCCATTGAGGAGTTCAACGCGCGAGAGGCGGTGACCTTAAAGGCACTGCTGTACAAAGCCAATGCCCCGCTGGTGGCAGATTTGATTTCTGGGCGCATTGGCTTGGCGGTCATGCCCTTGTCGGTAGCCCTGCCCCACGCCAAGGCTGGCCGCATTAAGGTGATCGGCATTAGCAGCAAGGCAGCAGACCCAAGGCTTGCACAGGTTCGCCCGCTGGCCGCGCAAGGCCTTGCCGATTATGAGCTGCACGCTTGGTGGGGTGCATTTGTTGCGCCAAAAGTATCCGATGACATTGCAAACCAAATTTCTGCTCGATTGATTTCACTTGGGCAAGACTCGAAATTTCTGCAGGCCATGCACTCCATGGGTGTGGATCTGCAACTGCAAGACAGCGCAGCATTGATTCGCGCACTCGAGACCGACAACAGCCGCTGGGCTGCGCACAAAGGAAACTAACGGCATGAGCGCGGACATTCGAATTGCAGTTTGCGATGATTGGGAGCAAGCGGCTTTAGAAACGGCGGACTGGTCGGAGGTGCAGCAACATGCCGAAGTGCAGTTTTTTACATCGCCATTTAAATCGCAAGCCGATGCCGTTAATGCCCTAAAAGACTTTGATGCAATTTGCTTAATGCGCGAGCGCACGCCTTTTCCAAAAGAAGTGATTGCCGCTTTGCCCCGTCTAAAACGACTGCTGTTTACGGGCGAACGCAACCTGTCGGTGGATTCAGAGTTTGCCAAGTCTCGCGGCATTGAAGTGTCAGGAACACCCGGCGGGCCCAATAAGGCGTCGACTGCAGAACACACATGGGCGTTGATTCTTGCGGCGACCCGACGAATTGTGCCTGCAATGACTGGGGTGCAGGCTGGCCATTGGCGCGGCAATGCGGCGGGTGAAGTCTATGGACTGCCTGACACACTGGAGGGTGATCGTCTCGGCATTATCGGATTGGGATCAATTGGCCAGCGCGTCGCCCGCATTGGCCAAGCCTTCGGCATGGAAGTGGTGGCATGGAGCCAAAATCTGACTGAAGACAAAGCGGCGTTGCATGGTGTGCGCCGAGTTGAGAAAAATGAGCTCTTGGCAACCAGCAAAATCGTGTCGCTGCATTTGGTGCTGTCAGAAAGAACTCGGGGGATTATCGGGCCGACCGAATTTTCCTTGATGCGCCGTGACGCTTTGCTTGTGAACACCTCGCGTGCCGGGCTGATCGATGAACACGGCCTTGCCCAGGCCCTGACCGCTGGCCGGCCAGCCCATGCGGCCCTTGATGTGTTTTCGGTTGAACCGGTGGTGCCTGGCCACCCGCTGTTGCAGCATCCCCAAGTGACGCTAACGCCTCATCTGGGCTTTGTAGCAACTCGTGTCTACGAAACATTTTACAAAGCGATGGTGTCAGACTTGGTGCGTTGGTTGACACGCTAAAGCTACCAAACCTTTTTGTCCCTCGACCAAAAGCATTATCCATCTCGCTGAATCACCCGTTCCCCAAGGAGAATCTGAGAATTCGAGAGAGGACAGGGTCATGACAGGTAACTCAAAAAACATCGGGGAAGTCTGCGAAATCATGATAATGGCTGCTTTTCTGAAGCGAGGCATCCCAGTGCTAACCCCCTTCGGCGACAACCAGCGTTATGACATGGTGCTCGACACACCTAGCGGCTTTAAACGGGTTCAATGTAAAACAGGCCGGCTTCGCCAAGGGGTCATTCAGTTTTCAGTAGCATCAAGCGCCTACCACCGAAAAGGCAAACGCCAGGGCTACCACGGCCAAATTGACCTTTTCGGCGTTTACTGCCCCGAAAACCAAAAATGCTATCTGGTTCCCATTCAAAATGCCCCGCCTAAGAATCTTTGCACCCTTCGGTTGGAGCCTGCCGCAAATAACCAGTCCAGAAATGTTCGATGGGCAGTCGATTTTGAAATCATGTAAAATCTCGGCTCTTTCCTCGATAGCTCAGTTGGTAGAGCACCGGACTGTCAAAAGGCAGCCCTGCAGGGAAACCTGCAGAGGAAAAATCGGGTGAATTCAGGGAATGTCAGGTCGCGCGTTGAGCAACATCTGAAGAATCCTGAGCCAAGCCCGCCGAAGGACCGCGATTTTTCGCGTTTAGGCGGGAAGGTGCAGAGACTAGAGGGTGAGCAGTCCAAGCAATAAACCTCACTAGCGCCCGACACCCTAACGGCTAGGCCGAGGGTGATGAGATAGTCCAGCGTGAAAACGTTGTAATCCGTAGGTCCCTGGTTCGAGCCCAGGTCGGGGAGCCAAAACAAAAGGCCCATGCACTGCATGGGCCTTTTTCTTT
>QXGG01295784.1_pt1 | contig 27451 bp, 24 predicted proteins | sample 1982491 | NCBI WGS metagenome assembly QXGG01 (sample SAMN09924614, study PRJNA488089) | Wastewater metagenome, whole genome shotgun sequencing project. | isolation source: South African research farm wastewater | place: South Africa: Irene, Agricultural Research Council, Animal Production... | reverse complement strand
GCTCGGCAAAGACCACTCCGACAGCTTTCTGCTGCTTGAAAGCGGTCGGGCAGATGCTTTCGCAATGGATGACAACACTCTGGCGGGCAACATTGTCAGCTCCAAGAACCCCAAAGATTACAAAATTGTCGGTGAGCCGCTTGGAATAGAGCCAATTGCAATTATGTTGCGCAAAGAAGATCCCAAATTCAAAGCTGCTGTTGATGGCGAGATCAAGAAAATGATGGCCAATGGCGAGCTCGAAAAGCTCTACAACAAGTGGTTCATGCAGCCAATTGCACCCACCAACGCAATCATTAACATTCCTTTCCCGCAGTCACTAAGAACCGCCTTCCAGTCGCCCAACGATGATCCTGCCGAGGCCTACGAAAAGGACTAGCCAGCCTGGCGGGCCGCAATGGCGAGCGCTACGGAGTCAACGAAAAGTTAACCCGGCTTGGGGCTTGCGGCTTTTCAGGGTCGCTGGCCACAGGCGTCAGAATAAAAATCTGGCTTGTCGCCACGCCTTGGTTGACCAAACTTTCGCGAACGGCGTTACTGCGCGCGTTCGCTAAAAAAGCAATATCTGAGTCGCTTAAGGTCATGTGCTCAATTAACCGTGCTCGCATCTCCTCGGCGGGTTGGGTTTTCACCAACCCCACCAGATTGCGAGGTTTTTTAAAGTCTGCTTTTTTGTAAAGCTCAGTGAGCAAGCGAAGCTCCTCTTGCTCGGTAAGCGTTACTTCGGCGACCGTTCCGCCTGACTGCCCCTTCGAGGCCAACTCTGCAAGCTTTCTCGCTTTCATTTGCCGCAGTAGCTTGGCCTTCAGGATCGCTTCTTTCTCTTGCGCTGCGTTCACGCTCGCCACCACATCGAGCCGCAACGCAGGCCGGTCCGCAAGCGCCTTGGCAAGCCCGCTTAAGACTTTTGCAGAATCCTCGCTGAGCTCGGCAGAGCCGGCGGGAAAATCGATATAAGACAGATCCGCGCCCTCTCCAAACAATGAGCCCAGCAGTGTGAAGGGTGATGTCACGGCCTTCACAATCAGGTTCACAAAGGCTTTCCATACCAGCCCGGCAACACTAAATTGCGGATCGTCTAATGAGCCACCAATCGGAAGATCAATGTCAATCTCGCCTTTTGAATTTTTGAGCAACGCCACGGCAAGCGTTACCGGTATGTCCAAGGCATCGGGGCTTTCGGTCTTGGGGCCAAAGGTCAGCTGATCGATCTTCAACCGGTTTTGTGCTTGAAGGGCCCGATCTTTGATTTTGTAATTCAAATCGAGCGAAAGCTTGCCCCGCTCAATTGGATACGCAAGATGCCGAATGGTATAGGGCGATACGGGCGGAAGATCGGCATCCCTGACCGAGAGCCGCATATCAAGAAACAGCTCGCGTGCAAATGGGTCGACACTTCCCGCAATCATCAGCGGCGCTGCCTTGTTCACCTTGCCTTGTAGGTTAATGGCTCCGGCAGTGCCTGCTTTCAGGGGCCCAACAGTGCCGGTGATATCGCTCAGATTGGCCCGAAAATTCGGTTTGTTAAAACGGTCGGTAAAAAAGATATTGGCCTTTCGCAACTGCAGCGACTGGATTGATATGGGAAGATCGCGCGATGCTTTTGGCCGTTCTGGAGTGGCTATAACCGTTGTGGCTGGGGCGGGGGCTTGCGCTGCATTCGTTTTTTCGGGCTCAGTCAGCGTTGCAAAATTAAGCTCTCCTTGTTCTGAAAGCGCCAAGCGGGTGGTGAGCTGGTCCAGCACAATGTTTTTAACCCGAAGATCAAAGGGTTCGGAAATAAGATTGATGTCGTTGATCTGCACCGCCTTCCAACTCATGATTTCTCGGTTGCTGGGCCGCTGCAAGACATTGAAGTTTGCGAGCTCCATATCTCCTTTTACGCTTGCTTGCGTGCCTTTAAGGGCAACATCCCCTGCAAAGCTCATCGTGCCTTGAGTGAGCAATGCCCGAGGGAAACGCGCAGTGGCAAAGCGTTGAAACGCAATCACATCAATTTGCTTGGCAAGGATTTTTAACTCGGCTTGCAAGGACTTGGGCGCTGCCTGCCAACCAGCAACACTTCCCTGTACCTGCAAGCTCCCTTTACGGTTAACGGTCGCTTCCAGCTTTAGTTTTGCCGGCTGTTTTCCTGAAAGTGCGATTTCCTCTACAAGCAACTGTGTTTGTGTTGCAACAAAAGGCGCGACACCAGAGAGGCTTCGATCCTTTACGCTGATCGTGCCCGCGGGAATCGCCACACGCCCGATCCGGCTTTTTTCGAATAAGTCTGCGAGCTGCAGCTCCATGGCGCTTACCGATAGGTCAAGATCATCCAGACTTACCTGCCAGTTCGATTGGCCTGGCTGAAAACGCGCGGTAATGCCTTGTATCGCCGCATCACCTGTCAGCTTTACTTGAGGTTTTTCCTTCGGGGGTTGGATAAACGACAGCTCTAAGTTGGCCCCAAACAGGGCTTTGTCGATTTTTAATCCGGCAAACCCATCAAGATACGACTCAAGCCCTGCGAGATTGAGATCATTCAGACGAACTTTCAGGGTCGCCTGCCGGGTCTCGGAAAACAGGCTGCCATGGCCTTCTAACGCAAACGGCGCACCGTTGACTTTGGCGCTCAGGCGCGGGGCGACCCAGGTCTTTTGATCGCTTAGGAAATTGCTAATGAATGGAACCCCAATTGCAAGCTCAGAAATTTCATGTCGTTGCTTTTTGAGCTGATCCTCAAACTGAACCCGGCCACCCGTCAAAGAAATATTGTGCACCGCGAACTGCAAGGGGGTTGGGCTTGGCGCTTTGGGGGTTGCCAAACGAGTCACAATATCGGCAATTGAGAGCTTTCCGTTGGGCAGCCGTTTCAAAGAGACTTCAGGGTTTTCAATCGAGACCTCTTGAACCACGGGCGCAAGAACAAAAAAAGAAGTGCTGCTGAGATTGACCCGCGCCTGGGGGATAAAGAGCAGCCGGTCTTGGCCCTCGGGCTCACCCACCTGAAAATCTTTTACAGTGACTGAAAGCGCGTAGGGCGACACCGAAATCTCGCCGATAGCCACGGGACGCCCCAGCGTCTCGACAAGGGCTTGCTGCGCCTTGATTTTCAGATAGCCCGGCAACCACAAATAGCCCACCAGGCCAAAGATCAGGCTCAGCGCGAGCGCGAGCGCCAGGCCAACTCTCAAGGCCCGGTAACGACTGAACCCGGATTTTAGTTGCGAAAAAATAGACTGGAACATGTGTTCCGTTAACATACCCTAAAAATGAAGCCTAACCACCACGACCCAGGGCCTGCTGGAGTTGTCATCACGGCTCAAACAACAATCAGTCTGGAGACCGCAAGGCGCGAGGCGATGGCGCTGCTTGCGCAGTACGGCCTTGACTCAGACGCGATGACTGAAGTCTCGATCAACGAGCCCGCTCGCGAAGTGCGATTGCGCTTGCAACGCAATGTGTTTGACGCGTGGTGCCCGGGGTTTAATACCCTTAGCCTGCGGCAACGAGCGCCCCATCACGGCGTCCCCGAACCTAAAGCCCTGTTGCAAGAAATTCTGATTGGTTTGCTGGCTGCTCCACAGGCAATGTGCTTTTCAAGCGTGCCAGCACTGCAATCCCATATTCGCGTGAGGCTCAACATTGCACAGGCATCGGCAAAAACCTCGCTGGCGTTCCATACCGAGGCTGCCGAGCGTCCGCTGGATTACTGGGTCGAACACCCGGATAACGGCTTTGTTTTGCGCGAGGGTGCAAGCCTAATCCAGGCGATCATTGCCACCACCCAGCCTGAAGCGACGGGAAAGCTCTACGACTTTTCGTGCTACCGGGCTTCAGAGTATCTGGTGCTACTGGGAATTGCCCAAGAAGCGCAACAAGTCAACCCGCAATTTCTGCAAACGCTTGAAGCCGAATGCCGGGTGAAGGTGCCGCGCTCACGGACCTTTCACGACAGTTTCCTCATTGAATATGGAGACAGCGAGCACCCGGTTCCCATGTGCTATTACGTTCCCGGCGACCGGGTCTGGTTTAAAAACCCCGATAGCGCCTCGTCGAATATTGTTGGGTTTGAAGGCTCTTGGGTGTTTTACATGGGCGGCGGTCTTTTTTCGAACTTTTGGAAGCGTGCCCAGCCCTTTGATTTAGAGTCAAAATGTCTGGAGGTTTTTCATTGGCGAGACGGCGCGTCGCAAACTGCCACTGGCGAGCCGTTTATGAATGAAGAAATTGTGGCCCAACAAGTGGAATTGACGCGCCGAAACCCTGAGAAACTTCAGTGTGTATTAACGGCAATGATGGCCTATCGGGATCCGATGGGCGTCTATGAAACCGGTGGTTGCATTGATTCAACCCGAGAGTTTCCCAAGCCAATGTTGAGCTAGCCATCAAAAGGAGTGCGTATGAGCGTATTAAAAGAATTTCGTGAGTTTGCGGTCAAAGGCAATGTCATTGACCTGGCCGTGGGCGTGATCATTGGCGCAGCATTTGGAAAAATTGTCGATTCAGTGGTGCGCGACCTGATCATGCCGATTGTGGGCTTGGCCTTTGGCAAGATCGATTTTTCACAGTATTTCCTGGCCCTGGGGCAAGTGCCAGCGGGCACCCCACATGTGCTAGATGCCGTGCGCCAAGCCGGCGTGCCCGTGATTGCCTATGGCAGTTTTCTAACAGTTGCCCTCAACTTTTTAATTCTCGCTTTCATCATTTTTATCATGGTGAAACAAATCAACCGGCTGAAATCCCTTGCTGAAAGCGAAAAGGCGCAAGAAGCCGCCCAACCTGCCGAGCCCGCTGCTACGCCAGAAGAACTTGTTTTGCTCAGAGAGATTCGCGACAGCCTGAAGTCAACGCGCTAAAGGGCCTATTGATGACGCGAGGCGTTTCGCTCTCGGTGCTCGCCTCGGTCTTGTTCGGGGTGATGTATTACTACACCACCCTGCTGGCGCCTTTAAACGGGCAGGATATTTTTGCATGGCGAATGATCTTCACTGTGCCCTTTCTGTTGGCCTTTGTTGCAATGACCGGCGAGCAGCATTTGGTCAATGCGATTTGGGCGCGTTTAAAGCAGCAGCCTGCGCTGATCTTTGTGCTGCTGTTGTCATCGGCGCTCATGGGGGTGCAGCTCTGGCTTTTTTTGTGGGCACCCCTTCATGACAAAGCGCTGGAAGTTTCCTTGGGCTACTTCATGATGCCGCTGACCATGGTGCTCACAGGGCGGCTCGTGTTTCATGAGCGGCTTACGCGGCTGCAAATGCTGGCCGTGGGCTCAGCCTTGCTCGGCGTGACACATGAGCTGTTTCGCATCGGCAGTTTTTCTTGGCCTGCCCTGGTTGTGGCCCTGGGCTACCCCTTGTATTTTGTGTTGCGCAGAAAATTCAAGCTCGACAATATTGGTGGATTTTGGTTTGACATGGCTCTGCTTATGCCTGTGGCGTTTGGCTTTGCGTGGGTAGGCCAGCTTGACTGGCCCCTTGCGCAACAACAGCCACAGCTGATGTGGCTGTTGCCAATTTTGGGGGTGATTAGCGCGGCTGCTTTGATCGCCTATATCCTGGCCAGCCGCTTGTTAACCATGGGCTTGTTTGGGCTGTTGGGCTATGTGGAGCCCGTGCTCTTGTTATTCGTTGCGCTGCTCATCGGTGAGCGACTTGAGCCCCAAGAGTTTTTTACTTACGGGCCAATCTGGCTTGCAGTGGGTTTTCTTGTGCTGGAAGGCCTGCTTTTTTTAAGGCGTCAGATTCCGATTTTCAAACGGAGCTGATGAAAATTAACGCCTGTATTGTCTCGGCTAATGCCGCCGTTGGAGTAATGCTGAAAACGGTAGCCAAAATCGTGTCGCCCTTGTGGGCCAAAGCGAAAACCAAAGCCGAGATGATCGCCAAACTCAAAAGCGGTTCCAATACGCTTGTCGCCATGAAGCTCGGTTCCCGAGAACTCGTAAACGCCAATGCCCGCCTCAAGAAAAAACCCGCTGCCATCCAGTGATTTTTTCTGGTAACGAAAAATTGGAGTGATTCCAATCGCATTAAGCTTGCGCTCGGGGGGCTCGCCAGAGCCCTTCCAGGCCGATAAATCAAGCTGCCAGTAACCGGTGAGCTCCCACTGCCCTTGCGTGAGCCATTTTTTATCCCAATCCCAGATCAAGTGCGCCGAGACCATGTCGGCGTCGGGCCCGCTGCCCACTGTAAGACCTACCGCATCGACCGAACGCGCCGGCAAAGCCGGCAATGCCAAAACAACACCCGCAAGCGCAGACAAAATCCTCTTCATGGTTTGGTACTCGTCACAATAGCCATCTCAGTAGAGATTCTAGTAGTCTTTAGGCTTGTTTAACTCTGCGGGCGGGCCGAAAGCCGCGCCCTGACTCGATTGAACGAACTGCCGCTTTGGACCCATCTTATTGCAATCATCGGATTGCTGCTTGTCTCCGCATTTTTCTCGATCTCTGAAACCAGCCTCATGGCGGTCAACCGCTATCGGCTGCGCCACCTTGCGGGCCAAGGCCGTGGCAGCGCCAAACGAGTGCTTGGCCTATTAGGCAAAACCGATCAGCTGCTTGCCACTATTTTATTGGGCAACAACCTGGTTAATGCGGGCCTGACCGCGCTGGTGACTGCGCTCTCCATTCAAGCCTTTGGCAACAATGACACCGTGTTGGCAATTGCCACTGCAGGCGTGGCCTTTGCGATTATTGTGTTTGCCGAGATTACCCCCAAAATTATTGGGGCAAGCCGGCCCGAGCCCATTGCAATGGCAGTGGGCTATGTCTTGTCTCCGCTCATCACGATTGCGCGGCCCCTGGTGCTGGTCGTCAACGCCTTTGTGTCGGGGCTTTTGCGCATGCTTCGGCTGAAAAAACTCACCGAAACCCCCACTAACCAAGCGATGTCGCCCCAAGAACTGCGCACTGCTATTTTGGAATCGACCCGCATGATTCCCGCCAAGCACCGGGCCATCATGCTGAATCTTTTTGATATTGAAGAACTTACGGTCGATGATGTCATGGTGCCGCGAAGCCGTATTGAAGCGCTTGACATTGAGGCAAGCAAGGAAGACCTGATTGAGCAGCTCTCGACTTGCTATCACAACAAGCTGCCCGTGTTTGAGGGCGACATTCACAACATCATTGGAATTTTGCATGTGCGGCGCGCGCTTGCTTTGCTTTCTCGCGAAGAGCTCAACGAAGAGACCATTCGGGAAATCCTGATCGAGCCTTACTTCGTTCCCAGCGGCACGCCGTTGTTTGCGCAAATGCAGTTGTTCCAGCAAAACCGTCAGCGCATTGCATTGGTGGTTGATGAATACGGCGAGATTGAAGGCTTGGTAACCCTGGAAGACATTGTCGAAGAGCTCGTCGGCGAGTTCACGACCCAAGCCCCTGGAAGCCAACCCGGCGGCCTGAGCTGGGCCGACGACAACACGGCCGTCGTCGATGGCACCTCGCCAATTCGAGAGATCAATCGTGCGCTGGGCCTTTCACTTCCTGCCGATGGCCCCCGGACCTTGAATGGCTTGCTGCTCGAAACTTTAGAGGCGCTGCCGGATGCGCATGTCTCGGTAAAGATTGCCGATGTGCCAATCGAGATTTTGCAAACCCAAGGTCGGCTGATTCGACGGGCCAAACTCACCAAGCCTGCACCTTCTGCAGACGATGAGTCGTCGGGATGATGTCAGCGCCTTGGCTTTTACCGGCACTGACGGCCAGCGTCATGGCACTGCTCGCAACTCCCTGGCTTGCAAGGATCGGGGTCTGGGGCATTCAACGCTGGGTCGAACATGATGTCGCCAATCGCCTGCGTTACGTGGAGCCCCTGTGGTGGGTGGCTACTGCCGTATTGGCGCTGGCGATGGGCTTGAGCCTGCCCTTAGAAATTGAGGGCTCCATGCCAGCAGAGATTCTTGCTGCTGCGTTAGTGGGGCTAAGCGCCGCATTGCTGATTCAGCTCGCACGCATTGATGCGCACTGCCAACTGCTTCCTGACCCGCTGACGTTGGGTTTGCTGCTCAGTGGCTTGGCGTTTCATGCCATTTTTTTTCCACAACACCTGAACGATTCAGCAATTGGCGCGCTCCTCGGATACGCCATGCTCTGGAGCCTGGCGCTTGTGTTTCGATGGGTGCGAAAAGTTGAGGCGATGGGGCGCGGCGATTTCGCCATGACTGCAGGTATTGGCGCATGGCTAGGGTGGCAAGCATTGCCCTTGGCCTTGGTCTTGGCCTGTATTTTTGCCTTGTCATTTGCCTTGCTCAAGCGCATGAACAAGAATTTCTCAGCCCTTACACAACCCTTTCTTTCCCAGGAGCTGGCCTTTGGGCCTGCCCTTTGTGCCGGAGCAGCGTCGGCCTGGATTGCCCTTGGCTAAGCGGATTTTTATTTTGACCGGAGGCATTGGCTGCGGGAAAACTGCTGTGGCCCGTGAATTTGAGGCTTTGGGCATTCATGTGGTGGACGCCGATGTTTTGTCGCATGAACTCACCGCACCCGGCGGCCACGCCATTGACGCGATTCGCAAGGCTTTGGGAGAGGGGGTGCTAAACGCCGACGGCGGGCTCAATCGAGCGCTTGTGCGAGAAAAAGTCTTTCACAATCCGGACATACGCGGCCAGCTCGAAGCAATCCTGCACCCGCTGATTCAACGAAAAGCCCAAGCCGCCTTGGCTGCCGCACCAGGCCCTTACGCCCTTTATGTGGTGCCGCTTTGGCTGGAAAAATATGGGCCCCAGGGCAGCCACAAAACCCTGGCCACGATTACGCCAGAGGCAGTGATCGTTGTGGATTGCCCCGAAAATCTTCAAATTGAACGGGTTGTGGCCAGAAGCGGCTTGAGTCAAAACCAAGTTCAGGCGATCATGTCGACCCAGGTAACAAGAAAACAGCGCCTTTCGCTGGCGGATCATGTGATCCATAACGAGGGGGCGCCCGAAGCCCTGAAACCGAAAGTAGCCGCCCTGCACCGCACGCTTGCCAGTTCATGACTCCAAAATGAATGACCCCATCTCACAAGTCGTGGCAGCACCCCCCGGCTGGATGACCTTTGAATTTCCCTGCAACGAGCGAATCCGCTCACTGTTGCGAATCGAAAGCCTCTTTAAACGCGTTAGACATTTTTGCAACGAAGCGACTGCTGAAGACCACAAGGCTGCACTGTGGGCGTTATTTGAATTGTTCGACCTGATCGGTGGCCGTGGCGATATCAAGTCAGAGTTGCTGCAAGAGCTTGAGCGTCAACGCAGCCGCTTGAATCAGTTTTCAGGCAAGGCCGGCGTCTCACAAGAAGCGCTTGATGACCTGTTAAAACATATTCAAACGGTCTTTGACCAGATTTCTATCGTCAACACTCGGCTTGGGCCACACATTGCAGAGCATGAGTGGCTTCAATTGCTCAAAGGCCGTTTTAGCATTCCTGGCGGTGTGAGCGAATTCGATATTCCGGCCTTGCACGTTTGGCTGCACCGAAGCGCCGAGTCTCGCCAAGTCACGATCAACCGTTGGCTGAGCACCTTGCAGCCGGTTGCCGAAGGCGTTGCCATCGTGACCAAGCTCTTGCGTGAGAGCAAGTCCGCAGAATCGCATGTGGCCGCCCGTGGATACTTTGAGCTGTCAATGGATGGCCGGCAGATTCAGCTCATTCGCGTGGCGGTTCCCAAACAGCCCGAAGTGGCCGCAGAAATCAGCGCGAACAAATATGTGGTGTCCGTGCGTTTTCGCCAGCTTGAACCCACCATGCATCTGAAATCAATAGAACAAGATATTCCGTTTCAGATGGCGTTGTGTAATTTCTGACTGTCGCTTCTGATTTTTTCAAGCAAGGGCACGGTTGCCGGCAGCACGGGGTAAGGCCAGGCATGGCCAGGCTCAACCCACAACAATTGCTGCGACTCTAGCCCGTGTGGCGACCCTTGCCACTGAGTCACCCAGTAAAACAACAAACGCACATGGGCATGAGGATAAACGTGCTCGCACTGCCAGGCGGGGTGCATGACGGTGGCCTGCAAATTCACCTCTTCTTTCAGCTCTCGAACCAGCGACTGCTCTGGAGTCTCTTCAGCCTCGACTTTTCCGCCAGGAAATTCCCAGTAGCCCGCATAAGGCTTGCCCAATGGGCGTGAAGTCATGAGTACTGCGCCATCGGCCCGGCGCAGCATACCCACCGTGACATCAACGACGCCCGGCATAGTCTCGCGCGAAATGCAGCGCGATGCGTCCTGAACGCGACCCGCGCTCTAACGCCCACTGCAAGGCCGGCTGGCGTGCCTGCTCAATGGCCTGTGCATCGCAGCCAAAGTGAGCAAGCCAGTAGGCCACGATATCGAGATAGTCTTGTTGATTGAAACTGTAAAACGACACCCACAAGCCAAAACGCTCTGAGAGCGACACCTTTTCTTCAACGCTCTCGCCCGGATGAATCTCCCCGTTGGCTTCATAGCGGGTTTCAAGGTTTTCACTCATGCGCTCGGGCATGAGGTGCCGGCGATTTGAGGTGGCATAAATCAGCACATTTTCAGACTGGGCAGCTACCGAGCCATCGAGCACGGTCTTTAATGCCTTGTAGCCCGCATCGCCGGATTCAAACGATAGATCATCACAAAACACAATAAAACGATAAGGCTGCGTGGCAACCGTATCGACAATGCGCGGCAGATCCAGCAAGTCTTGTTTGTCGACTTCGATCAAGCGCAAGCCCTGGGCATGAAATTCACTTAAACATGCCCGCACCAAGGAAGACTTGCCTGTGCCCCGGGCCCCGGTCATGAGCACATTGTTTGCGGGCCTCTTTTGCAAAAACTGCCGCGTGTTTTGCTCAATCAAATTGCGCTGCCGCTCAATATGTTGAAGGTCGGCAAACCGAATCTGCGCAAAATGCGTGACCGGCTCAAGGTAAGAAATATGCCCGAGCAAGGTCGCGCGTCGGATCCAGCGGAACGCCTTTGATTGCTGAAAGTCCGGGGTTGGCGGAACCGCCGGAAGGTAGGCGTTAAGCTTGCTTAACAGTTGGTCAATGTTCGTGTTCACGGCTATTACGATCGATAATCCGCATTAATGGACACATAGTCGTGCGACAAATCACAGGTGTACACCGTGGCCTGCTCGGTGCCGCGGGCCAGTTCCACTGAAATGGTGATTTCTTGCTGCGCCATGACCCGCTGGCCATTGGCCTCGGTGTAACTGCTCGCACGCCCACCCTGCTCTGCGACCAGCACATCATCAAGATAGACCTTGATTTTCTCCACATTCAGGCCCGCAATGCCACTGTAGCCAATTGCCGCCAAGATTCTTCCCAGGTTCGGATCGCTTGCAAAAAATGCGGTTTTGACCAAAGGCGAATGGGCAATGGCATAGCCCACTTGTTTTGCTTCTTGCCTGGATTGGGCTTGGCTAACCCGAATCGAAATGAATTTAGTGGCGCCTTCACCATCGCGCACAATCGCCTGGGCCAATGTTTTGCTCAAGCCAATGAGCGCCTGGCGAAATACTTGCCAATCAGGGTCGGACGCGGAATTAAAATGCACTTTGCTTGCGCCGGTGGCCGCCACCACAAACGAGTCGTTTGTTGAGGTGTCGCCATCGATGGTAATGCTGTTAAACGATTCATCGGCCGCTTCACGCACCAGGGATTCGAGCAAGCTGCGCTCTACACCGGCGTCGGTTGCAACATAGCCCAGCATGGTGGCCATATTGGGCTTGATCATGCCTGCGCCTTTTGAAATGCCAGTCATCGTTACGGTCTGGCCTTGCACTTGCACTTGCACCGAGGCTGCCTTGGGCTGGGTGTCAGTGGTCATGATGGCAGTGGCCGCATTAAGCCAATTGGCTTGGCCCAAAAGCGTAACGGCCTGCGATACGCCTGCACGGATTTTCTCCATGGGCAGGTGTTCCAAAATCACACCGGTTGAAAATGGCAACACTTGTTGTGCCGTAATGCCCAACGATCGCGCAAGTAACTCACATGTGTCGTTTGCATTTTGCAAGCCCTGCGCCCCGGTGCCCGCGTTGGCACAGCCGGTGTTCACCACCCAGGCGCGAATCTCGGCGCCACTGGCCAGATGCGTCTTGCAGACCTGAACCGGTGCCGCACAAAATGCGTTTTGCGTCAATACGCCGGCCACCTGGCTGCCCGGTGAGAGCTCCACCACCAAAATATCGTTGCGGCCATTTTTGCGAATGCCAGCGCTGGTCACCCCAAGCCGAACCCCGGCAACAGGAAAAAGATCTTCCGCTTTCGGAATGGGCAGGTTCACCGGCATGTCAGCTCCAGGGGCGTTTTAGCCTAGCTTTCCACAACACTGTTTAAATTTTTTGCCGGAGCCGCAAGGGCAAGGGTCGTTTCGGCCTACTTTGGGCTCGTTGCGACGCATCGGTGCGGTGGCGCCTTGGGCCTCGCCTTCAAGCTCGGAGGGCGCCGACGGCGATTGCGCTGCCAAAGCCAAGGCTTCGGGGTCTGCGCCGGCCAGCGCCGCTTGAGAATCAAAGTCGGCATGTTGATACTGAACATCGGCAAGCTTGGGGGCTTCTGGCACTGCTTGCTCCACTTGCTCGGCGCTTTGCACTTCAACATTAAGCAGCACGCGGGTGACATCGTTACGAATCTTGTCCAGAGTTTGCTCAAACAAAGCGAAGGCTTCGCGCTTGTATTCTTGCTTGGGATTTTTCTGGGCATAGCCACGCAGGTGAATGCCCTGGCGCAAATGATCAAGCGCTGCCAAATGCTCTCGCCAAGTGCCATCAACCGCTTGCAACAACACCGAGCGCTCAAACGAATTAAAAGGCTCGCGGCCAACCGGCTCAACCTTGTTGGCATAGGCCTGATCGGCGGCTTTCACCACCGCCTGAGCCAGGTCATGATCGTCAAGCTCGTGGTTAGCATCGACCATGGCTTTTAGGTCAATGGCAATGCGCCAATCGTTTTGCAGTGCCGTTTGCAGGCCTTGCAAATCCCATTGCTCTTCCACGCTTTCCTGGGGGACATAAGTGCGCACCACTTCTTCCAGGGTGCCATGACGCAGGTTTGTAACCAGCTCGCTTAAGTCTTCGCTTTCCAGGATCTCGTTGCGTTGGCTGTAAATAATTTTGCGCTGCTCATTGGCCACATCGTCGTATTCAAGCAGCTGCTTGCGCATGTCAAAGTTGCGGTTTTCTACCTTGCGCTGGGCCGACTCAATTGAGCGCGAGACCATGCCCGCTTCAATGGGCTCGCCACGGGGAACGCCTAGGCGCTCCATAATGGCTTTCATGCGATCGCCTGCAAAAATTCGTAGCAGGGGGTCATCCATTGACAAATAAAAACGCGACGAGCCCGGGTCGCCTTGTCGTCCCGCGCGGCCACGCAGCTGATTATCGATACGGCGTGACTCATGGCGTTCAGTGCCAATAATGTGCAAACCGCCCGCGGCAATCACTTGATCGTGCAGCTGTTGCCACTCGGAACGCAGCTTGTCAATGCGCTGGGCCTTGTCAGCTTGGGGCACATCGGGGTTGGCGTTCAAAATATCAACCTGCTTTTCAACATTGCCACCCAACACAATGTCGGTGCCTCGGCCAGCCATATTGGTGGCAATGGTGATCATGCCGGGCCGCCCCGCCTGGGCCACGATCTCGGCCTCGCGCTCGTGCTGCTTGGCGTTCAGCACTTGGTGCGCCAGCTTTTCTTTGGTGAGCAGCCCCGAAATCAGCTCAGAGTTCTCAATGGAAGTGGTGCCCACCAAAATCGGTTGGCCACGGCCGTGGCGCTCTTTAATGTCTTTGAAAATCGCTTCGTATTTTTCCTCGGCCGATTTAAAGATCTGGTCTTGCAGGTCCAGTCGCACCATGGGCCGATGGGTTGGAATGACCACCGTTTCCAGGTTGTAAATCGATTGAAACTCAAAAGCTTCTGTGTCGGCAGTGCCCGTCATGCCCGAAAGTTTTTCGTACATGCGGAAGTAATTTTGGAAAGTGATTGACGCGAGCGTTTGGTTTTCGGGCTCAATGGCCACATTCTCTTTCGCTTCAACCGCCTGATGCAGGCCATCGGACCACCGGCGGCCCGGCATGAGGCGGCCCGTGAATTCATCAACAATGATGATCTTGCCGCCTTGTACGACATAGTGCGTGTCTTTGGCAAACAAGGTATGGGCCCGCAATGCCGAGTTCAAATGGTGCAGCAGGGAGACATTGGCGGGGTCGTATAAGCTTGCCCCGCCGGGCAACAAGCCCATCTCGGCAAGAATTGTTTCCGACTTTTCAAAGCCGGCTTCTGAGATATAGACCTGGCGTGATTTTTCATCGACCCAATAATCGCCTGGCGATTCTTCCGTGGCTTGTGGCACAAGCTGGGAAGGCACCGAGTTCAACACCCGATACATTTCGGTTTGATCATCGGCGTGGCCCGAAATAATCAGCGGCGTGCGGGCTTCGTCGATCAAAATCGAATCCACTTCGTCGACAATCGCAAAGCTCAACGCGCGCTGCACACGATTGGCTTTGTCCACCACCATGTTGTCGCGCAAATAATCAAAGCCGTATTCGTTATTGGTGCCGTAGGTTATGTCGGCCGCATAGGCCTGCTGTTTTTCGGCATGCTCAAGCCTTGCCAGGTTAATGCCAACGGTGAGCCCCAGAAAGTTGTAAAGCTTGCCCATCCAGGTGGCATCACGCTCGGCGAGATAGTCGTTCACGGTCACGACATGCACGCCCTTGCCGGCCAAGGCATTGAGGTAGGCCGCCAAGGTGGCGACCAAGGTCTTGCCCTCGCCGGTTCGCATTTCGGCGATTTTTCCGTCGTTGAGCACCATGCCGCCAATGAGCTGAACGTCAAAATGGCGCATGCCCAAAGCGCGCTTGCCCGCCTCGCGGCACACCGCAAAGGCTTCGTTTAGCAGGCTGTCGAGCGCTTCACCTGCAGCCACTCTGCTCTTGAACTCGGCGGTCTTGGCTTTGAGCTGCTCATCGGTGAGCGCAGCAATGCCAGGCTCTAAGGCGTTGATCGCCGCCACGCGCTGGGCATAAGATTTCACAAGCCGGTCGTTGCGGCTGCCAAATAATTTCTTCAGGAATTGGTCAATCATGGACCAAAGATCTTAGCATGCAGGGGTATGACAGCTTCTTCGTTTAAAGACCTAAAACAAGCGCTCGCGGGCTCATCCGATTGGGCCAGCCTGCGCCGTTCGTGGGAAGAAAGCGACAGCCTGCAACGCTTGCTAGGCGCAAAGCTGCCGGCCAGCCTTGCGCACCAGGTGCGTCAAGTGCGCCGCTCCGACCCGGAAAAAGGCCTGCGCGGAAGCCAGGTCACCGTCGTGGCCAGCACGGCCGCAGCGGCAGCCAAGCTGCGGCTTGCCTTAGCCGACTGGCCCGATGAGCTGCGAGCCCAAGGCTGGGGAATACAAAAACTGACCGTGACCGCACAACGCGTTCAAGAAATCGGCCCACCCCCACTCAAAATGGAACCGAGAAAACCTATTCCAGGCCAGGCCAAAACAGCCCTTGGGGCGTTGTCGACAGAGGTTTCGAACGAGGCCTTGCGTAAAGCGCTGGCGCGCATTGGAAAGCCGCGTTAGACGCTGCAGTTTAAGCCCAACTCCACTGGCGTGCCCAGGCCACAGGGGCATGTTGAAGATCTTCGAAAGTGGTTTCGCGCCATGCATCCGACGTATTCATGAGCTCGCGCAAGAGCAAATTATTCAACGCATGGCCTGACTTAAAGGCGGTATAGCTCGCCATTAATGGCTTGCCCAACAAATACAAATCGCCAATGGCATCGAGCGCTTTGTGCATGGCGAACTCATTGGGCTGTCGCAGATTGCCGGGGTTGAGCACGCGCACTTCATCCATGACAATTGCATTGTCAAGACTGCCGCCTAAGGCCAGGCCTTTGGATCTGAGCATGTCAACATCGCCCACAAAGCCAAAGGTGCGCGCGCGTGCAATGTCATCGACAAACGAGGTATTGGCAAAATCAATTGAGACCTGCTGGCCGGTCATGTCGACGGCGGGGTGACGAAAGTCGATGGTGAATTCCAAGCGGAACCCGAAAAACGGATCAAGCCTTGCCCATTTTTCGCCATCGCGCACTTCAACGGGCTTGAGCACTTCAATAAAGCGCTTGGGTGCCGCTTGTTCCTGCACACCGGCCGAACGCAAGAGATACACAAAGCTTGCGGCGCTGCCATCCATGATCGGGATTTCTGCAGCGTCGACTTCGACCACCGCATTGTCAATGCCCAGGCCCGAAAGTGCCGACATGAGATGCTCGACCGTTGCAACGCGAACATCGCCTTCGGAAATAGTAGAGGCCATGCGCGTGTCACCCACTGCCCCTGCTTGCGAGCGGATTTCCTTGGGCGGGTTGACATCGATACGGCGAAACACAATGCCGGAATCGGGCTCGCCGGGCTTGAGGTTCAAGCTCACCGGCACGCCGCTGTGAAGACCGATTCCTTTGGCGGAGACTTGTTGTGCGAGGGTTCTTTGGCGAAGCATCGCGAGATTATCGCGTAGATTGCCACGGGCCCGAAGGGCCCTCGCAATGACGGGTTAAGAGAATTGCTATCCCGAAAGGCCCTCGCAATGACGGGTTAAGAGAATTGCTATCCCGAAAGGCCCTCGCAATGACGGGTTAAGAGAATTAGGCCCTCGCGGTGACGATAACCAAACCGTCATTGCGAGCCCCTCCCGTCGCCCCGACGGTCGGGGTGACGGGCAGGGGCGTGGCAATCCACTCGTGACGAGTTAAAGCTTGGCTAACGCCGCTTCCGCGCTACTCACTTCGAACTGGCCGGGAGCCTCTACCGCCAGATGCTTCACCACGCCGTTATCCACGATCATCACATAGCGATTCGAGCGAACGCCCATGCCGCGGCTGGTCAGGTCAAGCGTGAGATCCACAGCTTTTGCAAAATCGGCGTTGCCATCACCCATCATGCGAATCTTGCCTTTGGCGCCGCTCTCACGGCCCCAAGCACCCATTACAAAGGCATCGTTCACCGAAACACACCAGATTTCGTCAACACCCTTGGCCTTGAATTTCGCAAAGTTCTCGACATAGCCGGGCACATGCTTGGCCGAGCAAGTTGGGGTGTAAGCGCCCGGCAAGCCAAAAATCACAATCTTTTTGCCCTTGACCAAATCGGCCACCTGAAAGGCATTTGGGCCAATGCTGCAACCGCCGGTTTCTTCGTCGTAGAACTCGTACAGGGTTGCGTTCGGAAGCGTTTGTCCAACTTGAATAGGCATTTGTGAGGCTCCTTGTCTAAAAGCCGCACTATGCCAAAAAGAAAGGCCCGGGGGCATCGGGCCTTTCCATAAGTAGGGACATTCAAAGGTGCGAAGACAGGCGCTGATCAGGCCGCCTGTTTCGCCACCATGAAAACCCTGGGGCTTAGTCTGCTTGTTTGCGCAAAAACGCAGGAATATCCAGGCGATCCACGCCGCTTTCGCTCAAAGCCTCAACCTGCGCTGCCGCCTGACTCCGTGGGTCACGCCACACAGTGGGCTGATCGTACTTGCTGTAATCAGCAGCCGTGGGGGTGATCACGCCTGGTGCAGCCATTGCAGGGCCACCCATGGGAAATCCAATGTTGTCAGTTCCGGTTCTTTGCACCGGTGTTGCATGCACAAGCGTTGGGCCTGCCGCTTTGCGATGACGGCCAAGGCCGGTGGCCACCACCGTTACCCGCACTTCATCGCCCATGGCGTCGTCGTACACCGTGCCCATGATGATGGTGGCGTCTTCGGCCGCAAACTCGCGAATGGTTTCCATCGCCACACGGGTTTCTTTGAGCTTGAGGTTTCGGCTTGCCGTGATGTTAACCAAAATGCCGCGGGCGCCTGAGAGATCCACACCTTCGAGCAATGGGCTTTGTACGGCGTTTTCTGCCGCAATACGCGCACGGTCTTCGCCCGTTGCGGTTGCGGTGCCCATCATGGCCTTGCCCTGCTCGCCCATGACAGTTTTCACATCTTCAAAGTCGACATTGACCAGCCCTTCGACATTAATAATTTCGGCAATGCCCGCCACTGCATTATTCAGCACGCTATCGGCCTCGGCGAATGCCTCGATTTGAGTGACATCTTCGCCGAGCACTTCTTCGAGCTTTTCATTGAGCACAATGATCAAGGAATCGACGCGGCCTTCAAGCTCGGCCAGGCCTTTTTCAGCGGCCATTTCGCGGCGTGCGCCTTCAAAGCTAAACGGCTTGGTCACGACAGCCACTGTTAATGCACCGAGCTCTTTGGCAATTTCTGCAACCACCGGCGCTGCGCCCGTGCCGGTGCCACCGCCCATGCCCGCAGTAATAAACACCATGTGGGCGCCACGAATTGCATCGGCAATGCGTTCGCGATCAGCCTCTGCCGCGGCCTTGCCGGCCTCGGGCTTTGCGCCCGCGCCCAAGCCCGTGCCGCCAATTTGTAGGGTTGCGCCCGCTTTGGATTTGGCCAGAGCCTGGGCATCGGTGTTGATGCAAATAAATTCAACCCCTTGCACGCCACGCGACACCATATGGTTGACCGCGTTGCCGCCTGCCCCGCCTACGCCTACCACCTTGATATTGGTGCCGATCGTATCGGTCTCAAACATTTCGAAAGTCATTACTGCCTCCTGATCAGAAATTAAAAGTTACCCACAAACCACTGCTTCATCCGCGCAAAGGTGTCCTTAAACGACCCACTGCTTTGAACCTCTTTGCGGCCCCGGATCCATTGATTCCGCGCTTCTTCCAGTAAACCCATGCCTGTTGAGAATCGCGGACTACTAATCACATCTGCCAAATTGCCTCGGTACGCCGGTGTGCCCACGCGCACCTGCTTTAAAAACACGTCTTCGCCAAGTTCAACCATTCCCGGCAGCAAAGCGCTGCCGCCCGTGATCACCACGCCCGAAGACAACAGCTCTTCATAGCCCGACTCGCGAATGACTTGCTGCACCAAGGCAAAGAGCTCTTCGACGCGCGGCTCAATCACGGCTGCAAGGGCTTGTCGCGACAACTGACGTGGCGCGCGATCGCCAAGGCCCGGCACTTCAAACCAGGCTTGCGGGTCGGCCAACGCCTGCTTGGCAATGCCATGACGAATCTTGATGAGCTCGGCATCTTGCGTTGGTGTGCGCAGGGCCATGGCAATGTCATTGGTAATTTGATCGCCCGCAATGGGAATCACCGCGGTGTGGCGAATTGCACCACCTGAAAAAATTGCAATATCCGTGGTGCCCCCGCCAATATCCACGAGCGCTACACCCAGCTCTTTTTCATCTCGCGTGAGCACCGCATGGCTTGAGGCCAAGGGCTGCAAAATCAGTTCATTCACTTCAAGTCCGCAACGGCGAATGCATTTGACAATGTTTTGGGCGGCGCTCACCGCGCCCGTCACAATGTGCACACGCACTTCCAAACGAACACCGCTCATGCCCAAAGGCTCGCGAATGTCATCCTGGCCATCGATCATGAACTCTTGTGGCAGCACATGCAGCACTTGCTGATCAGAAGGAACGCTCACTGCGGTGGCGGTTTCAATGACCCGGTCGACATCGGGCTGCGAGACTTCTTTGTCTTTAATGGCCACCATGCCTGTCGAGTTAAAGCTGCGGATATGGCTTCCGGCAATGCCAGTCCACACCGCGCCCACTTTGCAATCGGCCATGAGCTCGGCATCTTCAAGCGACTTTTGAATTGACTGCACGGTCGCATCGATATTGACCACCACGCCTTTTTTCAGGCCCTCGCAATTGGCCTGCCCCAAGCCAATCACTGAAAGCTCGCCGTTATCGAGCACCTCCGCGATCATGGTCACGATCTTTGAAGTGCCGATATCCAGGCCAACGACCAGGTTTTTTGACTCACGTGTCATAGGCTGTCCTTCCCCAAATTGCAGATGTCTTGTTGCGGCTGTTCCACGGGCTCGCGGTCTTTGCTCGTGCGAAATGCATAGCCTGTTGCATAGCGAAGATCCGCAGATACGACCTTGGGCGCACCCTCGAGTGAGAGCCGCTGCGACAACCATGGCTGTGTCTTGACAAACATGCGCACTCGCTCTTGCGTGCTGGTCGCCAAGGCATCGCGGCCCAGATCCAATGTCATTCCGCCTGACAGCACAGCGGTCCAGGCGTATTGATCACTAAGTCGAAGCGCGGCCAAGGACATGCCTGCAGGCGCGATCCACTCCTGCAGTTCACGCGCACGGCGAAGCACCAATTGCTCGCTTCCCACCGGGCCAGACAAGGTTGCAAGCGTGCACATTTCGGTGTGATCCTCTTTTAAGCCAGGAAACACCTCGCCATAGCCGTTCATCAAAAACCCGCGGCTCCAAGCGCCCACGGCACGCTGCTCTTCAATGCGCACAAGCAGCCGGTTTGGCCATACCCGACGAACGGTTGCGGTGCGCACCCACGGAATGGCCTGCAGGCTTTGTTGAATCGGCTGCAGATCGGCAGACAGCACCGTGCCATTCAAGGTTTCCAGCACTGCCGCATGCACCTGCGACGCCGTGACATGGCGCAACTCGCCAGCAACGCTATCCACCACAACACGCTTGACTGCAAAAGCCGGCCGATGGGCCACCCAAAACAGCAGCAGCCCCAAAAGCAAGACCACCGAAGTGCCAATTAGCAGGCCCGAGACCCGGTCAATCAAGCCCGGCGAGTTCCAGAGCTGACGAAGCGGCGCCATCATGCGGCTGCACCTCCCTGGCCTGCCCGCGCCGATTTAAGAGAGGCGGTTGAAGCAATTTGCATGACCAGCTGCTCAAAACTAATTCCGGCTTTTGCGGCTGCCATGGGCACCAAGGAATGATCAGTCATGCCAGGCGATGTGTTGATTTCCAGGAGCATGGGCTCGCCTGCGCCATCCCACATCAAGTCAACCCGCGCCCAGCCACTGCAGCCCACGGCACGGTACGCCTGAGTGGAGAGCGTGCGCATGCGCGATTCAATTTCAGGCGCTATCGGTGCGGGGCACAGATAGCGCGTGGCTTGGCCAAAATATTTGTTCTGGTAATCGTATTGGCCTGCGGGCGCCACAATTTCAATGACCGGAAGCGCAGTGACTTGACCTGAAGTATCTTCAATTAGCGCGCAAGTAAATTCACGGCCTGCAACAAATTGCTCGGCTAACACCATGTCATCAAATTGGCTGGCCAAGGCGTGCGCGGCAAGGAGCTGCTCTTGCGATGTCACTTTTGTAAAGCCGAGTGAGGAGCCCTCGCTGGCAGGCTTTACTGCGATCGGCAGGCCAAGGCGATTCATCACTTCTTGCGGATCAAAGCCCGCGTGCAGCACGACAAAATCAGGCGTGGGCAAGCCATGAAACTTCCAGACTTTTTTGGTCATGGGTTTATCAAGGGCAATGCTGCTCGCCAGCACACCACTTCCGGTGTATGGGATTTTCATCAGCTCAAGGGCGCCTTGCACCGTGCCGTCTTCGCCGTAGCGGCCATGCAAAGCAATGAACACGCGATCTGGGTTTAAGGCGCGCAGCGCTTCAAGCGGCTGCTGGGCAGGGTCAAACCCAATGGCATGGACTCCCGCACGCGCAAAAGCGCCCAATACGCCCGCGCCTGATCGCAAAGAAATTTCGCGTTCAGCCGACAAGCCGCCATGCAACACCACGACCTTGCCAAGAGACTGCGCTGTCATGGCGCTCATCGCTTTCTCCCAGCGATCTGTCCGGCCACAGTGCCAATCGAGCCTGCACCCATAGAAAGCACCACATCGCGATCACGGGCAAGCTCGCAAATACGCGCAGGCATGTCAGCGATTGATTCGACATAGACCGGCTCGGTGCGGCCAGCGACACGAATAGCGCGGGCCAGCGCTTTGCTGTCTGCAGCGGCAATGGGCTGCTCGCCCGCAGGATAGACCTCGGCCAACAGCAGTTGATCGGCTTGGCCCAACACCTTGACAAAGTCTTCAAACAAATCACGCGTGCGACTGAATCGATGCGGCTGAAAGGCCAGCAAAATGCGCCGGCCGGGATACGCGCCACGGGCAGCCTGAAGGGTTGCACGAATCTCTGCGGGGTGATGGCCGTAATCGTCAATGAGCGTAAATGTTCCGCCCGTGCTGGTGGGGCACTCGCCATAGTGCTGAAAGCGGCGGCCCACACCTTTAAAGTCGCGCAGGGCTTCGACAATTGCTTGATTCGCAACACCAAGCTCGGTGGCCACCGCAATTGCTGCCAACGCATTTTGAACATTGTGGCGGCCGGGCAGATTCAGCACCACGGACAGCGCGGGCTCTTCTTCGCGCAGCACATCAAAGGCCATGGCGCCTGCTTGATCGACAATATTGACGGCCCGCACCTGGGCCTCTGGTGCAACGCCATAGGTGACCACAGGCTTTGAAATAAAGGGAATGATTTCCCGCACATGGGGATCATCCACACACGCCACGACCGTTCCATAAAACGGCAGATGCTGCGTAAATGAAATAAAGGCCTGCTTGAGCTTGGCAAAGTCATGACCATAGGTTTCCATGTGGTCTTGGTCAATATTGGTGATGACCTCCATCATGGGCAGCAGGTTTAAAAATGAGCCGTCAGACTCATCGGCCTCAGCCACGATGTAATCGCCAAGGCCTAAGCGCGCATTGGCCCCCGCACTCGTGAGCCTGCCGCCAATCACAAATGTAGGGTCAAGGCCACCGTGTGCCAACACGCTCGCAACAAGACTGGTTGTGGTGGTTTTGCCATGCGTGCCGGCAATGGCAATGCCGCGCTTAAGCCGCATGAGTTCGCCCAACATGAGCGCACGGGGCACCACCGGAATACGGCGGCTTCTTGCCGCGATCAACTCGGGGTTATCGGGCTTTACAGCACTGGAGACCACGACCACATTGGCCTTGCCCAAATGCTCTGCGCTGTGGCCGATGCAAATCGAGGCGCCAAGGCTTGCAAGACGCTTAGTGGCAGCGCTTTCGGCAAGATCTGTTCCTTGCACTTGATAGCCCAGATTCAAAAGCACCTCGGCAATGCCTGACATGCCCGAGCCACCAATGCCCACAAAGTGAATCGTTTCGATCTTGTGTTTCATGGCGCGGCTCTCAACTCTTGTGCGGCTTGCACCGCAATCTGGGTGGCGCCCAACATGGCAAGCGCCCGCGCCTTGGCCGCACGCTGGGCTGCGGCTGGCCGCTTGAGCGTGACAAGAAACTGTGCCATTGACGCGGTGTCAAGCTGCGATTGCGCAGTGAGCCAGGCCGCCTCTTGATCTGCCAAATAGCGTGCGTTTGCAGTTTGATGATCATCAATTGCAGAAGGCAGCGGCACAAATAGCGCGGCCACCCCTGCTGCAGCCACTTCAGTCACGGTGGAGGCGCCGGCTCTGCAAATTAATAAATCAGCCCATGCATAGGCTTGATCCATGTCGTTAATAAAAGCCGTGCACACGGCAGAAACTTTTTCAGATTGATAGGCTTGCTTGACTGAATCAAGGTCGGCAACGCCAGTTTGATGACGAATCTCAAGGGCTGCGCCTTGGCGGATCGCTTGCGCAAAAGCGGCGGGCAGTTTCTGATTCAGTACGCGCGCACCCAAGCTGCCCCCCACGACCAGAATTCGCAAAGGGCCTTGACGGCTGGCGTAGCGGGATTCACTTTCTTGCAAGGCAAGAATAGACGCCCGAACAGGGTTTCCCGACACCCGTGCACTTTGCGGCGCAAAACGGGTTTTGGGAAATGTCACCAACACGCGATTCGCAATGCGGGCCAACCAACGGTTTGCAGTGCCCATGACGGCATTTTGTTCGTGAATGCACAAGGGAATGCGCCGCCACCGTGCAATCAGCCCCACCGGAAACGTGACATAACCCCCAAAGGCCATCACAACCTGAGGATTGGCGCGCGACACGATCTTGGCGGCATCGAACAGCGCTTTCATCAAACGAATAGGCAAGGACAGCAATGCGCCCATGCCTTTGCCGCGCACTCCGGCAAAGTTCAATACATGCAAGCCAATGCCGGCAGCAGGCACGACGCGCTGCTCTAATCCGCGATCAGAACCTACCCATTCGGCATGCCAGCCTTTGCCTTGCAATGCACTGGCCACCGCGAGCGCGGGAAACACATGGCCCCCGGTGCCGCCGGCTGCAATTAAAACCCGCGGAGCGCTCATGCAGTGCCTCCCCGCACAGCGGCGCGATTTTCCATATCAATACGAATCAGCACGCCCATGGCAATACACACCGCGAGCATGGAGCTTCCGCCATGGCTGATAAAAGGCAAGGTCAGCCCCTTGGTGGGCAACAAACCGGTATTGACCCCGGCATGGATCAAGGCCTGAATGCCCACCCATACGCCAATGCCTTGGGCCACCAAGCCCGCAAACAATCGTTCTTGTGACATAGCGGTGCGGCCAATTTCGATCGCGCGCCGCACGATAAAAGCAATTGCCAGCACCACCAAGGTAATGCCAATAAAGCCGATTTCTTCACCCATCATGGCGAAGATGAAATCAGTGTGCGGCAAGGGCAAATGGCCCATCTTGGCCACACCGGTGCCCAGCCCCGAGCCCAACAGCCCGCCATTGCCAAATGCAATCAAGGCGCCACACAACTGATAACCCGAGGTCTGCACCAAATCGGGATCGCATGGCGTGAGATAAGAAAGCAGGCGGGTTAATCGCCACGGTGTCAGCACCACCATGGCCACAAACAAGGTTGCCAAAACGGCGATCAGGGGAATAAAGACGCGCAGGCTCATGCCGCCTAAAAACAAAACCGCCGCCACGGTGAGCATGATCACCATGGTGGAGCCCAAATCAGGCTGATAGAGCAACAGCGACATGACCACCGACATTAAAAAGCCAATGGGCAACAAGCCTTTCACAAAAGTGTGCATGCGATCTTGTCTTCGCACCACATAGGCTGCCGCAAACATCAAGGCCAGAAATTTCATGAGCTCTGCAGGCTGCAAGGTAAAGATGCCCAGCGGAATGGCCCGCACCGCACCGTCTTTGATCATGGAGGCGCCAAAAAAGATTTTCAAAAGGGCCACCACCGCCAACAGGCCAATGCCGATTAAAAACAAAGGCGTTGATAAGGAGTGCAATACCGCGCTGGGCACTCGCGTCATAAACCAGGCCGCAAACACGCCGATCACTAAATGAATCGGGTGCCCGCGCATGCCGCGCAAGAACACCGATTCTGCGTTGTTGCTGGGCAGCGGCAGATTGGCCGAATACACCATGACCAGGCCCACAAGCAGCAGGCCTGCAAACACAGAGATCAAGGTGCGATCGGTGTTGGGCGCTAGCATGGCAAGCCCATCTCCTGCGCTAATGAATCGACCGCCGCACCAAAGGCCCGGCCGCGGGCAACATAGTTGTCAAACATGTCAAAGCTTGCACACGCCGGCGAGAGCATCACCACTGAATTGGGCTTGGCAAGTTCAAACGCCAGCCGCACGGCCTGCTCCATAGAGTCTGCTGCCTGCGTGGCAATGCCTGCTTGCCTGGCGACTTCGGCAATGGCAGGGCCATCTCGGCCAATCGTGATCACGGCCCGGGCGTGGCTGCGCAACGCGGTTTGCAGTGGCGAAAAATTCTGGCCCTTGCCTTCACCTCCGGCAATGAGCACCAGCGGCAGGCCCAGGCCAAAAAGGGCTGCAACGGTGGCACCGACATTGGTGCCTTTGCTGTCATCGACAAAATCAACGCCTTGCACATTGCCCACCCATTGCATGCGATGGGCACCGCCTTGGAATTCACGCAGGCCATGCAACAAAGGTGCTAACGCCGGCGTTACGGTTCTGCACAGGGCAAGGGCTGCCAGCGCATTGAGTGCGTTGTGTCGGCCGCGCATGCGAAGTGCATCGGCTGGCATCAGGCGATGCAGGCGCTCTTCATCCATGCTGTCGCGCATGCACATCCAGGTGATGCCTTCTTCGATAAGGCCGAAGTCGCCAAGCGCGGTGGGGGCATCGGTTCCGAAAGTGATGGGGCGACTATTTTCGTCATTGCGAGGGCCATCGGCCCGTGGCAATCCATGACGCGGAAGAATTCTTACAACACCAGAAGTTTGTGGATCACCGCCAATCCCAAACACGCGCATCTTGGCATCAATGTACTCCTGCATATCCACATGCCAATCAAGATGGTCTTCGGTAATGTTGAGCAAGGCCGCAGCCGTGGGGTGAAAGTGCGCCGCCAAGGCGAGCTGAAAGCTGGAAAGCTCTAACACCCAGACTTTGGGAAAGCGGCTTTGGTCCTCGCACTGCATGACGGCATCTAGCAGCGAGGGGCTAATGTTGCCGGCCTCTTGCGCTTCAATGCCTGCACGACGCAGCAACGCCACCGTCATTTGTGTTGTGGTGGTTTTTCCATTGGTGCCTGTAATGGCCAGCACCTTGGGCAGCTCCAAGGGCAGCTCGAGATCAAGGCCTTGATCGACACGACTGCTGGCGTGCGCGGCATGATGAATGGCCCATTCGAACAAATCGAGCTCGGCAATCACCTTGCAGCCTTGAGCGGTTGCGGCTTCTAACAAGGCGGCCGCCGGGCCACGATGTTTCGCATGCGGTGACAAACCTGGGCTGGGCACCACAAAATCCATGCCCTGGATCCAAGAAAGCTCAAGCGGGTCTGCAACACCGCAATGCACTTGTAGCCGCTCACTTGCGCCAGCAATTTCGGCGACCCGCTGTGCAAGGGTCTGTGCCATGGGTGCAGTGTCGCGCGTGTCGATCACCGTGACATGCGCGCCTTTGCGCAACAGCCAACGGGCGCAGGCCAAACCCGACTCGCCCAAGCCAATGACCAAGGCATGCACCTCGGGCCATTGAATGTCCATGGCGATCGCAGGCAGTGTGCGAACCATTTCGATGGGCTTGGATTTTGATGAACTGCTCATAGTCTGTCTTTTCTTTCTGTGCCGCTAACGAAGCTTTAATGTGGAAAGACCAGCAAGCACCAGCATCATGGTGATGATCCAAAACCGCACCACCACCTGGGTTTCCTTCCAGCCGCCCACTTCAAAGTGGTGATGCAAAGGCGCCATTTTCAAAATGCGACGACCCTCGCCAAAACGTCTCTTGGTGTATTTGAAGTAGCCCACTTGCAACATGACCGAGAGCGTTTCAATCACAAACACGCCGCCCATAATGAACAGCACGATCTCTTGGCGCACCACCACTGCAACCGTGCCAAGCGCACCACCCAACGCAAGCGCGCCCACATCACCCATAAAGACCTGTGCGGGGTAAGCGTTAAACCATAAAAAGGCCAGGCCTGCGCCCACCAAAGCACCACAAAACACGGTAAGTTCGCCCGCGCCCGGGATATAGGGAATGAGCAGATATTTCGCAAACACGGCGTTGCCCGTGACATAGGCAAATACGCCCAACGCGCCCGCCACCAAGACCGTGGGCATGATTGCCAAGCCATCTAATCCATCGGTCAGATTCACGGCATTGCTTGAGCCCACGATCACAAAATAGGTCAGCACAATAAAGCCCAGCACGCCCAAGGGATAAGCGACTTGCTTGAAAAACGGCACGATCAAATCGGAAGT
>QXGG01377835.1_pt1 | contig 27510 bp, 36 predicted proteins | sample 1982491 | NCBI WGS metagenome assembly QXGG01 (sample SAMN09924614, study PRJNA488089) | Wastewater metagenome, whole genome shotgun sequencing project. | isolation source: South African research farm wastewater | place: South Africa: Irene, Agricultural Research Council, Animal Production... | reverse complement strand
TGGATTTTTCATAATATATGGTTCTGCTTCCGGCCACCGACCTCCAATGATACGCAATGCGTAATTATATGCCAATCCGGGGTTTTCCATTATAAATGATTCTGCTTCCAGCCATCTGCCTTTGATAACATTATATTCTATGGCGTCTATGACGCTTTGGGGGTGTTCTCCTTTCTTAATCTCCTGGGTGCCCCATTGCTGGAAGTGGGGTTTATATTTCTGGAGCTTCTCCCGTGTATTCGGGTTTATATCTGTATAATCGAGATGTTCGTCATTCTCAATGATGATAATCTGTCTGAGCTTCATGATTAATATGTTTCCTCATCTGCCCAGTCATAAGTTATAGTGACCTCAATCAATTTCACATCGCTGCTGGTATAAGTCAGATCACCATGTCTAATAGTAGACGGCCATGAACCATGTAAAGTGTACCTGATATCTCTACTCTTATTATCGCCACCATCAGGTGCAATATTCGCGACATATTGTCTCTGATGGGAGACCTTCTTATATCTCCCAGCAGGCGACAAACCAGTCTCCTGAGTCCAAACAGACTGACGCCACTTCTTCATAACATCAATCAGCCCGACAGTATCATACCAAGTAATCTTCACATCATCAAAACTAACACTCTTCGCGAACTTATAATCAACAGAACCGCCAAGAACAGTCTCCTTATCGGCAGTAAAAGCTGGTAAAGTCATATCCCTAGCATTAATTAGCAAAGAATCTGAATCACCGAATATATCGTCTATAGACCACGTGTATGAATAATAATACTCCGAATCTGGCCTGGCCCTACCGCCACCCACATTCAAAATAAAATTACCAGAACTTGCAGCGTTCTGGTATTGATTAATCTCGAAACCAGGCATTATATCCTACCCTTCTCGAAAGCCTTATCAAACCTCATCGTCACAGTGGTCTCCAAAATAGAAGTCTCACTATAAGCCAAATCTTGAGGTGAGACAGAAGTTGGCCAACACCTATGTAACTCATACGTCCAAATCGGTTGCCCAACACCATTTAACATGTCAAGCTGAGCATCAGAATAATAACCAGCAGATCTGGAATCATTGCGTACAGCACCCAGTCTAGACGAACTAAGCAACACAGTCTTATTTGCCCAAAAATTAAAAATATTCGAAGCAGTTAGATTCAGACTAGGTGTGGTATTCGCATCAGTCTCATTCAAAACTTCATAAAATGTGAACTTAATAGGCTGCCATCGATTCTTGCCTGGTCTATATATTTCATCTTGGCCGTTATGAATCGTAATCTCGTCTATCTCAGGGTTCGGTCTAGTACATTTAGATAGATATAAAAGTATATCAGTCGTTCTCTCAGCATTTAAACTAAAATTCAGTATCTCTAATTTATAACGATGTGCTCTAGCTGTCTCAACATATGATGATGGCCCAGAATAAGACGATGGATTTCTGAAGGCGTTAGCATCGCTACCAGAAAGACAAGGATGTTCTACTTTGATATTAAACCCAGGCATTTTATCCACCTACGGAAACGGGAGCCAAGGATAGATACCCAAGACTCCCGTTAAACGCATCACAATGAAACTGATCAAACCTGCGGGCAGCTCGGGGTAATCGGCACGGGAGCCGGAGCCTGAACGCAAGAACGATCGAAGCGAGATCGGACAGCACGATCATAACGCATCGTACATTCCATCGTCAACAAATCGGTCGAAGTATAATCCAATTCCTGCCAATTACAAGCAGACGGCCAAGTACCGGCCAAAGACCACTGCTCAGTAGATTGGCCAACACCATCAAGCATCACCAAAGAAGCCTGTCGCTTGTAATATCGGGGGTGAGCAACAGCTAAAGACTGCATATTAACAACAGTCTCAATCCAATGATAAATGCCGCGTGAAATATCGGGGTCTTGCTCAACATCATACCAGGTCAAAGTGACTGGATCCCAGTCTTGCTTACCAGCAAACCGAACCACTTCTTGGTTGTGGTGCATCTCCGGTTCTTCGAATTTGACGCTCGGTCTAGAAGCTGATTGGAGAACTAGTAATTCAGCCTGAGAGAACTGTCCTGTGCCTCTCCCCAAAGTTTCCAGAACCCATCGATGCTTTCGACGCACTTCCACAGTGTTCGATGGGCCTTGTGTGGAATATCCGCCGCCGAAGGGGTTAACATTGAATCCCGGCACGATTCTGTCTCCATGTAAATAACAAAAGTATTCTATCGGTATATTTGCCAACGATTCGCTAAAAATAGAAATGAGACCATGATAGAAAAGATTAACAATAACGAAGAATTACGATTAATACCAAACAACCATTCAATCCTAATGCTATGTAGTAATTGTAATATACATAGACAAATAAGAGCAGTAAAAGCCAGAAACAATTGCAATCGTAATGGCGGAACATACATCTGCAAATCCTGCAAACAACCAGAATCTACAACTTTCAGAAAAGAACGCGAGAAACATAATATCAGTTGTCATAACTGCAGCGAAAATTTCTTAATCGCAGCAGAATCCATACGTAGAAACATCAGAAATAACGGACATTATTTGTGTGCAACATGTTCACGAAAAAAGGCTTCACAGGAGAAACCGAAGAAGAAACCACATGTTTCATTCAGACCACTTGATCAAGAGAAACATTTGCTTCGCCTTAGAGAAGTAATGGCCAGTGATCGAGTGAGAAACAAGATTTCTGAATCATCAGTAACAAAATGGCAGAATGATCAATATAAGGAGAAATTAACAAAGACGTTAGCGGAAAATAGAAACCCAACTAACATAGAATTATCGCTTTACAATATTCTGGAATCGCTTGGAGTTATATTCTTCAAAGAAAGTGCAAACACATGTTTCGGACATTGGTCATTTGACTGCTTAGTGCCCAAACAGGGCAACATGTATAAAAATCTGCTCATAGAATGCCAAGGTGATTATTGGCATGAACTTGCTAAAAAACAAGTCAGAGATAGGCAGAAATTCACATTTATAGAAAAATATTTCCCAGACTATGAGATAATATATGTGTGGGAGCATGAGTTCGCTATACCACTGCGAGTTGCTGACCGTTTAAGAATCAAATTATGTAAAAACATAGAACATGAAAAATTCAATTTCGCAGATTGTGTAATCAGAGAATGTACAAAAGCGGAAATAAAGGAATTCTTAGACGCATATCATTATATCGGCGGGAGAAGATCGGGAATATGTGTCGGATGTTATCTTAATGGTAAGTTAATAGCTGCAGCTATGTTTAGTAAGCCAGTAAGGCAGAATATTGATTTTAACCAACCATATCGCGAGTTGTCTAGATTGTGTATCCATCCATCATACCATAAAAAGAACTTTGCTAGTTGGTTTCTGTCTAAAACTTGGAGGTATGTCGATTGCAACTTAGTTATATCATATGCTGATACTACTATGGGGCACACTGGTGCTGTTTATAAAGCATCTGGCTTCCAATTTCTATATGAGGTCAGGCAAGATTATTGGTATGTTGACGATGGTAATAGAGTAGTTAACAAGAAAACTGTTTATGACAGAGCTAGCAAATATTCTATGAAAGAAAGTGAATATGTTGAGAAGTATAATCTAATTCGAAAGTGGGGTGGCAAGAAATTATGCTTCGCAAAATATTTAGATAAATAATATCATTTGTTTTGCTTAGTGAAACATAGCTTCTTTCCTCCCCATTTCTTAATGTACCCGAATTCTTCTGCGAATTCATTTTCGGACATATGCATTTGCTTAGCCCGCGAATAAAGTGTCTTTTTATGCATAACCCAACCACCATTGTCCATATACCAATAGTCGGCTGGCACTTCATGATGTAACTTAAAACCAGCTGCTTTATATATAGTTCCGGTATGCCCAACTGTGGTATCAGCATAAGCTACAATTATATCAGCCCTTATCTGCTTTAACATTTTGGCTATAAACCAGCTGGCGAAATTTTTCTTATGATACGACGGATGTACACATAATCTAGACAATTCTAAGGCACCACCATCGAATTGATGACTTATGTTCTGTCTGACCAATGAACTTAGCACACCACATGCTATTAATTTATCACCAATGTGGGCACCAATTATTTTCCCACCGCGTGATTTGCCGATATAGTGATATAGATTCAAGAATTCTTTAGCGTCTTTGCTGCTTATATCACCTATTCGTACATCTCGAAAATAGAAATCTTCTGTTTTGACACTTTTGCCAACCAGCGTCAGCAGTCTATCTATGCAATTGTCTTTGGCATAAAACTCGTGTTCCCAGATATATATCAGTTTATGGTCTGGGAAATATTTCTCAATATATGCGAATTTCGCCCTGTCTCTTCTAGATTGTTCTGGTAATGTGTGGAAGTAACTTTGTACTTCTACTAAGATGTTAACATGAGGTGTCGTTATCTTACAATCAAATAACCATGGACCGTATAATGTTTCTGGTCCTTCTGGGAAGTATGTTATGTTATTGTCGTCCAACAACTGGTATAACATGGCTTGAGGTTTAGATATCTCACCACGTTCTTTCAATCTAGCTGCAATATATTTCTCATCTAACCATAATTCCTTGGCTATTTTAACCATTTTGCTGCGATAATCATCATTACGCCATTTAGCACGCATCATATCTGCGTGGGCTTCTTTTCTATTATCTGTCCATGAGCTGCTGACACCAGTCGCTACTTTGCCAGCATATTCATTAATAGCCCACATTTCCTTGGCGGACTGGCTGAGATCCCTTGTGTGTGACCTGTTATAACTGCCCTTCGCTCCGGCTTCGATTATGGCACAATCCCTACATTTGTAGGAACCCCATTTCTTGATGTTCGAATTATAACTATATTTTCGTATTTGGCTTATAGTACCGCACGTACACGTTGCTTGAATGATCGGGCCATTATTGCCCATTCAATTTACACTTTTTTGGGTATATCGAATTCGTCGAGAATTTCGTGCATTTTTTGCACACATAGTGGTGGCATATCACATAAATTGCCGAATCTATCGATGAGCCTGTGTTTTAACTCATCTGCAGCAATAATCGCTTGTTGATATTTATCATAGTCTTCTTTGCTGCGGTAAACATCAAATCCTAACCCGTTAGCACGACTATTGAGGTTATCTTCTGATGGTGAGTAGCTTTCACCATTCTCTATTTTGAATCGTTCATTGTTTCGGAGGTAAGCATATGTTCTTCCAACCTTCGCGACTGTTGCTGGATGTTGTCTCGGTTTTACCTCCATCCCCCTCGCTTTGAACAATGTATCTATTTGTCTAACCACCCAAACTGTGTCACCAGCTTTTAAACCAGCCAATGATCTATTCATCATATTCTTTAATTTTTATGTTGCTGAATGGGTAGAATGTGTTATCTGCTCTTATTATCCAATCACCTGGTGAAGCTTTTAATACGCCCTTAGGTGATCGGATTTTAAATTCACCTGGTTCTGTTTCGGTTCCTGTATAACCTAGATTATCACCACCGCTATCTTCCATCCAATCCCATATTGCGTCGAATGATTCTTTAGTACCATCGTATTTGATGGCTTCTACTTCGATTAAGAGTCGATTAGTTTTCATTGTCACCACCAGTATAAATTTAGAGCCGATGGTGTCCCATCGGCTCTAAAGCGTCGTGGCGGGAATCGAACCCCCGTTACCTATCGCTAGGCGTAATGCCACTATACTAACGACGCTGAACTTGATACTTTAAATACTCTCCGAATAAAAAGAAACATCACAATAAATTTAAAATATGATCACACACATAAATGAAGCTTTAAACGCAACGGGTGTAGAGATAGGTGGTGGTGCCGATGAAAACAAAATATTTATAATTCCAACAATCGGGATAATAAGGAAAATACCCATACGGTCAGCATATGATCGCTGGGAAGGGCTATCCAACTTTATCCTGAGCCGATCATTCATAGAATTCAATGAAAAGAACTTCATTCCAAAACATGAAATTATAGAAATCGATAATGATTTTATTTATTTGCTTGTGGAGACTATTCCGTTCGTAACGAGACCCTGGGAATGGACGAGAAAGCAGCTGTTATCGACAATGGATCTCCTATTTAAAATCAATAGCTATTTGGAAGATACAGATTTTCTAGCAACTGACGCACATTTCACGAATTTTACATTTTATAACAATAGGCCATTACTATTAGACATCGGCAGCCTATCATCTGCAGCTGAATCAAAACGATATGCGTTTGAATCAGTATATGCTAATATCAACAGATATAACATACATGGTCTAAATACAGTATGGTACAGGATGGATAATTTCTGGCGTGATGGAATACCATATCACATTGAAATTAATGAGCACTATGACGAATATGTTGATTACGAAGAAGCTGAGAAGGTAGGTCTCATTTTGAATGAGATGGGTTGGGTATTCAACAGCCTCATAGATCTAGGTGGAGGCACAGGAGCATTCAGTGATCAATTTAGGGAACATTGGAAAGAAAGAATAGTGATCGATATCTGCGAGCGTGCTCTAGATCGAGTTAACGGTAGTTGTGCGAAGATAGATCTCATGCAAGATATTGGAATATCGTATAATATGACCAGGAGTCATAGATTCACTGACGAATGGTATGATAGATATGTCTGCGAAGCCAGTTTGTTATCTGCTAATATTATTCACGGTACTGATAACGCCAGATTCGACAAAATATGCCGATTGTGTAATATTGGGACCAAGTTTTGCATAGTTAAAATAGAAAAAACGTTCATTGATGATCTATGTGATAGGCTTAAGACATCCGGATGGATATTAGTTAGAAAATGGCATAACCAATCAAGTGTATGGTGTTTCCTCACACGAAGATTTATTTAGGATGGATTTCAATGAGAAGTGATACTATTCCTATATCTTGTGATCGTGCTGCCTACATTCAACCTATATATGTCATCGAATCTAAGATTCGTTGGGTCATCAGCCCAGTAGAATTCGGAAACTATACCGCCAGTTTCTACAACGAACATGTGATATAGACCTGGTGGTATAGTAAGATAATCACCAGGCCCGATGATCCAGTCCATAGACGTCTTATTAGCAAGACCAGCCAAATCTCGCACATCGTCACTATCAGCCCAAACTGTGACACGTAGATGGGCAGATTGTGAATAAAATGAATTATATCTATATGCGTGTTTGTGTATGGAACATTCTGAGCCTTTCAAAACAAACAATTGACTATTTAACAGGTTGTTGTTCACTCTGCAGTGGGTAACATTGCCCCACACTTTATGCTCAGATTTACAACTCGTTCCTGGAACATATTCAACACCTGGTATCGACATTTCCACTCGCTTAGAAATACATATCAACCTCTTATATATTACGCTGAACATGTTTCGAAATAATTTCAGCATCATATTCACATAAAAACGGAAAGAGGGGGATCATTGCTGATCCCCCCTCACCGACCCATTGGTTGAATATATGGTGCTTCCTCACGAAGACTTATTTAGGACCATCTTCTTTTATATTAGTTACTCTTATTTTTACATCAGGAATACTAATAGTAAACCTGCCGTAATTTTTCACCACATTAAATTTTCGCATCCTGAAGAAACGGGCCGTAGTTGCACAGAAAGTGGTGGGATTATCTCGATGTTCAAATTCTGAATATACCTCGTTGATTCTTGCGATGACTTCCTTTTTATTTCGTTTCCTGATAATCTTGCGAATATCGTCAAAGCTTGGACGATTGTGCGTGATTCCAGCATACAATGATTTCAAGACACGCCACATGAATATACCTTCAATTTAGAGCATAAGAGTTTCCCAACCACCGTTATTTTGTGGCAAAAAAGAAGGCAAAATAAATAGGCTAGTTAACCATATATGTAACACTTAGGCCCACCGAACTTTTTCGCAAAGCCGAAAATTATCAGCGAATACGCTGCTTTTCGGGCTGCCACAGATGTGTGGGCGGGGACGCGACAGCGATTCAGATTCGGTCATGCTAGATAAAAATAATGCCAGGTTAGTACCTGGCATTATAAATACTTCACAAAAAAGAAGAAGAATATTACGTAGCTGTCTGGCTAGGAGCAATCCCACCAGCAGCAAGAACTTCCTCAGCAGAGAAGGAAGCACCACTTCTAATAACCGCCAAATTCAGAACGATGAATTCAACTGTAGGTGTCGGTTGCAAAATGACAGAGACCCACAATTCACCACGATCTACTCTTTCCGGCGTGTTGTTTGATGCGTCTACGATCAGCTTATAGGCATTCAAACCACGACGAGACTGAACGTCAGCCAAGAACGGATTAATCGTAGCTTCAACTTGTCGCCACAAAATACTATCGTTCGGTTCATAAATGAAGTTGCGGAGCAGCTGAGTCAAATTCTTCTTCACATGCAGCAATAACATTCTAGTACCAACACGATCCAAAGCAGACTGAGTACGCTGCAACGTCCTCTGACCCCAAACAACGATCCCATCCTGAGGAAACTTGACGATAGGGTTCACAGCATTACCGGACCCATAGAGCAAATCACGTTCACCAAGAGACGGCGAATATTCAACATCCAAAGCTGTCAGAAGACGGCCACGCCGAAGACCAGCGGGTGCAAACCATTGCTCAGTTTCACGAGCAGTGCGACTAAAGACAGCAGCAACATGACCGCTCGGCGGAATCCAAATCTCAGTTCTGTTGAACTGATCATAGGTCCGAAGCCAACCCCAGTACAAAGCACCATAGCTACTATTGATAGCAGAGTTCATATCAGACAGTAGCATGCCATTGTGCCAATCAACAGCCTGTTGGGGCCGCAGCCCGAAGGGCGGATCGACAATATAAAGCATATCGCCGCGACTTTCACAAACTTGCAAAGCAGTGCCAATCACAGCACCAGACGAAAAACCCGGAGTCAACAATAGATTGATATCAATCGATTCCGGGTTCTGGAAAGCATAAATCCCAGTCGCAAGTGAAGGATTACCAATCACAGCAGCATCGAGTTCACTCGAATAAGCCGGGTCGTTTGGAATACCGTCAGCAGCACCAATATAGACCCTATTAGAAAACTGGGACGGTTGTCGATCCTCAAAAGTCGATGAATCATTCGCATCGTTTCCGAGATACGTCGGCCTCTCTTCCCAATTCAAGTAAGCGTTGCCGTTGGTACCACCAAACTGAGTGCCAGGGTTCAAGATATTAGCAACATATCGCGTCTGTCGCTTATCGAAACTAACATCATCAATTGAATCAAGGATTTCACCCTGAGACCCCTGAATCTGAATTTGATAACGACCAGATGCATCGCCAAGACCCTGTGTATACAAAGCCAATGAGACTCTGTAGCCATTCACCCAAGTGCCAGCGTATGGTGCCACGAACCAGCCGACTATGTTGGCGAAATAAGCAGTGTCGCTAGCACACTCATCACTAGCAGGATCTAATTCACAAGACAGTGGCAGCGACGGGTCTGATTCAGCGGAATCAGGCAATGAGGTTCGGTTATCATGGAAGCCTCTGTAAGCTCTCTTATAAGGAAATGATATACCAAACTCTTCAGCGAACCGCAAAGTCTTCAAATTCGAGAAATTGGATAACATCTCCAAAGTATCGAATCGATTGTCATTCGACGTTTCAATCACCAAATGAGTTGTCCCACCCGGAACAGTCAAGGCGAAGGCGTTCCATAGAGTATTACCGGAAACCATTCCAGCAGCGTCGATTGCCGGAACCACTGCTTCGGTGCTCTGGCCAAGACCGATTGGGACACTAAATTCTATTGTCTTGGTTTCAGCTTCGCCAATCACATTCAGCTTAACTCGGTTGTTGCTGGCGGTGATATTGTAGGGACCAGAATCAAAGCCCAACAGGAAAGATCTTGGAATATCCCAAGCATACTGTTGGGTACCGGTCTCAAGAGCCCAGCCAGCAGTGCCCCACAATTGCACACGTTCACCAGCTATGCCAGATCTGATCTGAGGGATAATCGACCCGTCGTCCTGTAGAGACTCGACGAACAAATAATCCTCTGCAACCAATAGAGCGTTTGCAGCATCGACGAAATTGGAGACACTGGTGAAAGTAGTAGCTGGCATGGTATATGTGGTAGCAGCACCTGGGTCTGCCCCATCAACCAACACCACGAAATCGCGGTTATTCGGACGAACGCTCCATGTAAACGTGTCATTGACGTCCAACATGCCAGATGATACGTTTACCCGTACAGCGAAGCCCGCATCACCTACGGTGATATACTGCGAAGTTCCATCAGCACCGTCATCTTGCAGCTCGCCCTCGGCGACTATTTCACCATCGCTATTTCTTACGATCTGATATAACGCACCATCGACTGAGGCGTCGTCAGACAAATTCGGGGGGCTCGTGATAATCATGACGAAAGTGTCGTCAATGGCACCAGTGTATGCACCAGTTGTATTCAGTGTCGCTACAGTCGGACCGTCAGTCGTTGAGACTTCTGAATCGTTGTAATCAACATTTTCAACAGCGGCATCGTGGAAGACCAATGGCCCTGCGTTCCCGGAGGCACCATTACCGATTTGTCGTAAGTTAATACGACCGAAATCGATACCCTTGAATAGCGATATTCGACCCCAACCGGCGGTTCTGGAACCGGAAGTATCGATGGCGACCTCGGCCAATTCGTCTGGCTGGCCTTCCTCGTATTCTACACCAACACGCATAACGAAGCAGGAATCACCTTCTTCGAGGTATGCTAAGACGCTATATCCGAGATAACTTTCGGGGAAGGGATTGCCGAATGTCTCGATATATTGAGTTGCGTTAGTGATCAAGACCGGCCTGTTCAATGGGCCTTTGCTAGCCGCACCAATGAACCCTGGTCGTAAGGGACCGATCGCTGTCGGAAGAACGCTAAGGTCTATTTCCCGTGGGAATACACCAGGACTTAAGTACACTGCCATTGGTAATTACTCCGGACTGTTGGCATTTCTAGTATATTTTTGAATCGCATCGTCGAAGATCGATGAACAGAAAAAATTTCCTCACAAATGACGTCCACACGATAAGCTATGGAAATAGCAAATGTGTCGTGAGATGCCCAAAATGTAACGAAACAAGATCAGTCAGCACATCCGACTACTACACAAAACGCAAAAACGGCGAAGTTCTCTGCAGAGAATGCAACAAACCGACTAACAGGAAACGATCAACAACAAATGACCCACAAATCGTTCATCGCCCAGAATCATTCGCCAGAAATCAAAAGCTAACTTTGTCTGCGATCTGTAGTCAATGTCAACAAATTAAATCAATCAATATCAATAACTTCTGGAAAATCAAAGAAAGAAATGGCACATGGACATGTTATAAATGCAGAAAGCCATCAATAACAAAGAAATCCAAGAATAACGAGAAATATAAAAACCCCGAATATTGCAACAGATTCAGAGAACTACACAACGATGAAGAATATAAATCCAAAGTTCATAACGAAAACATTAACAACAAGATATCGAAATCAATAAAAGCTCGTTGGAACGACCCAACCAAAAGAGAATCTCTAGTAGCGAAAAGAAATACAAAGGAATTTAAAGAAGCAGCTTCACAGAAATCCAAGGAATGGTGGGCTGAACACCAAACAGCTGTTCAACAAACTAATGCCAACAATTTCGCAAATAAAGCTTCCAAATTACACAACTATCAATTTAGGCACAATGGATATATATCAATCACACAGAGCATTAACATAGAGTGCACCATATGTGGCCATCAATTCAGACAAATAGCTCTGTCGCACTATAGAAGCTGCAAATGCCCAAAATGCGGGCAATCACGTGGACAACAGGAGATCATGGAATTTATCGCGAAACATGCTGAATACAATATCAATGATAGGATAGCAATTTCACCCAAAGAAATAGACATATATGTTCCTAAGCACAAATTCGGACTAGAATACCATGGGCTATATTGGCATTCATTTAATTCACCAGAAACGCCCACTCAAAAACGGAAACACCAAGACAAAGCAAAATTAGCAATCGCATCTGGCATATCATTGATGCAGATCTTCGAACATGAGTGGATTAATAAAAGACCGATTATAGAATCTATGATTTTACATAAACTTGGTAAATCACGCAAATTAAATGCAAGATCACTTGAAATAATCGAAATAGATAATAAGACCGCACAACCGTTTTATGATAGAACACATTTACTTGGTTTCAGAACGGCTAGGTGGACTTATGCTTTAACAGACGGTGTCGGCTTGATGACAGTTATGTCATGTAGCAATCATAAAGATAATAATACCATCGAATTAATGAGAGTGTCTTCTGAACTTGGTTATACGATCCGAGGTGGTGTCAGCAAACTGCTTAAACATATAATCAGACACTTGAAACCTGACAAAGTGATAACATACGCTGATATGCGATATTCGGACGGTGGTGGCTATAGTTCATCTGGCTTCAAGCTAGTCAATATAACTAGGCCGAACTATTTCTATTATAAAGGCGACGAAATTCTCTCTCGGCAACGGTGTCAGAAACACAAATTACCGAGACTGTTAAATAATTTCGATCCTTCCATTTCCGAAGCAGAAAATATGTTCGGAAATGGATTTAGGAGAGTGTGGGACGCTGGTCACATGAAGTTCGAATTATAGACCTTCGATCTTCTCGCTATCATAGACAACTCTAATCATCCTGCGTGCCTGCAGATTCTTAATCTGGTCTTCTATTATATGAGATTTAGGCAAGGAAACATCACCACCCGGCTTTATTCTGACCTGCTGCTCATTGCTATAGAATTCACTACCCGGTGCCCGAACTTGTAACGGTATCATCTGCTTGGAGCAGTTATATATTCTCACAATATGTGATTTATTCTTAGCCAATTTCAATTCTCCGATCTTTTAGGGGATTTTGTTTGGATCTTGGATAGGTTCATACCACAGGCTTCCACCAACGCCTGAAGACATTTGTGACTGAGAAGCCAATAATATCTCGCCGACTCTTTCCTTCAATAGAACAGAACGTCCTAATACCGTAGGTACGATTTGCTCTGGCAACGGCAACCATGCCTCAGCAGTAGTCTGTATCTCATACCTTACTTTTGCATATTGATCGTAACCAGTCTCCTTATCGCTAGCGTCACTTGACCCACCGAGGCGAAGTTGGACATTACCTTCTATCTTGCCGTCCGACATCCGAAATTCAGCGATTGGATTAAATCGAGTAAGAACTTGATATAATATATATTCCGCATCACGCTTGCTTTCAGCCCATATGACCATCTTGTAATCAACTAAGAATGGTACAGGACGATATACTTTAGCAGCCTGATCCCCACGTGTACTAAGATATCTGGCAGTCATAGCATGATATCTGGGACTATACTTCTCAGGATTAAACTCAATGCCCTCGCGGCTAATAGCAGCAACAGGCATTCTAGCACGTCCTTCCTGCAGATCATCAGCCCATATTAGTAAGCTCTTATCACCACCAGCTATCTTCACCCTCATAAACCTGTATGAGTCTTTAGTGGGAACACGTATACCAGTCCAGTATTGTTTCATAGCATCGTCTAACGCCCTGAAAGCTGGAGTAACGAACTCCTCCAAATGATTCTCATATGACAGAAAATCAGACCCATCGAACGGGTTTCGACCACCTTCAGCATGCGATAACTGGCGTATAGACGGAGCCTCATTCAATCCATGGGGGATTGATTGTGGAGCACCACGAACCGAAAAATCGGAGTTGAAATTGTGGACTGGCATTACTCAATAGTCGCCAAAAGTTCCGAAGGATTCTTCAGCTTATCCATCGTCATTCTAACTTTATTCTCAGTTTCCTCTAATTCTCCTTCCACAACAGTAGCACCAGACAGTACTAACTTAATTACATTACCTGATTCAGACTTGCCGCCCAAGCTAAGCGTTAGTCCAGGAATTTCCTGCATTAAACGCTTCTGTAAACCATTTGCTATCTGATTGATGAAAGCATGATTTGATATAACAAACTGATTCTCTATGTGTTTAGACTGCTCAGATACTTTCACGATAAGTTCCCCCAGTTATTATAGGTTCATCTACAACTGGCATATCATCTTCAACTCGGACTGTTATGTCAGCGGTAAGAGTTTCTACTTGACAGGTGAGATATAGCCAAGTATAACGGAAGTTCCCAGTCGGTGTAGCGTTCAAGATTCTGTAATTCTTCGGGCTATTGCCAGCTGCGTTGTATGGCAGTTGGAGCACATCGCCAGCACGTAGCATTCTTTCGCCGAATAATTCAATAACTCGTCTATGACTAAATATAACTTCCGTCTTATTCGGTGTATCAATACCCCAAAGTTGTAATTCAGCCTGCAATGGTTCAGGTTTGAAGAAAGCTTTCATAGACACCGGTGCCCAATATGTCGGATCGGCATCTTCATCCCATACACTATCATGGTCTGCATTATCTGTTCTTAGATATGCCATTATCTCAGCACCACTGACATTTATCATTTCATCAGCCAACTGACGTGCTAATCTAATATCAGCAGACGTTTCGTCATGTAAGGCTATCGGGGTATGCCGTTGCTCAGTATCTGAACGATATGTCTCCAAGACAGAATTGAATTTGTCTGGCGACACCTGTCCGGTGTTTATAGCAAAATTGTGTAAGCCCATAATATCACCTCATATATATATTTGGGTGATACTATTTCTTAGCCCATGGTGGAATTGGACTTAGCACACCAACACCTGGCGGAAATTCGCCTTCTTGTCGATATGGGCTCTGAGGAGGTGGTTTAACATCTTCGAAATTAGGTGATGGGCAGAAATCATTGTTAACGACGCCGCACCAATCATTAAGTGTCTCTTCCGGCGGCTCATCTTTAGGCAGACCCTTCAAGACACTATACCAATCGGGTTGATCTGCACATGGACAATCAGTGTCTCTAGCTGGTAACACAAACCATTTCTGTCTGGTATTACCTCGGTTAAAATTAGCACCCAGCTTCACATATGATCCAGGTATCGCAGCCAAAGCATCGTCCAGATTAATCAAAGCACCATCTGCACAGCCGGATTGTGCTAACCAACTAGACAATTTTATAGATGACAAAGCAGATGTGGGCTCACAGCCCGGAATTATAATCTTGTTATTCGGAAGTACTTCCAACTGCAGCAGGATGTCTATATTTTGGGCTGGAATACTCATAATATCCTTCATAACAAGCTCACGGTAAATTTTATATTCTATTTTTGGTCCATAACCACTTGTCATTACCAGCATCGAACAATTGTGTGTAGCCACTTTGGATCATGTTAGCGAATTCGGAAATTTCGGCGTTGTATTTATCGCCAAGTAGCTTTTGCAATTTGTGTTTTTGGCATTTATTCCTGGATAATATCAATTGATTCTTACAATATTTATAGTTGGGAGCAGATGACCCAATTTTCTTTAAACCATTTTCCTGATATACATTCCCTACGCTAAATCTCTTATCGGAGAATGATATTATAGTCTGTGGATTATATCTATTTATGAATTCTTTCAAGCATTTTGAGAACCCACCAACCACACTGGTGTCAAGTTTACAACAATATCTTACTATTTCGTAATCGTACTTAGTATGTTTAACGAAGCTCATAGACGCAACTATTTCATCACCATAAATTAATGCGATGTGATGCTTGGCGAATCTGTTCCCTTGAATATGATTAAATTCGTAAAAACTAGCTGGGCAAGTGTGTTGTATATGGCATTTTCTAGCATATATTACATTATTCGTCATTTTTAACCTATGGTTAATCATCGATAAAATTATGTCTTTTTTATGATGATATTCATAGTCATATATCTGCAATAAGGTGATGTTAGCGTCGTTAGCAGCACGTGCTTTGTCTCTATGTCTTATTCGCAACCGTGACCGATTGTGGTACGTTTTAGAATTAATGCCATGCCAATAGTATCCATGATATTCGATACCCAATCGATGTTGTGGAATCCAGATATCTATCTCGTATGGAGCAATAACACTTCTATCGTTCTTAATTATTTCAAGATCGTGAGGCAATTGTTTTATCAAGTCATCGTGTCCTGCTGATGTCACTACGTTACAATTTGGACAGCCATGACCAGATAGATGAGTAAATGCCTTTTGAATAAATCGTCCATGTTTCGGACATATTATTGTTATGTCTTCCTGTGTCTTGGTGTAATCTGCTAATGAATAATCATATTTATAATTATGAATGGTGTTAGATTTACGAATGAAATATGCAGTATCGTTGGTGTTAGATTCGATAGAACATTTCAGGCAACCTTTAGTAGACGGTCGCAGATGTTTAATTGGCGTTTGTCTAAAAGGACCATGTTTGGGACAGATTATAGTAACATGTGTCTTTTTGTTTATATAATTGACCATACTATAATCATACTTATTATTATATTTAACACTAGACAATTGTATGAATTCATCTCTGGTCAAATTGTTATTTCCACATAATTTACATCCATGGCCTTGCAAGTGTGTATATGGAGATTGGCTAAATATTCCGTGTTTTGGGCAAATTATATCCACCGCTGTGTCTATGTTTCTATAATCAACATTATCATAATTATACCTATTACAATGAACGAGATTAGCTCTTTTTATGAACACATCTGAGGTTAATTTCTTACTACCAGCACAACTAGGACAATTTTGGCCCCGCAGATGTTTTACAGGTGCCTGGAAAAACTCCCCATGCTTATGGCAAATTATCGCCACTTTAGTAGTATTATCAACGTATTCAACACAACTGTAGTCATATCTATCATTATGGATGCGTTTAGCTTTGTTAATAAATTCTATCGTTTTCGCTGTCACCATGCCCAAATTCCGTCGGGTTCACCAAGTTTGATAGCTCTGTCAAGAATCTCTTCTTTAGCCTTCTCACCTTCTTGTACTAGATCAGAGCCATCATAGCTAATACTTCCGCCATCTGGGCTCGGCATTCCGGAAACCTTTCGACGGGCCATACCAACTGCAATTCTGGCTTCGGCGAGCATCATATCATAACATAACTGTCTAGCTTGTGGGCTTCTGAAGTGAGTTACCACTGGGATATATAGCACAACGACGGGGAATGCTCCCTTAGGTGTTGGATATAATCTGATAAGCTGATCCTTAGCACTAAGTGAGTCACCAGTTACAGTACTAGTACCCTCATTAATAACTTCCCAATGTCCCTCGGACCCAAGAATTTTGGATGAGAATTTACGATAAGCCTGAAGCAGATGGTAGTCTGTCAGGATATTTTGTATTCCGCTAATATTTCCAATATTGAAACATAGCGGGAAGCAAGAGCCCGTTTCACGAGTGAATAATGGTAATTCACCGCCTAATGACTTATAAGCATCAGACCATGTGGGTCCATGGTTATTACTACCTGTTATCAAGTGAGCCAATTCGTGCCGTAAACAATTAATCAGCCGTGACGTATTATTTAATATGTTTGCAGATATGAAAATATCACCAGTTTCAATATCGCATGCACCATCAACATGTAGTGGTAAAAAATGGATCCTCACGAAATGACTCCAGATTATAAATCAAAAGATTGGTTACTTTATTGTTTGAATAAGGGATATGGGCAAAGACAAATGGCTTCGTTGTCGGGCACATCGACCCCCACTATCAGATCATGGCTTAAAAAACACGGTATTAAATGGAGAAACATATCTGAATCGCTGTTAGCGCAATCTGAACAGGTGAGCGAAAGAGCCAAAAAAGTCTGGTCCGATCCAGAGAAACGGAAGAAACAAAGTGAAAAAATGATTGCTGTTCAAGCAGGTCGAAAAGAAGAATTGTCTGAATCTGCGAAAAAGAACTGGTCCGAAAACAGAGAAGCAATAATCACGGGCATCAAGAGATCAGCCAATGAGCCAGATAGAATAAACAGGTCCTCTGAAATATCCAAGATGTTGTGGGAATCAGAAGAATATAGAACCAAAATAACCAACGCTGTGATCAATTTGTGGAATAATGAAGAATATCAAACTAAAGTAATAAATGCGACACGAAAGGCATGTCAAACAGAAGAATTTTCCGAAGTTATCAAAGAAAGGTGGAAAGATCTGGAATTCAGGGACAAAATGATACAAATATCCAAAACCACTAGTGCGAATAACAAAGATCTACGCAGTGCTATATCTAAAGAATTATGGAAAAATTTAGAATATCGCATGAACCAAATGGCGATCAAAAAATCAAAGCAATATAAGCAATTATTATCTGACAAAGCATCAGAAAAATGGTTAGATCAGAAATATGCAGAATCACATACGTGGAGCCAGCAACAATTCGAATCAGCATGCACAAATAATGAAATTTTCGAATACGGTCAATTTACAGGATTTACTAAAAAGATCGAAGCACGATGTAAAATATGTGGCGTAACGACAACCAAATTTCCACGAGTCTGGGTAAATTATGGGTATTGTTCTAGTTGTGGGATGTCTCGCAATCATAGAGAAATGTATAATGTACTGAAAGATATAACTCATTGTGATATAAACAACAGAAACATCATTTCTCCACTCGAACTGGATATATATATCCCGCAACATAAACTGGCAATTGAACATCATGGTATATATTGGCATTCATATGACCGAAAAGAAAGACCATACGAAAAGAAGAAACATCAGTTAAAGGCGATATTATGTATTGAGAAAAATATTAAACTAATACAAGTATTCGAACATGAGTGGAATAATAATAAAAAATTAGTAATATCAATGATCATGCATCAATTAGGAAATTCGAAAAGCGTGGGTGCAAGAAGTTGCGAAATTAAAGAGATCACAGATAAACAAGCGAACGAATTCTTTTCACAAAATCATCTAAGTGGATATAGAGCGGCGTCAATTATATTAGGGTTAATTCAAGATGGTTCAATAATGTACGCGATGTCATTTAGTCGATATAGAGATGGATATGAAATAATAAGGATGGCCACAAGGGCAGGATATCATATCAGAGGTGGAGCTAGCAAATTACTACACCATTTTCTCAAAAATCACAAGTCGCCAGTTTATACATATGCTGATTTGCGATATTCCAACGGAGATGTGTATACTAAACTAGGATTTAAACATATAGCAACAACTCAACCAGGATATTTCTATTGCAAAGGTAACACCATTCTATCGAGGCAACAATGTCAAAAACATAAATTACATAAATTTCTGGAAAACTTCGATGATTCTTTGACCGAATCTGAAAATATGTTTAATAATGGTTATAGACGGGTTTGGGACGCTGGGCATAAGAAATTCGTGCTATCGATATGAGAGGAGCCTGATACTCGCGATTCAGTATCAGGCTCCGCGATGAATTTCTTAATATCTGATGACACCTACGTGATAGCCGTATCTTTCGACCATCTTTTTCAACGCCCGCTGGTGTGGTGCTAGGTGGATTGGACTGTCGATGTCTTCAGTCAACAAGCTGGCGATGGCTGCTTCTCTGCTTTCAACCTTGAGACCAGACCCGGCTAAGATGAACATGGTTATGAAATGGAAAATACTTTCTGCACCACCTTGGCTTGCGTTATTTAAGTCTCGCAGGAATGTCGCATATCGATTCTTGCTGAAGCCTTTGCCGACCAATGGTTTCACTATGTTAATTGTGGCTTGTGCTAATTCCTCGGGATCTCGAATTGATCTGAGCATGTCATAATTTTTCTGTAGTTCGCTAGTGGGGTTGCCACTGATTTTGCTCAAGTCTTTCCGTGGGCGGCTTGGTCTCATTACTGTGGTCCTGAGAAGATTGGTTTAAAATTAAATATACTTATATTTGCGTTTCTAGAATCTGTGAGATCCATAAATGAATGAGAAATAACTTTACAATCTCGTCGATCGTGCTGTTAGAGGAGTAATATTTGAGTCTAGCAGAGATTATTACAGGACGAAGACTGAGTTTATGAAGTTACGCAAGAATCCGGAAGGCATAGATAGGATCGATCTCAATCACAAAATAATTGAGATGATTAGGCCAGCTATAGAATCAATAGTCAGGTTAAAGTTGGATAACCGTGATACTGCTAAGGGATTGGTTTCTAGATATACTGAAGCAGATTTCGAAGATTTAGTCCAATTGGGTATGCTTGGTGTATGGGAGGCATTGCATATGCCGGGTGCATATAGATATCCAATCGCATGGGATGCACTCATGAGGAACGCAAAGACAGCAATGAATCGCGGTGGGAAAGAGAATTTCAAGATATCGGGGAAATATTCCATTCAATATCTCAAATGATGCATATAGATCAAATGACGAGGGAACATATACAGAACCAGATTACGACCTGAGACAGCTAGAACAACCACGGAATGAGCGGGAAGAAATGCTAGCTAGTGCACATAAAAAGATCAATAATGCTGCGACTAGTGAGAAGAACAAGCAGTACTTCAGGGACACTCTAGCTGGATATGGGCCGACAGAACTTGGTAAGAAATACGGTGTCTCTAAAGCTAATGTCTCACAAGCTTTGAGAACCAATTTGAAGAAGGTGCAGGATGCTGTTGATGAGTCCTATATAGAAAAGTTGAATTCTATATTCACCTAAAAGAAATGTCTCTGTTACTCCATATATTATCTGAGTCCTACTTTATCTCCCCAGCGTTTTGCAGATGCGACTAATTGCCGTTGTGGGTTGGATAATGGGATATACCATGGGATGATGTCTTTGTCATCCTTGACTCTCTTCAAGCCGACTGTAGCTAATAAAGCGTCGGAACATGTGAACTGCATTTCATCCAGGGTAGCATTAGCTCGCGAGATATTCATAATATGCTCGTGACTAATTGCTCTTTGTTTGCGATAATACCACAAATTACGAATTGTATAATAGATCCAATTGAACATAAAACCTCCTCGCGGCAATTGTAATAACACTTTGTGACACTAAAGTTCATTTCGGTATATTCTCAGATGCAATTGAGCTAGAATAGCCCGCCCCTGGCAACAGGTGACCACCCTAGAGATTGCCAACTGGCTTGACGATATTTAACATATTGTTCAACTATGACGTCGAATTCATCCAAACTGTCTGGGCAAGCTAGATCTATTTCACACGAATTGAATGGACTCTCAATTATTATAATTGTATCAGAACTACTATGGAACCACAACGATTCCGAACAGATTTGGCCCAAACGTATTCTAGCTTCAATTGTTGTTTTCTTATCATTAATATGTATCGGCCAGAGCACAGTTATATCGAGTTCCGGGAATCGATCTCTTAGATGGCATGTAATGATTTCTATAGTGTTCATTGAAATTCATATCCAACCACCCAACATTGGACTAATCTATCTAAAACTTCTAAACTACCTGGTTCGCTGAGGTCTAACGCATGGTAAACATAGATCACATCGCCGGGCACATAGTTACTTCTTGTCAATTACTCGATTTCGATCTCAGTTGGCTCTAAACCAGCAGAACACACGCCACCACCGTCGCGTGAGATAACAATCAGATTGAATTTTGTTAGAACCAAACAGCGATCTTCTACAATCTCGGCTGAATATGCCACCTTCTTCAATGACGGCAATTCAATAATATACTGGTGTATTATCTCCGATGTCTTCATATATCGTCTACCCAAATTTCGCACTGAACATATCGTTTTGTGGCAAGCCGATTGCCGAAGTGTATGCGGGCCGTATTAACATGATAATGAATCTCTGTCACACATATCGATGTGAAGAAATTGTCACCAACTCGAATTAGGTATACAGCATGGCAACCAAAAGTCTAATCACAATCGCTAATAAATCGGCATTGATCACACCAACGGGGTTTAATAATTATGATGTGTGCTTCAATCCATACGTCGGATGTGAATTTGGGTGCAGTTATTGCTACGTCAGATTCTTCGTCAAAGACAAGCAACGAGAATGGGGCGAATTCGTAAGAGTTAGGGAATCTGTAGAAGGTAAATTGCCAGAAATCCTGAGAAAAGGATTTATCCGCCTACCAGCAGGTAAAACAACTTCAATCGATCAAGACGGCAATAAGATTGTGAAAAAATTATATAAATCTCCGTCGATTTCTGAGATGAGATTAGTAATTGGCACGATGACAGACCCATATCAACCACAGGAGAAAAAACACAGAATCACTCGTAAAGCTCTTGAAATTTTATTAAGGGATGATTTACCTCATTTTGAAAAAGTAGGTATATTCACACGTAGCCCGTTAGTTCTACAAGACATCGATTTAATCAAACACTTGCCTAAAGCAAGAATTCATTTCACAATAACGCCATATCCTGATGAAATGACGCGGGTTATCGAGCCATATAGCCCAATAGTCGCCTCACGATGGAAAGTAATCGAGAAAATCAAAAAAGCTGGAATCAGAACACATGTAAATGTTGCTCCAGTTCTACCTAAAATCAGCGAACAATATATCGACGAATTCGCAAAAAAGCTGGCAGAATTGGGGGTAGATGAATACTTCGTCGATCCGATGCAAGCATATAAGGAAAGTTACGAATCATTTGAACAAGCCTGTAAACGTTTGCCAGGTATAAAATGGAATGAAATCGAAGAAATCATGAAAAACAAACAGAAATATAATGAATGGAAGAGTAATTTCCAAGATAAGTGGAATGAATCTAGAGCCAAATATGAAAGCCTTGCACCAAACCAGTTACCCATCTGGAGTGATCATGAACATAGAGTTTGGGTCAATATGAAAAATGGGCTACAGATGAACAAAAAGAATTATGGGGATAATTGACATCACTCAAACTTGATACTATATTGCTGCAACAAACATTCTCGGATCACAGCATCAAAATCATCCAACCCGTTCGGGCTAGCTAAATCTACTACATATGGATTAGCCAAACTATCAATGCCTACAATTGTGTCTGATTTCTTGTAGATCCAGAGCGAAGCCCATGTAATATAACCGGGATCTAAATATATATTACATCTAATGTTTTCATTTTAAAAGTGCTCATAAAAGACGTTATCTCTTATTCGAGACATTAGATTTGGCCTCCCTTGGAACCGCATCGGTGTTGTCTCCTGCCAATCTCTCGCAGCACCGTCTCGATATGTAGCGTTCGATCTACCGACCCTGACCACGTAATAATTCTTGGTATTTGTCACCAACGCACAACCGAAGTCGCTGAGTTTTGTTACCAATTTGGAGTTACATCGCATCGGTGGATTATTGTGCTTGTCAAAATCTGTGTCAATGTTTAGGTATTGACACAGACAAAAATCCTGTACTCCGTCAATCTCAAGCCCAACCACGACAGCTACTAGTCGCCCACATGGTTGATCGGTGTCGCTGACAATCACGAGATTACCGATTCTAAAATCTTTACTCACTTGTCGTCCTCACGTGTTTAATTAACAATCGACGCATATTCACCACCAATTCGGTACTTCACAGTCTTCAACACCTAGTTCAACCAATTCTTCTTTGCTAATCATACGCCAATTCGGAAGCATATTTTGAGCGTATAAATGCTTTGTCAATGGCATCTGCTCCGATGCTGGTAATACCTCTATATGCTCAATTTCACCGTCATGCTTAACTACGGTGAAACTAGGATGATATACTAGGCGCTCACCGCTGAACCCGTCCTGATATTCAACCGTTGTGAATCTATACTCAATTGACCTATATCTGCTACAGAATTCAGTCATGAATATTAATTCTATCTCAGTCATTTAACATACCCGACGAGATTAGTCTTTGTTCAAGTTCCCAAATCCTACGGCGGGCTACACACAACTCATTGTATAAAGCCAAGACATCTCTCGCCATAGTGACAGAAGGATAATCGGATTCAAGAGGCAACGCATCAACCCAACCGTCTCTATTTTCCGAAAACGGTCTGTGAGTGAAACCATCATAAACATGTCGAGTAGGTGGGTTTTCGATCAATTTGTCACCATTCATTGTGCAACACCACATTTCCGCAGAGTACGATCAGCGATAGCCAACTGGGTCAAAAAAGAATCGAATTGATCATTCAACAAAGATTCAGCCATTATAGATGCTTCAGACATCTTCGTGACGAAATTGTTCGCTCTGTTAGCCTCAGCAACAGTCTGAAGAATTTGCCTGATTGTACGAAGTTGCTCGCACCGCTCATCAGTCCATTGAAGGTTAGTATTATGATAGTCCAGCAATGCTCTAGCAATTAACACTTTGCTAGGTTCTGCATCATCCTCGTTAGTGACCAATCGAAATTTATCATGGTTATCCCATTGATGAATAGTTTGTTTCGCGAGTTGGATCACTTCGTCTAAGTTTCTATTTGACATCTTCAACCTGTGCATGCAATGCTCTAATATACTGATTAAGTTCCGAAAGACTACCAGGCTCGCTAATGTTAATATTATGTGTGTTGAAGTTAGATGACTCATCGATATATAATGTATAACCAATCACCAATGTGTTAATTTGACTTTCATCAAACATACACATCCAAGCTATCCGTGGATGATTCAGTCTGATGTATTCAACAAACTTAGGTTTGTGAATTTCCCTCACGAACCTAATATCAAATTTCGGATTCTGCTCTTGGAGGTATATTGCGATAGCTTGCAGCATATTACATAACCCGAAATCGGCCATTCTCGTAAGTTAACAGATACCCGTTAGACAAACTGTTGTCACCATGATCTAAACAACTAACATTAGCATAAACAGTACGTCCATTAAAATAGACACCACTGTTGTAGATATTTCTCTTTTTGAGAGTATGAATATGTCCGAAACAATGCAATTTGGGCTGAAGCATATGTAACCTATTACACAAAGTCTTGCAACCAACCTGCACAATTTTGCTTCTATCATCATGGTCCTCGGCTAAGTCGAGAACACCCATTGGACTCCCATGAGTAACCACGATATCTGTGCAGTCCTCAATACAGCTCCAATATTTATATGCATCCTTCCTGTTATAAATATAGGACCAATTGCCATAAGCAGGAGTATATGGACTACCAAAGATCTTCAGACCGTCGATGATCTTCGTTTCATTGAAGAGCCAATGTAAATTAGAATAATCACCCGGTAGAATCCACCTATGCTCGATAGATCGATCATGATTCCCAGGGATCAAGATCTTAGTCTTGATCGGAAGGTCAGAATACCATTGCAGAAAACTCGTGCACTCAATAGTATTCTTCGCAAGATCATAACTATTGGACATATCACCACAGAAAATAGCAATATCACAATCTGGGATATTCAATTCGTGATGTCTGCAATGAGTATCTGAAAAGCAGAAAATTTTCATGTTTCAAAAGTCCTTGATTCTCGCCATGCATCCCATGCTAGATCGACGTTAAGTTGATTATAACGTGTCGGATCTGAAACGAGCCTTGAAGAGTTAAGACCTAACTCCTTGATCCATCTTTCGAACCTGGCCCGTTCATTCAATTCATCCAGCAATTGTGCCTGTTCCATGGATGGCATTTCAGAGGCGATCATATTAACGCAGTAGATCAAATCGCCGATCATGTCATATGCGGTATTGGGTTCTGACGTATCAGCTAATGAGTACTTATCTTCGAGCCGTTTCAATATCGTAAAAACATTGTTAATCATATCATACCCATTCATTGCCAAATAAACTAAAAAGTTCGCCGGAATCCATTTCATCCCGCCATTTCTCGAATTTCGGACACTCGGTCAAAGGCTTGGAATACATCTTACCATCTGCGATTCTGCAGACAATTACGTTTTCTGGCCTGAAATATCTGACATAGCACATGTTGTTCGAATACGCATCGCAATCTTGCTCAGCTGCATGTTCAAAGAATGTCCTAGGGTTCGCATTCTGCGGCGGTACATACTTCAAATATGATTTAACAATAGTGGTTGGGTCATCTCCGACATATACCTTGAAATTGTGAGTAACAATTTGGCTATTCATTGCATTGCTCTACGATAATGGTTATTTTGCGGCTGTAACATCGCTCGTTTGGCCAGTACATCAACGCACGGTGCCACACTCGCAGATAAAATCTCGGAGAACCGTCGCGATTCCATCGGAACTCTATCCATCGCCGTTGTTCCTTCCGTGGCGGGAAAACTCCGTTCTGGCTCAGCTCCCACTTGTAGTACGCCTGTGGCGTTTCAAAATCAGCAAACTTGACCATGACTACATTGCTTTCCATTGAGACGATCTCTCCGATGTCGCCTTTCTGGATGCCGCAAATCACTTTGACAGGATCTCCAACTTGCATAACTAAGTCCCCCTTCTTGCACCGCTGGGTTATTGGCATCGTTACCGGCAAGATTTGCCACTTATAATTGTCACACACTTCCATCGTCGATCGCCACGCTAGATCCGAAAGGCGTAGTTATCACATTTATGTGGCACGAATTTCCCTACTCGTATATGAACTTAAGATTGCCAGAATCCCATACTCTCCTAAACCCGTTGACAAACATATTAACCGACTCAGATTGGTCCGGATCGAATCCTTCACCAAGCAATCGACTAAGCTTATTCTTCTGGCATTGTTGTCTTGACAATCGGCGGACGCCTTTATAATAAAAATAGCCAGGTTTAGTAACGCCAACGAGTTTAAAACCCGCTGACACATAACCAAGTCCATTAGCGAAGTTTAAGTCAACGTAACTAGATAGTCTACTAATACCCATCTTTTTCGAAAAAACGCATAATTTACTTAAACCACCGACAACTACATAGCCACATTTCGAAGCAAGCCGAATTACCTCACCATTTGATGCAACGGACATAACCATCACTATTTCACCGTTGTTGATAAGCCCGAAATAATTTGCTGCTGGCCTAAAACCATATAAATGATTGTTATTAAAGAAATCACGGGCAGCGTCATGCGGCAAAGCCACACATTCAGACTTCCTAGCAGCAATCCTGGTAGATAATCCAAGCCTATTTGTTATGATAGATTTTACAATTTCTTGTTTGTCAGTCCATTGATAATCCCAAAACTGCAATAAAGATATACCAGAAGAAAGGCAAAACATCGCTTTTCTTTGATGAAGTTCGCGCTGTTGCTTGGTTTCAGTAGTTGCCCAGGAATGCCATCTTAAACCATGATATTCGATACCTATTTTACGGCTAGGTATCCAAATATCTATTTCAAGTGGTTTGATTTGATCCCTGTTGTTCAAATATGCTTCTATCATTTTAGACACGAAATCATATATCTCACGTTGTCCTGTAGATGTATGACAGTATGGGCATGTCGCTCCTTTTAAATGCCCACCAGCTAGTTGCGCGAACTTGTGGTTGCAGTTATTACATATTATATCTATTTTATTTCGATCGTAATTGACATATTCTGATTGATCATAGTTGAAATGATCACCATTTACTTCAATAGCACGCCGTATGAATTCACTAGTTGTCAGCCTCCTATTTTCACCATTTATGCGATTTTGTTCTGTCTTGTTCTCCCTATATTGTTGATCTTGCCATAAACCCAACATAGTTTCTGAGAATTTAGCAGACCTC
>QXGG01042498.1_pt1 | contig 27553 bp, 17 predicted proteins | sample 1982491 | NCBI WGS metagenome assembly QXGG01 (sample SAMN09924614, study PRJNA488089) | Wastewater metagenome, whole genome shotgun sequencing project. | isolation source: South African research farm wastewater | place: South Africa: Irene, Agricultural Research Council, Animal Production... | reverse complement strand
TCGCGCTACATCGCCCACAGCTTCCGCGACTGCTTCGAGATGGAAGTGGCGGCGATGAAGAAGGTGCGCAACGAGCTCGGCCTCACCAACGTGCAGATCATGATCCCGTTCGTGCGCAACGTCGAAGAGGCCAGGGGCGTGGTCGAGCTGCTGGCCGAGCATGGGCTCAAGCGCGGCGTCAATGACCTGAAGCTGATCATGATGTGCGAGATCCCGTCGAACGCGATCCTGGCCGAGCAGTTCCTGGCTTATTTCGACGGCTACTCGATTGGTTCCAACGACCTCACCCAGCTCACCCTGGGCCTGGACCGCGACTCCGGTCTGGTGGCGCATGCCTTCGACGAGCGCGACCCGGCGGTCAAGCAGCTGCTGTCGATGTCGATCCAGGCCGCCAACAAACTCGGCAAGTATGTGGGGATCTGCGGCCAGGGGCCGTCGGACCACCCCGACCTGGCCGAGTGGCTGATGGACGAGGGCATCCAGACCATCTCGCTCAATCCGGATACGGTGGTCGATACCTGGCTGCAGCTGGCGGCGCATCGCGCACAGTAAGCCTGCGCCTGGCCGCGAGGCGGGCGTAGAGATGAAACGCGGGGGGAGGGGCGTCGAGCCCGCTCCCCCGCGGTTTTTTTGGCGTATGAAAAAGCCCGGCGGGGGAATGCGCTCCTCCGGCCGGGCTTGTTCGTCGCGCGTCGCGCGCTGCGCTGCGCTGCGAAAGCTTAAGCCACCGTGACCGGGATCTTGCCGATCCTGGCCTGCCACTCCTTCGGGCCGGTGTTATGCACGCTGGTGCCGTTGGCGTCGACCGCGACCGTCACCGGCATGTCCTGCACGGTGAATTCGTAGATCGCTTCCATCCCCAGGTCCGCGAAGCCGACGACCTTGGCCTCCTTGATCGCCTTCGACACCAGATAGGCCGCGCCGCCCACCGCCATCAGGTAGGCCGACCTGTTGTCCTTGATCGCCTCGATCGCGACTGGGCCACGCTCGGACTTGCCGATCATCGAGATGAGACCGGTCTTCTCCAGCATCATGCGGGTGAACTTGTCCATGCGCGTGGCGGTGGTGGGGCCGGCGGGGCCGACGACCTCGTCACGCACCGGGTCGACCGGGCCGACGTAGTAGATGACGCGGTTGGTGAAGTCGACCGGCAGCTTCTCGCCCTTTTCCAGCATGTCCGCGATGCGCTTGTGCGCGGCGTCGCGGCCGGTGAGCATCTTGCCGTTGAGCAGCAGGATCTGGCCGGGTTTCCACGACGCGACCTCCTCCTTGGTGAGAGTGTCGAGATTGACCCGGGTGGCGACGTTGGTGTCGGCCTTCCAGGTCACTTGCGGCCAGTCTTCGAGCTTCGGGGTCGGCAACTGCGCCGGGCCCGAGCCGTCAAGGTGGAAGTGCACATGGCGGGTCGCGGCGCAGTTGGGGATCATCGCCACCGGCAGGCTGGCAGCGTGGGTCGGGTAGTCCATGATCTTGACGTCGAGCACGGTGGTGAGCCCGCCCAGGCCCTGGGCGCCGATACCGAGCGCGTTGACCTTGTCCATGAGTTCCAGACGCAGTTCCTCGACGCGCGTCAGCGGGGCCCCCGAGGCGGCCTTCGCGCGCAGCTCATGGATGTTGACCGGCTCCATCAGTGACTCCTTGGCCAGCAGCATCGCCTTCTCGGGCGTGCCGCCGATGCCGATGCCGAGGATGCCCGGCGGACACCAGCCGGCGCCCATGGTCGGCACGGTCTTGAGCACCCAGTCGACGATCGAGTCGGAGGGGTTGAGCATGACCATCTTCGACTTGTTCTCAGAGCCGCCGCCTTTGGCCGCGCAGATCACTTCAACGTGATCCCCCTCCACGATCTCGTAATGGACCACTGCGGGGGTGTTGTCCTTGCTGTTCTTGCGCGCGCCAGCCGGGTCGAGCAGCACCGAGGCGCGCAGCTTGTTGTCCGGGTGGTCATAGGCGCGGCGCACGCCTTCGTTGATCATGTCCTGGACGCTCATCTTCGCGTCCCACTGCACGTTCATGCCCACCTTGAGGAACACCACCGCGATCCCGGTATCCTGACAGATCGGGCGGTGGCCTTCGGCGGCCATGCGCGAATTGGTCAGGATCTGCGCGATGGCGTCCTTCGCGGCGGGACTTTCCTCCCGCGCATAGGCCTCGCCAAGCGCCTGGATGTAGTCGAGCGGGTGGTAGTAACTGATGTACTGGAAGGCATCCGCGATCGACTGGATGAGGTCTTCTTGGCGAATGATCGTCATGGCGCTTGGTCTCCGGAATGGCATGGGGGCAAAATGACGCATATGGACCGCAGGGCCCGGGAAGGACACCGATTCTATCACCCGCTTTGCGCGATCGTGTCTCGCATGGAAGTGTAAGTCCTGTGTAAGATAGATATTCTTAAATGTCGTTGTTTCAAAGGCATCCCAGCGCCAGGGGTAAGGAAGCTGTCAGGCGTCCGGCCCGAACTGGCGATTCATAAGCTGGATACAACCAGCGCGCCCGCAAGGGTCAGCTTCAACCATTTGAACAGTTGAGGAGAGGTGAGCATGTCCAACGATCAGCAAGTCCGCATTTACAACCCCTCGGAAGAGATGGTCAGCAACGCCGCGGTGTCCGGAATGGAAGGTTACCGGGCACTGTGCAAGGAAGCCGAGGATGATTACGAGGGCTTCTGGGGCCGTCGTGCGAAGGAACTGCTGGACTGGAAAGTGCCCTTCACCCAGGTGCTGGACGAGAGCAACGCGCCCTTCTTCAAGTGGTTTGCCGACGGCAAGCTGAACGTCTCCTACAACTGCCTCGACCGCAACGTCAATAACGGCCTGGGCGACAAGGTCGCGCTGATCTTCGAAGCCGACAACGGCGAAGTCACCAGGGTCACCTACAAGGAACTGCTTGCCCGCGTCAGCCAGTTCGCTAACGCGCTGCGCGGCATGGGAGTCAAGAAGGGCGATCGCGTCGTCATCTACCTGCCGATGTCGATCGAGGGCGTGGTGGCGATGCAGGCCTGCGCCCGCATCGGCGCGACCCACTCCATCGTCTTCGGCGGCTTCTCGGCGCAGGCCCTGCGCGACCGCATCGAAGATGCCGGCGCCGTGGCGCTGATCACCTCCGACGGTCAGCACCGTGGTGGCAAGGCTCTGCCGCTCAAGCCGATCGCTGACGAAGCCCTGTCGCTGGGCGGTTGCGACACCATCAAGAATGTCATCGTGGTCAAGCGCACCGGCGGCGACTGCAACATCGTCGCCGGCCGCGACACCTGGTTCCACGACGCCTGCGCCGGTCAGTCCGACGTCTGCGAGCCGGAGTGGGTCGAGGCCGAGCATCCGCTGTTCATCCTCTACACCTCGGGCTCCACCGGCAAGCCGAAGGGCGTGCAGCACTCGTCGGGCGGCTACCTGCTGCAGGCCGTGCTGTCGATGCAATACACCTTCGACATCAAGCCCAATGACGTTTTCTGGTGCACTGCAGACATCGGCTGGGTCACCGGCCACACCTACATCGCCTACGGCCCGCTGGCCTGCGGCGCGACCGAGATCGTGTTTGAAGGCGTGCCGACCTACCCGGACGCCGGCCGCTTCTGGAAGATGATCCAGGACCACAAGGTCACGATCTTCTACACCGCGCCGACCGCGATCCGCTCGCTGATCAAGGCCGCCGACAACAACCCGGCGGTGCATCCGAAACAGTACGCGCTGTCGAGTCTGCGCCTGCTGGGTTCGGTGGGCGAGCCGATCAACCCGGCGGCGTGGGAGTGGTACTACGAGAACGTCGGCGGCGGCCGCTGCCCGATCGTCGATACCTTCTGGCAGACCGAGACCGGCGCGCACATGATCACCCCGATGCCGGGGGCAACGCCGATGGTGCCCGGTTCATGCACGCTGCCGTTCCCGGGTATCCAGGCAGCGGTGGTCGATGAGACCGGCACCGAAGTGCCCTGGGGCCAGGGCGGCATCCTGGTGGTGAAGCGCCCGTGGCCGTCGATGATCCGCACGATCTGGAATGATCCGGAGCGCTTCAAGAAGGCTTACTATCCTGATGACTTCAAGGGTAAGCTTTATTTGGCGGGCGACGGTGCCATCCGTGACGTCGAGACCGGCTACTTCACCATCACCGGCCGCATCGACGATGTGCTCAACGTCTCCGGTCACCGCATGGGCACCATGGAGATCGAGTCGGCGCTGGTGGCGCACGAGAAGGTAGCCGAGGCAGCCGTGGTCGGTCGTCCGGACGATCTCACCGGCGAGGCGATCGTCGCCTTCGTGGTGCTCAAGGGCGCGCGTCCGACCGGCGAGGATGCTGCGAAGATGATCAAGGAGCTGCAGAACTGGGTGGGTCACGAGATCGGTCCCATCGCCAAGCCGAAGGACATCCGCTTTGGCGAGAACCTGCCCAAGACGCGCTCCGGCAAGATCATGCGTCGTCTGCTGCGCCAGCTGGCCAAGGGTGAAGACGTCACGCAGGACACCTCGACGCTCGAGAACCCGCATATCCTGGAACAGCTCAAGGGCTGATCGCCAGGCGGCCGGCCCCGATGAGGGGCGGCTGCAACCGAACGACAGGAGGAGACCCGGCCAAAGAGCCGGGTACGGGGGGAGACCGGTCACGCGCAATGCGTGATCCTGTTCGTACGATGCGCCGAACTTGCCTTCAAGAGCAGGGAGGCGCCTCGTCTTCCGTCTTGCCATGGCTGAAATCGTGGGAGTGGCATGATGCGCAAGGGGCTGGCCGGACAGCGTCTGGTGGCAGTGTTTCTCGCCGGCATGCTGTTGCTGAACTATCCGATTCTGTCCTTGTTCGACCGGCCCGAGCGCCTGTTCGGCCTGCCGCTGCTGCACGTCTACCTGTTCTGCGTCTGGCTGGGCTTGATCGTGGCGCTGGCCTGGATCGTCGAGCGGGGTGCGCGTTGAGGCGGAGGCGCTGATGCTACCGGGCTGGCTGATCATCGCGGCGTCCTTCGCCTATCTGCTGCTGCTGTTTGCGGTTGCCTATTTCGGTGACCGCCGTGCCGACCAGGGGCGCTCCGTCATCGCCAACCCCTGGGTCTACAGCCTTTCGCTGGCGGTCTATTGCACCGCGTGGACCTACTTCGGCAGCGTGGGCCGAGCGGCCTCGGGCGGGACCTGGTTCCTGCCCACCTATCTGGGGCCGACGCTGGGCCTGGCGCTCGCCTGGCTGGTGGTGCTGAAGATGATCCGCATCGCGCGCAGCTACCGGATTACCTCGATCGCAGACTTCGTCGCGTCGCGCTACGGCAAGAGCCACCTGCTCGGCGGGCTGGTCACCGTGATCGCGGTCGTTGGCATCGTTCCCTACATCGCGCTGCAGCTCAAGGCGATCTCGAGCGCCTACGCGCTTCTGATCGGCGAGCACGATAGCCTGTTCCGGGTGGAGAGCCAGGCCGGCTGGTGGCAGGACGGCACGCTGTACATCGCGCTGACCCTGGCGGCGTTCACGGTGCTGTTCGGTACCCGTCACCTCGATACCACCGAACGCCACGAGGGCATGGTGGCGGCGATCGCCTTCGAGTCGGTGGTGAAGCTGCTTGCCTTCCTGGCGGTGGGCATCTATGTGACCTACTGGCTCTACGATGGCTTCGGCGACCTATACACGCGTGCAATGGCAGTGCCGGATCTGGCCAGCGTGCTCGCCTTCGATGGCGCGGGGCGCCTGGGCTACGGCGGCTGGTTTGCCTATGTGTTGCTGGCGATGCTCTCCATCATCTTCCTGCCGCGCCAGTTCCAGATCGCGGTGGTCGAGAACGTCAACGAGCAGCACCTGCGCCGGGCCACCTGGGCCTTTCCGGCCTACCTGCTGCTGATCAACATCTTCGTGCTCCCGATCGCAATCGGTGGGTTGCTGCACTTTGGCCAGGGGACGGTCGATCCGGACACCTTCGTGCTGACGCTACCGTTGGCGCATGACAATGCCACGCTCGCGCTGTTCGTGTTCATTGGCGGGCTGTCGGCGGCGACTGGGATGGTCATTGTCGAGGCGATCGCCCTATCGACGATGGTGTGCAACGACCTCGTCATGCCGATGCTGCTGCGCAGCCGGCGCCTGAATCTGGCGGGCGAGCATGACCTGACCGGGCTGCTGCTCGGTATCCGGCGTGGCGCCATCGTGGGTCTGCTGTTGCTCGGTTACCTCTATTTCCGTCTGGCGGGCGAGGCCTATGCACTGGTCAGCATCGGCCTGATCAGCTTCGCGGCGGTGGCCCAGTTTGCACCGGCGGTGCTAGGCGGCATGTACTGGCGCGGTGGCACGCGTGAGGGGGCGCTCGCGGGCCTGCTGTCGGGCTTCATGGTCTGGGGCTACACGCTGATGCTGCCCTCGTTCGCCAAATCAGGCTGGCTCGACCCGGGCTTTCTCGAGCACGGGCTCTTTGGCCTGAGCTGGCTGAAGCCGGAGGCGCTGTTTGGACTGAGCGGTTGGGACAATATCAGCCACGCGCTATTCTGGAGCCTGCTGACCAATATCTGCGCCTATGTGCTGGTGTCGCTCGCGCGCGTGCCGACCGGGGCAGAGGCGACGCAGGGCGCACTGTTCGTCGACGTTTTCCGGCGCGGCGAAGCGCCGCCGGCCAGCTTCTGGCGCACGGGGGCGGAGGTGCGCGATCTGCTGCCGCTGGTTGCCCGCTTCCTGGGCCAGCGCCGGACCGAGGACGCCTTCGGTGCCTATGCCCGCTCGCATGGCCTGCAGACGGTGTCGCAGCTCAAGGCCGATCCCGAACTGGTGCACTTCGCCGAGTCCCTGCTCGCGGGTGCCATCGGCAGCGCGTCGGCGCGGGTGATGGTGTCGACGGTGGTGCAGGAAGAGCCGCTCGGCCTGGGCGAGGTGATGGACATCCTTGACGAGGCCTCGCAGGTGCGCGCCTATTCGCACAAGCTCGAGGAGAAATCGCGCGCACTCGAGGCTGCGACGGCGGAACTGCGTGCAGCCAACGAACAGCTGAAAGAGCTCGATCGGCTCAAGGACGACTTCATGTCCTCGGTGACGCACGAGCTGCGCACGCCGCTGACCTCGATCCGCGCTTTCTCCGAGATGATGGTCGAGGACCCCGGTATCGACGTCGCCGACCGTCAGCGTTTCCTGGGCATCATCGTCTCCGAGACCGTGCGCCTCACGCGCCTGGTCAATCAGGTGCTCGACATGGCGAAGATCGAGTCGGGTCATGCCGAGTGGCACAACACCGACATTGATCTGCGCGAACTGGTCAAGCACTCGGTGGATGCGACCCTGCAGCTGTTCCGTGACCGTGGGGCGGAGGTCGTGGTGCACCTGCCGGACTCGGTGCCCGTGCTGCGCGCGGACCACGACCGCCTGTTGCAGGTGATGCTGAACCTGCTGTCCAACGCGGCCAAGTTCGTGCCGGCGGGCGCGGGTCGGGTGGATGTCACCCTGCGCTGCGAGGCCGCAGGCCTGCGCGTCGACGTAAGGGACAACGGTCCGGGCATCCCGCCCGCGCTGCAGCCGGTGGTGTTCCAGAAGTTCCGCCAGGGTGGGGACGAGCGCTCGCGTCCCCAGGGCACTGGCTTGGGCTTGCCGATCAGCCGTCAGATCGTCGAACACTTTGGTGGCCGCCTGTGGCTGGAGTCGGTGCCGGGCGAGGGCGCGACGTTCTCGTTCGAGCTGCCGCTGGCGTCGGCGGCAGACCGCCAATGACTTAGAATACGCGTCGGGGAGGAGTCTCAGATGAACAAGAAAATTTTGATTGCGGACGACGAGCCTAATATCGTCATTTCGCTTGAGTTCCTCATGAAGCGCGAAGGCTTCGAGGTACTGGTGGCCAATGACGGTGATGAGGCGATCAAGCGCATTCGGGCGGACCAGCCCGATCTGGTGCTGCTCGACGTCATGATGCCCAAGAAGAGCGGCTTCGAAGTCTGCCAAGAGGTCAAGGCCGACGCCGCGCTCGGGCGGGTCCGGATCCTGATGCTCACGGCCAAGGGACGTGACACCGAGGTGGCCAAGGGCCTGGCGCTGGGTGCGGATGCCTACATGACGAAGCCTTTCTCCACCCGTGAGCTGGTCGACAAGGTTCGCGGCCTTCTGGAGCAATGATCCATGTCGGCACGTGCGCGTTTCATCCTCGCGGTCATCGTGCTTTTCCTGCTGATGACCGGACCGTTCCTGCTGACGGCGCTGATCGTCTGGTCGGAAACGGAGGGCGAGAGCAGGGAGCTCCTCATCAACGTGCTGGCCCCGCATCTCGGGCTGGGGACGATGCTGACCGCGGCGGGGTTCGGAGCCGGCGTTGGCGTGGTCCGGGTGCTGTTCAGGCAGTATGTGCAGGGCCTGCTGCGGATGTCCGAGAACGTGCGCCTGATGCTCGGCGCCAACCGTGGTTTCCGCGTGCAGGCCGAAGGCCCGCCTGAAGTGCAGGCCGTGGCTCTGGGCCTGAATGAGCTCGCCAGCCAGCGCGACGAACTGATGTGTGACGTGGCAGCCCAGATCGCGCGCGCGAAAGAGTCGGTCGAGCTCGAAAAGAATCGCCTCGCGGCGCTGATGTCCGAGCTCACGCAGAGCGTGGTGGTGTGCAACCTCGATGGTCGCGTGCTGCTCTACAACAACCGCGCCCGCATGCAGTTCCGCGCGCTGTCGGATGCGCCGGGTGTCGCCGGCGGCGGTGAGCTGATCGGCCTCGGGCGCTCGATCTACGGCGTGTTCGAGCGCAACCTCATCGCCCATGCGCTCGATACGGTGCAGCAGCGGCTGCGCCGCGGCGTGGCTCAGCCGCAAGCCAACTTCGTCACCACCACCCGTGCCGGACAGCTGCTGCGCGTGCAGATGGCGCCGGTGCTGTCGGTGGTCGGGGCGCCAGAGCCCGCTGCGGGGGCAGAGGACGCGGTCGCTGCGGACGAGGCTCCGGCGCGGGTTTACGCCGAGCGCACGGTCACGGGCTTCATCCTGATGCTCGACAACATCACGCGCAATTTCGAGACCGAGTCACGTCGTGATCAGCTGCTGCACAACCTCACCGAAGGCAACCGCGCCTCGCTCGCCAACGTGCGCGCGGCGGCCGACATGCTCGAGTTCGAGGATCTGACCGACGACATGCGCAAGCGCTTCCGCAAGGTGGTGCGCGACGAGGTGCAGGCGATGAGCCAGCGCCTGGATCACACCGCGAACGAATTTGCCGACTCGCTCAAGGCGCGCTGGCAGCTCGAGGAGATGCTGGGCGCCGACCTGATCGCGGCAGTACAGCGCCGGATCGAGGCCCGCATCGGTCTGCCGACCAAGCTCGAGGAGGTCGATGAGTCGCTTTGGATCAAGGTCGACAGCTTCTCGCTGATGCAGGCGATCACCTACCTGGCGAGCCGCCTGTCCGACGAGTTCGAGGTGCGCGAGGTGCGCTTCCGGCTCACGGCGGCCGGGCGGCTGGTGCACCTCGACCTGATCTGGTCCGGCCAGGCGATGAGCACCGAGACGGTGATGAGCTGGGAGCTTGAGCCGATGAGGGTCGACGACGAGAGCAGCCCGCTCACCGTGCGTGACGTCATCGATCGCCACGACGGCGAGATGTGGCTCGAGCGCGAGAAGGTCCGTCATCGCGCCTTCTTCCGCATTCTGCTGCCGGCGGCGGTGCCGCAGGAACAGGCCGAGCCGGACACCTACCTGCGCGGGGAGAGCCGCCCCGAGTATTACGACTTCGACCTCTTCGCCTGGTCGGAGAAGTCGCATGGGCTCGAAGACCGGCTGCTGTCCGAGCTGACCTTCACCGCGTTCGACACCGAGACCACCGGGCTTAACCCCTCGCAGGGCGACGAGATCATCCAGATCGGCGCCACCCGCATCCTCAACGGCAAGCTGCTGCGCAGCGAGTCCTTCGAGCAGCTGGTCGATCCGCAGCGTCCGCTGGCGCCCGAGTCGGCGAAGATTCACGGCATCACTACCGAGATGTTGCGTGGCCAGCCGACCATCGACAAGGTGCTGCCGGCCTTCCATGCCTTCGCCGCCGACACCGTGCTGATCGCACACAACGCAGCTTTCGACATGCGCTTCCTGCAGCTCAAGGAGGAAGAGACGGGGCTGCGCTTCGATCAGCCGGTGATCGACACCCTGTTGCTGTCGGCGGTCATTCATCCCAACCAGGAATCACACCGGTTGGAGGCGATTGCCGAGCGTCTGGGGCTGACCATCGTTGGTCGCCACACCGCGCTGGGCGACGCCATCGTGACCGCAGAGGTGTTCCTGAAGCTGGTGCCGCTGCTGGCCGAGAAGGGCATCCGCACGTTGCGCGAGGCGCGCGAGGCGGCCGAGAAGACCTACTACGCGCGGATCAAATACTGATGCCGCGCGCGCGCACTGGCGCCGTGCGGGGCTGAGCTTGAGGCGCAACGTCGGCTTCGCGCGACAGCTGCGGCGTTACTACGGCGTCTATACGCTGAGCTTTGCGCTGTTCGTGGTGCTGCTCGCGGTCGGCGAGTCGAGGGGTCTGTCGCAGCAGGTCGTCGGCCACGTCTTTCTGTTCGTGACGATCGCGACCTACGCGACGATCGGAGTGATGAGCCGCACCTCCGATGTGTCGGAGTACTACGTGGCCGGGCGGCGCGTGCCGGCGATGTTCAACGGCATGGCCACCGCGGCCGACTGGATGAGTGCGGCCTCGTTCATTGGCCTGGCCGGTACGCTGTACTTCAGCGGCTTCGAGGGGCTGGCCTTCGTCACCGGGTGGACGGGGGGGTTCGTGCTGGTGGCGCTGCTGCTGGCGCCTTACCTGCGCAAGTTCGGCCAGTACACGATTCCGGATTTTCTAGGTGCGCGCTATCAGGGCAACGTCGCCCGCCTGGTCGGACTTGCCGCGGCGGTGCTGGCGAGCTTCGTCTATCTGGTGGCACAGATCTACGGGGTCGGACTGGTGACCAGCCGCTTCGTTAGCGTGGAGTTCGAGATCGGGCTCTTCATCGGGCTGGCTGGCATCCTGGTGTGCTCCTTTCTCGGCGGCATGCGCGCGGTCACCTGGACACAGGTCGCGCAGTACGTGATCCTGATCATCGCCTACCTGGTGCCGGTGGTGATCCTGTCCTACAAGCTCACCGGCATCCCGATCCCGCAGGCGGTGTACGGCACGGTGTTGGAGGAAATCACCGCACGCGAGGACGTGTTGCTCGACGCGCCCACCGAAGTCGGGGTGCGCCGCCTCTATGCCCTGCGGGCGAAAGATTTTGGCGACAAGATCGCGGCGCTGCCCGGGTCGCTCGAGATCGAGCGCCGGCGCATGATCGATCACCTCAACGAGATGCGCCTGGGCAATGCGCCGGCGCGCGACATTGCGCTCACCGAGCGCGCGTTGCGCGACCTGCCGCGCACGCCGGCCGAGGCTCAGCAAGTCTGGGAGCGCGCACGGGTCGAGGCGCTCGAGCGCTCGAGGCCGCCGCCGCGCCACGCCGAGGCGCACCCGGGCGCGACCGAGCGCGAGTCTGCCATCGCGCGCAACAACTTCCTCGCCCTGATGTTCGTGCTGATGGTGGGCACCGCGGCGCTGCCGCATATCCTGATGCGCTACTACACTACGCCGGGCGTCATGGAAGCCCGGCGCTCGGTGATGTGGTCGCTGTTCTTCATCTTTTTACTCTACGTCACCGCGCCGGCCTATGCGGTGTTCGCAAAGTGGGAGGTCTATCACAATGTCGTGGGCTCCACGCTCGACATCCTGCCCGACTGGGTGGCGTCCTGGGGCCGGGTCGGACTGGTCCGGATCGAGGACCTCAACGGCGATGGCATCTTGCAGCTGGCCGAGCTGAGCCTCAACACGGACGTGATCGTGCTCGCGACCCCCGAGATCGCCGGGCTGCCCTACGTGGTGTCCGGTCTGGTCGCCGCGGGGGGGCTGGCCGCCGCGCTGTCGACCGCCGACGGCTTGCTGCTGACGATCTCGAACGCGCTCTCGCATGATCTTTACTACAAGGTGATCAACCCGCAGGCCACGACGCATCGGCGGCTGGTGATCTCCAAGTCGCAGCTGCTGGTGGTGGCGGTGGTCGCCGCGTGGGTGGCTTCGCTGCGACCGGACAACATCCTGTTCATGGTCGGGCTGGCGTTCTCGATTGGCGCATCGGCCTTCTTTCCGGCGCTGGTGCTGGGCATTTTCTGGAAGCGGGCCAACCGCCCGGGTGCCGTCACCGGCATGCTCGCCGGGCTGGCGGTCACGCTGTTCTATGTGGTGCGTACGCACCCGTTCTTTGGCGGTTCGATGAGCAATGCGTGGTTCGACATCAACCCGATCTCGGCTGGGGTGTTCGGCGTCCCGCTGGGCTTCGTGGTCATTGTCGCGGTCAGTCTGCTGACCCGGCCGCCGCCACAGGAGATTCAGGATCTCGTCGATTACGTGCGTTATCCGGACGCCCCGGGACAGTCGCCACCGCCGCTCTGAGTGGGGCCCTAGAAGCGCGGCCCTTGAAGCGCAGCCGATGCACCCCACATACGGTGCAGTTGAATGAATCCTGAGGATGACTGACATGCGCTTCGACAAGCTCACCACCAAGTTCCAGCAAGCCCTCGCCGATGCGCAAAGCGTCGCGGTGGGCCATGACCAGCAATTCATCGAGCCGCTGCACGTGCTGCAGGCGCTGCTCGAGCAGGAGGACGGCGGCAGCGTCTCGCTGCTGCAGCGTGCCGGCGTCAATGTGCCGCCGCTCAAGAATGCGGTCTCCAGGGCCATCGCGCGCCTGCCTCGGGTCGAAGGCCACGGCGGCGAAGTCAGCATCGGCCGCGACCTCAACAACCTGCTCAACGTCACCGACAGGGAAGCACAGAAGCGCGGCGACCAGTTCATTGCCAGCGAGATGTTCCTGCTCGCGCTCGCCGACGACAAGGGCGAGGCCGGCCGTCTGCTCAAGGAAAACGGACTCGCCCGCAAGGCGCTGGAGGCCGCGATCGAGGCTGTTCGGGGCGGCGCCAGTGTCGGCAGTCAGGACGCCGAAGGCCAGCGCGAGTCGCTTTCGAAGTACTGCATGGACCTCACCGAGCGCGCGCGCAGCGGCAAGCTCGATCCGGTGATCGGTCGCGACGACGAGATCCGCCGCGCGATCCAGATCCTGCAGCGCCGCACCAAGAACAATCCGGTGCTGATCGGCGAACCGGGCGTGGGCAAGACCGCGATCGTCGAGGGCCTGGCCCAGCGCATCGTCAACGACGAGGTGCCCGAGACGCTCAAGGGCAAGCGCGTGCTCTCGCTCGACATGGCGGCGCTGCTCGCTGGTGCCAAATACCGCGGCGAATTCGAGGAGCGGCTGAAGTCCGTTTTGAAGGAGATCGCCCAGGACGAGGGCCGCATCATCCTCTTCATCGACGAGCTCCACACCATGGTCGGCGCTGGCAAGGCCGAAGGGGCGATGGACGCGGGCAACATGTTGAAGCCCGCGCTCGCCCGCGGCGAGTTGCACTGCATCGGCGCGACCACGCTCGACGAGTACCGCAAGTACATCGAGAAGGACGCCGCGCTCGAGCGCCGTTTCCAGAAGGTGCTGGTCGAGGAGCCCTCGGTCGAGGCGACCATCGCCATTTTGCGCGGCCTGCAGGAGAAGTACGAGATCCACCATGGGGTCGACATCACCGACCCGGCCATCGTCGCCGCAGCCGAGCTGTCGAACCGCTACATCACCGATCGCTTCCTGCCCGACAAGGCGATCGACCTCATCGACGAGGCCGCGGCGCGGATCAAGATGGAGATCGACTCCAAGCCCGAGGTCATGGACAAGCTCGACCGGCGCATGATCCAGTTGAAGATCGAGCGCGAGGCGGTGAAGAAGGAGAAGGACGAGGCCTCGCAGAAGCGCCTTCAGCTGATCGAGGACGAGCTCTCCAAGCTGCAGCGCGATTACAACGACCTGGAAGAGGTCTGGAAGGCCGAGAAGGCCAAGGTCGCGGGCTCCGCCCATATCAAGGAAGAGATCGACGCGCTGCGCGCGCAGATGGCCGATTTCCAGAGGAAGGGCCAGCTCGACAAGGTCGCCGAGCTGCAGTACGGCAAGCTGCCGCAGCTCGAGGGCCAGTTGAAGCTGGCCGAGCAGGCCGGCGAGACCGCCACCCCCAACAAGCTGCTGCGGACCCAGGTCGGCGCCGAGGAGATCGCCGAGGTGGTGTCACGCGCCACCGGCATTCCGGTGAGCAAGATGATGCAGGGCGAGCGCGAGAAGCTGCTGAAGATGGAGGACAAGCTGCACGAGCGCGTGGTCGGCCAGGATGAGGCCGTGCGTCTGGTGGCTGACGCCATCCGGCGTTCGCGCGCCGGCCTGTCGGACGAGAATCGCCCCTACGGATCCTTCCTCTTCCTCGGCCCCACTGGGGTGGGCAAGACCGAGCTGTGCAAGACGCTGGCGAGCTTCCTGTTCGACTCCGAGGAGCACCTTATCCGCATCGACATGAGCGAGTTCATGGAAAAGCACTCGGTCGCGCGCCTGATCGGGGCCCCCCCGGGCTATGTCGGCTACGAGGAGGGCGGCTATCTCACCGAGCAGGTGCGCAGGAAGCCCTACAGCGTGATCCTGTTCGACGAGGTCGAGAAGGCGCACCCGGACGTTTTCAACGTGCTGCTGCAGGTGCTTGACGACGGCCGCATGACCGATGGTCAGGGGCGAACGGTGGACTTCAAGAACACCGTGATCGTGATGACCTCGAACCTCGGCAGCCAGATGATCCAGGCCATGGCCGGGGACGACTATGGCGTGATCAAGCTCGCGGTGATGGCCGAGGTCAAGACCTACTTCCGGCCGGAGTTCGTCAACCGGATCGACGAGGTGGTGGTGTTCCACGCCCTCGACGAGAAGCATATCGCCGGCATCGCGAAGATCCAGCTTCGATATCTGCAGAAGCGGCTGGCGCGGCTGGAGATGGGGATGGAGATCAGCGACGCGGCGCTGGCCGAGCTGGCGAGCGCCGGTTTCGACCCGGTGTTTGGCGCGCGGCCCCTGAAGCGCGCGATCCAGGAGCGCATCGAGAACCCGCTCGCCAAGGCCATCCTCGAAGGCCGGTTTGCGCCCAAGGACCGCATCCGGGTCGACGCCGAGGGCGGGCGGCTCCTCTTCACGCGCGCCGGCTGACAGGCCGTGCGGGCGTAGCCAGCCCCGTGCAGACTGGGCCCGCGGGCACGGTTTCCCTGCGGGCCGCGTGTGCAATGCGCTAAACTCCGGAGCTTTGGCATGGCCGTCGGGCACGGCCGCCTATGCTCCCCTGAGGCTTAAACGGAATTCACGATGTTCGAGGCTGTCCGCAACAACAAGCGCATTGCGCAGATCATTCTGGCGATTCTGGTCGTCCCTTTCGCGTTCTTCGGTATGGATGCGTACTTCACTGAGTCCGCCACCGGCAACGAGATCGCGCAGGTCGGCGGGACGGGAATCAGTGCCTATGAGTTCGACCAGGCCTTGCGTGAGCAGCAGGACCGTCTGCGTACCAACGCCGGCGGGCAGATTGACCGGGCGCTGCTCGAATCGCCGGAGCTGCGCCGTGTCGTGCTCGACAATCTGATCAACCAGCGCGTGCTGGCGCTCTACTCGGCCGAGAACCGTCTGGTGGTGACGCCTGCGCAGCTGCAGCAGACGATCGCCGGCGTTCCCGCCTTCCAGGAGGACGGGCGCTTCTCACTGCAGCGCTACGAGAGTCTGGTGCGTGCGCAGGGCATGAGCCCGGCGGCCTTCGAGGCGCGCCTCGCGCAGGACGTCCGCGTCCAGCAGATCGTTGCCGCGGTGGGCGACGCCGGCTTCGTGCCCGACGCTTCGGCCCGACGTTTCCTGGATGCACAGCTCGAGGAGCGTCGCATCCGTGAGTATCGGTTGGCGGCCGAGCGGCTCGGTGTCGATGCCACCGTGAGCGACGAGCAGGTCGCTGCCTACTACGAAGCCAATCCGGCGCGCTTCGAGCGTCCGGCACGGCTGCAGGCTGAATATCTCGTCTTCGATCGCGCCGTGCTCGAATCGAAGATCGAGGTCGCCGACGCTGCGGTGCGCGCCGCCTACGAGGGCAATCCCCAGCGCTTCGGCGTGCCCGAGGAACGCCAGGCCCGCCACATCCTGCTCACGCTCGCCGACGGCGCCGAGCAGGGTGAGGTGGACAAGGTCATGCGCGAGGCGCAGGCGATCGTCGCCGCGTTGCGCCAGGATCCGGGTCAATTCGCCGCTGTCGCGCGCGACAAGTCGCAGGATCCGGGCTCGGCGAGCCGTGGCGGTGATCTCGGCTTCTTTGCTCGCGGCATGATGGTGGGGGCCTTCGAGGATGCGGTGTTCGCGCTCGAGAAGGGACAGGTCAGTGATCCGGTGCGCAGCGAATTCGGCGTGCACATCATCGAGGTGACTGACATCAGGCCGTCCACGATCAAGGCGCTCGATGAAGTGCGCGACGAGATCGTGGCCGAGCTGCGCGCCCAGGAGGCGGGGCGCCGGTTTGCCGAACTGGCCGAGCAGTTCGCGAACACGGTCTATGAGCAGCCTGACAGTCTCGCCCCGGCGGCGGAGGCGGTCGGTCTCGAACTGCGGACCAGCGACTGGATCAGCCGCGAGTCAGCCCCCGAGCCGTTCAACAACGAGCGCCTGCTCAACGCAGTGTTTGGCGACGAGGCGGTGCAGAAGGGTCACAATACCGAAGCGATCGAGGTGGGCAGCAATATGCTGGTGTCGGCACGCGTCAAGGCCTTCGAGGCTGCCCAGCGCTTGCCGCTGGAGGAGGTGCGCAGCCGCATCGTCGATGAGCTGCGACGTGAGGCGGGGCGCAAGAAGGCGCTGGAGCAGGGCCAGGCCACGCTGGATGCGCTCGGCAAGGGCGCGCCGACGTCAGCCGAGTGGGGCGAGGAGCGGGCGCTGCAGCGTGGTGCGCCGGGCCTGCCTGCGGCGGCCATGCAGGCCGTCTTCTCTGCGCCGGCCGAGCCGCTCCCGGGTCATGTCGGCGTCCAGCTGAGCAACGGTGACTACGTCATCTATCGCATCGAGGCGGTGCAGCGACCGCAGGTCGAGGCAGCCGATCCGCGCGTTGCCGCGGTGGCCTCGCAGTACGCGCAGCTGCTCGCCGGACGCGACTTTGGGGCCTTCCTCAGCGACCTGCGGCAGCGCTACGAGGTGAAGATCAACGCTGCGGCGCTGGAGGCGCGTCAGTAAGCGCAGGGGCTTGAATGCGAAAAAAGGCGGAACGGCCGCGATCGATCGGGCGTTCCGCCTTTTTGTCTGTGCCGACGCTGGGAGCAAGTCCGAGCTTGTTGCGTGCGCCTTATTGAGGCATCGGCGAGGGATTGCCCAGCGCGGTGACGTTGAAGCCCGCATCCACGTACATGATCTCGCCGGTGATGCCGCTGGCAAGATCCGAGCACATGAAGGCCGCGGCGTTGCCGACCTCCTCGATCGTGACGTTGCGGCGCAGCGGCGCGTTGTGCTCGTTGAAGGCGAGGAGCTTGCCGAAGCTGCCGATGCCCGAGGCCGCGAGGGTCTTGATCGGGCCGGCGGAGATCGCGTTGGCGCGAATGCCCTCGGGGCCGAGCGTGACCGCGAGGTAGCGCACCGCGGCCTCGAGGCTGGCCTTGGCCAGACCCATGAGGTTGTAGTTGGGCATCGTGCGCACCGCACCCAAGTAGGACAGCGTCAGCACGGCGCCGTTGCGGTCCTGCATCATCGGGCGCGCGGCCTTGACCAGCGCCGGGAAGCTGTAGCTGCTGACTTCCTGCGCGACGCGGAAAGCCTCGCGCGTGAGGCCGTCGAGAAAGTCGCCCTCGAGTGCCTCGCCGGGTGCGAAGGCAATCGAGTGCACCAGGCTGTCCAGCCCATCCCAGTGCTGGCCAAGCTGTTCGAACAGGGCGCCGATCTGGGCGTCGTCCTGGACGTCCAGCGGGAAGGTCAGGGTGCTGTCAAAGTCGGCCGCCAGCTTGGCAACGCGCTCCTTGAAGCGGTCGTTCTGGTAGGTAAAGGCGAGTTCGGCGCCCTCACGGTGCATGGCCTTGGCAATGCCGTATGCGATCGAACGGTTGCTGAGCAGACCGGTGATCAAGATTCGTTTGCCGGCGAGAAAGCCCATGGATTGAAACTCCGATTGACAGGCACCGGATTATAGCCAAAACCCTGGAGCCGGCATGCCCTTTCAATCGCCTCGAAGGCCGAAACCTGCCAAAATCAGGGGCTTCGCCGCCATCGATCCCGCTACCGATCCACCCGCACGTGCGCTGGTCCCAACGCCGCTTTAGCCCCCTCTCCTGTGCCGCTCCCGGCCTCCCTGTCCGCGCCCTGACCCGCGCAGGCGGCTTCGCTGCGGCCGCGCGCAGCCGCTTCGCGCCGGTGTTGGGTGCGGGTCTGCTCGTCGCTCTTCTGAGCGGCTGCGGTGCGGCCCTGAACGATCCCTATCCGGCCCAGGAGCGGGGGGGCAACGTGCTCTACACCGCGTTCACCGAGCGTCCGAAGCATCTCGATCCGGTGCAGTCCTACAGCGAGGACGAGGCCACCTTCCTGTACCAGATCGTCGAGCCGCCGCTGCAGTACCACTATCTCAAGCGCCCCTATGTGCTTGAGGCCTTGACCGCCGAGGGCGTGCCGCGCCTGCGGCGGCTCGATGCGAGCGGGCGCGAGCTACCGGCAACGGCCGATCCGGCCAGGGTCGCGAGTACCGTGGTCGAGGTGCGCATCCGCCCGGGCATCCTGTACCAGCCGCACCCGGCCTTCGCCACCACCGAGACCGGTGCGCCGCGCTACCTGGGGCTCACCGCGGCGGCGCTGCGCGATGTGCGCGCACCGGGCGACTTTGCCGAGACCGGGACGCGGGAGCTGGTCGCGGCCGACTACGTCTATCAGATCAAGCGTCTCGCCCATCCGCGCCTGCACTCGCCGATCTTCGAACTGATGGCCGAGTACCTGCCGGGCCTGAAGACGCTGCAGGCGGCGCTGCTCGCCGCCGAGCGCAGTGAGGCCGATTCCCGTTCCGGTTCGCACGCCAGCACGCACGCTGACACCGATCCGCCCGGCTGGCTGGACCTCGACCGCTTCGTGCTGCCGGGTGTCGAGGTGCTCGATCGCTACACCTACCGCATCACCCTGCAGGGCGCCTATCCACAGTTCCTGTACTGGTTGTCGATGCCCTTCTTCAGCCCGGTGCCGCGCGAGGCCGACCGCTTCTTCGCCCAGCCGGGCATGGCCGAGCGCAACCTCACGCTGGACTGGTGGCCGGTGGGCACGGGGCCCTACATGCTGGTCGAGAACAACCCCAACGCTCGCATGGTGCTGGCGCGCAACCCCAATTACCGCGGCGACGCCTACCCCTGCGAGGGCGAGCAGGGCGACGCCGAAGCCGGCCTGCTGGCCGATTGCGGCAAGCCGATGCCCTTCATCGACCGCGTGGTGTTCGCGCGCGAACGCGAGGGCATCCCGTACTGGAACAAGTTCCTGCAGGGCTACTACGACGCTTCGGGGGTGTCCTCGGACAACTTCGATCAGGCGGTGACGCTGACCAGCCAGGGCGAGGTGTCGCTGTCCGAGGACATGGAGGCCAGGGGCATCCGTCTGCTGACCTCGGTGTCGCCGTCGATCTTCTACCTCGGCTTCAACATGCTCGACCCACTGGTCGGGGGCGGGCCGTCGGCCTCCGAGCAGGCGCGCGCGCGCAAGCTGCGCCAGGCGATCTCGATTGCGCTCGACATGGAGGAGTTCGTGTCGATCTTCCTCAATGGTCGTGGCCTGCCGGGCATGAGCCCGCTGCCGCCGGGCATCTTCGGCACGCGTGAGGGCAGGGCAGGCGTCAATCCGGTGGTTTATGAGTGGCAGGGCGGCGCGAGGGCGGGGCGCGCCGTGCGTCGCAGCCAGGACGAGGCGCGCCGCCTGCTTGCCGAGGCCGGTTGGCCCAGCGGGCGCAACGCGCAGACCGGCGAGCCGCTGCTGATTCACCTCGACACCACCCCTGGCGGCCTCGGGGACAAGGCGCGCTCGGACTGGCTGGCCAAGCAGTTTCGCGAGCTGGGGGTACAGTTCGTGGTGCGCCCGACCGACTTCAATCGCTTCCAGGAAAAGGTGCGCCAGGGCAACGCGCAGCTCTTTTTCTTCGGCTGGAACGCCGACTACCCGGACCCCGAGAACCTCTTGTTCCTGCTTCACGGCCCGCAGGGCAAGGTGAGGTTCAATGGCCAGAACGCCGCCAACTACCACAACCCCGAATACGACGCGCTCTTCGAGCGCATGAAGGCGATGCCCGACGGCCCCGAGCGCCAGCGGCTCATCGACCGCATGGTGGCGATGCTGCAGCACGATGCACCGTGGATCTTCGCCTTTCATCCCATGTCGTATTCGCTGCAGCACGGCTGGGTCCTGAACCGCAAGACTGGCGCGATGGTGCGCAACACGATGAAATATCAGCGCCTCGACATCGAACGCCGCGCGACCGCGCGCGCCGCGTGGAACCGTCCCGTGCTGTGGCCGCTGGCGCTGGTGGCCTTGGTTCTGGGCGCGCTGGTCGCGCCCGCGGTGATCCATTGGCGCCGACGCGAGGCGGCGACCGCGGCGGTAGAGGCCGGCGCAGGAGGCGGGCACTGATGCTGGCCTACCTCCTGCGTCGCGTGCTGTACGCGATCCCTATCCTGATCGGGGTGAACCTGCTCACCTTCGTGCTGTTTTTCGTTGTGAACTCGCCCGATGACATGGCGCGCATGCATGTCGGGGTCAAGCGCGCCACCCCCGAGGCGATCGAACGCTGGAAGCTCGAGCGTGGCTATGACAAGCCGATGTTCGTCAATGCTGAGGCCGAGGGCCACGCGCGCTTCACCGACACCCTCTTCTTCGACAAGTCGCTGCGCATGTTCGCGCTCGAGTTCGGCCGCGCCGACGATGGCCGCGACATCGGCCAGGAGATCCGCGACCGCATGGGACCGTCGCTGGCGATCGCGCTGCCGACCTTCGTCCTCAGCCTGTTCGCTTCGGTCAGCTTCGCGCTGCTGCTGGTGTTCTTCCGCGCCACCTACCTCGACTTCTGGGGGGTGGTGCTGTGCGTGGCGATGATGTCGATCTCGAGCCTGTTCTACATCATCGGCGGGCAGTGGCTGGTGTCGAAGCTGTGGGCGCTGGTGCCGATCTCGGGCTATGCGCCCGGGCTGGATGCGGCGCGCTTCCTGGTGCTGCCGGTGCTGATCAGCGTGCTCGCGGGCATCGGCTCGAGTGCGCGCTGGTATCGCACCCTCTTTCTCGAGGAGATCTCGAAGGACTACGTGCGCACCGCGCGCGCCAAGGGCCTGTCCGAACTCGCGGTGCTGTTCCGCCATGTGCTGCGCAACGCGCTGATCCCGATCCTGACCGGGGTGGTGGTGGTGATCCCGCTGCTCTTCATGGGCAGCCTGCTGGTGGAGTCCTTCTTCGCGATTCCCGGCCTGGGCAGCTACATGATCGACGCCATCAACGCGCAGGACTTCGCGGTGGTACGGGCGATGGTCTTCATCGGCTCGGTGCTGTACATCATCGGCCTCATCCTGACCGACCTCTCGTACACACTGGTCGACCCGCGCGTGAGGCTGGAATGAGCGCGACCATGAGTGTCCAGCCGGTGCTGCTGTGGACCGACGCGCTGCTCTTCGTGCTGATCGGCCTGGCGCTGCTGGCGCTGGGCTATGCTCGCGGCCAGGCGCCGCTGCGCGAAGCCTGGCGCAAGGTGGGCAAGCGGCCAACCGGCATGGCGGCGGCGACCGTACTGCTCGCCTTCGTGCTGGTAGGCGTGCTCGACAGCCTGCACTACCGGCCTTTGCTGCCAGTGCTCGAGGCGACCCCGGTGAGCGCCACGGACGCGGCGCAGGTCGGGCAGGGCGAGAAGAGCGGAGAGGGAAGCGCAGAGGGGGACGCCGCTGGCGCGGGTGCGTCGGCCGGGCCGATGTATTCCACCGAGGTCCTGTCCATGCTCGACGCGCTGCTGACGCCGCTGCGCGCGCAGACCGAGAAGACCTATTCCGCGCCCTTCGCCTGGACGCTCTACCAGCGCGAGGCCGTGGAGCTGCCTGACGGTCGCCAAGTGCGCGACTACCCGCGGCTGGTGCACGGTGCGGCGCATCTGGCGGCGCCCGCCGAGGCACGTGCGGGCGATGTGGCGGCGCGCCTGTTGCGCGCGGTCGGGCTGGCGGCCCTGTGGTGGACGGGCGCGTTCCTCGGGCTGGCGAGCCTGGTGTGGCGCGGTAGCGGACTGGGCTGGGCCGAAGTGGCCGGGGCCTTGCTGGCGGGGCGCACCGTGCTCGCCTGGCGCGCGGCGTTGGTGACGCTGGGTGTGCTGTTGCTGATCGTGGCGGCCTGCGTTGAGCTGGCGCCCTACTATCACGTATTGGGCACCGACAAGGTGGGCCAGAACGTGCTCTACCTGGCCCTGAAGAGCGTGCGTACCGCGCTGGTGATCGGTACCCTGACGACGCTGGTGATGATGCCGTTTGCGGTCGCGCTTGGCATCGCCGCGGGCTACCTTGGCGGCTGGGTGGATGACGCCGTGCAGTACGTCTATACGGTACTCAACGCGATCCCCGGCGTGCTGCTGATCGCCGCGGCGGTGCTGATGATGCAGGTCGTCATCGACACCCATCCGCAGTGGTTCGACACCGCCGCCGAACGCTCCGACGCGCGCCTGCTGGCGCTGTGCTTCATCCTCGGCATCACCAGCTGGACGGGCCTCGCGCGCCTGCTGCGCGGTGAGACGCTCAAGCTGCGCGAACTCGAATACGTGCAGGCGGCGCGCGCCTTCGGGGTCAGGACACCCGCCATCCTCCGCCGCCACATCCTGCCCAACGCCATGCACATCGTGATGATCGCGCTGGTGATGGATTTCTCCGGGCTGGTGCTGGCCGAGGCGGTGCTGTCCTACGTGGGTATCGGTGTCGATCCGGGCACGATCAGCTTTGGCACCATGATCAACATGGCGCGTGCCGAACTTGCACGCGAGCCGATGGTCTGGTGGTCACTGGCCGCAGCCTTCGTGTTTATGTTCGCGCTGGTGCTCGCGGCCAACCTGTTCGCCGACGTGGTGCGCGATGCCTTCGATCCGCGTCGCGGATGACACGTCGCTGCATTGATCGTCAGTGCGCAGGCTGCTCGACGACACCAAAAACGGATACCCCATGAGAGAGCTTCGATTCGACAACCGCTTCGTGCGCGAGCTGCCCGCCGACCCGGAGCGCGGCGCGCATGTCCGTCAGGTCCATGGAGCGTGCTACTCGCGCGTCGAGCCCACGCCGGTGAGGGCGCCGCAACTGCTCGCCTGGTCAGCCGAGGTGGTCAGTCTGCTTGGCCTCGACGAGAGGGATATCCGCAGCCAGAACTTTGCCGAGGTGTTAGGCGGCAACGCGCTGCTGCCCGGCATGGAGCCCTACGCCGCCTGCTACGGCGGACATCAGTTTGGCAACTGGGCCGGCCAGCTGGGGGACGGGCGGGCGATCACGCTCGGCGAGACGCTCAACCCCCGGGGCGAGCGCTGGGAGCTGCAGTTGAAGGGGGCCGGCCCCACGCCGTATTCCCGCCGTGCGGACGGGCGTGCGGTGCTGCGCTCATCGATCCGCGAGTTCATCTGCAGTGAGGCCATGCATCACCTCGGGGTGCCCACCACGCGCGCCCTGAGCCTGGTGGCGACTGGCGAGCCGGTGGTGCGCGACATGTTCTATGATGGTCATGCCCGCCCGGAGCCGGGCGCGGTGGTGTGCCGGGTGGCGCCGTCCTTCATCCGCTTCGGCAACTTCGAGATCTTCGCCTCGCGCGGTGAGGAGGCGCTGCTCGAGCGCCTGATCGACTTCACCATCGACCGCGACTTTCCCGAACTGCTCCTTGCCGAGCCTGATCCGGCGCGGCGGCGGATCGTGTGGTTCGAGGCAGTGTGCCGGCGCACCGCGGTGATGGTGGCGCACTGGATGCGGGTGGGCTTCGTGCATGGCGTGATGAACACCGACAACATGTCGATCCTCGGGCTCACGATCGACTACGGCCCCTACGGCTGGATCGACAACTTCGACCCCGAGTGGACACCCAACACCACCGATGCCGGCGGGCGGCGCTATCGTTTCGGCCACCAGCCGCGCATCGCACACTGGAACCTGTGGCAGCTCGCCAACGCGCTCTACCCGGTCATCTGCGAGGTCGAGCCGCTCGAGCAGGCGCTCGCGAGCTATGCCGACATCCACGAATCCGAGTACCGTCAGATGATGCAGGCCAAGCTCGGTCTGGCCGCCTGGCACGCCGGTGAAACGGCCGACGATGGCCTGCTCGACACGCTGCACCGGCTGCTCGAGCGCGGCGAGGTCGATATGACGATCTTCTTCCGTCGCCTCGCCGACCTGGACCTGGAGGCACCGTCGCTCGCGCCCTTCGCCGCGGCGTTCTACGACGAGGGGCGTCGTGCCGGCGTCGAGGCCGAGCTGAGGGCCTGGTTGCAGGCCTATGCCGTGCGTGTGCGCGCCGAAGGCGTGCCGGCTGCGGTGCGGCGGGCGGGCATGAATCGCGTCAATCCGATTTACGTGCCGCGTAACTATCTGGCCCAGCAGGCGATCGACGCCGCCGAGGCGGGTGACCTGGGCGAACTCGAGGCCTTGTTCGAGGTGCTGCGTCAGCCTTACGTGGAGCAACCGGGCCGCGAACGCTTCGCCGCCCGCCGCCCGGACTGGGCACGCCACAAGGCCGGGTGCTCGATGCTGTCGTGCAGCTCGTGAGTCGGGCTCGCGCGGCTTCGGCCGCGCCGCCTGGCCTTGCCCGCAGCCGGGCTCAGACCTTGACCCGCATCAGGCGCTGCTTTTCGCGTTCCCAGTCCTTCTTCTTCTCGTCCTCGCGCTTGTCATGCAGCTTCTTGCCCTTGGCGAGACCGACCTCGAGCTTGATGCGCCCCTTCTTGTAGTGCATGTCGAGCGGCACCAGGGTGTAGCCGGCGCGCTCGACCTTGCCGATCAGGCGGGCGATCTCCTTCTTGTGCAGCAGCAGCTTGCGCGTGCGGGTGGGATCGTGGCTGACGTGGCTCGAGGCCGTCGTCAGCGGCGTGATGTGCATGCCGAACAGGAAGATCTCCTCGCCGCGGATCACGACGTAGGATTCCTTGATGTTGGCGCGTCCGGCGCGGATAGCCTTCACTTCCCAGCCCTCGAGGACCATGCCGGCCTCGTGCCTTTCTTCGATGAAGTAGTCGTGGACGGCCTTGCGGTTCTCGATGATGCTCATGGTCTGGGTGTTTTCCTGAGGGCGCGCTGCGAGGCGCGAAGGCGGGGCCCGCATGCGGTAGAATTTCGCATTTTAACAGTTCGGCTGCCTGCCCGTTCCGGCCGCTGCGCAGATTCGACGCCCCCGTTAGCCCATGGCCGAAGTCAAGAAGCTCGTCCTGATCGAATTCACCCCGGCGCAAATGTTCGAGCTCGTCGACCGTTGCGAGGACTACCAGCAGTTCCTGCCCTGGTGCGGCGGCGCGCAAGTGCATCAGCGCACCGACACCATCACCGCGGCGACGCTGCACATCAACTACCACGGCATCAAGGCGCACTTCAGCACCGAAAACGCGAAGCGCTACCCCTACGAGATGACGCTGCGCCTGACCGACGGCCCGTTCACGCATCTGGACGGACACTGGCAATTCACGCCGCTGGGCGACACGGCCTGCAAGGTCGAGTTCCAGTTGCGCTACCAGTTCGCGAGCAAGCTGCTCGAAAAGGTGCTGGGGCCGGTGTTCAACCACATTGCAAACACTTTCGTCGATTCCTTCGTGAAGCGTGCGGGGCAAGTTTACCGATCGGCGTAGGAGCGGAGAGCCTGGAGATGAGTGCCATGATTCGTGTCGAAGTCGTCTATGCCCTGCCGCAACGGCAGGAACTGGTCGAGGTCCGGCTGCCGCAGGGGGCAAGCGCTCGCCAGGCGATCGAGGCTTCGGGATTGCTCGAGAAATATCCCGATATCGAGCTCGATCGCCGCAACAAGCTGGGCATCTACGCCAAGCTGGTCAAGCCCGACAGCGAAGTGCGCGATCGCGATCGGGTCGAGATCTATCGCCCGCTGATCGCCGACCCCAAGGCGGTCCGCAAGAAACGTGCGGACGAGGGCAAGGTCATGAAGAAGGGGGGCGGATCGGCCGAAGAGGAGGCGTGAAGGCAGGGCGCGTGACGCGGCAATCTCCTCGGCGCGGCGCTTACATGGGGCTTTGTCGCTCTGTATAATGCGGCTTTGTTCGAAAGGAAAAAACCATGCGAGTGATCCAGAAGGCGCTGACCTTCGATGACGTCCTTCTCGTTCCCGCCCACTCCACGGTTCTCCCGCGTGACGTGAGCCTGCAGACCCAGGTCACGCGCCGCATCCGTCTCAACATTCCGCTGCTGTCCGCCGCGATGGACACCGTGACCGAGAGTCGCCTGGCGATTGCACTGGCGCAGGAGGGCGGGATCGGCGTGGTGCACAAGAATCTGTCTCCGGCCGAACAGGCCGCCGAGGTACACAAAGTCAAGCGCCACGAGTCCGGCATCCTCAAGGATCCGATCACCATCGCGCCGACGATGACCGTCGCCGAGGTGATCGCGCTGCAGCGCCAGCACCGTTTCTCGGGTGTGCCGGTGGTGCAGGACGGCAAGGTCGTGGGCATCGTCACCAACCGCGACACCCGCTTCGAGACCAATCTCGACCAGCTGGTGGCGCAGATCATGACGCCGCAGGAGCGCCTGGTCACCGTGCGCGAGGGTGCGAGCCTGGAAGAGGCGCGCGAGCTGCTGCGGGTGCACCGCCTCGAGCGCGTGCTGGTGCTCAACGACGCCGGCGAGCTGTGCGGCCTGATCACCGTGAAGGACATGATGAAGTCCACCGAGCACCCGCTCGCTGCCAAGGACGAACAGGGCCGGCTGCGGGTGGCCGCAGCGATCGGCGTGGGTGCCGGCACCGAGGAGCGCACCGAACGCCTGGCTGAAGCCGGCGTGGACATGATCGTGGTCGATACGGCTCACGGCCACTCCCAGGGCGTGCTCGACCGCGTCACGTGGGTCAAGAAGCATTTTCCGCACATCGAGGTGGTCGGCGGCAACATCGCCACCGCCAGCGCTGCGCGCGCGCTCGTCGATGCGGGCGCGGACGGCGTCAAGGTGGGCATCGGGCCGGGCTCGATCTGCACCACCCGGATCGTCGCCGGCGTGGGGGTGCCGCAGATCTCCGCGATCGACAATGTGGCCACCGCGCTTGCCGGCACGGGTGTGCCGATGATCGCCGATGGTGGCATCCGCTTCTCGGGCGACATCGCCAAGGCGATCGCCGCTGGCGCAGACTGCGTGATGCTCGGTGGCCTGTTTGCGGGGACCGAGGAGGCGCCGGGCGAGACGGTGCTTTTCCAGGGGCGTTCGTACAAGTCCTACCGTGGCATGGGCTCACTCGGGGCGATGGAGAAGGGCGCGGCCGATCGCTACTTCCAGGAAGAGAACACCAGCAACATCGACAAGCTCGTACCCGAGGGCATCGAGGGGCGGGTGCCCTACAAGGGGGCGGTCGGTGCGGTCATCCACCAGCTGATCGGCGGCCTGCGCGCCTCGATGGGCTACCTCGGCAGCCCGGACATCCCGACTCTGCATGAGCGTGCCGAGTTCGTGCAGATCAGTTCGGCGGGCATGCGCGAGTCCCATGTCCATGACGTGCAGATCACCAAG